>ENA-UOIY01000318-UOIY01000318.1-human-gut-metagenome-genome-assembly--contig:-P114-NODE-318-length-80313-cov-41.284968_pt1 | contig 80313 bp, 65 predicted proteins | sample MGYA00242335_ERZ723882 | MGnify/ENA metagenome assembly ERZ723882 | reverse complement strand
AATGGTTCGCCGACCTCGAGAAGTACTCCGACGGTCTGGTCGAAAAGGCCGCCGAGAACTATACCGGCGACTCCCTTGTCATCTGGGCCACGAACGACGAGGCAGTTTCTCCCTCCGTCTCCTCCGCCGTTGCAACGACGCTTGGCTCCGCCACGCTGAACACCTATGCAGACGGCCACTCCTACAGCTTCTACGGCACGACCGAATACACCATTTCCACCGTCAACAACGGCTCCGTCAACTATTTTGTGAACGAGCTGAAGACGAACGAGACCCGCATCCACGGCTATGTCCAGTCCATCGCCAAGTATGGCAACCTCGAGCTGACGATCCCCGGCTCCGAGCTTGACAAGGCCGGATTCGAATATGGCGATCTTCTGAAGATCACCGTGGACGGTAAGGAATTCACCGTCCCCTATGGCACGAACTACTCCGATGTCGATCAGGGCAGCACGATCCTCCGCAACTCTGACGGCCATCTGACCCTCGCCATCAACATGGGCGACTTCGCCGGCAAGAACGGCATCGCCACGAAGAAGACCAACGAAGACAAGACCTATGAGTGGTACTACGCCGCAGAGACGAACATCCCCGCCGTCGTGACCATCGAAATGGGCGAAAAGGGCGGCTACTATGACGAGTGGCTCATCCACCAGCTCAAGCGCACGAACAACCGCGAGGACTACAAGCACCTGTCCGACGCCGAGTTCGCGAACTTCCGCAACGTCGCCACCACCGGCATGGGCGAGAACGCCCTGTACCGCTCCTCCAGCCCCATCAACGACGAGATCGGCCGCAACACCTACGCCGATAAGGCCGCCGAGGCCGCGGGCGTCAAGACCTTCATGAACCTCGCCAACGACGAGGCCACCGCGAAGGGCTACGAAGGCTTTGATTCCACCTACTATTCCAAGCAGAACGTCGTCTACCTGAATCTCGGCGTCGACTTCACCGCCGCCGACTTCAAGACCGGCCTTGCCACCGGCCTGCGCTACTTCACCACCCACGAAGGCCCGTACCTCGTGCACTGCACCGAGGGCAAGGACCGCGCGGGCTTCGTCTCCGCCCTGCTCGAGTGCTACATGGGCGCGACCTATGACGAGGTCGTCGCCGACTACATGGTCACCTACTACAACTACTACGGCGTGACGAAGGAAGCCGAGCCTGCCAAGTACGATGCCATCCTCCGCTCCAACATCGTCAAGACCCTGCAGACCGCCTTCGGCGTCGAGGATCTGAAGACCGCCGACCTCAAGCAGGAGGCCACCGACTTCTTCAAGGAGCTGGGCCTCACCGATGCCGAGCTGACCACCCTCACCGCCAACCTGAGCAAGAAATACACGGGCGGCAGTACGGAGCCGGAGACGAAGTCCTATGTGAAGGTCACTGCGGCCCCCGAGGACTGGAGCGGCACCTATCTTGTCGTCTACGAGGCAGACTCGACCAGCGCCTATGTCTTCAACGGTCAGGATGTTTCCGACGGTTATATCTCTGCTAAGATCGCCGACGGCAAGATCACTTCCAGCACCGAGCTGGACGCTGTTGCTGTCACGGTCGAGAAGACCACGGACGGCTACACGCTCAAGGTCAACGGCCAGTATATTTACGGAACCGACGGTAAGAATACGCTGAAGTTCACGGATACTGCTGCCAACGCGGTCAACACCATCACGCTCAGCGAGACCGATGGTGTGATCATCACGAGCAATACTTCCGTCCTGCGCTTCAATGCTGCAAGCAATCAGCTGCGCTTCCGTTATTACAAGAGCAGCAGCTACGCCAACCAGCAGGCCATTCAGCTTTATAAGCTCGAAGGCTGATCTGCAGATTCCAAAATATCCCGCCGGGGTTCCGGCGGGATATTTTTATGCACAGTTTTGGAGCATTTTGTGCAGAAAATTTTAGTGTGTGCCCTTTGTAGGGGAGCGGCATGCGGGGAATGGAAAATCGAAAATGGAAAGTGGAAAGTGAAAAGCTTTCAGGTTTGTCATTCCGAGGAGCGAAGCGACGTGGGAATCTCGGGGAGGCAGTTGCGATTTCGCCGATGGCTTTCCCACGATCCGGCCGGGTACTGCGAGATTGCCACGTCGGCCTACGGCCTCCTCGCAATGACAAGTCGGGGGGCCAGCACCGTTTTAACGGCGGCCGGTACGGATCGGGGAGGGCCTTCCCGAGATTGCCACGTCGGCCTACGGCCTCCTCGCAATGACAAATCTGGAGGCCTCGCGCCATAGAAGGAATGCCGTCCTTGTTGCAAGCCTGCATGGCGCTCACTACCCGCAAGGGGCACGCCGCATCCGTAAGGCGGCAAAGCCGCCAACGGCTGCGCAGGGAGCGCCGCTACAGACGCAATCGGTGCGCGCCATTTTAACGATAGCCGGTTCGTATTGGCGGAGGGAAAATACGGCCCACAAAATTGGAAAATGGGTTTGACAATTTATCTTTTCTGTGGTATCCTAACCATAGAGAAAGTTTGTGGTATCTTATCACAAATTTGGGCTGGTCGAGAGACCCTGGTCCACCGAGCGGCGGGGAGATTCCCCGCCATTTTTTTACCCTGACATTCGGTTTCAGAAAGAGATGAGCGACATGGCAGAGAAAATTTTAAGCGTTTTTATCGACGAGTCCGGTGACTTCGGTGCTTTCGATCCACGCGCGCCCTATTATCTGGTCGCAATGGTCCTCCATGATCAGAGCATTGACATTTCAGCCGAGATCACCGCGATGGAAAATCGCATGCGAAACCTCGGTTATGAACATCATGCTATTCATACCGGTCCGCTCATCCGCAGGGAATCCATCTATCAGAATGATCTTGTGGAAGACCGGAAGCACCTGTTTTATGCCCTCTACTATTTCTCACGGAAGCTGGACCTGCACTATGTCTGTGCAAAAGTGCGGAAAAATGAGCACGCCGACGTCGTAGAGCTGACTGCCATGGTTTCCAAGGCCATTGCGTCGGCGATCCGTGAGCACGAGGCGTTTTTTCACGCTTACGATCATATCATGATCTATTATGATAACGGGCAGGTGGAGCTGACGAGAATTCTGACTGCCGTATTCAGCACACTGTATACAAACGTCACCTTCCGGAAGGTCAGCCCCGCAGATTACCGCCTTTTTCAGGTCGGCGATCTTGTCTGCACGATGGAGCTGCTGGCCGAAAAAGCCGAGAGCAATACATTCTCGCGTTCAGAATCGGAGTTTTTCGGGTCGCCGCGAACTTTCCGCAAGGATCTTTTGAAGGGACTCCGGAAGAAAATGCTGTAGGGGAGTATTCAACGGCAAGAGGGCACTGGTACACCACCGCACCACCCAGACGTGTCATTCCGAGGAGCGAAGCGACGTGGGAATCTCGGGGAGGCAGTTGCGATTTCGCCGATGGCTTTCCCACGATCCGGCCGGGTACTGCGAGATTGCCACGTCGGCCTACGGCCTCCTCGCAATGACAAGTCGGGGGGCCAGCACCGTTTTAACGGCGGCCGGTACGGATCGGGGAGGGCCTTCCCGAGATTGCCACGTCGGCCTACGGCCTCCTCGCAATGACAAATCTGGAGGCCTCGCGCCATAGAAGGAATGCCGTCCTTGTTGCAAGCCTGCATGGCGCTCACTACCCGCAAGGGGCACGCCGCATCCGTAAGGCGGCAAAGCCGCCAACGGCTGCGCAGGGAGCGCCGCTACAGACGCAATCGGTGCGCGCCATTTTAACGATAGCCGGTTCGAATCGGCAGTGCGCAGCCGGGCGCGGAGCGCCCTCGCAGCGGAAAAGCCGAGGGCCTTCCGGAAGCGCAAAAAATCCGGGGCTGCGATTTGCAGTCCCGGAGGTTTTTTGGGTTCGATCAGGCCTTACCGGCGCAGCCGAGGACGTCCTTGAGCTTATGCTCGACGAGGGCCTTGATGTTGGCGCGGGCGGGCTTGAGGTACTGGCGCGGGTCGAAGTGATCCGGATGCTCGTTGAAGTAGGCGCGGATCGTGCCGGTCATGGCCAGACGCAGGTCGGAATCGATGTTGATCTTGCAGACGGACAGCTGAGCGGCATGGCGCAGCTCCTCTTCCGGCACGCCGATGGCGTTGGGCATGTTGCCGCCGTTCTCGTTGATCATCTTCACATACTCCTGGGGCACGGAGGAAGAGCCGTGCAGGACGATCGGGAAGCCCGGCAGACGGCGGGAGACCTCTTCGAGGATGTCGAAGCGGAGGGGAGGCGGCACGAGAATGCCGTCGGCATTGCGGGTGCACTGCTCCGGCTTGAACTTATAAGCGCCGTGGCTGGTGCCGATGGCGATGGCCAGAGAGTCGACGCCGGTCTTGGTGACGAATTCCTCGACCTCTTCCGGACGGGTGTAGGAGCCGACTGCGTGGCTGACTTCGTCCTCGATGCCGGCCAGGGTGCCGAGCTCGCCTTCGACGACGACGCCGTGGTCATGGGCATACTCGACGACCTTGCGGGTCAGGGCGATGTTGTCCTCGAAGCTGTGGGAGGAGCCGTCGATCATGACGGAGGTGAAGCCGCCGTCGATGCAGCTCTTGCAGGTCTCGAAGTCGGGGCCATGATCCAGATGCAGCGCGATGGGAATGTCGGGGCAATCAAGCACGGCCGCCTCGACCAGCTTGACCAGATAGGTGTGGTTGGCATAGGCGCGGGCGCCCTTGGAGACCTGAAGGATCACGGGAGCGTGCTCCTCCTTGCAGGCCTCGGTGATGCCCTGCACGATTTCCATGTTGTTCACGTTGAAGGCGCCGATGGCATAGCCGCCGTTGTAGGCCTTCTTGAACATTTCGGTTGTAGTTACCAGAGGCATAGTTAAAAATCTCCTTCTTGAAATTTTTCGCTTACATTATATATAGTTTGCGGAGAAAATGCAAGTTTTATTTTTGCATTACCGCTATCCGCATCGTGCACCCGGCCGCGCCGAAAAAAGCGGAAGCTCCAAACAGAGCTTCCGCTTTGGGGTCAGTAGGGACGGATATAGTGCGCGTTGATGTCGGGCGATGGTCGCATCCTGATGCCCGAGACGATGCCGACGGCCATGAAGGAGGTGATGATCGAGCTGCCGCCATAGCTGAAGAAGGGGAGCGCCAGACCGATGACCGGCACAAGACCGACGCAAACGCCGATGTTGATGAGAATCTGGAAGATGAACATCGAGGCAATGCCGACGCAGATCATGCGGTTGGTGAAGTCCGGCGTTCTGGCCGCGACGTAAATCACGCGCGCGACGATCGCGATGAGCAGAATGAGCATCAGAATGCAGCCGACCATCCCGAGCTGCTCGCCGGTTGCCGAGAAGATCGAGTCGGTGTGACGCGCGGGAAGCGCGCCGACGTTCGTCAGACTGCCCTTGCCCAGCCCCTGCCCGGTCAGGCCGCCGTTGCGCAGCGCCTTGAGGTTCTGGTTGGTCTGCCACATTTCGTTCAGGCCGTCCGGGTCGATGGTCGGGTCGTACAGCGCGAGGATGCGGTTTTTCTGGTCGGTTCGGATCGCGTATTTCCAGAGATACGGATAGGAGACGCCGAGCGCGGCGATGGCCGCGGCGAACCAATACCAGCCCACGCCGCCGACAAAGGCCATGGCGATGAAAATAAAGATGAAGATCAGCGCGACGCCCGTGTCGCTGGAGATGCCGACGATCAGCACGACGATGTAGATCATTTGCAGCGTGAGCGGCACAACGTTGCGCGGCGAGGAGATGCGCGTCTGATGCAGACTCATGGACTTGGCCAGAATGAGGATATAGGTTAGCTTGACCACCTCGGCCGGCTGGATGTTGAAGGGCAGGAAGGGGAAATGCAGCCAGCTTCTGTTGCCGGATTCGCCCTGCACGCCCCAGACCAGCAGCATCAGGATGAAGATCGTGTTGAACGCGAAGAGAATCGCGCGCTGGCTGGCGAGAATATCGATGTCGAAGGTCGTCAGCAGCAGATAGATGAAAATTCCGGCGATCAGGCAGCCGGATTGGATCAGGATATAACGGCTGGTATTTTCCGAGACCGTCGCGTTGGTGGTCGTGCCCGCGATGAGCACGATGCCGAACAGCGACGCGATCACGCACAGCGCCAGAAGGATCATGTCGCCTTTTTTTGCGGCCTCCCGCATCCGATTCATGAATCCGCCCATCCAAGCACCTCCTGTTCCGAAAAATGAGAGCATTCATACAGAGCATTATAGCATTCTTTGCCGAATCTGTCAAATGGGGAAAGTTCCTTTTGCAAAAAAACGAATTCCGTGCTATAATCTATAATCAGAAAACGGAAGGGGGAGTGCGCAGATGCAGGTTATCACAAGCTCACCGGAGGAGACGGAGGCGCTCGGACAGCGGCTCGGCGCGGCGCTGCACGGCGGCGCGGTCATCGCCTATCACGGCGGCCTCGGCGCGGGCAAAACGGCGTTCACGCGCGGGCTTGCGCGCGGACTGGGCAGCCAGATGCGCGTCACAAGCCCGACGTACACCATTGTCAACGAATATCCCGACGGGCGTCTGCCGCTGTTCCATTTTGATATGTACCGGCTCGGCTCGGCCGACGAGCTGTTCGACATCGGCTGGGAGGATTATCTCGCGCGCGGCGGCGTCTGCGCGGTGGAGTGGAGCGAGAACGTCGAGGAGGCGCTCTCCGGCGCGATCCATGTCACGATCGAGCCGCTGGGCGGCGACCGCCGCCGTATCACGATCGAAGGAGGCGCGGAATATGCTGATCTTTGCCTTTGAGACCTCCGCCAAGGCGGCCTCGGTCGCTCTGCTGGAGGACGGCGTTCTGCTCGGCGAGAGCTATCTCAACTGCGGCCTGACGCACAGCCGCACGCTGCTGCAAATGGGGCAGGAGCTGCTCGAGACCTGCGGCCGCACCGTGCGGGACGTCACGGCCGTCGCCTGCGCCGCCGGGCCGGGCAGCTTCACCGGCATCCGCATCGGCATTGCCGCGGCCAAGGGCTTCGCGTGGGCGCGCGAGCTGCCCTGCGTCGGCGTCTCGACGCTCGAGGCGATGGCGCAGCAGGCGACGGCGTTCGAGGGCGTGGTCTGCTGCGCAATGGACGCGCGGCGCGAGCAGGTCTACCGCGCGCTGTTTTCCTGCTCAGGCGGAGTGCTGACCCGTCTGACCGAGGACGGCGCGGTCTCGCTCGAAAAGCTGGAGGCCGAGCTGAAAAAAACAGAAAAACCGAAAATAATAGTTGGCGATGGGGCGCAGCTATGCTATAATACCGTCGGAACGGCAATGCCGGATTGCCGCCTTGCCGCCGAGCATCAGAGAATGCAGAGAGCTTCGGGCGTGGCGCTGCTGGCGCACGCGCGGCTTTTGGCCGGCGAGCGTTGCGACGGCGCGGCCTTGACCCCGAACTATCTGCGCCTGTCTCAAGCGGAGCGCGAACGCGCTGCGCGTTTACAGAAGGAGGAAACACATGGGGAAAGTGCAAATTCTTGAGCATCCGTTGCTGCAGCACAAGCTGTCGATCCTGCGTGACGTCAACACCGGCGTCAAGGAATTCCGCGAGGCTGTCGGAGAGATCGCCGCGCTGATGTGCTATGAGGCGACGCGCAACCTGCCCACGAAGGAGGTCGAGATCCAGACCCCCGTCGCCAAGGCGACCGTGCGCGTGCTGGCCGGCAAGAAGCTGGCGATCGTGCCGATCCTGCGCGCAGGACTGGGCATGGTCGATTCGATGATCAGCCTGATCCCGTCGGCCAAGGTCGGTCATATCGGCCTCTTCCGCGACCCGGAGACCCATGAGCCGGTGAAATATTACTGCAAGATGCCGCCCGATATCTCCGAGCGTCAGGTTTTCATCGTTGACCCGATGCTTGCCACCGGCGGCAGCGCAATCGCGGCCATCGACGTGCTGAAGAACGAATACGGCTGCAAGTCCATCACGCTGATGAATATCATTGCCGCGCCCGAGGGCATCGACGCCGTCGCCAAGGCACATCCGGATATCGACATCATCGTTACGGCCGTCGACCAGTGCCTCAATGAACACGCCTATATCGTCCCCGGCCTGGGCGACTGCGGCGACCGCATTTTCGGAACAAAATAAACGACTGATGCCGGAGACGGGACTGCCCGTTTCCGGCATTTTGCATAGACAGAACGGAAAAATTATGGTATAATTAGGGCAACACCGCACAATTGTGCCTTCGCTTTCCGGCGGATTTCTTCCGCCGATCCTGCGGTTTGAAAAAACAAGAAAGGGGGGAGCGCCGTGCGCTGTCCTTCCTGCGGCAGCGTGATCCGGGACGGACAGCGCTGCTGCCCATACTGCGGCACGCCGCCGGCCTCCCGGGGAACGTATGGCCGCGTTCCGCCCCGCCGCCGTGAGCGGCCGCCCGCCTCGGGTGCGGCCCGGGCGTGCAGCGGGCTGCTTGCGGCGCTGCTGGTCGTGGTGCTGCTGCTCAGCGGCGCGGTCGGCATCGGCCGCAGCCTGCTCAGCCGCGCCCATCTGGAGGATATCGTCCTCGATTTCGACGTCAACGAGGTGCGCCTGTCCTATGACGGAACGGAATATCCGCTCCCGGCCTACATCCGGCGGCAGATCGCCGCGCAGGTGGAGACCGACCTGACCGAGCGCGACGTGGAGAACATCCTCAACGACGTCGGCGTCCGCGAGGGCGTGGCCGATCTTGCCGCCGACGTCGCGGCCTACCTCACCGACCGGCAGGCACTCGAGGCCTTCGGCGCGGACGATGTGGTGGAGCTGGTGCGCAAGAACGAGGCGCTGATCTATGAGCAGACCGGAACGCGGCTCACGGAGGCCGAATACGCCCAGATTCGACAGGCCGTGGACGAAAATGTCGATTTTTCGGCCGTGCGGGAGCTGCGCCTGACCGACGTGATGGGCTTCGACCCTGCGCTCCTGCAAACGGTGCTCTCCAAGCTGACCTACGGCATCGGCCTGTTCCTCTGCGCGAACCTGCTGGTGCTGCTGCTGATTGCCAACCGCCGCGACCTGCGCGGCGTCCTTGCGCCGCTGGCGGCAGCGCTGCTGATCCCCGGCGTGCTCTGGCTGCTGACGGCCGCCGTCGGGCTTGCGCTCTCGCGCGTCCTTTCCGGGCAGTGGACGGCGCTCCTGCGCCCCATTCTGGGCGAGGCCGCGAAGCTCTGCGCGCTGCACGGCTGCGTGCTGCTCCTGCTGGGGCTGGGGCTGACGCTCTGGAACAATCTGGCCAAACGCCGAAGATATTCGTATTAGGAGGTTCATGTTTATGTCCAGCTTGATGATCCGCGATATTGCCGCGCTCGTTACCTGCAACGACGCCGACGAGGAGCTGCACCATGTCGATCTGTTCTGCGAGAACGGGAGAATCGCCGCGATCGGCCCGGAGCTGACGCAGCACGCCGACCGCGTCATCAACGGCGCAGGGATGTTCTGCTACCCCGGGCTTATCAACACCCACCACCACCTCTATCAGCAGTTCTCGCGCAACCTCGCCAAGGTGCAGAATCTGGAGCTGTTCGACTGGCTCAAAACGCTTTACGAGATCTGGAAAAGGCTCGACGAGACCGTCGTGCGCTATTCCTCTCTGACGGGCATGGGCGAGCTGATGAAGAACGGCTGCACGACCTGCTTTGACCACCATTATGTGTTCCCGGCAAACTGCGGCGACCTGATCGGCGCGCAGCTCGACGCGGCGCGTGCGCTCGGAATGCGCATGGTCTGCTCGCGCGGCAGCATGGATCTGTCCGTCAAGGACGGCGGCCTGCCGCCCGACAGCGTGGTGCAGAGCGTCGACGAGATCATGAAGGACAGCGCCCGCATCATTGAGACGTATCACGATCCGTCCTTCGGCTCGATGCAGCAGATCGTGCTTGCCCCGTGCTCGCCGTTCTCCGTGTCCGGCGAGCTGCTGCGGCAGAGCGCGCTTCTGGCGCGGCAGTACGGCGTCCGGCTGCACACCCACCTCGCAGAGACCAAGGACGAGGAGCGGTACACGCTTGAGCGCTTCGGGATGCGGCCGCTGGCATATATGCAGTCGCTCGGCTGGGTCGGGAACGACGTCTGGTATGCCCACGGCATCCATTTCAACGACGAGGAGCTGAAGCTTCTTGCCGAGACGGGCACGGGCGTGGCACATTGCCCGGTCTCCAACATGAAGCTCTCGTCGGGCATCGCCCGCGTGCCGGAGATGCTCAGGCTCGGCGTGCACGTCGGCCTCGCGGTCGACGGCTCGGCCTCGCAGGACGGCTCCGACCTGCTTGAGGAGATCCGTATTTGTTACCTGCTGCACCGGCTGAATTCGTCCTTTGCTGCGCCCAGTGGCTACGACGTGCTGAAGCTGGCGACGCGCGGCTCGGCCTCGCTGCTCGGACGCACGGACATCGGCAGTCTGGAGGTCGGCAAGTGCGCTGATCTGTTCCTCGTCGATTCGCGGCGTCTGGAGCTGGTCGGCGCGACCTATGGCCCAAAGAGCGTGTTCGGCACGGTCGGTCTGCGCGCGCCGGTGGATTACGTCGTGGTGCAGGGGCGCGTGACGGTCGATCAGCAGCATCTGACCGGCATCGACGAGGCGCGCACGGCGCAGGAGGCGCGCGTCATCTGCGACGAATACCTCGGGAACCTCTGAATCAATCGGCAGCGGCGCTCAGCGGGTCTTTTGTCCCAACTGATCGGTTTGAAAATCTTGAAATACCTCGGAACGATCTGAGCAGACGGGATTTATACCGGTTCGTAACGATTGGTTAACCATAATTTTAAAATCGTTACAATTTCGTCAAACGTTATAAACAGCTTGCACAGGCTTGTGCACAGGCAAATCACAGCGTTTTTCAAATAATTTTGCAAAACTCCCGTCCCCGGAGAAGCGGGGACGGGAGTTTTATACCGTTATAAGCGGATGCTTGGTTTACATAATCTGTTTTTGCTGTGATTTTTCACGATTTTTGCAAAAGCAGGGGGATTTTTGCACAAAAATCCCCCTCACGGCTCGAATCAAAGGGCTGTGCAAAGGGTTTTGCACAGGCGGCTGTCAGGGAAGCTGTTGATCTGCGGCTTCCGGCTGCGCCAGCCGCTTGTGCAGATAGGCCGGAACCTCCTGCCGCGGAAGTGCGAGCGCCAGCGCGACCTCGTCGGTGAGCAGCTTTTCCGCATCGCGCAGGAGCTGCTCGTCGCTCGAGCGCATCCGCCGACCGGCCGCATAGAGCTGCCGCCGTTTTCTCCAGAGCAGACAGGTCACGCTCAGAAGGTCGGCACTGCTGCCGTCGGAGAGCAGCCTGGAGAAGCGATCCTTCCGCTCCGTCGGGTCGTCGATCCACGCAAGCGGCGCGTCGTCCGCGCCGACAAGCAGCGCTTCAAGCTCCTGCTGCGAGAGCACGGGGCGCATCCGCGCGATCAGACGCTCGTTGTCCAGCGGGACATACACCGTCGCGCTCTCACGATAAATCGGCCGCAGGACATAGTATTTGCCCTTTGCTCCGCCGACCTTCATCTCCTGAATTCTCACGATGCTGCACACGCCCTCCGTGCCGTAGCATACCTTATCGCCGATCTGGTACACGCGCCATGCTCCTTCCTTCTATTTTTTATTGCTTAAAACGGACGTTTTCCCTTAATTATATTATCATTATAGCACTTTTTGACAAAAAATGTTATAGGCATTTTCAACAAAATCCGCGCGGATTTTCCGGCGGGAAGAGCGGCTTTCTTGTGCATATATTTGAATTACAGGAGAGCGCTGAGCCAATGAGCAAATTGGAACAAAATCCCTCGCGGACCGCTCTTGCGATTTCATCAGAGCTTCCCTTGCTTTTTTCCGGGGCATTCATTATAATAATAGAATAAATTACCAGAATTGCAAGGAGGCGCGCATATGAATTCGCTACACACCTGCCGGACACCCGGGCTTCGGCCGATCGACGGCGTCCTGCCGAGCACCGGACTGCGCGTCGGCGCGTCGGCGCCGACCGTCCTGATGCCCGGCGACCCGCACCGCAGCAAACGGATCTCCGAGCTGTTCCGCGACGCTGCTTTCACCGCGCACCGCGGCACCTACGCCACCTACACCGGCCACACGCCCGGCGGCGAGCCCATTGCCGTCACGAGCAGCGGCATGGGCTGCGCGTGCGTCGCCGCCGCGCTCGAGGAGCTGAAGCTCGCAGGCGCAGAGACGGTCATTCGCGTCGGCACCTGCGGCGGCGTGCAGCCGTGGATGCAGCCCGGCCGCATTGTGATCGCCTCGGGCTGCGTGCGCGGCGAGGGCGCGAGCTATGAGCTTGTGCCGCCGGAGTTCCCGGCCGTGGCCGATCCGCTGGTCGTTGCGGCGCTGGCGCAGGCCGCGCAGGAGGCCGGGGAGGACGCTCTGGTCGGCCTTTACCGCAGCCATGACGCATTTTATATGGAATCCAAGGCCGCGCACCCTGGTCTGCGCGAGCGGATGCAGCAGTGGATCGACACGAACGTGCTCGTCGTCGAGAACGAATCGGGTATGCTGTTCACCTATGGCCACCTGCTCGGCCTGCGCACCGGCACGATCTGTGTTGCCCTCGGCTCGATGTTTGCCGACGCAGGGCAGGAGACTCCGTCGGTCTACGGCGCGTATTCCGACCCAGATTTTCTGGCCAACCGCATCGCCGCGGCGTCCAAGATCGCCATTCGCGCGGCAGAGCTACTGAAGGAGGGATTGTCATGAGCTTCGGAAGTGTGAAGCTGACGCACAACGACGGCACGATGCACCATCTCGGCATCGACGAGCGCGCCGTTGCGCCGCAGGTCGTCCTCACGCCCGACCCGCTGGAGGTGCCGCAGTATGCGGCGCTCCTGACGAACGCCGAAAAGGTCGGGGAGTGCCGCGAATATGTCACCTACACCGGCCTTTGGAACGGCGTGCCGCTGAGCGTGATGAGCTGCGGCTTCGGCTGTATGCCGATGGCCATTGCCGTCGAGGAGCTGCATCATCTCGGCGTGAGGCGCGCCGCAAAGATCGCGCGCTGTCCGGCGCTGCTGCCCGAGCTTCACCCGGGAACGCTGCTGGCCGCCTCCGGCGCCGTGCGCGGCGACGGCGCGACGCGCGAATACGTCGGCCTTCCTTACCCGGCCGTGCCCGACATGGCGCTGCTGAGCCGTCTGCTCCGGCAGGGCGTGGGCTACGGCATCTTCCGCAGCCACGACTGCGCCGGGCTTGAGACCCCTCTGACCGAGGACGGCCGCGACCGTCTGCGCCGCTGGCAGGCGCTGGGCGTCAGCGCGCTGGACGGCGAGACGAGCGCGCTCTACGTCGTGTCCGGCATCCTCGGTATGCAGACCGTTTCGCTGGCCGCCCTGAGCGAAAACTACGCCACGGGCGAGGCGGCTGAGACGTTTGACCGTGCGGCGCTGTTTTGCGCGGCCGCGGAGGCGCTCACATGCTGCTGATCCGAAACGTGCTCCTGCCCGATTTTGCGTCGCTGACGACCGCCCCGGCCGACGTTCTGATCGACGGCGGGCGCTTTGCAGACATCGCGCCGCGCCTCCCGGCCGACTGCGCGAGCGTGGACGGGCGCGGCCGCCTGATGCTGCCCGGCATGGCTGATCTGCACACGCACATGGTGCAGAGCCTGACGAAGGGGCCGCTCGACGACCTGAACATCACGCAATGGCTGAAAAAAATGCTCGCCGTGCAGTGGTCGCTGACGGACGAGGAATGGTACTGGGGCGTGCTGCTGGGCTGTCTGGAGAGCCTGCGCTGCGGCGTGACGGCGATCAACGAAATGACCTATTTCCCGCACATCGACGCGGTCGTGCAGGCCTATCAGGATGCCGGGATCCGCGCGACCTTCGGCGTCGGCGCAACGGATATTGCCGAAAACGAGGTCACAAGGGTCACCTCCGTGGATGACTGCCTGCGGCAGGCGGAGCTGCTCTATGACCGCTGGCACGGCAAGGGACTGCTGCGTACGGCGGCCGTGCCGCAGGGACGCCCCGCCTGCACGCCGGAGCTGATGCAGGCGCTCAAGCGATTTGCGCGCGAGCGCGGCCTGCTCTATCACACCCATCTGGCCGAGGGGCGGGCAGAGACTGCGCTCGTGCGGCAGTGGACGGGGCGCGGCGAGGCCGAGGAGCTGGCGTATCTGGGCGTGCTGGACGAGCAAACGATCCTTGCGCACGCCATCTGGCTGAGCGATTCGGAGCTTTCGCTGCTGGCGCAGAGCCGCGCCGTCGTCGCCCACTGTCCCAGCACGAACATGAAGCTCTCCGACGGCGTGCCGCCGATCGCCCGGATGCTCGAGCGCGGCGTGCGCGTCGGCTTCGGCTGCGACGGCGAGGCATCGAGCGCCAACCGCGACCTGCTGCGCGAGGCGCGCCACGGGAGCTATCTGCAAAAGGTGCAGACGCTCGACGCTACGGCGCTCCCGGCTGACCGCTGCTGGGACATGCTCACGCGCGGCGGCATGGAGGCGCTGGGCTACCGCGATCTCGGCCGCATCGAGGTCGGCTGCGCGGCGGATTTCTCGCTTGTGCGCACGGACAGCCTCTTCACGACCAACCGCCGCCGCATTCTGACGAACCTGCTCTACGCCGGTGACGGCACGCAGGTGGACGACGTCTACATTGCCGGCGAGCCGGTTCTGCAGGACGGCCGCTTCCTGCGGCACGACATCGGAAAGGTGCTGGAAACATGCGAACGGATCCTGTCGAACATCGAACGCCGCCTCTGACGCTTTTTGAGGATGACGCGCTGCTGGTCTGCGTGAAGCCGCGCGGCGTGCTTGCAGCGGCGGATGCCTCCGGCGCAGTGAGCATGGCGGCGCTGCTCGCGCCGCGCGCGGTTTATCCCGTGCACCGGCTCGACCGGGACGTGACGGGCGTGATGGTCTTTGCAAAAACGAAGGCAGCGGCCGCGTGGCTCTCCGGCGAGAAGGCCGCGCTGCAAAAGGACTATCTGGCCGTGACGGAGGGCGTTCCGCCGCAGAGCGAGGCCGAGCTGACCGACCTGCTGTTCCACGACCGCATGCGCAACAAGACCTACGTCGTCAAGCGCCGCCGCGCGGGCGTGAAGGAGGCGCGGCTGGTCTATCGCCTGCTTGCGGCGCTGCCGGGCGGACGCAGCCTGCTGCGGGTGCAGCTGTTCACCGGGCGGACGCACCAGATCCGCGTGCAGCTTGCCAGTCGGGGGCTGCCGCTCTGCGGCGACCGGAAATACGGCGCGGAGAGCGGCGGAGACATCGGCCTGTTTGCGTGGAGGCTGTCCTTCTGCCATCCGGACGGCACGGAGCTGTGCTTCACGCTGCCGGAGGCGCTGCTTCCGGAGGAGCTGCGCGCGGCTTTTTTGGCAAATTAGCCGCAACCGCTTGTAATTTTCGTTCCTTTGTAATATAATATCTGGACAAACAAGTTTGGAGGAATCCATAAATGGCTCGAAAAGGACTCGATACCTATCTGACACCCGGAAAGCACATCCACCTTGTCGGCATCGGCGGCGTTTCGATGCGCCCGCTGGGGCTGGTGCTGTGCGGCATGGGCATGGTCGTCAGCGGCTCGGACATGAACGCCTCTGTTTCCACCGACGAGCTGATCGCCAAGGGGATCGACGTACACATCGGTCACAGCGCGGAGAATATCCGCGGCGCGGACTGCATCATCCGCACGGCCGCCGCCCACAACGACAACCCCGAGATAGCCGCCGCCCGCGCGCAGGGCATCCCGGTGTTTGAGCGCGCACAGGCGTGGGGGCTGATCATGCGCGCCTATAAGCACGCCATCTGCGTTGCCGGGACGCACGGCAAAACCACCACGACCTCGATGATCACCCATATTTTTATGCAGGCCAAACGCGATCCGACCGTGATGCTGGGCGGCTATCTGCCGCTGCTGCACGCCGGCCATCGCGTTGGCAACGGCGACACGGTCATCATGGAGAGCTGCGAATACTGCGACAGCTTCCTGAACTTCTATCCCACCGTCGCCATCATCAACAATATTGAGGCCGACCATCTTGACTATTTCAAGGATCTCGACGCCGTCAAGCGCTCCTTCCGCAAATTTGCCGGGCTGGTGCCGCAGACGGGCTATGTCATCGCCAACGGCGACGACGCGAACACCCGCGACGCGCTGAGCGACCTGCGCTATGTCTCCTTCGGCCTCGACCCGAAGAACGACGTGCATCCGGAGCATCTCTCCGACGATTTCCGCAGCTTCGACGTGATCTGCTTCGGCAAGCGCTACGCCTCCGTGCAGCTGAGCGTCTACGGGAAGCACAACGCCTATAACGCGCTGGGCGCGGCGGCCGCGGCCTATGTGCTCGGCGTGGACGGCGCGGACGTCGCAGAGGGGCTGCTCGGCTTCACCGGCGCGGGGCGCCGCATGGAGCGCAAGGGCAGGTTCAACGGCGCGGACGTCTACGACGACTATGCCCATCATCCCGGCGAGCTGCACGCGCTGATCGACGCGGTGAAGACCATGGGCTATCAGCGCATCGTGATGGCCTTCCAGCCGCACACCTACACGCGCACCAAGGCGCTCTTCCCCGACTTCGTTGCGGAGCTGAAGCGTGTCGATCTGGCCGTGCTGGCGGAGATCTACGCCGCGCGCGAGAGCAACAAGATCGGCATCTCCTCGCGCGATCTGGCCGCCGAGGTGCCGGGCGCGGTCTATTTTGAGACGCTCCCGGAGGTCGCGGCCTATCTGCGCGGCGTTGCGAAGCCGGGCGACATCATCCTGACCGTCGGCGCGGGCGATATTTATAAGGCCGGTGAGCTGCTGCTCCAGAAATAACGGTAAAAAAAGCATTCCGCAGCGGGAAAAACCTGCTGCGGAATGCTTTTTATTCTGAAATCCGATTGATTCAGAGGTTCCTTAGGGAACCTCTGAATCAATCAGCTGCGGCGCTCAGCGGGTCTTTTGCCCCAACTTTTCGGTTTGAAAATCTTGAAATACACAAAGTATTCCTGCAATTTCCAAACCTCAATTTGGAAACAAAATCCCTCGCTGACCACTCTTGCGATTTAATCAGAGGTTCCTTAGATCTCCATGATGACCGGCAGGATCATCGGGTTGCGCTTCGTGTTGCGGAAGAGGAACTGACCGAGATCGTTTTTGATCGTCGTTTTGATGGTCGCCCAGTCGGAAATACGGCGCGCGCGGCAGGTGTCGAGCGCGTGCGAGGTGATCATGCGCATGGCCTCCATCAGATCCTCGTTGTCCTTCTGATAGACGAAGCCGCGCGTGATGATGTCCGGGCCGGAGAGCACGGAGCCGTCCTCGCTCGAGAGGTTCACGCACACGACGATCATGCCGTCCTGCGCCAGATGCTTCCGGTCGCGCAGGACAACGCTGCCGACGTCGCCGACGCCGGTGCCGTCGACCAGAATTTTTCCGGCGGGAACGGTGTCGCCCAGCTTGCAGGTCTTCCGGGTACAGTCGATGACTCTGCCAATATCGGCGACGAGGATGTTTTTCGGGTTCATGCCCATTTCGCGTGCCAGCGCGGCGTGCTTTTGCAGGTGACGCTGCTCGCCGTGCACGGGGATGAAGTAGCGCGGCTTGGTCAGCGCGTGGATGATCTTCAGCTCCTCCTGACAGGCGTGGCCGGAGACGTGCAGCCCCTCGAGCCGGTCATAGATGACCTCCGCGCCCTTGCGGTAAAGCTCGTTGATGATCCGCGAGACGGATTTCTCATTGCCCGGAATGGCCGAGGCCGAGATGAGAATCTTGTCGCCGGGCTGGATCTCGATCTGCTTGTGGCCGGAGAAGGCCATGCGGTAAAGCGCGGACATATTCTCGCCCTGCGAGCCGGTCGAGACGATGACGATCTTGTCCTTCGGCAGGGACTTGATCTGGTTGATGTCCACGAGCGTGCCGTCCGGGATGTTCAGATAGCCAAGCTCTGTGGCGACCTTGAGGATGTTCTCCATGCTGCGGCCGGTCACGGCGACCTTGCGGCCGTAGCGGTGCGCGAGTGAGAACACGGTCTGGATGCGGTGCATATTCGAGGCGAAGGTCGTCACGATGATGCGGCTGCGGCAGCGCATAAAGTGCCGGTCGAGATTGTTGAAGACGACCGATTCCGACGGCGTGTAGCCCTGACGCTCGACGTTGGTCGAGTCCATCAGAAGGGCATAGACGCCCTCCTTGCCCAGCATCCCGAAGCGCCCGAGGTCGGTCATGCCGTCCTCGGCGGTCGGGTCGATCTTGAAGTCGCCGGTCATGATGACCGTGCCGACCGGCGTGCGGATGGCGAAGGAGACCGCGTCGGCAATCGAGTGGTTCACATGGATGAACTCGATCGAGAAGCAGCCCGCCTTGACCACGTCGCCGGGGTGGTGCGTGACCATTTTTGTTTTTTCGAGCAGGCCGTGCTCCTCAAGCTTGAGCTTGATGAGACCGAGCGTCAGCGGCGTGGCGTGCACGGGCGCGTTGACGGCCTGCAGCACGTAGGGCAGCGCGCCGATGTGATCCTCGTGGCCGTGCGTGATGAAAAAGCCGCGCAGCTTGTTCTGATTTTTTGCAAGATAGGTAACGTCGGGGATGACCAGATCCACGCCGTACATATCGTCCTCCGGGAAGCCGAGGCCGCAGTCGACGACGATCATGTCCTTGCCGTATTCGAGCACGGTCATGTTCTTGCCGATCTCATTCAGACCGCCCAGAGGGATGATTTTCAGTTTATCTGCCAATTTAACAACTCCTTTGCATGGGGAAGCCCGCAGAAAATAAAGGGCCTCCGGAAATTCCGGCCGCGCGGCGCCGCCCGGGAATCCGGACGGGCAGCTGCGGCGAAATATGTAAAATTTCAAATTCTGTACCTAAAAGAAAAACAGGGGAGCAAAACCGCCGGAAAAAATTGCTCTGCCGATTACCCTGCATAATACAGTATAGCACATATTTGGAAAAAAGTATACAACTTTTTTGTGAATCCTGCGCGGTCGGGCGGCAGGATGCGGAAAAGGCCGCCGCGCGGCGCGGAAAAAATTTGCATATTTTCCAGCCGACGGTGCATCCTATCCGCGAACGAACCGGGGCGCGCCCCGGGGCTTCAGGATTCGGGAGCTCTCGAGGCGCTCGGCGGAAGCGTCGCCGGCAGCCGGGGCTTCTTTGTATGGAGGAATCGAAATGAAACATCTTGTTCGAATCGTGCTGTTGCTTCTGGTCTTGGGCACGGCGCTGGGCGGGCTTTGCTTCGCCGCCGACGGCGAGACGCTCTACACCGACGCCTACTGCTTCTCGGAGGCGGATTTTGAGGCGCCGCAGCTTTCCGCCCTGAACGGCATCTTTGTCACGGCCGTGCCCGCGCCCGAGGTCGCGCAGATCCGGTTGGGCAGCCGTGTGCTGCGGGCCGGGGACGTGCTGCCCGTCGACGAGCTGGCGTGTCTGCGGCTGCTGCCGGCCTGCGCCGAAAACTGCGACGCCATTCTGCGCTATCAGCCGATCTGCGGCCACGCGCTGGGCGAGGAGGTCGCCCTGACCGTGCGCATCCAGTCCGGCAAAAACGAGCGCCCGACGGCGGAGAATTATGAGCTGGAGACCTACCGGAACATTGCCAACGACGGCCGCCTGAGCGGCGCCGACCCGGAGCGTGCGTCGCTGACCTTTCAGCTTGTCGATGCGCCTAAGCGCGGTACGGTCGAGTTGAATCTCGACGGAACCTTTGTCTATACGCCCGCAAAAAACAAGGTCGGTGAGGACAGCTTTACCTTCACCGTCACGGATGAGGCCGGGAACGTCTCCGCGCCCGCGACCGTGCGCATCAGCATTCTGAAGCCCGGCGAGGACATGACCTACGCCGATGTGCTCTCGACGGATGCCTTCGAGGCGGCGTGGATGCTGGAGCAGGGGCTGGACGGCGGCCGGAGCATCGGCGGCGTGACCTGCTTCTGCCCGGAGGATACCGTCAGCCGCGCGGATTTTCTGGTCATGCTGATGAAGCTTGCGGGCATTCAGCCGGACGAGAGCGCGGTGACCGGCTTCAGTGACACGGCTCGCCTGCCCGAGTGGCAGAGACAGTACCTTGCGGCGGCATTCCGACGGGCACTGGTGCGCGGCGAACGCGGGGAGGACGCGCTGTGCTTCCGCCCGAACGACGCTGTCACGCCGCAGGAGGCGGCCGTGATGGTGCAGAGCGTGCTGCAGCTGCCTGTGAGTGCGGCATCGCTGTCCGACACGCTGCCGGTCTGGTCGGCGGACTCCGTGCAGGCGCTGCATGAGGCCGGCGTGAGCCTGCGCACAGATGATGCACCGCTCCTGCGCGTTGAGGCGGCCAAGCTGCTCTATCAGGTCAGGCAGCTGATGGGCTGATATATTATTATAGTAGAATCAAAGGCGCGGCTGTCGGAGGACAGCCGCGCCTATTATATGCTTTTCATCAGACGGCAGGATCACTTGCCCGAAGGAGCAAATCTCCCGGAAAAGAAGGCAGCCCCCGGATCGGAAGCTCCGTCCGGGGGCTGCTTGCACATTGATGAGTCAGATTCCGGCGCGGTTACGGCCGGACATCCTCCGCCTTGGTCTTGCGGCCCGGCTTGATCTTGATCTCGCCCTTGGAGATCGCGGAGACCGGGCAGACCAGCGCGCAGAGATGGCAGCCGACGCATTTTTCGGTGTTGCAGTGCGGCTTGCGGGTCTCCTCGTCCCATTCCATGGCCTGATGCGCGCCGTCGTAGCAGGAGATGTAGCAGCGGCCGCAGCCGAGGCACTTGTCCTCGTCGATCTTCGGATAGACAATGTAGTCGCGGTTCAGCTCCTCGGCGGGGATGATGTTCGCGTTCGCGCGGCCGACCAGCTCCTCGAGACGGTCGACGCCCTGCTCGGCCATGTAGTGCATAAGGCCGTTCTTCATGTCCTCCACAACGCGGTAGCCGTACTGCATACAGGAGGTGGTCATTTGCAGCGTGGTCGCGCCCATGAGAATGAATTCCGCAGCGTCCTCCCACGTTTCAATGCCGCCGATGCCGGAGATCGGCAGATCCTTCAGGCGCGGGTCGGAGCGCATCTGCTGCAGGAAGCGCAGCGCAATGGGCTTGACGGCCTTGCCGGAATAGCCCGAGATCGAGGACTTTCCGTCGACGATCGGCATACCGATATAGCGGTTCAGATCGACGTTGCAGACGCTCTTGACCGTGTTGATCGCGGCGATGCCGTCCGCGCCGCCCTCCAGGCTGGCCAGCGCGACCGGAACCATGTCCGTGACGTTCGGGGTCATCTTCGCGAGGACGGGCAGCTTGCTGCCGCGGCGCACAGCCTGACAATACTTGCGGCACAGCTCCGGACTGGTGCCGACGTCGCTGCCCATAGCGTGCGAGGTCATCTGCGGGCAGGAGAAGTTCAGCTCGAGCATATCCGCGCCGGCCTCCGTGACCAGCCGCGCCAGCTCCTCCCACGTCTGCTCGTCGTTGCCCATGATCGAGGCGATGAGCACCTTGTCCGGAAACTCCGCCTTCAGGCGGCGCAGGTCGGCCAGATTCTCCTCAAGCGGATGCTCGGCGATCTGCTCCATGTTCTTGAAGCCGACGAAGCTCGTGGACTCCTTGTCCAGCTTGTCGAAGCGCGGCGAGACCTCGTCGATAAAGTAGCTCTTCGGGCCGATGGTCTTGAACACCACGCCGCCGAAGCCGGTCTCGTAGGCCTTTTTGCACATGTCGTAGCAGTTGCCGACCGGGGAGGAGGAGAGGCAGAAGGGGTTTTCAAATTTTACGCCCAGAAAATTGACGGAAAGATCTTTTTTCACCATGATTAGTTTCCTCCCAGATAGACATGGATGTAGGCCGCGGCGAGCTTCGCGCTCTTGACCGCGCCGACCACGCTCTTTTCTTTGTTTTTGGAAATGTCGCCCACAACAAACACGTTGCTCGCGCCGACGCGGAAGTTCTCGCTGTCGGCCTCGTTGCGGGTGAAGCTCAGCCCGAGCCCCTCGGCCTCGAGCGTCTGGCCGACGGCAAGGATGATCTTGTCGGCCGTGAAGGTGACGGTGCTGCGGAGCTTGCGGTGCTCGAAGGTGACGGTCCTGCCGTCGACCTTGGTGGGGATATAGCCGTCGTAGATGGAGACGTTCTCGGCGCGCGCGCCTGCAAGCTCCTTCTCGCTGGCCTTAAATTCGCAGAATTCCTCGTAGACAATAGAAGTGACATTCCTTGCGCCGAGCAGCTTCAGCGAGGTACAGACGTCCATCGAGACGTCGCCGCCGCCGACGACCAGCACATTCTGCGGGATCTCGACGGCTCCGCCGCTTTCCTTCACGCGGCGCAGGAAGGAAACGGCCGTTTCGACGTCGGGGTTGCCCTCGAACATCGGCAGCCACTTGCCGCCGCTCAGGCCGATGCCGACCACGACGGCGTCGAATTTCTTCTTCAGCTCGTCGAGCGTGACGTCCTTGCCGACGGCCACGCCGGTGTGAGCGACCAGGCCGAGGTCAAAGATGCGCTGGATCTCAACGTCGACGATGCGGTTAGGCAGACGGTATTCGGGGATGCCGTAGCGCAGGTAGCCGCCGAGCTGGGCGTCCTTTTCAAAGATCTCGACGCCATAGCCCTTTTTCAGCAGCTCCGCCGCGACGGACAGGCCGCCGGGGCCGCCGCCGACCACGGCAACGGACTTGCCAAGACGATGCGCCGGCTTTTCGAGGATCTTCATGCCGAGCGTCTCCTCAAGATCGGTGACGTAGCGCTGGATGCGGCCGATGTCAATGGGCTTGTCGATGCCGCAGCGCGAGCAGGCGAGCTGGCAGTATTTTTCCGTGGGGCAAACGCGTGCGCAGATCGCGCCGAGAATGTTGTTTTCGCGGATCGTCTCCGCCGCGCCCTTGAAGTTGCGGAAGCGGACGGAACGGATGAATTTGCCGGGGTCGGTCCCTGCCGGGCAGGACTTGGAGCAGGGCGCGTCGTGACAGAGCAGGCAGCGCGCCGCCTCCTCGCAGATGGTCACGGGGGTGAAGCCCGGCTCAAGCTCCTTGCAATACTTGGATTCCATACGAAAAAACCTCCTTGTTTTTCAGGCGGCGGCGTTCCGAATTTCGCCGCAGCCAAAGCGGGTTACCAAGCATTATTTTAGCATAGGATAAAATGCGCGTCAAGACGATCAGCGAAAATAGCAACAAGTTCTTTGTAAAAAATTCGCAGTTCTTCATGGAATTTGCTGATATTCTGAGGAAGAGGCACTCAAAGATGTCCACAAAAATGCGGCCGGTTTTTTGTATGAATTGCTGAATTTTCCATTTGACAGTAAAAAACGGTTTACAATACTCGCGCGGTTTGGTATTATAAAAAAAGTGAAAACCCCGTAAGAAAAAAATTTCCCTATGCGGCTCTGAGCCCGCGGAGGGGGCGCTCCCGCGCCGTCCGCACACCCAAAAGGAGAGTTTTATCATGAAGCATCTGAACAAACGGCTGCTCGCGCTGCTGCTGGTGGTCGTCATGCTGGCTGCGCTGTTCCCGGTCTCGGCGTTCGCAGCGGAGCGGGGCGAGGCCGAGGAGACGCGCTCGGACACCTGGGAGGCGATCCTCGCCTATGAAAACGCGCACCTGCGCAAGACCCGCAATGGCAAACAGCGCACGGCGGCGGATTATGCCGCGCTCTCCGGCGAGATCGCGAAGATCGTCGAAGCGTCGGAGGATTATAAGGAAGGCACCTGCACCTATGACCCGGATTCCGACAACGCCATGTTCTTCTGGGAGGATCGCGACGGGATGCCGCAGGGCTATTCCCCGGCGCTGCGCGCCAAGATGGAAAACGGCAGGGCGGCCGAGACGGATCCTGAGCCAGTTCGCGCGTCGAGACCCGACCTGCGCGGCGGGCTTCCCTCGGCCTCGGATATCTATGTGCTCAGCCCGTGGTACGGCATCGACTCGAGCTTTAACAGCGAGTATTTTCAAGAGGGCGAAAGGCTGGCCGAGGCCACCGGCGGCAGCTGCTACAGCATCTTCCGACAGGACGTCACGGTGGATGCGGTAGCCCAATGCATCGAATACGGCGCGGCCGTCCTGATCGACACGCACGGCCTGACGGACTATGAGAGCTACAAAGACTATACCTATCTGGATGATCCGAATTATTATGTTGCCGACAGTGTCACCGGCGCGCACGATTCCTATATCACGCTGACGAACGCCGACGGCATCACCGAGGCCGATTGTCAGCCGGTCTATTCCGGCGGCAGCACCTATTACCGCTGCTTCTATTTTGACACCAACTACGGTGTCCGCGGCTACGGTGTCGACGGTCAGGTGATTGCCGACCACATGGTGCAGTATGCGCCGCACAACATGGTCTGGGTCGGCTCTTGTCTGGGCATGGCCACTGACGGCCTCTTCCGGCCGCTGCGTCAGAAGGGCGTCGAGGTCGTTTACGGCTATTCCGAGTCGATCACGTTCTTGGGTGACCACACCTACCGTGGGGCCTTCTGGGACTGGATCCGCGAGGGTGAGACGGTCGGCAACGCAATTACATACGCGAAGAACTCCTACGGTGAGTGGGATCCGGCCTACTATAATAACTGGTATAGCACGCTTGCCTTGGCGAGAAAATATTACGTTGCGTTCCCGATCGTGGTCTCCTCCGAGGACGCCTACCCCGGAAAGCGCACGTCCGGCCGCTATGGCGTCGACGGGCCGCAGACGGTGCGTTCGACATGGAAGCTGGCCGCGTGCATGCACAAATTCACCTATTCCGCCGATCCTGCGCCGACGCTTTACGAAGCCGGAAAGCTTATCGCACGGTGCGGCAAGTGCGGACTGGCATATGAGGTGGAGGTGCTGCCGTGTCTGCGCACCGACGACTATCTCTGCGCGCTCTTCGAAGCGCCGAGCTATGAATCGGAGGGGCGCGCGCTCTTCACTTGGCAGAATTACCAGTACGGTACGTTCTCCTTTGAGGCGGTGCTGCCGAAGCTCGACGACACCTGCGACAAGTATTACGACGTGAACACGGGAAAATGGTATCACGAGGGCATCCATTATATGCTCGACAACGCCGTGATGAACGGCGTCGGTGAACACAGCTTTGACCCGAACGGCAGCCTGACCCGCGCGATGCTTGTGACGATCCTCTACCGCGCACAGGGCACGCCCAGCATCGACGGGCAGAACCACCCCTTCACGGATGTCGCGGGCGGAAAGTGGTATTCCGATGCGATCACGTGGGCTTATCAGAACAGCGTGGTCAATGGCACGAGCGCGACGACCTTTGAGCCGGACGGCGACATCACGCGCGAGCAGCTTGCTACGATCCTCTACCGCTATGCGAAAAACATCGAGCATGTGGACGTGAGCAATCGCGCGAACCTCGAAGAGATCTTTGCCGACGCGAACCAGATCACGGCCTACGCACGCGAGGCGCTGTCCTGGGCGGTCGCGGACGGCTATATGAAGGGCAGCACGTCGAACGGCGCGACCAAGGTCTATCCGAAGGACGGCGCGACCCGTGCAGAGGTCGCAACGCTGCTGATGCGCTATCTGAAGGCGGAAAAGACCGTCGTTTCCGAATAAAGCAAAAGAAAAAGCTCCTAAATCGGCCGGGGTTCTGACCCAGCACGATACGCACAACGCGGGGCGCTTCCGAAACCGGAAGCGCCCCGCGTTGTGCACGACAGAGGCCGCTTCGTTATTTTCGTGATGCGGAAAAAACCTTCCGTGATTCCAAGCAGTGAATATTTATGCGCAACCGCTTCCGAAATGGGGCGGCGGGCACAAAAAACGGCAGGCTTTTCACAAGGCCTGCCCGGATCGTCAAAGAACCCATGCTTTCGCTGTCTGAAAGCATGGGTTTCTTGGGAACCGCTGAATCAATCGGCAGCGGCGTTCAGCGGGTCTTTTGCCCAAACTGATCGGTTTGAAAATCTTGAAATACGTAAAGGATTCCTGCGATTTCCAAGCCTCAATTTGGAGCAAAATCCCTCGCTGACCGCTCTTGCAATTGAATCAGAGCTTCCCTTGACATCCTATTTTTTGTGCGATTCATGGCATACCCGATCCGAAGCGGGGAATGAAACCGTCCGTCGGCATTAATCGGAGCTTTTCAGATCCTTGATGCTCACGATGCCGCAGAACACGCACAGCAGCCCGCCGAGCAGGAGCATGACCGTCAGCAGCGCGAGCGCCGCGTCGATGCCGCTGGTCAGCACGAGCTGCACGCCGAGCAGGGCGACGAAGCCGAGCAGGAGTAACACGCCGAGGAAAATCTGCATAATTCGCCAAAAATAGCGCCAATCCAATACAAACGCAACCTTTCTCTTTCGGAGCGCGGCAGGGTACGACGCGATCCGGGACTTTTCTAGTACAAATATAGCGGAAAATGGGCGGATTGTCAACAAAAAAGAACCCGCGGCCGGTGAAAAGCCGCAGGTTCTTTTTTGAGGGGGAAAATCAGAGGCGGATACGGCCGCCGATCAGGCGACTGGTTGCGGCCAGACGCTCGGCGTCACGGCCTCTGGGCTCAAGCACGCCGTGCGCGCCGAGCACCAGCAGAATCGCCAGATACGTGTCCCAGCCGAGGGGCGCCGCACCGCGCTCCATCTCGGAGATCTTCTGACGGCTCTTGCCGACTGCCTCGGCAAGGTCAGCCTGCGACATGTGCATTTTCTTGCGGTAGACCGGAAGATCCTGCACGAGCGAATTGATCAGTTCCTTTTGTTGTTCGGTTTGTACAAATTGCGGCATTTTTTTCCTGCTTTCTTCCCAATGGGAGGTGATTAAATCGGCTGACCGTTTGACCCGTGTCAGACGATTTATTATCTTTAGTATAGCATGAAGTATCGCGTTTGTAAACCAAATAATCTGTTAATTTTTATATTTCTATGAAAAAAATTATGAATAAAGTGTGAATTTTTCCATTTGCAGGAAAAAAGACTTGCAAAATACCCCGAGGGGGTATAGAATAGAGCCGTAAAAAATGTGAAACCCTGAGGGAAGCACCGGCGGCATCAAAATCGATGATGACCGTTATGCGTTAGACGCCGAGCTCCCCGCGGGAGAAAGGCGGCGACAGAATGCACGAATGCTGTCAAAAAAAGAAGCTGCGGACGCCCGAGGAACGGCAGGCGCTGATCAACCGTCTGAACCGTATCGAGGGGCAGATCCGTGGACTGCGCCGGATGCTCGAGGAGGACGCCTACTGCCCGGATGTTCTGGTGCAGGCGTCGGCTGCCTCGGCGGCGATCGGCGCGTTCAGCCGGGAGCTGCTGGAGGCGCATATCCGCACCTGCGTGGTGGAGGGCGTGCGCAGCGGGGACTGGACCGTGATCGATGAGCTGATGCAGACCCTTCAGCGTATGATGAAATAGAGGCGAACAATATGAAGCAACAATTTGACGTGACAGGCATGAGCTGCGCGGCGTGCAGCGCGCGCGTGGAAAAGGCCGTGAAGGCCGTCGCGGGTGTCGAGCGCTGCGCCGTCAGTCTGCTGACGAATTCCATGGCGGTCGAGGGCGACGCTCCGGCCGAGGCAATCGTGGAGGCTGTGACTGCGGCCGGCTACGGCGCAAGCCCGAAGGGCGCGGAGAAAAAGCCCGTCTCGCCGAAAAAAACGGAAAAATCCGAGGTCAAGACCCTGCTGACGCGGCTGATCTGCTCGTTGGCGCTGCTGCTGCCGTTGATGTATCTCACCATGGGGCACGGCATGTGGGGCTGGCCCGTTCCGAAGGCGCTGGCCGAGAACGCGATGGCGCAGGGGCTGACACAGCTCCTGCTGACCACGGCCGTTCTGGTCATCAATCAGAAATTTTTCAAAAGCGGCGTGAGGGGGCTGCTGCACCGTGCGCCGAACATGGATACGCTCGTTTCGCTCGGCGCGGCGGCGGCCTACGGCTACAGCCTCGCGGTGCTCTATCGCCTGACGGCGATGCCGGAGCATATGCATATGCTGCACGAGCTGTATTTTGAATCGGCGGCGATGATTCTCACGCTCATTACGCTCGGAAAGCTGCTCGAGGCGCGCGCGAAGGGCAAGACCACCGATGCGCTGCAAAGCCTGCTGGCGCTCTCGCCGAAGACGGCGACCGTTGTGCGCGACGGGAAGGAGCTGAGCATCCCGGTCGAGCAGGTGCGCGCCGGGGACATGTTCCTTGTGCGCCCGGCGCAGAGCATCCCGGTCGACGGCGTCGTGCTCGAGGGCAGCAGCGCCGTCAACGAGGCCGCGCTGACCGGCGAGAGCCTGCCGGTCGACAAGGCCGAGGGTGACACCGTCAGCGCCGCGACGATGAACCAGTCCGGCTTTTTGAAATGCCGCGCGACGCGCGTCGGCGAGGACACGACCCTCTCGCAGATCATCAAGCTGATGAGCGACGCGGCGGCGACCAAGGCGCCGATCGCGAAGCTGGCCGACCGTGTTTCAGGGGTGTTCGTGCCGGTCGTGATGTCCATTGCGGCGGTCACACTGATCGTCTGGCTGCTGGTCGGGCAGAACTTCGGCTATGCGCTGGCGCGCGGCATCTCCGTGCTCGTCATCAGCTGCCCCTGCGCGCTGGGTCTGGCCACGCCGGTGGCGATCATGGTCGGCAGCGGCATGGGCGCCAAGCGCGGTATTCTGTTCAAGACCGCCGTCAGCCTTGAGACGACCGGAAAGGTGCACACCGTGGTCATGGACAAGACCGGAACGGTCACGGAGGGCAAGCCGCGCGTGACCGATCTGCTCCCGGCCGAGGGCGTGACGGAGGAGAGACTGCTTTCGACGGCGTTCGCGCTCGAGGCGCGTAGCGAGCACCCGCTGGCGCGGGCGGTCGTGGAGCGTGCCGGAGAGCAAACGCCTGCGGCGGTCACGGATTTTGCCGCTGCGGCGGGCAACGGCCTGAGCGCAAGGCTGGACGGCGTCGAGCTGCGCGGAGGCAAGCGGGCGTATATGACCGCCGCCGTGCCGCAGGCGTGGGAGGAACGCGCGCTGGCGCTGGCGCAGGAGGGCAAGACACCGCTTTATTTCTCCGAGGGCGGCCGCTTTCTCGGCCTGATCGCCGTGGCCGACACGCTCAAGCCCGATACCGTGGACGCCGTCCGCGAGCTGAAACGGCTGGGGCTGCACCTTGTGCTGCTGACCGGCGATAATCGCCGCACGGCCGAGGCAATCGCAAGGCAGGCGGGGATCGACGAGGTTGTCGCGGACGTCCTGCCCGACGGCAAGGAGGCCGTTGTGCGCGAGCTGCAAAAAAACGGCCGCGTCTGCATGGTGGGCGACGGTGTGAATGACGCCCCGGCACTGACGCGCGCGGATGTCGGCCTGGCAATCGGCGCAGGCACGGACGTCGCGATCGATGCGGCGGATGTCGTGCTGATGAACAGCCGCCTGTCCGACGTGGCGACGGCCGTCCGGCTGAGCCGCGCGACCCTGCGCAACATCCGCGAGAATCTGTTCTGGGCGTTCTTCTATAACTGCCTCGGCATTCCGCTGGCGGCCGGTGCGTTCGTCTCGCTGCTGGGCTGGGAGTTGAACCCGATGTTCGGCGCGGCTGCGATGAGCCTTTCGAGCTTCTGCGTCGTGACAAATGCGCTGCGGCTGAATTTCTTTGGCGATAAAAAATCCAAAAAACATCATAATAAGGAGCAAAAAACCATGAAAAAGACGATGAAAATTGAAGGCATGATGTGCGGCCACTGCGAAGCGGCGGTCAAAAGGGCGCTCGAGGCGATCCCGCAGGTCGAGAGCGCGGAGGTCAGCCATGTCAGCGGCACGGCGGTTGTGACGCTGCGCGAGCCGGTGGCGGACGACGTTCTGCGCGCCGCCGTCGAGGCGAAGGATTACCGCGTGACCTCCGTCGACTGAGCTTCACCCAAGGACAGCGCAAAAGACCTCGCCGCGATTGACAAACGGCGGGGTCTTTTGCTATACTTATAAAAAATGAATGCAAGGGGGAATCGGCATGAAAACGGATCTGGAAATCGCGCGGCAGACCGCCCTGCTCCCAATCGGAGAGGTCGCGCGTCTGGCCGGGATCGACGAGGCGGCGCTCGAGCCGTACGGACGCGATAAGGCCAAGCTCGATTTGGCGCAGATGGACGCGCTGCGCCGGAAGCCCGGCAAGCTGATCCTGGTCACGGCAATCAACCCGACACCCGCCGGGGAGGGCAAGACCACCACGACGATCGGCCTTGGCGACGCGCTGCGGCTGCTGGGCAAGAATGCGATGCTCGCTCTGCGCGAGCCGTCGCTCGGGCCGGTGTTCGGCCTCAAGGGCGGGGCGACCGGGGGCGGCTATGCGCAGATCGCGCCGATGGAGGACATCAATCTCCATTTCACGGGCGACCTCCATGCCGTCGGCGCGGCGAACAACCTGCTGGCGGCTATGGTCGACAACCATATCTATCAGGGCAACGAGCTGAACATCGACCCGCGCCGCGTCGTTTGGCGGCGCTGCGTCGACATGAACGACCGTCAGCTCCGTTTCCTCGCCGACGGTCTCGGCGGGCGAACCAACGGCGTGCCGCGCGAGGACGGCTTTTCCATCACCGTGGCCTCCGAGGTCATGGCGGTGCTCTGCCTCGCGCGGGACTTGGCCGACCTCAAGGAACGGCTGGCGCAGCTCGTCGTGGCCTACACCTATGACGAAAGACCGGTCACGGCGGGACAGCTGCACGCGCAGGGCGCAATGGCTGCGCTGCTGAAGGACGCCGTCAAGCCGAATCTGGTGCAGACGCTGGCGCATACGCCCGCGCTCGTGCACGGCGGGCCGTTCGCCAACATCGCCCACGGCTGCAGCTCCGTCATTGCCACGCGCACGGCGCTGGGTCTTGCGGACTACGTCGTGACGGAGGCCGGCTTCGGCGCCGATCTGGGCGCGGAGAAGTTTTTCGACATCAAATGCCGCATGGCCGGGCTGCGGCCGGACTGTGCCGTGCTCGTGGCGACGGTGCGCGCGTTGAAATACAACGGCGGCGCGCCGAAGGCTGAGCTTGGGACGGAAAATCTCGAAGCACTGGCGCGCGGTCTGCCGAATCTGCTGCGCCATGTGGAAAATATTACGAAGGTGTTCGGCCTTCCCTGCGTCGTGGCGCTCAACCGCTTCCCGCAGGACACGGAGGCCGAGCTGGCGCTTGTCGACGAGCGCTGCCGCGCGCTGGGCGTGCGGGTCGTGCGCTCCGAGGTCTGGGAGAAGGGCGGCGCAGGCGGAATGGCGCTGGCTGAGGAGGTGCTGCGCCTCTGCGAAGCGCCGAATGAGTTCCGCTTTGCCTATGATGCGGCGCTGCCCATCCGCGAGAAGCTCGAGGCGATCGTGCAAAGAGTCTATCACGGGCGGAACGTCGCTTTCACGAGACCGGCCGAGAAGCAGCTGCGGATGCTGACCGAGCTGGGCTATGACCGTATGCCGGTCTGCGTGGCCAAAACGCAGTATTCCTTCTCCGATGACGCCGCGCGGCTCGGTGCGCCGGAGGATTTCACCGTGACCGTGCGGGAGCTGCGGGTCGCGGCCGGTGCGGGCTTCGTCGTGGCGCTGACGGGCGACATTATGACAATGCCGGGGCTGCCCAGGCATCCGGCTGCCGAGCGCATCGACGTGGACGCATCCGGGAGCATCACAGGGCTGTTCTAAGGGGGCGAAAAAATGGACTATCGCGCATTCACGGAGGCGCTGGCCTCCAACGCGCCGACGCCGGGCGGCGGCGGCGCTGCGGCGCTGGTCGGCGCGGTCGGCGCGGCGCTGGGACACATGGTCGGCGCGCTCACGGTCGGCAAGAAGAAATATGCCGCCGTCGAGGCGGAGCTGACGGCCTGCATGGAGCGTATCGACGCGCTGCGGCTGCGGCTGCTGGAGCTGGTGCAGCGGGATGCGGACTGCTTTGCACCGCTGGTCAGGGCCTATGGCATGGCAAAGGACGATCCCAAGCGCGACGAAACGCTTGAGCGTGAGACGCTCCGCGCGGCGCAGCCGCCGCTGGAGATGATGCGCGCCTGCCGCGACGCGCTCACGGAGATCGCGGTGCTCGCCGAAAAGGGCAGCCGCCTCGCCGTGTCCGACGCCGGGTGCGCCGCCGCCTGCTGCCGCGCCGCGCTCGAGAGCGCCGCGCTGAACGTGTTCATCAACACCAAGACGCTGCGCGACCGCGCTGCCGCCGATGCGCTGAACGCACAGGCCGAGGCGCTGCTGCAAACGGGCGTGCCGCTGGCCGAGCGGATCTACGCCGCCGTGCGGACGAATTTTTGACGGACGGGGGAGAACAAATGGCAAAGCTGTTATCGGGGAAACCCGTTGCACAGGCGCTCGGTGAACGGCTGCAGGCGCGCAGCGCGGCGCTGCGCGCGGCCGGGATCGCGCCGGCTCTGGCGATTTTGCGGATCGGCGCGCGGGAGGACGACCTTGCCTATGAGCGCGGTCTGGAAAAACGCGCTGCGCGGCTCGGCGTGGAGGTGCGCAGGAAGCTGCTGCCCGCCGACTGCGGTGCGGAGGCGGTTCGCGCGGCGATCGTCGCGCTCAACCGGGACGAGACGGTGCACGGCGTGCTGGTTTTTCGGCCGTTTCCGGCGCATCTGCGCCCGTTTGAGGCCGAGCTGTGCGCGCTGCTCGCGCCGGAAAAGGACGTCGACGGCATGACCCCGGCGTCCATGGCCGGTCTTTACAGCGGGAGCGGGACGGGCTTCGCCCCGTGCACGGCCGAGGCCTGCATGGAGCTGCTGGATTATTATCACTATGACTGCGCGGGCAAGCGCGCCGTGGTCATCGGCCGCAGCCTCGTGATCGGCAAGCCGGTCGCGCTGCTGCTGCTGGCGCGGAACGCGACGGTTACGGTCTGCCATACGCGCACGCGCGACCTTGCGGCGCTCAGCCGTCAGGCCGATCTGATCGTCACGGCGGCCGGATGCCTCGATTCCCTGACGGCGGCGCATTGCAGCGCCGGTCAGACGGTGCTCGACGTCTCGGTCAACTGGAACGAGCGGACGCAGAGCCTTTGCGGCGACGCGGAGTTTTCCGCCGTTTCCGAGACGGTCGGGGCGATCACACCTGTCCCCGGCGGCGTCGGCGCGGTGACGTCGACGGTGCTGATGGCGCACGTTCTGCGCGCGGCGGAAAATACCAACCCGGGCAGCACGACTGCGTCTTGACATTTCTTCGCATCTATGGCATAGTAGAAAGGGAAGGGAGGTGGCACGGATATGCCTCAAATGGAATGGGTCTGGGTGGCTGCGCTGGCCGTTTTTGCAATCGCGGAGGGCTGCACGCAGGCGCTCATCTCGATCTGGTTCATCGGCGGCTCAATCGCCGGACTGATCTCGACGGTCTGCGGCGCGCCGCTATGGATGCAGCTGACGCTGTTCCTCGCGGTCTCGGTGCTCCTGCTGCTGCTCATGCGCCCGATGAGCCGAAGGCTTCTGAGCCAGAAAAAAACAAAAACCAACGCCCAGAGCAACGTGGGCAAGACCGTGCTTGTGACCGAGCCGATCGACAATCTGCGTCAGACCGGCGCGGTGAAGGTCAGCGGCGTGGAATGGTCTGCGCGCAGCGTGGACGGCAGGCAAATTGCGGCGGATACGGCCGTGCGCATCGACAAGATCGAGGGCGCAAAGGTGCTGGTCTCGGCCGTTCAAACGAAAGGAGAAAAATAAAGTGGCACAATACATCATCATCGGCGCGGTCGTTCTGATCGTGCTCATTGTCCTCATTAAGAATATCTGCATCGTGCAGCAGTCCCGGGCTTATGTGGTCGAGCGCCTCGGCGCATTCTCGGCGGTCTGGGAGGTCGGCATTCATTTTAAGGTGCCGTTCCTCGAGCGCATTGCCCGCAAGGTCAGCCTCAAGGAGCAGGTGCTGGACTATCCGCCCCAGCCGGTCATCACAAAGGATAACGTCACGATGCAGATCGACACCGTCGTCTATTTTCAGATCACCGATCCGAAGCTCTATACCTACGGCGTGGAGCACCCCATGATGGCCATGGAGACCCTGACGGCGACGACCCTGCGCAACATCATCGGCGACCTTGAGCTGGATCAGACGCTCACCAGCCGCGACGTCATCAATACGCGGATGCGCGCGATCCTGGACGAGGCGACCGACCCTTGGGGCATTAAGGTCACGCGCGTCGAGCTGAAGAACATCCTGCCGCCGCAGGACATCCAGAATTCCATGGAGAAGCAGATGAAGGCCGAGCGCGACCGCCGTCAGGCGATCCTGCAGGCCGAGGGCACGAAGCATTCGCAGATCCTTGTCGCCGAGGGCGAGAAGGAGTCCGCCATTCTGCGCGCCGACGCAGAGAAGCAGGCCGCGATCCTCCGTGCAGAGGGTCAGGCAGAGGCCATTCGCGCCGTGCAGAAGGCGACGGCAGAGGCTATGAAGATGCTCAACGATGCCTGCCCGAACGATCAGGTCATCAAGCTCAAGGCGCTTGAGACGATGCAGAAGGTCGCGGACGGTCAGGCGACGAAGATCATCATCCCGTCGGAGATCCAGGGTCTGGCCGGTCTGGCCAGCGGCCTTGTCGAGACGGCGAAGGAAGCAAAATAAGAGCAAAACGGCCCGGATCAGAGCTGCTTGCATGAAAAACCCGCGTCCCGGATTTCGGGACGCGGGTTTTTAGCGTGTCAAAAAAACTTTTCAGGACGCGGGGCTTGCGTGCTCAGCGGCTGCTCAGCAGGCGCACGCTGTGTTCAAAGGTGCTCTCGTTGTGATGCAGCACGGCCAGATAGCAGCGGCCGATGTCGGCGCTCTCAATGGCGTCGACTACGGCGCGGTGCTCCTCGAGCGCGTCGCGGCAGCGATCCGGCTCGCGCAGACTGTGCCGCGCAGGCTCCTCAATGCGGTAGGCGTGCAGCTCATAAAGCTCGGCGAAGTCCGCGTTCGGAAAAAAGAGCATGATCGTGCGGTGAAAGAGAATGTCCGCCTCCAGAAATGCGGCAAGGTCACTGCGTTCGGATGCCTGCTCCTGCTTTTGCAGCAGCTCGTGCAGGTGCGCCAGCGCGTCCTGCCCATCCGGCCGGTCGCGGCGCTCCATGATGCTCAGCGCACAGAAGCTCTCCACGGCGACACGCGTCTGGAAGGTGCTGACCAGATCCTCCTCGGTCATTTGGTGCAGACGGAAGCCCCGGCTCGGGATGATGTCGATGTATTTTGCGTGGCTCAGGCGGGTCAGCGCGTCCTTGACGGGGGTGCGGGAGCAGTTCAGCTCCCGCGCGACCTGCGACTCGGAATAGACCTGCTCCGGTTCCAGCTCGTCGTTCAGAATTTTGCCGCGCAGGTATTGATAGGCCTGCTCCTGTAAAAATTGAAAATCACGCATGTCGGTACGCTCCTGCGGGATACATTATTTAAGTTACTATACCATCCCGGACGGGGCGCTGTCAAGCTTCTTTTGCGCCGTCGGCTGCCCATTGGCGCAGCAGTGCGTTCGAGCGCGGGAGCGCCTCGGACAGGTCGTCGTAGGTTGCCTCGACGGCGATCTCGCCGGAATAGCGCGCCTCGCGGAGCTGACGGAAATAGGCGGCGCAGTCGGCGGCGTGGTCGGCGCGGAGGTAGTGCTTTTCACCGTCGACAAACTGCGCAATGTGAACCTCGCGGACGTAGAGCAGGGCGCGGCGCAGCGGCGCGGCGTCCTCATGCATGACGAAGGCGTGATACATGTCAAACACCATGCCCACATTCGGCAGCTTCAGGCGGTCGAGGACGGCGCGTACCTCGTCGGTCGTGTTCATCCAGTTGCATTCCAGCGTGCACAGCGGCTCGGCCAAGGCCCAAAGCCCCTCGGCGCCGAGCGCGTCGGAGAGAATTTGCAGAGTCGTTTCCCACTGACGCATGGCACGCTTGCGGTCAAAGCCCTCGGGGAGCTTGCGGGAATTCGGCGAGCCGATGCCGACGGCCTGCACGCCGATGCGCTTGGCGTTTTGAGCCAGCCGCCGCGCATAGCGCGCCAGCGCGAAGGAATCGTAGCCCTCGCCGACGAGCTTGATCTCGGCCGGACAGAAGGCGTTCAGGGAACGGCAGACCAGACCGGTCTCATCAAGGGTTTTTTGAATGCGGTCAAGCTCGGCGTCGCCGCAGGCGGCGACATAGGAGCCGGCCAGCGCAATGCGGTCGAAGCCCGCGTCGGCGACGGCCTGCGCGTGGTCGAGCGAGGCGCAGCAGCAGAATTGCATGAAGTTATCCTCCGTTCATAAGGGAATCTCTGATTCAATCGCAAGAGTGGTCAGCGAGGGATTTTGTTCCAGATCGAGGTTTGGAAATTGCAGGAATCCTTTACGTATTTCAAGATTTTTAAACCGATAAGCTGGGGCAAAAGACCCGCTGAGCGCCGCAGCCGATTGATTCAGAGGTTCCTAAGGTCGTGCAGGCGGCATTCGATCTCCTGAAGCAGGTTCGCATCGCCGAAGCCGCCGGCCTTGGTGACAACGAAAAGCGCGCCCGTGTCCGTCTGCATTTGCGAGAGCACGATGCCGGGCAGCAGCTCGGTCAGCGGCGTGACGGACGTGCAGCCCAGCGCCCGGGCGATGCCGAGCAGCGTATCGCCGCCGAAGACGATCAGCGCGGCGGGCTTTTTGCGGGCGAGCACCTGCGCCGTGAGCGCGCCGAGCCGCGCGGCGATGCGCGCCGGGACGGTCTGCGGGTCGATGGAAAGGCGCGCGGCGAGCACCGCCGTTTCGGCGAGACATTCGCGTCCGCCGCTCACGCGCAGCAGCGCGCGGCCGCTCCGCTCGAGCGCAGTACAGAGCGTGTCAAGTGTTTTTGCGTCGTCCCCGGTGTCAGAGAGCATCTGCGCGGCCGTCAGCGGAAGCTCCGGATAGCCGCAGTGCGCGGCAGCGTACCGGCACTGTGCGACCGCGCGCGGATGCACGCTCCCGCAGACGAGCAGCAGGCTGCCGTTTGGCAGCTCGGGCACTTGCGCGGTGCGCGGCAGGTCGAGCACGGCCTCCAGGGCGGCGGCAAACCCGGCGCACCCGGCCAGACAGACCGCCTCGCCGTGCGCCCAAAGCGCCTGCGCGGTTTGCAGCAGCTCGGCGTCGGTTTCGGCGTCGAAAACGACCAGCTCTGGCCGATCGGCCTCCGGCGGCAGCGCGGCCGGGGCGGCGATGCGCACGGGGCGGTCGGTCTGCTCGGCAAGCAGGGCGGGGACAAAGTCCGTGCCGACGGGATTGAACGGGTCGGCGGCGAAATCCGTGCGTGCCAGCGGCACACCGTTCACAAGCTGTGTGCCGCCGCGCGTCGTGCGCCCGAGGGCGGGGTAGGCGGGGGCGAACCAGAGCCGCTTTGCGCCGCAGACATCCTGCATGGCTGCCAGCTCCGCGCCGAGGTTGCCGCGCAGCGTCGAGTCGGTTTTTTTGTAGAAAACGGGGCACCCGGCCGCCTTGGCCAGCCGTGTGACGGCGCGCACACGCGCGGCGGCGTCCTCCGGCGGCAGGTGGCGGCTCTCGGTGTCCGCAACGACGACGTCGGCCTGACAGTCGGCGAGCAGACCGGCTGTCAGGGCGTCGGAGAGAAACAGGGTCGTGGCGATCCCATGCCGGGCAAATTGGATTCCGGTGTCCAAGGCGCCGGTGAAATCGTCTGCGATCACCAGAAGCTGCATGGCCTCAGGGGATCAGGAGCATCTTGCCGGGCTTCCCGGCCTTGATGTCGGCGAAGGCCTTTTCAAAATCGCGCAGCGGATATTTGCCGGAGATGACCGGCTCCACCGGGAATTTGCCGGACTGGATCAGCTCAATGCACTGCTCCCACGTCTTATACATCAGGCGGCCGGTCGAGCCGACGACGGTGGCTTCCTTATAAATAATGTCGGAGGTGAGATCCAGCTCGATCGGGTCGTTCGGCAGGCCGACCAAAACGATCCGGCCGCCGTTCGTGATCATGCGGAACAGGGACTTGATCGCCGGGATGACGCCGGTGTAGTCCAGCGCGACGTCCGCGCCGCCGTCGGTCAGACGGACGACCTCTGCCGCGGCATCGAGCGTGCGGGAGTTCAGCACGACGTCCGCGCCCATCTCCGTCGCAACGCGCAGCTTCTCGTCGATCACGTCCAGCGCGATGACCTGCTTGGCACCCCATGCCTTCGCCGCGCCCACGGCCATCAGGCCGATCGGGCCGCAGCCGTTGACGACGACGGTCTTTCCGGCCACGTCGCCGCAGTCCACGCCGTGCACCGCGACGCCCATCGGCTCAAGAATCGCGCCCGTCTCATAGGGAAAATCGGGGGCGAGCTTGAACGCGTCGTCAGCCGGGAAGCTGATGTATTCGGCGAATGCGCCGGGGACGTGTACGCCGATGATCTTCATATTTTCGCAGATGTGCCGCTTGTTGCTCAGGCACATACGGCAGTGGTTGCAGGGAATGTGCGTCTCGCCGGCCACGCGGTCGCCGACCTTGACCTCGGTCACCTCGCTGCCGACCTGCACAACGTCGCCGGAGAACTCGTGGCCGAAGACCATCGGCGTCGGAACGCGCTGCTGGGCGTAGGGCGTCCATGCCATGATGTGCGAATCGGTGCCGCAGATCGCGGTCGCGCGCACGCGGACGAGCACGTCGCGCGGGCCGACCGACGGGATCGGCAGATTCTCCTGAATTTCTGCGCCGGGAGCGGGCGCTGCCTTCACAAGACCGTACATGGTTTCCATGAATGAAGCCTCCTTCTGTTATTTCGTCACGTTTTTGCGGTTTTTGGCCATCAGAATCGCCATATCCATGGCGTCAACAAGGCTCTCCTCGTTCGCGCGCCCCTCACCGGCCTTGCCGAAGGCGGTGCCGTGGTCAACGGAGGTGCGGATAATCGGCAGGCCGATCGTGGAGTTGACGCCGCTCATGGCGGTATATTTGTTCGTCTTGAGATCGAGCTTGAAGCCCGCGAGCTTCAGCGGAATGTGCCCCTGATCGTGATACATGGCGACCACGATGCCGTATTGTCCGGCCTGCGCCTTGACGAACACGGTGTCGGGCGGGACGGGGCCGTCGACGTTGATGCCCTCGGCCTGTGCCTGCTCAATGGCCGGGATGATCGCGCGCGCCTCCTCGTCGCCGAACAGGCCGTTCTCCGAGCAGTGGGCGTTGAAGCCCGCGACACCGATCTTTGCATCGGGCATACCAAGAAGCTCCATGGCCTGCCGCGCCAGCTTGATGACGGTGTAAACGCGCTGCTTCGTGATGCGGTCGCAGGCCTCGCGCATGGAGACGTGCGTCGTCACGTGGATCACGCGCAGATTGCCGCCTGTCAGAAGCATGGCGTAGTCCTTCGTGCCGGTCAGGTCGGCGAGAATTTCGGTGTGGCCGGAGTAATGATAGCCCGCGAGGTTGATGGCCTCCTTGTTGATGGGGCCTGTGACAATGGCGTCGGTCTTGCCCTGCATGGCAAGCTCCGTCGCCTCGCGGACGTAATGGAAGGCGGCCTTTCCGGCCAGCGCCGAGACCTTTTTATATTCCCAGCTATGCGGCGTCAGGAAGCCGAGGTCGATCAGGTTGATGACGCCCGGTTCGTTGACGGCCTGCGAGGGGTCTTCAATCTTGTTCAGGCGGCAATCGCAGCCGGTGAAGGAGACGGCGTCGGCCATGGCGGCGGCGTCGCCGATCACGACGGGCACGCATTTTTGCGTCCAATCGTTCTTCGCGAGGGCTTTGACGGCAATCTCCGCGCCGATTCCGGCGGGGTCACCCATGGAAATTCCGAGTACGGGCAGCATAACAAATCCTCCTTATGATTGCTTTTCTACCTTCACCATTGCTAGCTCCTCAAAGTAGCGGACAATGGCGCTGTGGTCGTTGTCGGCAAGGCCGTGCAGCATCAGGCTCTGCATGATCTCGTAGAGCTGCGCCGTCAGCGGCAGCGGGACGTTCATGTTGTGCGCGGCGTTCATCACGTTCTTGATGTCCTTGTGGTTGATGGAGATCTTGCCGCCGGGGGTAAAATTGCGGCTGTACATCATCGGCGCCTTCGCGTCGAGCACGGCGCTCCCGGCCAGACCGCCGCGAATCGCCTGATAGACCTTCTCGGGGTCCGCGCCGGCCTTCGCGGCAAGCACAAAGGCCTCCGAGACGGCGGCAATGCCCAGATTCACGATGATCTGGTTGGCCAGCTTCGTGATCGAGCCGCTCCCGACGCAGCCGATGCGGATCGCCGAGCTGCCCATGATGTCAAAATAGGGCTGCGCACGCTGGAAGGTCTCCTCGTCGCCGCCGACCATAAAGGACAGCGTGCCGTTGATTGCGCCCGGCTCGCCGCCGGACACGGGGGCGTCGAGGAAGGCGACGTCCTGCATGGCAAGGCGTTCGGCGCAGGCGCGGGACTCGCCCGGCGTGACGCTGGACATATCCACGACCAGCGCACCCTGCCGCAGCGTCGAGGCGACGCCGTTTTCGCCGAACAGGACGTTCTGCACGATCGCGCCGTTGGGCAGGATCGTGAAGACCACATCGCAGTCTGCGCCGATCTGCGCCTGTGTCGAGGGCAGCGCGCCGAGGGCGGCAACCTCGTCAACGGCGCTCTGAACCAAATCGTTGACGCGCACCTGCACGCCCGCCTTCAAAAGATTCTTGACCATGGGCTTTCCCATGATGCCAAGGCCGATAAAACCGATCATCGTTCCAATGCTCCTTTGCATATAGCGTTTTTGGGGAACCGCTGACGAAATCGCAAGAGCGGTCGGCGAGGGATTTTGTTCCAAACCGATCAGTTGGGTCAGAAGACCCGCTGCGCGCCGCAGCTGATCGATTCAGAGGTTCCTTAGGGGAAATGGGAGAGAAGACAGAAGTGCAGCCCCCCGACGGCGCAGAGAATGAAGAAAACACAAGGAGTGGCCGCAGAAATAAGCGGCCGGGGGCTTCCCGGGATCGGCCGTGCCGGAGGAGGAACGTCTCCGGGCAGCGGCGCGCAGCTCCGAAAAAGCGGCCTTTTTCGTTCGGAATGAGCTGCTCCATGCGCCCTGCACCGCGCGAAGGACGGACGCACGGCGCAGCGCCGCGACAGGTTCGACAGCGCGGACGGCGCGCCGAAGCGGCATTTTGTCACGGCGGACGGAGGAGAAAATCGACCCGGGATCGGGTGCGGCCTGCGTCCCGGCGGAAATTGCAAAGCACCGGGCGCCTGGACGGCCGCTGTCGGGGGAGGAAAGCTGTCGGTCGGTGTCGGAAGGAAACGGCCATTGGGGCATCCTCTGCGCCTTGTGCAGCGCATGGATGCCGCCGCATCTATCCGACGAAGCCCGTCCGAAAAGATGAGACGAAAGGAACTTGCCGGTCGACAGCGGGAGGGAGAAAGAGGTTGCCGGTCGGGAAAGGCTGCGTTCTGTCTTCTGCTCCCTGCGATTCTAGTATACCGGTATACCGGTATACTTGTCAAGAGGGGAGAGACGGTTTTTTTGAATAAATCTCGGGGCGGATTTTTGTTGATTTTGAACAGAAGGAGAGAAAACGGGCGAATTTCAGGGAGACAGACGGGGACAGTGGGCGCGTGCGCGGCGGCATGGCTTTGCAGTGAAATACGATCTTTGATCGTGTGAAAGATACTGCGCACGGGAAATGCAGGCGTTCGCCCGCGTGAAATGGTGCTTCCGGAGAAGCGCCGCTGTGGTGTCGCTCCGCGACGATCCGAAATTTGGGGATTCTGTCGTTTTCCGCTCCCGTGCTTCGGTTCGGAATGCCATACCTTCGGCTTTAAGATTGCCACGGCCGCTCTGCGGCCTCGCAATGACACAAAATTGGGACGGCTTTATTTGGAAAACGGGCGTTTTTCTTTTATGCAGTCATTTTTGCGCGGTGTTGCCCCGCACCGTTTTCAAACGTTTCGTTCTGAAAACCGTTTCGTTAGGAAAGCCGCCCGGAGGATGCAGCTGCCCGGAAAGCGCAGCCGGACGAAATAAATCGGCTGTCCGGAGAAAAAATACGCAGCCGGGGAAGCGGAAGAAGCCAGCCGATATATTGGATTTTTTGAATTCTTTTTCTATATTGTATGCGTTATTCTTTTCAAAATATCACCGTCAGATTCGACAAGAAAATCGAAATTTGTTTGTATATTTTGCGGATTGACGTCAAAGAAAAAAGAAAATATACTGAAATCAGCAAACTGATATATTGCATATCGCACGAATGAACAGGAGGCGGAGCATCATGGATCTGAATATAAATTTTGCGGGCGTCCCGTTTGAAAATCCGTTTACCGTCGCGGCATCGCCGTCCTCGGACAGCCGCGAAAAGGTGCGCCGGGCGCTCGAGGCGGGCTGGGGCGGCATCGTCTTCAAAACCACCGCGCTTCCGCAGCACAGCCCGAAGCTGGCCGAGCCGAATATGGCGGGGCTTTCCTACGCGGGCAAGCCGCAGTTTGCGTTTTATAACATCGATCTGATCTCTGAGCGCACGGTCGAGGAGATCCAGGAGGACATCGCCTATTTCAAGCAGCATTATCCCGACCGCCGCTTCATCGGCAGCATCATGGCGGCCGACGAGGACGAATGGATTGAGCTGGTGCACCGGCTCGAGGAGGCCGGGGCGGACATGATCGAATGCAGCATGTCCTGTCCGCAGGGCGAGCACAGCATTGCCGACGAGGGCAAAAAGGCCAGCAATGCGATCCCCGCAGCCGACCGAGAGCTGATGCGCACGACGACGCAGACCATTCTGCGGGCGAGAAAAAAGAACACGCCCGTGATCGTCAAAATGACGCCGAACGTCACCGATCTGGTCGACGTTGCACGCGGCGCGGTCGAGGGCGGGGCGGATGCGCTCTGCTGCATCGACACGGTGCGCGGCTTCATCGGCATCGATCTGGAGACGGGCTATCCGAAGCTGAACGTCAACGGCCTGTCCACGTGGGGCGGACTTTCCGGCCCGGCGGTCAAGCCGATCGCGCTGGGCTGCGTCAGCAAGCTGACCAAGGAGCTGGACATTCCGGTCGCGGGTGTCGGCGGCGTGAGCAACTGGCAGGACGCGGCGGAGTTTCTCCTGCTGGGCGCAAGAAACGTGCAGGTCTGCACGGCGATCTCGCGCTACGGCTTCGGCATGGTGCAGAGTATGCAGAAGGGTCTGCTGCGCTATATGGAGCAGAAGGGCTTCACCTCGCTCGATGCCATGGTCGGAAAATCGCTTCCGTATCTGGTCGATCATTCCGAGCTCTCGCGGGACAACCACCTGCATTGCACCATCGACGAAACGGCTTGCCTGAAATGCGGAAGCTGCGCGACGGCCTGCCAGGATGCGGGCTTCGGGGCGCTGCATCACGAAAAGGGCAGCGTGCCGACGCTGGACAAAGCGGTCTGCCGCGGCTGCGGCGTCTGCCAGTCCGTCTGCCCGAGAGACTGCATCACACTGCGATAAAAAGAGGTAGCTATGGGACATGCGATCAACCGCCCGGTGCGGCGTCTGGACGTTGTCGAAAAGGTGACGGGTCAGGCCATGTACGGCGCGGATCTGAAGTTTGAGCGAATGCTCTACGGCAAGGGGCTCTATGCGGAGTACCCCCATGCGCGCATCGTGTCGATCGACGCCTCCGAGGCCGAGGCTATGGAGGGCGTCGCCTGCGTGGTCACCGCGCGGGACATCCCCGGCATGAAGGTCATGGGCGAGGTCATGCAGGATCAGTACATTCTTGCAGACGACAAGACCCGCTTTTTCGGCGACGTGGTCGCCTGCGTCGCGGCGGAGACGCCGGAGCTTGCGGCCGAGGCCGTCAGGCGCATCCGGGTCGAATATGAGACGCTCCCGGCGTTTTTTGACCCGAGCAGTGCGAAAAATCACGAGCCGATCATCACGGAGGACTATCCCGGCAACGTCGTTTCGGTCAGCCGGGTCTGCAAGGGCGACGCGGAAAAGGCGCTGGCCGCCTGCGACGTCGTGGTCGATACACATTATTCCACGCAGTTCATCGAGCATGCCTATATCGAGCCGGAGGCGCTGGTCGCCGTGCCGTCGCACGAGAGCAAGGTGCTGACGATCCACGGCTCGATGCAGCATCCGTTTATGGTGCGCACGTCGATCTGCCGCTCGCTGAACCTGCCGATGGCGAAGGTCGACGTCGTGCAGTCCGCGCTCGGCGGAACCTTCGGCGGAAAGCTTGAGAGCGCCGAGCAGGTCGCGGTTCGCGCGGCGCTGATGGCGCTCAAGACCGACCGACCGGTCAAATACGTCCTGACGCGGGAGGATTCCATCCGCGAGACGCACAAGCGCACGCCGTTTTCCTTCCATGTGCGGCTGGGCGCGAATCGGGACGGCAGCCTTCAGGCGCTGCACACCGAGGCGATCGCCGACAGCGGCGCCTACGCCAACTGGGCCTGCGGCATCATCGGCAAGGCCTCGCACCTCGGCCCCGGACCGTACCGGAACCCGAACGTGCTCTATAACGCCTGCGCCGTCACAACGAACAACATCCACACCGGCTCCATGCGCGGCTTCGGAACGCCGCAGGCGATCTTCGCCATGGAGAATGCCATGGACGAGCTGGCCGAAAAGCTGGGCATCTCGCCGCTGGAGCTGCGCCGCCGCAACGCGCTGCGCACCGGCGACGTCAACGGCACGGGTCAGGTGCTCGACAAGCACACCGTCACCGTGCTCGAGGTGCTCAACAATGCCGCCGCTGCCATCGGTTATGAGGAAAAATACGAAAAATACAACCGGGAAAATCACGGTTTGATCCGCCGGGGCGTCGGCATCGCGTGCAGCGCGCGCGGCGTGAGCATCGGCTCGGAGGGACTGGATGTCGCCCGCGTTTACATTGAGGTCGAGGAGGACGCGAGCGTGCTCGTCTCCTGCGGCTATACTGAGCAGGGACAGGGGCTGCGCACGGCGCTGGCGCAGATCGCCGCCGAGGCGCTGGGCTGCGACTTCGGGCGCGTCACCATGAACGTCGCCGATTCCTCCCGCGCGCCGACCTCCGGCGCGGCCATTGCCTCGCGCGGCACGTTCACCGGCGGCAACGCCATCATCGACGCGGCGAAGCACATTCTCGACATCCTGAAAAAGCCGCTTGCGGCCGAATTCGGCGTCGATGCCGGGACGATCCGCTTTGAAAAAGACCGCGTTTATGCCGGGGCGCACGAGCTGAGCTTTGCCGAGGCCGTCGCGCGGTGCTACGCCGTCGGCGGGACGCCCGCCTCGCCCGGAACGTTTATCAACTATCCGCTGAGCTGGGATCACGAGCACGACTGCGGCGAGGCTTTTGTCTCTTTCACCTATTCCTGTCAGGCGGCGGAGGTCGAGGTCGATCTGGCCACCGGGCAGGTGCGCGTGCTGAAAATGGTCGGCTCGCACGATGCAGGGCGCGTCATCAATCAGACGCTGGCCTGCGGGCAGGTCTTCGGCGGCATGGTCATGGGCGCGGGCATGGGTCTGACAGAGGATCTCGGCTCGAAAAACGGCATCTGCCGGAATTTGAATTTCGATAACTACATCATTCCGACCTTTATGGACGTCGGGGATAACGAGGCGATCATGGTCGACAACCCCGACCCGCGCGGCCCGTTCGGCGCCAAGTCGCTGGGCGAACCGGCCACCGAGCCGGGCGCGGCGGCAGTTGCCTGCGCCGTGAACCACGCGCTGCGCGGCATCGGACGGCTGCACGACCTGCCGTTCGATCTGGAATCGGTGTTTTTCTGCGGGAAGGAGGGACTGAAGGATGCGTTTTAGCGGACTTTTCGTTCCGAAAACCGTGCAGGAGGCCATTGAGGCCTTTGAACGGGCGAACGGCGCGGCCTTTTACGTCAACGGCGGCACGGATGTGCTCGTCGTCGCGCGGGAAAAGGATCGCTTCGACGGCAAGCTGGCCATCGACCTGAGTAATCTTGCCGAGTTGAAGGAGCTGCGCGAGGAGACGGACACGCTCCTGATCGGTGCGGGCTGCACACACGCGCGGATCGCGGCCGACCCGCTGGTTCGGCGGTATGCGTCGGTGCTGGCGGCGGCGTCCTCCGAGGTCGGCTCGCCGCAGATCCGCAATCGCGGCACGCTCGGCGGGAACATAGCAAACGCCTCTCCGGCGGCCGACACGCTTGGCCCGCTGGCGCTGCACCGGGCGCGGCTGCTGCTGCGCGGGCCGCAGGGCGCGCGGGAATGCTCCCTCGGGGAGCTTGTGACTGCGCCCTATCGCAACGCGCTGCTGCCGGGCGAGCTGATCGAGGCCGTCCGGATCGACAAGCTCGACTGCCCCCAGCGCTTCTTCAAGCTTGGGCGGCGCAGAGCGCTTGCCATCTCGCGCCTGACCGTCAGCGTCAGCGGACGGCTCACGGACGGCAGAATCGACGATCTGCGCGTGGCGCTCGGCTCGGCCTTCCCGCGGCCGATGTGCTTCCCGGAGATCACGGAGGCCGTGCAGGGCGAACGCCCGACGCCGGAGCTGCTGCGGCGCATCGCCGCGCAGACGGCGGCCAAGCTTCCGGAGATCGCGGGCGTCCGCGCGTCGACGCTTTATAAACAGCCCGTCAGTCAGAAGCTTCTTGAGCGGCTGCTGGGCGAACTGTTCGAGGTGCAATATGGCTGAGAAAAGAACCCTGCATCTGCTGGTCAACGGCAGAGCTTACGATGTTTTTTGCGACCCGACGGCACGGCTGCTCGACGTTCTGCGCGAGGAGCTGCGCCTGACGGGCACAAAGGAGGGCTGCGCCATCGGCGAATGCGGCGCCTGCACGGTGCTCGTCGGGGAGCAGACCTGCGCCTCCTGTCTGACCATGGTCGGGCAGGTCGAGGGGCAGCCGATCCTGACCGTCGAGGGGCTTCAGGAGCTGCCGCTCGGGCGGCTGCTGCAGGAGAGCTTCATGGATCACGGCGCAGTCCAGTGCGGTTTCTGCACGCCGGGGATGCTCATCAGCGCCTATGCGCTTCTGCTGCACAATCCGTCGCCGACGCGCGACGAGATCCGCACGGCGATGAGCGGCAATCTGTGCCGCTGCACCGGCTATGTGCCGATCGTTCAATCCGTTGAATACGCCGCAAAAGCGGCGGAGCAAGCATAAAATAGAAGGAGCGTGATGAACATGGCGGAACCGGTTCCTGCGATCGAATTTCGCGGAATCACGAAGCGATTCGGAAACTTTACCGCAAACGACCATATCAACCTGAAGATCTATCCCGGCGAGGTGCACGCTCTGCTCGGTGAAAACGGCGCAGGCAAGACCACACTGATGAACATCCTCTACGGCATGTACCGCCCGGACGAGGGGCAGATCCTGAAAAACGGCGAGCCGCTGAGCATCCATTCCCCGCAGGATGCGATCCGCGCCGGGATCGGCATGGTGCATCAGCACTATATGCTCATCGACGTCTATTCCGCTGCCGAGAACGTGTTTCTGATGGGAAACGATCCGTGGTACCGACGCAAAAAGGACAAGGTCATCGAGGCCGAGCTGGAGAAGCTCGCCAAGGAATACGGCCTGGAGGTCGACGTCCACGCGCCGGTCGAAAAGCTCTCCATTTCGACGCAGCAGCGCGTGGAGATCCTGAAGCTGCTCTACATCGGCGCGGACGTGCTGGTGCTCGACGAGCCGACCTCGTTCTCCACCCCGCAGGAGGTCGACACGCTCTTTGAGACGATCGAAAAGCTGATCGCGCACGGCAAGAGCATCATCTTCATCAGCCACAAGCTGGAGGAGGTGCTGCGCATCAGTCAGCGCATCACGGTTCTGAGCCGCGGGCAGGTCTGCGGACAGATGATGACCAAGGACGCCGACAAGCAGAAGATCATTCGCATGATGATCGGCGAAAATATGGAGACGCCGAAATTTGACCGGAAGGAGTTCCCGCCCGAGGAGCGCACCGAGCTGATGCGCATCGAGCATCTGGCGGCGAAGGACGACCGGGGCGCGCAGATCCTCAACGACGTTTCCCTGACGCTGCACCGCGGCGAGATCATCGGCATCGCGGCGCTCGAGGGCAACGGACAGGCCGAAATGGCCGAGGTCATCACCGGCCTGCGGCCGGCGTCGGGCGGACGCGTGTCCGTCTGCGGCAAGGAAATGCACACCGTCGACGCGACGGATTTCATCGACGCGGGCGTGAGCTGCGTGCCGGCCGACCGCGTGAACGTCGGCAGCGTGAAGGAGGATCCGCTCTATCAGAACTGGATCCTGCGCAAGCCGAACCCGCCGAGAAGGGGCTGCCTGCTGAATTATCGGCAGATCCGCGCGGAGGCCAAAAAGGCGATCGAGGATTACGACGTCCGCACGACGGGCATCAAGCAGCGCTCCGGCCTGCTCTCCGGCGGCAACATGCAGAAATTCATTCTTGCACGTGAGCTGGACAAGCATCCGAAGGTGCTCGTCTGCTCCTATCCGACGCGCGGGCTGGACATCAAGGCGACCTATTTTATTCGCGAGACCATTCAAAAGAGCCGCGACGAGGGCGTGGGCGTCGTGCTGTTCTCCGGCGAGATGGAGGAGCTGTTTTCCATCTCCGACCGCATCATCGTGCTCTATAAGGGGCGCGTGGTCGGCGAGGTTCAGCCGGAGGATTACAATGCCTACGAGATCGGCCGCATGATGATGGGGGTGAAGGCAGAATGAAAACAGAAGGCTCGAGACGGCTTGACCGGACGGACTTGATCTCGACTCTGCGCACGCTCGGTCTGGTGCTGACCGCGATCGTGCTGGCGCTGCTGATCGGCGCGATCTTCGTGTCGTTTGTCGGGAAGAACCCGCTGGAGGCCTATTATTACATGATCGTCCGCCCGTATACCACGAAGCTCGGCTTCGGCGAGATCATCACCAAGGCCATTCCGCTGATTATTGTCGGCGTCGGCGTCGCCTTTGCGGCGGTCGGCGGCTGCAACAACCTCGGCGGCGAGGGTCAGATGTATGTCGGTACGCTCGGCGCGATTCTGGTCGCGACCAGCTCCTTCGGACAATCGCTGGGGGCGTTCTCCATCCTGTTCGGCCTGCTGGCAGGCGCACTGTTCGGCGCGATCTGGGGCGGCTTCGCCGGATTCATGAAGGCCTATTACGGCTCAAACGAGCTGATCGTCACGATCATGCTCAACTATGTCGCGCTGCAATTGATCGCCTATCTGGTGCATGGGCCGATCATGGAGCAGGGCGGTGTGAACCCGCAGTCGGCGGAGGTTCCGGCGGTCGCGCGGTTGCCGAAGCTGATCTCCGGAACACGCGCGCATGTCGGTCTCTTTATCGCACTTGCCTGCGTGGCGGTCTATTGGTTCGTCTGCCGCTATACGCAGTTCGGCTATAACCTGCGCGTCGTGGGCAAAAGCCCGAAGGCCGCGCAGTATGCGGGTTGCAATGTCAAGCGCTATCGCTTCCTCGCCATGGTGCTGGCCGGCGGCTTTGCCGGTCTGGCCGGTGCGGTCGAGATCTACGGCGTGCAGTATCGCCTGATCGAGGGCATCTGCGAGGGCATGGGCATCACCGGCATGGTTGTCGCGCTCATCGGCTGCCTGAATCCGCTGGGTCTGGTCGCCGCTTCGGTCATGATGGCCGGATTGGATGCCGGAGCCGAGAAGATGCAGATCTCCAGCGGCGTCCCGGTCACGCTCGTCGATATTTTGCAGGGCATCATCGTCCTGTTCATCCTCATCAGCTTCAGCCTGAAGGTCGTCGGCGCGCGTCAGAAAAAAAGAGGAGGGAAAAAGGCATGACTACCAGTGTGATCACGGCGCTGCTTGCGTCGACCATCCGTCAGGGCGTCCCGATCCTGTTCCCGGCGGTCGGCGAGACCGTCGCCGAGCGCGCCGGCGTGATGAACATCGGCCTCGAGGGCAACATGGTCATCGGCGCGTTCACGACGCTGCTGGCTTACCAGTACACACAGTCGCTGTTCCTCGCAATTCTGGCCGGTGCGCTGGCCGGATGCCTCTCGGCCGTTATCATCGCCTACATCGGCGTCTCGCGCAATCAGCCGCAGGCCGTCGTCGGCTTTATGTTCAACATCTTTGCCGCCGGTCTGACGTCCTTCCTCTACCGCGTGCTCTACGCGAACTCGCGGCCGAAGGTGCCGCTGCTGAGCAGCCTGGAGCTTCCGCTGCTTTCCAAGATCCCGGTGGTCGGCGGCTCGATCTTCTCCATGGACATTCTGGCTTATCTGGCGATCCTCGTCTCGCTGGCAGCGGGCTTCGTGCTCTACAAGACCAAGCTCGGCCTCCAGCTCCGCTCTCTGGGCGAAAACCCGCGCGCGGCGCAGTCCTACGGCATCAACGTCGTCGGCTATCGCTGGGGCGTCGTGCTCTTCAGCGGCCTGCTGGCCGGTCTGGGCGGCGCGTATCTCGTTGTCGCCATCACGGGCAGCTTCGCGCCGGATATCTCCGCAGGACGCGGCTTCCTCGCGCTGGCCGTCTGCCTGCTGTGCGGCTGGCACCCGGTCTATTCGCTGATCGGCTCGTTCGGCTACGGCTTCATCAACGCCTTCCAGCTGCATTTGCAGGCCAAGGGCGTCGCCCTGCCGTACCAGCTGCTGCTGGCGCTGCCTTACATCGTTGCAATTCTCAGCCTGCTGCTGGCCGGGCGCAACAAGCGCGGCCCGAAGACCGTCGGCGGCGTATTTGAACGGGAGGGACGCTGATATGCCGTATTGCTACTACGCCGAAAAGACCGCCCCGCAGCTTCAGGAGCTTGCGGCGGCAGGCCCCGCCGTCGCCGTTCTTCCGATCGGTGCGGTGGAGCAGCACGGGCCGCATCTTCCGGTCGGCACGGATTATCTCTGCGCGCAGGACATTACCGAGCTGGCCATGACGAAGGTGCGCTCGAAAACGCAGTTCCTCGTTCTGCCGCCGATCATTTACGGCCTGAGCATCGAGCATCTGCACGTTCCCGGCACGCTGACGCTCATGCCGGAGACGCTGATCCACATCCTGACCGACATCGGCGAATCGCTGCTGCGGCTGGGCGTGCATTCGATGGTGCTGGTGAACGGCCACGGCGGAAACGACAGCTGCATCCACCTTGCCGGGCGTCTGCTGCGCGCGAAGGGAATGCGCCTGTACATGGTCAACGGCGGCGCGATCCGCGACCGCATCGGCGCGCACGAATACGACGTCCACGCCGACGAGATCGAGACGAGCGTCATGCTGGCCAAGCATCCGCAAACGGTCGACGCCGACCGCATCACGCCCGAGCTGAGCCGTTCCGTCGACAAATGGCACGAGGCGGCCGACTGCCGCGGGGATCTGATCTCCGCGTGGTTCATCGACGATATTTCCGTTGACGGCGTCGTCGGAAAGCCCGAGCTGGCCAGCGCGGAATACGGCGTTGCGTTCATGGAAAAACAGGCCGCGCAGATCGCGCGCGCCCTGGAGCTGGCCGGGGAACTGGCCGACGAGAAAATTTTGTAAGATACCATACACAAACGTGTGTGGATCTGATATACTATTCTATTTAGGAGGACCAAATGAAAAAACTGCTTGCACTGATCCTTTGCCTGGCTCTGGTACTGAGCTTGGCGGCATGCGCCGGTAAGACCGACGAAAGCGAATCCACCAAGGCGACCAACGACACCGCAGACACCGCAGACACCGCAGACACCAAAGACACCGCAGCCACCGATGACACCGCAACCCCCGCAAACGATCAGGACATCTCCGTCGCGCTGATCCTCCCCGGCGTTATCACCGACGAATCCTGGTGCTGGACGGCCTATCAGGGCCTGCAACAGCTTGAGGGTGAGGGCTACAAGACCCAGTATGTCGAAAACGTTGACACCTCCAACTGCGAATCCATCGCCATGAACTTCGTCGACGACGGCTATACCCTCGTCATTGCCCACGGCTCGCAGTTCGGCGACGCAATGATCCGCGTTGCCGAGGCCAACCCCAACAACTATTTCTTCGTCTATGGCAAGGCGCCTGCCGACAATTTCCCCGCTAACATCGGCTTTGTCGACACCGCCGTCTATCATGCAACCTACATCTGCGGCTATCTGGCTGCGAAAATGTCCAAGTCCGGCACGATCGGCTACATCGGCGGCTCTGAGTCGGCCGGTCAGCTCACCATGAAGAACGCCTACACCGAGGGCGCCAAGGCAGCCAACCCCGACGTGAACGTTCTGGTCATCATGACCGGCAACACCGAGGACACCGCGCTCGGCAAGGAATCCGCGCTGAGCATGATCAATCAGAGTGCGGACGTCATCATGCACGCGGCCGACACCACCGGTCTCGGCGTGATCGAGGCCTGCGTGGAAAAGGGCGTCTACTGCATGGGCTACGGCTCCGACCAGCATGATCTCGCCCCCGAGCTGATGCTGACCTCCGTCGTGGAGATCGTCCCGCCCGTCATCGCCAGCCAGGTCGACCGCATCAAGGACGGCTCCTTCGGCGGCGTGTATAAGCCCGGCCTCGGCGTTGGCGTGGAGCTTGCCGAGCTGAACGCGGACATCATCCCGGCGGATGTGGCCGCAGAGATCACCCAGCTGATCGAGGACGTCACGAACGGCGTCGTCGTCCCGACCGAATCCTACGACAAATAAGCTTGCCGATGGCGCTGACCCGACGCGCTCGGGTCAGCGCCGCCAAGGCTCAAGGCGGGTGGGAAACGCTTCCGCCCGCCCTTGCGGAATTTCAACAAGGAGGTTACCCGCAATGCAGTACGACCTGTTGATCCGGGGCGCGGACGTCTATGCGCCGCAGGAGCTTGGGGTCTGCGACATCGCCGTGCAGGGCGGACGGATCGTTGCGATCGCGCCGCACCTGGAGGGCACGGCCGCACGCGTTCTCGACGCGGCCGGAAAGAAAGCAATCCCCGGCGTGGTGGAGACCCACGCGCATATGCTGCTTCCGTTCGGCGGAACGCAGACCATGAACGATTTTTTTGACGGCACGCGTGCCGGACTTTACGGAGGCGTGACCACCCTGATCGATTTTGCCGATCAGGAGCGGGGCGGCTCGATCTTAGACGCGGTCAGAATGCGTACCGCGCTGGCCGAGAAGCAGTGCGCGGCGGATTTCAGCTTCCACTGCACGCTGACGGACATCAACGAAGAAACCTTACAGGCAATCCCTGTTCTGATAAAGCACGGCTTTACGTCGTTTAAATTTTACACGGCCTACAGCAATCTGCTCGTCCCCTATGCGGACATGGAGCGTGCCTTCCACGTGATCGCCGAGCACGGCGCGATCGCGACCGTGCACGCCGAGAACGAGGAGCAGATCAACGAGGCTGTCGCGCGCCTCAAGGCGGAGGGAAAGACCGATTGCAGCCATTTTCTCGAGAGCAAGCCCGCCGACTCCGAGCCGTCGGCCGTTCGTCGGCTGATCGAGCTGGCGCGGCGCACGGGTGTGCGGCTGCTGATCCGCCATGTGTCCAGCGCAGAGGGCGCGGCTCTGATCGAGCAGGCGCAGCGCGAGGGACTGGAGGTCTACGGCGAGACCTGCCCGCACTATCTCTGCTTTGACGAGACGGTCTATGAGAAGGAGCACGCCTCGGATTATATCGTCAACCCGCCCATCCGCACGGCGGCCGACCGCGCCGGGATCTGGCGCGTGCTCTCCGCCGGGACAAAATTCACAATCGGCACGGACGACTGCGCGTTCTACCTCAGCCAGAAGCGCGTTTCGGACAAATTCTATGAGATCCCCGGCGGGATGCCCGGCATTGAGACGCGCCTGGTGCTCGTGCACGAGCTGGGCGTGCGCACCGGGAAGATCTCCATGCGCCGCCTTGCGGAAATGACGTCCTATAACCCGGCGCAGCTCTACGGCCTTGCCGGACGCAAGGGACAGCTCACACCCGGCGCGGACGCGGACATCGTCCTGCTCGACACCGATTGCAGCTATACGATGGGCGTCGAGCTGCTGCATGAAAAGACCGACTACACGCCGTTTGCGGGAATGCCGATGCACGTCCGCGTGGCCTGCACCGTCGCGGGCGGCAGGGTTCTGGTCGAAGACGGGCGCGACTGCGCCAAGGCGGGTGCCGGACGGCTGCTCCGACGCGCGCTGCCCAAATCTCTGCTCAGGAGACAGACAACATGAAAACGCTTTATTACCACGCTTCTCTGATTACCGGCGACGTTGACCGGCTCTTCCTGCCCGGCGGCTATCTGCTCGTCGACGGCGACCGCGTTGCAGCGGTCGGCGTCTGCGGAGACGAGGCGCTTCCCGAGGCCGATGTTCGGCACGATCTGGCCGGGCGCATCCTGATGCCGGGCATGATCAGCTCCCACTGCCATTTTTACGGCCAATTCGTGCGCGGAATGCCGCTCAGCGAGCCGATTTACAACTGGCAGCAGTATCTGTCGCGTATGTGGTGGCGCGTGGACAAGGCGCTCGACGAGCGCCAGACCTACTACAGCGCCCTGATGGGGCTTGTCGAGGGACTGAAGGCCGGCACGACGACCTATTTCGACCATCAGGCCAGCCCCAACTATATCACCGGCAGCCTCGACACGATCGAGCGCGCGATGCGTGCCGTCGGCGGGCGCGGCTGTCTTGCCTATGAGGTGACCGATCGCGACGGCGCGGAGCGCGCCGCGCGCGGAATTGCCGAAAACGAGCGCTATATCCGCGCGCATCAGGCCGAGGGCGACCGCTTCCGCGGGATTTTCGGTCTGCACGCTTCGTATTCGCTCTCTGCTGAGACGCTGGAGCGGAGCAGTGCCGTCGGAAACGCGCTGAATGCGGGCTTCCATATCCATATGGCCGAGTCTGAGGCCGACGTCAGCGACTGCTACCGCCGCTTTGATATGCACGTTGTCGAGCGCCTGCATAAGGCGGGCATTCTCGGCGAAAAAACCATCACGGCGCACAATGTGCATCTCAAGCCGCGCCATTTCGGCATTCTTCGCGAGACCGGCGTGACGGCGGCGCACAATGTGCAGTCGAACACGAACACGGCCGTGGGCATCTGCCCGGTCGTGCCGCTGATGGACGCGGGCGTCCATGTGGCGCTGGGCGGCGACGGCTATACCTACGACCTGTTCACCGAGCTGGGCTTTGCGAGCATCCAGCAGCACATCGGGCAAAACGACTGCTCGGTCTTTTCCGGCAAACAAATTCTGGATATGGCGTTCACGAACAACCAGCGCCTTGCCAAGCGCATTTTCGGCTACGAGGTCGGCGTTCTGCGCCCGGGCGCAGCGGCGGATTTCCTGATTCTGGATTACGATCCGCCCACGCCGCTGCACGCCGGGAACGTGCTCTCGCACATGACCTCCGGCTTCAGCGGACATGTGGATACCGTCGTCTGCGACGGCGAGACGGTTGTCGAGCGGCATCACTGCACGCGTGTCGACGAGAAAGAAATTTTTGCGGGCTGCCGCGCCGAGGCGCAGCGCCTCTGGGACAGCCTTGCGGCACAATGAGGAGGAGACAACATGACGATTCAGGAGCTGCATGAAAACACAATCGACCTTTGCAGCCGGTTGATCCAGGCCAAGAGCTATTCCGGCGAGGAGCGGGAGGTCGTCGGCGTGATCGAGCGCGAGATGCGCCGCCTCGGCTATGACGAGGTGACGGTCGACGAATACGGCAACGTGATCGGTTGCCTGCGCGGCCGCCGTCCCGGCCCGCGCGTCCTGCTCGACGGACACATCGACACCGTGCCCGTGCAGGAGCCGGAGCGCTGGAGCTTTGACCCCTTCGGCGGCGAGATTCGCGACGATCGCGTCTGCGGACGCGGCGCGTCGGATATGAAGGGCGCGGTTGCGGCCATGATCTGCGCCGCTGCGGCCTATGCGCAGGAATGCGACCACGACTTCCCGGGCGAGATCTACGTTGCGGGCGTGGTCTATGAGGAGCTTTACGAGGGCGTCTCGGCCAGAAGGATCAGCCAATTCGTGCATCCGGACTATGTGATTATCGGCGAGGCGTCGAACCTGAACCTGAAGATCGGCCAGCGCGGCCGTGCGGAGATTGTGCTCGAGACGATCGGCAAGCCCGCGCACTCGGCCAACCCGGAAAAGGGCGTCAACGCCGTGAAAAAGATGATGAAGCTGCTGGCGGAGCTCGAGGACTACGTCCCCGAGGAGCAGCCGGAGCTGGGCAAGGGCATTATGGAGCTGACGGACATCATTTCCGCGCCCTATCCCGGCGCGTCGGTCGTGCCGGAGCGCTGCATCGCGACGCTGGATCGCCGTCTGCTCGTCGGCGACACGCCGCAGAGCGTGCTTGCGACGATCCAGGATCACATCGAGCGGCTTGCCGCAGAAGACCCGGATTTCAAGGCCAAGGTCTATCTGCGCGCCGAGACCAAGACGTGCTACACCGGAAACGAGATCTATGCCGAGCGCTTTTTCCCCGGCTGGTATTTTGACCGCTCGTCCGAATTTGTGCAGAAGAGCTTTGCGGCGCTGCAAACCCTCGGCACGAACCCGGTCATCACGACCTATTCCTTCTGCACCAACGGCAGCCATTACGCCGGGGAGGCCGGCATCAAGACGCTGGGCTTCGGCCCGTCGGTCGAAAGCCTTGCGCACACGGTCGACGAATATGTGCTCAAGGAGCAGCTTACCAAGAGCGCAGAGGGCTATGTAAAGCTGATTGATGTGCTGCTCAATCTGAAATCTGCAACATAAGCGCTTGAATCCTGCTGCAAAATATGGTATAAACAGAAGCGAGGCGCGACTGCGGCGTCTCGCGAAAGGGGAGAACACTATGCCAATACCGCTCAAGCAGCCCGCACCCAAAAAAGAGCCGGTCAAGATGAAAATCTACCACACGCTGTGCGAATGGATCACCTACGGCACGCTTCAGCCCGGCGAGCGCTTGAACGATCAGGAGATCTGCGAATATTTTGAAGTCAGCCGCACGCCCGTGCGCGAGGCCATGCAGATGCTTGCCGGCCAGAAGCTGATCGAGATCTATCCCAACAAGGGGACGGTGGTCTCGGAGCTGGATGTGGAGCACGCCGAAAAGTGGTATCTGCCGTTGGCGCATCTGCATGCGCTTGCGGCAGAGCTGGCCTGCCGCGTTATCACGGACGAGCAGATCGAGGAGCTGGCCGCGCTCGACCGGCAAATTCAGAAGTGCATTGCACAGGGCAATATCGTCGCCACGCTGCACACCGACCTTGCGCTGCACAACCGCATTCTGGTGATCGCGGACAACGAATTCCTCTGCGAATTCTCCGAGACGCTGATGCTGCATATCCAACGCATGGAGTACACGCTGCTGCAGACCTATGGCCTCAGCGCGGACAGCTTTGTCTCGCATGATCGGCTGATCGAGGCGCTCCGCCGGCGCGATGCCGAGACGGCCGCCAGAGAAATGATGCACAACTGGCTCGTCAGTCTGGAGCATTCGTCGCAGATGGCACAGCATACATAAGAACAGATAAGCCGCAAGCCCCGCTTTGAAAAAAGCGGGGCTTGCGGCTTCAGACTGTCAAAAAAGACCGGAACCGTCAAAATCAGGCAACAAATAAGAAACGTTTTTACGGATTCCAAAGATTGAATTTTGCGTTCCGTGTTTTCGATCGAGCCTATCGATTTTGTCATTGCGAGGAGGGCGCAATTTTTGCGCCCGACGCGGCAATCTTAAACGGAGCGATTTGCCATCCCGGAACGAACTATGATTGCGCGGAACGAAACAGAACCTTGAAAGAAAGAGAGAGGACGCGAAACGACGTAGCGAATCTCATGTTTTTTGTGATAGGGCTTCTGTCTTGTTTCCCACTCCCGTGCTTCGTTCCGGGATGCCATACCTTTGACTTTAAGATTGCCACGGCCGCAGTGCGGCCTCGCAATGACACGGAATTGGGACGTTTTTGGGTAAAAATAGCGTACTTTGCAAGGATTTTGCGGGCGCTGCGCAACTTGCGTCCTCCCTGCTGCGGTGCCCAAAATTTGTGCGCTGCGCTTGCGGCTTATAAAAATCGAGGTTCCGTCGCAAGGGGCGGAACCTCGACCGTTATTTTTTGAGCGTCAGACGGAAGTCCGTGCCATCCGGCTTCACGGAGACGTTGTAGCCCTGATTGTTCGCAAACCGTGTGACGTTGTCAACGGCGCATTGGTTGTCGACCAGAACGTCCAGCGTGTCGGGGGCGTTCTTCTTGACCTCCTTCTGCACCATCACAACGGGCATCGGGCAGGAAAATCCGCGCGCATCAACCATTTTTCTGCTCCTTTTTCTTGACAAAGGTGCAAAGCACGGAGACGACCACCAGAACTGCGAGAATCACGAGCACGGCGATGTGGCCGTTCTCGGTGGAGCCGCCGGTGACGGTGCCGTCCTCTGCGAGCACGGACGGGCCGGAGGCGAGATTGAAATTGTGGCTGACGGCGGCACCGGCGATCATGCCGAGGACGGTGACGGCGGAGTCGGAGTTGCCCTCACCGGTCAGCACGAGCTGGCGCAGCGGGCAGCCGCCGAGCAGGGTCGAGCCCCAGCCGACGATAACCATGCCGAGGAAGTTCCAAAGGCCGTCCGCCGAGGCGATGGGCTGGCCATAGAAGGAGAAGCTCTTGAGGTTGCCGAGAATCAGATTGCCGACCAGAACGACGACGATCAGGATGACAGAGCCGGAGACAAGGCCGAAGTCCTTGAACATCACGGCGTCGCGGATGCCGCCCGCCATGCAGAAGCGGCTGCGCTGTGCCAGCGCGCCGACGAGCAGACCGGCGATGATGGAGACGTACCACGGGGCGTGGGCAGCGCCGGGGCCTTCCGCCGAGGCGCGGAACAGGCCGCAGATGCCGGTCACGCAGAGCAGGAACGCGATCAGAAGCGCAGCGGGGAAGGCGGAGCCCTCAAGCTTGCTCTGGTCATAGGCGCGGCGCAGCGTGAAGCCCTTCTTCAGGAAGAACACGCCGACGAGGATGCCGACGATGAAGCCGACGAGGCCGACAATGGCGTTCGGATCGCCGCCGCCGAGACGGAGCAGCATCCGCAGCGGGCAGCCGAGGAAGACCAGCGCACCGATCATGACGGCAGCGCCGAGAACGAAGCGGAGCACGGGGGAGCTGCCGGCCTTGCCCTTGAATTCCTTGCGGCCGACGGCCATGAGGAGCGCGCCGAACACGATGCCGACGATCTCCGGGCGGAAATACTGAACCTTGCCTGCACTGTGCAGACCGACCGAACCGGCAATGTCACGCTCGAAGCAGGCGATGCAGAAGCCCATGTTGCCGGGGTTGCCGAGCGCGCTCAGCACGAGCGCCGCCACGCCGATCAACGCACCGGTCAGCAGGATCAGCCAGTTCCGGCCGATCCATGATTTTTGTTTCATGTTTGAAAAACCTCCCTGTTCTTTTAAAAGAATAACGCTGATTCTATTATAACAGGATATACCAAAAAGGCAAGGAGAAAATAATGATGAAACCTGCCAATTTGATAAGAAAAACGAATCAAACAACACCGGGGGAACGAATCGGAAACTGTCTGGACAATGCTGTGATAGAAAATTTCTTTGGGCTGCTCAAAAGCGAGCTGCTATATCTGCAAGAATTTCAGTCCATGGAACATTTCAAACAAGAACTCGTTGCATATCTGGATTACTACAATAACCGCAGAATCAAGGCAAAGCTGAAGGGCTTGCCGCCTGCTCTTCACAGACAGCAAGCCCTTTCGGCAGCTTGAACAATTCTTATTAAGATTATTTGTCTAACTTTTTGGGGTCACTTCACAGGACCTGCCGGGGTTTCAACTCTTTGATGCGAGGGTCTTGCTGCCTGAAGCGTTACATGGGCAGCAGCGTTGTGGCCACGCCGAAGTAGATCAGCAGCGACAGCGCGTCGACGATGGTCGTGATGAACGGGCTTGCCATCACGGCCGGGTCAAGACCGATTTTTTTTGCGCACATCGGCAGCACCGCGCCGATGATCTTCGCGATCAGGACGGTCAGCGCCATGGTGATGCAGACGACGACGGCGACGGTGACGGTGATGCTGTCATTGCGCATAAGCAGCCGGTCGACCAGCATGATTTTGACGAAGCAGGCGGCCGCCAGCGTCGCGCCGCAGAGCACGGCGGTGCGGATTTCCTTCCAGACGATGCGCGGCAGGTCGGAAAATTCGATCTCGTCGAGCGAGATCGCGCGGATCACGGTGACGGAGGACTGCGAGCCGGAGTTGCCGCCGGTGTCCATGAGCATCGGGATGAAGGCCGTGAGCGCGACCTGCGCGGCAAGCGCGCTCTCGAAATTCGTGATGATGAGGCCGGTGAAGGTGGCCGAGACCATCAGCAGCAGCAGCCACGGGATGCGGTGCTTGAACAGGTCGAAGACCGTCGAACGGAGGTAGGTCTTGTCCGACGGCGTCATGCCGCCCATGATCTCCATATCCTCGGTGGCCTCGTCCTCCATGACGTCCATGGCGTCGTCGAAGGTGATGATGCCGACCATGCGGCTCTCGGCGTCGACGACCGGCAGCGCAAGGAAGTTATACTTGGCGAACATCTGCGCGACGTCCTCCTGATCGGTGTGGGTATTGACGGAGATGACGTTCGTCTCCATCAGCTCCTCGATCTTCAGGTCGTCGTCCTGCGCAAGGAGCAGATCCTTGACCGTGACGAGGCCGACGAGCGTGCGGTCGCGCGTGACATAGCAGGTGTAGATCGTCTCCTTGTCCACGCCGGTGCGGCGGATGCGGAGAATGGACTCCTCGACGGTCATGCCCGGGCGCAGCGAGACGTATTCGGTGGTCATGATCGACCCGGCGGAATTTTCCGGATAGCGCAGGATCTCGTTGATCTCCTTGCGCATCTGCGGGTCGGCCTGCGAGAGGATGCGGCGCACGACGTTGGCCGGCATTTCCTCGACGATGTCGACGGCGTCGTCGACATACAGCTCGTCGAGCACCTCGCGCAGCTCGCTGTCGGAGAAGCCGCGGATCAGCAGCTCCTGCGCCTCCGGCTCCATCTCGACGAAGGTCTCGGCGGCCTGCTCCTTCGGCAGCAGACGAAACAGCAGCGGCAGCCGCTCCTCCGGAAGCTCGTCGAGGATCGAGGCGACGTCCGAGGGGTTCATGGTGATGAGAATATCCCGGACGGTGGGATATTTTTTCTCGTCGAGAAGCGTGGTGAGCGTGCTCTCGACGGTGACGTTATGCTCTGCCATCGGTTCTTTCCTCCTGATTCATAAAAGTACATCAGTGGTTTGGAAGCCGGCAAGGCAGACCGGTTATTGGAACGGGGACACGCAGCAACGGATGCGCGTCCGATTCGGACATCGGCCTACCGGTATGCCGCTACTACTCCCAGCATCCATGATGCGTTCCCTCCTTTGTGCATGCAGTTTTGCGCCTATTGGCACTATTTCTTATTCTATGCCGAAATGCAGGATTTGTCAAGGTGTGCAGGGGCAATTTCGGCCGGACTGGAAATTTTGGACAAAGCTTTCGCTGATTCTGCCAAAAAATCTGTTTAAATTTTGGGGGAATCGACGAAAATCGTGTTCTTGGCGAAAAAGACAACACAACCGCAAAAAACTTGCCGCGAACGGTTGCAATTTTTGTGCAAAGTGGTATAATAAGGTGGATGAAAGAAACAGAAGATTGGAGGGTACCTAACGATATGGATTCGTCCCTGCACAACATCCTGCGCAAGTTCTCCGCCGGAGACGAGCTGCGCGCCTATGCCATTCTCGGCTGCCACCGCGCGCAGTGCGACGGTAAGAACGGCTATATCTTCCGCGTGTGGGCGCCGCACGCGCAGGGCGTCAGCGTCACCGGAGACTGGAATTTCTGGAACCCGGATGATCTGCCGATGACTTACCTGGAATACGGCGTTTGGGAGGCATTTTCCGTCTATGCCAAGGAGGGCGACGCATATAAATTCTGTGTGCGCCGCGCCAACGGCTCAACGGTCTATAAGTCCGATCCTTACGGCTTCCGCACCTGCGCCCTGCCGGATACATCCAACCGCGTCTGCACGCTCGAGGGCTTCGAGTGGAACGACACGGCCTATCGCCGTCAGCAGGCCAAGCGCCATCTGCTTGACAGTCCGATGAACATCTATGAGATGCACTTCGGCTCGTGGAGACGCAAGCCCGACGGCAGCTGCTACCGCTACGACGAGCTGGCCGACGAGCTGATCCCGTATCTGCTGGACATGGGCTACACCCATGTGGAGCTGATGCCGATCACCGAATATCCCTACGATCCCTCTTGGGGCTATCAGGTCACGGGCTACTACGCCCCGACCGCACGCTACGGCTCGCCGCAGCAGTTCATGACTTTTGTGGATAAGTGCCACCGCGCCGGTATCGGCGTTCTGCTCGACTGGGTTCCGGCGCACTTCCCGAAGGACGAGAACGGTCTTTACGAATTCGACGGAACGTGCTGCTATGAGCTGTCCGACCCGATGATGAACGAGCACCCTGACTGGTCGACGCGCATTTTCGACTTCGGCAAGGGCGAGGTGCAGTCCTTCCTGATCTCCAACGCGGTCTACTGGCTCGAGCAATATCATGTCGACGGCCTGCGGGTCGACGCTGTGGCGTCCATGCTCTATCTGGACTACGGCCGCCGCGACTTCCGCCCGAATAAGTTCGGCGGGCGCGAAAATCTCGAGGCCATTGCCTTCCTGCGTAAGCTGAACCGCGCGGTGTTCTCCGTGCGGCGCAACGCCATCACGGCGGCGGAGGAATCCACGGCCTTTCCAATGGTCACCAAGCCCGATTATGACGGCGGTCTCGGCTTCCTCTTCAAATGGAACATGGGCTGGATGAACGATATGCTGCAATATATGTCGCTCGACCCGCTCTGGCGCAAGGGCAGCCACAACGACCTGACCTTCTCGATGACCTACGCCTATTCCGAGAACTTTATCCTGCCGCTGTCGCACGACGAGGTCGTGCACGGAAAGGGCTCGCTCATCAACAAGATGCCCGGCGAATACGACGCAAAGTTCCAGAATCTGCGCGCGTTTTACGGCTTCATGATGGCGCATCCCGGCAAGAAGCTCAGCTTCATGGGAAATGAATTCGCGCAGTTCATTGAATGGCGGCACTATGAGCAACTGGAATGGATGCTGCTCGACTACGACCGCCACCGTCAGATGCACGATTGGGTGCGCGACCTGAACCACTTCTATCTTGACCACAGCTGCATGTGGAACAACGATTCCGACTGGAACGGCTTCCGCTGGATCTCCGCCGACGACAACGCCAACAGCGTCGTGGCCTTCCGGCGCATCGACCGGCGCGGCCGCGAGCTGATCTGCATCTGCAACTTCTGCCCGGTGCTCCGCGAGCATTACCGTCTCGGTCTGCCGAAGCCCGGCCAGTATGAGCCGGTGCTCAGCAGCGACGACCTGAAATACGGCGGCAGCGGGACGGAGCTGCTGACGGTCACGGCCGAGCGCGAGCCGATGCACGGTCTGCAATATTCCGGCGAATTCACCTTAGCCCCGCTCTCGGCGATGTTCTATCAGCGCAAGACGACCCCGCGTGCCAAGCGCAAGAGATGATTCCCGAACAATTTTAATAAGGAGAGAGGAACATGAACTTCCAAAAAAAGCATTGTGTTGCCATGCTGCTGGCCGGCGGCCAGGGCAGCCGACTTATGGTCTTAACAGAAAACACGGCAAAGCCTGCGGTTCCCTTCGGCGGTAAGTACCGAATCATTGATTTCCCTCTGTCCAACTGCGTAAACTCCGGGATCGACACGGTCGGCATCCTGACGCAGTATCAGCCACTGGAGCTGAACGAGTACATCGGAAACGGCCAGCCATGGCACCTGAACCGCTCGCACGGCGGCGTGCAGGTTCTGCCGCCCTATGCCAAGAGCAAAAAATCCGAGTGGTACAAGGGAACGGCGAACGCGATCTATCAGAACATCGCCTTCATCGAGCGCTATCATCCGGATAATGTGCTGATCCTCTCCGGCGACCACATCTACAAGATGGATTACGCCGCCATGCTGCGCTACCACGAGGAGCAGAACGCCGACTGTACCATCGCCGTGCGCACCGTTCCGCTGGCCGAGGCCAGCCGGTTCGGCATCATGAACACGCATGACGACGGCGAGATCTTCGAGTTTGAGGAGAAGCCCAAGCATCCGAAGAGCACGAACGCCTCCATGGGCATCTACATATTCAAATGGGACATTCTCCGCCAGTTCCTGATCGCCGATGAGGAGGATCCTGCCTCCGAGAACGACTTCGGCAAAAACGTCATTCCGGCGCTGCTGAACACCGGCCACCGCCTGTTTGCCTATCAATTCGAGGGCTATTGGAAGGACGTCGGCACGATCCGGTCGCTCTGGGAGGCGAATATGGAGCTTCTGGGCACCGATCCGGCCTTCAACCTCTACGGCAGCAAGGGCGAGCGCATCTATGCGCGGAACTATGCCATGCCGTCGAGCTTCATCGCGAAGGAGTCCAAAAACGTCAACTGCTCCATCGCCGAGGGCTGCGAAATCTACGGCAATCTGTCGCATTCGGTCATCTCCACGGGCTGCACGGTCGAGGCCGGGGCAATTGTGGAGGACAGCGTCATCATGCCGAACGTGGTCATTGAGGCCGGGGCAATCGTCCGTCACGCGATCATCGGCGAGGACTGCCGTGTCTGCCGCGGCGCCGTGATCGGCGGCTGCTTCCGACCCGGTGAGAGTATGCAGATCAGCGTGGTCGGCAAGGGTAAGACCATTGCGGAGAACACGACCATCAAGCCCGGCGAAATTTATTAAATAAGAAGGGGAGGACGACAGCTATGAGCACAATGGGTCTCATTTTTGCGAATATCTATGACAGCTCCCTCGGTGAGCTGACCAACAAGCGCACAATGGCCTCGCTGCCCTATGCGGGGCGCTATCGCCAGATCGACTTTCCGCTTTCCAACATGACCAATGCCGGCATCCGCCATATCGGCATCATCACCAAATATAACTATCAGTCGCTGATGAACCATATCAGCTCCGGTCAGGAGTGGGATCTCGATCTCGGCGAGGGCGGTCTGGAGTTCCTGACGCCCTATGCCATGGGGCATAACGGCTCCTACCGCGGCAAGCTCGAGGCGATCGACTCGGCCAGCGACGTCCTGAGAAACTCCAAGGAGGACTATGTTGTCCTGTCCGACAGCGGCGTCATCTGCGCGATGGACTTCAACGAGATTGTGCGCAGACACGTCGAGTCCGGCGCGGACGTCTCCGTGATCGTTAAGAAGGGCGTCTGCAACGGGGAGAAGCAGCTCGACATGGCCGTCAAGATCGACGAGGACGGGACGGTCACGGACATCGCCTGCGACTATCGCGCCGAGAGCGGCTATCTTGCTTCAATGGGCATCTTCGTCATCAGCCGCGAGCTGCTGATCCGTGAGGCGACCAACGCCGTGGCGCATAACCGCTATCATTTCGAGCGCGATCTCGTGATGCACGGCTTCGCCGAGACGGGCATGAAAATCAAGGCGCACATCTTTGAGGGCGTGGCGCTCTTCAACGAAAGCCCGACCGAGTTCTTCCGCAACAATCTGGCGCTGCTCGATCCGCAGATCCGCCACGGCCTGTTCGGCCGCCCGAATCTGACGATCTATACCCGCGTGCGCGACGAGGTCCCTGCCTATTACGGCGCGCATTCCGAGATCGACGACTGCATCGTCGCCGACGGCTGCAAGCTCGAGGGCAATGCGGATCATTCCGTGCTTTTCCGCGGCGTGCAGCTCTGCAAGAATGCCAACGTGAAAAACTGCGTCATTTTGCAGGACTGCGTGATCGGCGAGGGCGTCGAGCTGGAATATGTCATTCTGGATAAAGAGGTCGTGATCCACGCGGGCGGTGTCTTCCGCGGCACGCCCAACCACCCGATGATCTTCAAAAAAGGAGAGATCGTATGAGAATCGCAATGCTCGCCTCTGAGGCGGCACCTTATGTCAAGACCGGCGGCCTCGGCGACGTGATGCAGGCGCTGCCTGCGGAGCTGGCCAAGCTGCCCGGCAACGAGCTTGCGCTCTTCCTGCCGTATTACAAGCGCGTCAAGGAGAATCCGAACGTCGCGGTCGATTACGTCGGCTCGTTCCATATGGAGCTTGCGTGGCGCGACTGCTACGTCGGCATCATGAAGCTGCGCACCGGCAGCGACGGGCTGAACGTCTATTTCATTGACAACAATGACTATTTCGGCAACCGCTGGACGGTCTACGGCGACTTTGACGATGGCGAGCGCTTTGCCTATTTCTGCAAGGCGGCCATGGCGGCGATGTACTTCCTCGATTTCAAGCCTGACATTCTGCACTGCCACGACTGGCAGAGCGCCATGGGCGTTGTCTACTGCCGCGCGCTTTATAACCAGTGGTGCCCCTATGTCAAGACGGTCTTCACGATCCACAACGTGGAATATCAGGGCTGGGCGGAATCGTCCTTCTTCGACAACACCCTCGGCCTGCCCGAGGAATACCGCGGCCGCATGACCTTCGACGGTGCGATCAACATGATGAAGGGCGCGATCGTCACGGCCGACATCGTTACGACCGTCTCGAAGACCTATGCCAACGAGCTGCGCTATCCGTATTACGCACACCGTCTCGACGGCGTGCTGCGCGAGGCGTGGGTCTGGGGCATCACGAACGGCATCGACACAAATGTCTTCAACCCCGAGACCGATCCGGCGCTCGCGCACCATTACAGCGCGGACAACATGTTCGGAAAATGGGAAAATAAGAAGGAGCTGCGCGGCGAGCTGGGTCTGCGCACCGACACCGACGCGCCGATCCTTGCAATGGTCACGCGCCTCGCCGGTCACAAGGGCATTGATCTGCTCTGCTACATTGCGCGGCGTCTGCTCGAGCACGAGGTGCAGCTGGTCATCGTCGGCACGGGCGAGAAGCAGTATGAATATGCCCTGAGCGCGCTGGCGCGGGATTATCCCGGCAAGGTGTCGGTCAATCTGCGCTTCGATCCGGCGCTTGCCTCGCGCGTCTACGCCGGCTCGGATATTTATCTGATGCCGTCGAAGTCCGAGCCGTGCGGCCTGTCGCAGCTCATCGCGATGCACTATGGCACGGTTCCCGTCGTCGCCTCGACCGGCGGCCTGCGCGACACCGTCCCGCCCTATAACCACGAAAATGAGGAGGGCAGGGGCTTCACGTTCCAGTCCTACAACGCCGACGATTTCTTCGGCGCGATCGACCGTGCTATCGGGCTGTATTTCGGCAACCGCGACAAGTGGAACCGGCTCGCGCAGAACGATATGCGCTGCGACGTGAGCTGGAGACTCCCGGCGCAGGAATATCAGCGGCTCTACCAAGAGGTCCGCGCAAAATAAAGAAAAACACATATACTATATAAAAAGATTAATCAGACACTAGGAGGCCCCATGAAAACACCCAAGCAAACCAAACTGAACACCACCGAGCCCAAGCGCGAGCTGAACGACGTCGTGCGCCGCCTTTTCGGCTGTGAGCTGGAGGCCGCTACGGAGAAGCAGGTCTACCGCGCGCTGTGCACGCTCGTGCGCGAAAAGCTGACCGAGCAGAACCGCCTCTTCAACCGTGACAACGCGGCCAAGGAGCGCAAGGAAGTCTATTATATGTCCATGGAATTCCTTGTCGGCACGAGCCTGCATAACAATCTGTTCAATCTCGGCATTGAGGAGCAGTACCGCGAGGCGCTGCACGAGGTCGGCTTCGATCTCGACGCGCTTTATAAAATGGAGCCGGACGCCGGCCTCGGAAACGGCGGCCTCGGCCGTCTTGCCTCGTGCTATATGGACGCTGCGACCGGCATGGCGCTGCCCGTGACCGGCTATTCCATCCGCTATGAGTTCGGCATTTTCCGCCAGAAGATCGTCGACGGCTGGCAGATGGAATTCCCCGACACATGGCTCGACATGGGCGACGTCTGGCTGCGCACGCGCGAGGACGACGCCGTCGAGGTCAAGTTCGGCGGTGAGGTGCGCGAGTGGGTCGACGAGATGGGGCGCTTCAAGGTCGCGCAGGTCGGCTATAACTCCGTTATTGCCGTGCCACACGATATGTTCATCTCCGGCTATAACAGCAAGGCGTCCAACCGCCTGATCCTCTGGAGCGCCAAGCTGCCGCAGAGCTTCGATATGGCCGCGTTCTCCCGCGGCGATTATGTCCGCGCGCTCGAGCGCAACGCCATGGCCGAGACGATCTCCAAGGTGCTCTACCCGGCCGACGACCACATTCAGGGCAAGCGTCTGCGCCTGAAGCAGCAGTATCTGCTGGTTTCGGCCTCTCTGCAATCCATTCTCAAGCGCCACTATAAAAAATATCGCACCTATGAAAATCTGGCCGACAAGGTCGCCATCCATATCAACGACACCCACCCGGCGCTCTGCGTGCCGGAGCTGATGCGTCTGCTGATCGACGAGCATGACTTCTCTTGGGACGCCGCGTGGGACATCTGCTGCCGCACCCTGTCCTACACGAACCACACCGTCATGAGCGAGGCGCTCGAGCGCTGGAACGTCGACCTGTTCCGCGAGCAGCTTCCGCGCGTGTACTCCATCTGCGTGGAGATCAACCGCCGCCTGATCGACCAGCTCAGCCGCGACTACCCGAACGACTGGGGCAAGATCAACTATATGGCCGTTATCGCCAACAACGAGATCCGCATGGCGAACCTCTGCCTGGCCTGCTGCCACAAGATCAACGGCGTCAGCAAGCTGCACACCGAGATCCTCCGCAACGGCATCTTCCGCGACTACTGCAACCTCACGCCCGACCGCTTCATCAACGTCACGAACGGCATCGCCTATCGCCGCTGGCTGGCGCAGTCCAATCCGCTGCTGACCGAGTACCTCAAGACCCTCATCGGCGACGGCTTCCTGCGCGACGCCAACGAGCTGGAGAAGCTCATGGCCTTCCACGATAACGAGGAAGTGCTCGAGAACCTCATGGCCATCAAGCGCAAGAACAAGGAGCGCCTTGCCGCGCTGATCGCCGACCGCAACGGCGTCCGTGTCGACCCGGATTCGATCTTCGACATTCAGATCAAGCGCCTGCACGAGTATAAACGCCAGCTGCTCAATGTGCTGCACATCCTCTATCAGTATTGCCAGCTCAAGGATCACCCCGATATGCCGTTCGTGCCGCACACCTATATCTTCGCGGCCAAGGCCTCTGCGGGCTATATCCGCGCCAAGCAGACCATCAGCCTGATCGTTGCGGCCTCCAAGCTCATCAACAACGACCCCGACGTCCGCAACAAGCTGAAGGTCGTCTTCATTGAGGACTACAAGGTCTCGCTGGCCGAGATCATCATCCCGGCCGCCGATATTTCCGAGCAGATCTCCGTCGCGGGCAAGGAGGCCTCCGGCACGGGCAACATGAAGCTGATGATCAACGGCGCCGTGACCCTCGGCACGCTCGACGGCGCGAACGTCGAGATCCATGAGCAGGTCGGCGACGAGAACATCTTCCTCTTCGGCCTGAAGGCCAACGAGGTCGACGAGCTCTGGCAGAAGGGCTATAACCCCAACGACTTTATGACGCCCGAGCTTCAGCGCGTGTTCGATATGCTCACGAGCGGCGTGCTCGGCCAGCATTACGACGATCTGGTCGCCAGCCTGCTGACCAACCGTTTCGGCGTGGCCGATCCGTATATGACCGTGGCCGATTTCAACGATTATTGCCGCGAGCAGGAGGCCGTCGCAAAGACCTACACCGATCGCCGCAAATTCGCCGAGATGTCGCTGGTCAACATTGCCAAGGCCGGCATCTTCTCCTCCGACCGCTCTGTCCGCGAATACGCCGACAAGATTTGGGATCAGAGGTAACACATGGATCGGATCTTATTCAACAGCCGAGATCCGCAGCACAAAACCCCGTTCGGAACCGTCCGAACGGGGGACTGCTGCGTTTTACGTCTGCTCACGCCGCACGTCAGCGGCGCCACGGGCGTGACCCTGATGCTGGAAGACTGCGACGAGCAGCCCCTGCGTGAGCTGCCCTTCGTGCCGGAGTCCGAGGACGCCGACGTCCGCTGGTGGCGCTGCGAATTCTCGCTTCCGCGCGGCCTGTATTATTACTGGTTCCGCGTGGAGAAGGCCGGCGGCTCGTTCCGCCTGTTCCGGCAGGGGGAGCAGACCAACATGGAGTCCGGCGAGAAGTGGCAGCTCAGCTTCGTGCCCGCTGACCACACGATCCCGGACTTCGCCTGCGGTGCAGTCATGTATCAGATCATGCCGGACCGCTTCTGGCAGTCCGGTGAATGCGACCTGAGCGAGAAGCTGCGTCCGTTTTCCGTCCACGCGAGCCACGCCGAGCAGCCGTGCTATACCGCCGACGCCGGGGGCAACTGGTGCGGCGATTTTTACGGCGGCAATCTGCGCGGCATTCAGGAAAAGCTGCCCTATCTGCGGGAGCTGGGCGTCGGGATACTATATTTAAATCCCATTTTCATGGCCTATTCCAACCACCGCTACGACACTGCGGATTATAAGCGCGTCGACCCGATGCTCGGCACGGAGGACGACTTCCGCGCCCTCTGCGACGCGGCGCACGAAAACGGGATGCGCGTGATCCTAGACGGCGTGTTCTCCCACACCGGCAGCAACAGTGTCTATTTTGACGCGAAGCACATCTTCGGCCACGGCGCGGTGTCCGATCCGGCCTCGCCCTACCGCGAGTGGTATCACTTCCGCCATTACCCGGACAGCTACGACTGCTGGTGGAACATGCCGACTCTGCCGAATGTCGAGGAGCTGACGCCGAGCTATGTCAACTATATCATCGAGGATGAGGATTCCGTGATCGCCCACTGGCTGCGGCTGGGCGCCGACGGCTACCGGCTCGACGTGGTCGACGAGCTGCCCGACGAATTCGTCGCGAAGCTCAAGCGCAGGATGCGTGCCGTCAAGCCGGAGTCCATCCTGCTCGGCGAGGTCTGGGAGGATGCGTCGAATAAGCGCGCCTACGGCGTTTCGCGGCGCTATTTTGTCGATGCGGAGCTGGATTCCGTGATGAATTACCCATGGCGCAAGGCCATTTTGGCGTTTGCGAAGGGTGAGGACGACGGTACGGGCTTCGGCGAGGCCGTCATGACCATCGCCGAGCATTATCCGCCGCAGGTGCTCAACAGTGTGATGAACCTGCTCGGCAGCCACGACACGACGCGCCTGCTGACGGAGCTTTCCGGCGTGCAGGCCAACAGCCGGGAGGAGAAAGCGGCCGTGCGGCTCACGGAGGAGCAGCGCAGACTGGCGATCGAGCGCGAGCGTCTTGCGGCCTTCCTGCAATTCACGCTCCCGGGCATTCCGAGTATTTATTACGGAGACGAGGTCGGCATGGAGGGCTTTGACGACCCGTTCTGCCGCGCGTTTTACGATTGGGAGAACGGCGATGAGGCGCTGCGCGCCTACTATCGCGGCCTGAGCCGCCTGCGCAACGAGTCGGAGGCGCTGCGCCGGGGCACGGTGCGTGTGCTCGAGGCCGGGCGGGGGAGAATTGCCTTCCTGCGCGAGACGGCGGAGCAAAAAGCGACGGTTTTCGTCAACTGTACCGACAAAAGCTGGCAGCTTCCGGACGGCTATGCCCGCTTCGGCTGCACAATGTGTGTCGACAGGGAGAAAAATACCTTGCTTCCGGGCGGCTTTTGTGTGCTATTTTCCCAAAAAAGCGCGGAATGACCTGCCGCCTTTACGTCCGCGAAAAACGCTTGTCTTTCCTGGACGTTCACGGTTTTTAACACTCTAAAGCCGAAAAGCGGCGAAAAACCGGCAATAATTGGATGAATATGCAAGAAACGGCGGCTGTTTTCCAGTGGGGAAGACAGCCGTTGTTTTCTGCAAAATCCATGGATTCCGACCGCTTTTTGCTGCGTTTTTGTGTTGACAATTTTCAATCAGTATGCTATAATTCAGAAAACTAAAAAGGGCAATAGTTTGATGAAAACACGGGGGTTCAATGCATGATTCGGAAAAAATATTCCCGCGATTATCAGACGGAAACGGTGCTCATCAAGGGCGGCAAAAAAACCGTCGTCTCCTACACCGGCCCGTATTACCGCTTCGCAGCGCCCGAGGCAACCGTGAAGCGGATGAAGGCGGTCTTTTCCGTCCTATCTGCCCTTTCCACCGGCATTTGGCTTGCAATGCTGCTGCAAAATGTGCGGCTTCAGGCGCGCAGCTGGATGCTCCTGTTCCCGTTGGTGTTCTGCACGCCCGTCGTGCTCTATGAGCTGATGGGGCTTTGGCGGCTGCTCACGGCGAAGCAGCGCGTCACGCGTGAGCACTGCGACAAGCTCTTTGACCGCCTCCGCGCGGTCGGCCTCATTCAGTCCGCTCTCGGCGTGCTGACGCTGGCCGGCGCGATCGCAATGACCGCCTCCAATCCCTTTTCGGCGCGCAATCTGCTGCTCTGCATCGGCGCGGCGATCTGGGCGGGCTGCGGCGCGGCGCGCTTCGCGCTCAGCAGGCACCTGAAGATGGAGCCGGAGGAGGCATAAACCCGTATATCGACAGCGAAGCTGTTGCATATAGAATATTAAATTAGGAGGAAAGAAAATGAACAACAAGATCATGAAGCTCATGGCTCTCGTTCTGGCGCTTGTCATGGTCGTTTCGATGTTCGCGGGCTGCAAGAAGGCCGACGACGCAACGACTACCGAAAGCAACGACGTGACCACTGAGTCTAATGAAACCACGGAAAACAACTCTGACAAGGCCGACACGCTCGTGTTTGCTACGTCGACCTTCGGCCAGAAGTTCAGCACCTTCTTCGCCACGACGGCCTACGACCAGGACGTGGTTGACCTGACCACCGGCGGACTTCTGACGGCTGACCGCGAGGGCAACATTGTCCGCAACGGCATCGAGGGTGAGACCATCCCCTACAACGGCACGGACTACACCTACTACGGCATGGGCGATGTCGAGGTCGTCGAGAACGATGACGGCACTGTCGACTACAACCTGACCATGCGTGACGACATCGTCTTCTCCGACGGCGAGCCTGCCAACATCGACGACGTCATCTTCGGCATCTACGTCATGGCTGATCCGACCTATGACGGCTCTTCCACCATCTATGCCGTTCCGATCGAGGGCATGGATGAGTACAGAGGCGGCATGGAAGCCCTCACCAACGTCATCCTCGAGGCCGGTCCTGACGCTGTCAGCGAGCTGAGCAACAAGGAAGACACCGAGTACTTCTGGAATGCCTTCAACGCGGCCGGCGAAAAGTTCTGCCAGAGCATTGCCGACTACGTCATCGCCAACTACGGCGCTGAGGACTTCAAGTCCGCCGTTGAGATGTGGGGCTATGAGGCAGAAGACACTGCTACCATGTGGCAGCAGATCATCGCCAACTACGGCTACGACATCACCGACAACGGCATCAACGCAGAAGTTGCCGACAAGGACTTCTCCGAGTTCCTGAACGAAGAGCTGGGCGACAAGGCTGACATGTATGCAGCCGGCGTCTCCACCGGCGACTCCGCCGCGAACATCTCCGGCATCGAGCGTACCGGCGACTACAGCATGACCGTTCACTGCACGAAGTTCGACGCGACGGCCATCTACAACATGAGCTTCCCGATCGCTCCGCTGCACTACTACGGCGATCCCTCTGCTTATGACTATGAGAACAACAAGTTCGGCTTCACCAAGGGCGACCTGTCCGTCGTGAAGTCCAAGACCAGCCAGCCTCTCGGCTGCGGCCCGTACACCTTCGACAGCTATGAGAACGGCGTTGTCACCCTCGTTGCCAACCCCAACTACTACAAGGGCGAGCCGAAGATCAAGTACATCCGCATGGTCGAGTCCGTTGACGCCGACTACGTCCCCGGCATCCAGTCCGGCACGTTTGACCTTGCTCTCCCGTCTATCAGCGCCGACACCGTGAAGGCTCTTGAGGATGGCAACAGCAACGGCGAGCTGTCCGGCGACGTCACCACCACCGCTCTGGTCGACTACCGCGGCTACGGCTACATCGGCATCAACGCCGACGTCGTCAAGGTCGGCAGCGACGGCGGCTCCGACGCCTCCAAGGATCTCCGTAAGGCTCTGATGACTGTCATGGCAATCCACCGCGACACCGTCATCGACTCTTACTACGGCGAGCGCGCTGCCGTTATCCAGTACCCGATCTCCAACACCTCCTGGGCTGCTCCGCGTCCCACCGACGAGGGCTACGAGAACTGCTACAGCAGAGATGTTGACGGCAATCCCATCTACACCGACGGCATGACCGAGGAAGAGAAGTATGACGCTGCCCTGCAGGCTGCTGTCGGCTTCCTGAAGGCTGCCGGCTACACCTTCGACGACAACGGCGTCATCACCGCTGCTCCGGAAGGTGCAGAGACCAGCTACGAAATGCTCGTCCCGGGCTCCGGCCAGGGCGACCATCCGGCCTATGGCGTGGCTCTGGCTGCTTCTGAGCAGCTGAAGACCATCGGCTTCGACCTCGTTGTCAACGATGTGGAAGCTTCCGTCTGGAACGACTCCCTCGAGGCCAACACCGCTCAGCTGTGGTGCGCTGCATGGCAGGCAACTGCTGACCCCGATATGTATCAGGTCTACTACAGCGCGAACGCCCATGGCGAAGGCACCAACTCCAACCACTATCAGATCACCGATAGCGAGCTGGATACCCTGATCGTCGATGCCCGCAGCAGCTCCGATAACGCTTATCGTAAGGCTACCTACAAGACCTGCTTCGACATCATCCTTGACTGGGGCGTCGAGCTGCCGCTCTATCAGCGTAAGGATTGCACCGTTGCCTCCACCGTGCGTGTCAATGTCGATACCCTCCCGAAGGATATGACTCCGTACTGGGGCTGGAATGCGGAGATCGAGACTCTCGAAATGAACTGATTTCTGATAGAATCAGCATAAACCGCAACTGATTACGGCAGAAGGGGGCCGGAAACCGGCCCCCTTTTGCTGTGTTAGAGACTAAAAACAGGGTGGATTGAAACATGACAAAATTTATCATCAAGCGCCTGCTATACAGCGCTGTGATCTTGGTGGTTGTGATGTTCATCGTCTACGCGCTGATGTATGCGATGCCGAACAACTATGTCGAGCAGCAGGCTCGCCAGCTTGCAACTCGCCCCGGCGCTACGAAGTCCTACCAGCAATGGCTGGACGATTTGAACAAGCAATACGGTATGGACGAGAATATCGTCTCCGGTTATTTTACATGGGTAAAGAATGCTGTGACAGGTAACTTCGGCGATAGCTGGAAGTGGTCGAAGCCTGTTCTGACCGAATTTAACGACACGGTTTGGATCAGCTTTATTCTGAGCCTTGTCGCCTTTATCTTTGAATTGCTGATTGCGATCCCGCTTGGCATCCTTGCCGCACGGAAGCAGTATCAGGTCGCCGACTACGCAGCGACGGTCATCTCCATGATCTGCATCTCGCTGCCGACCTTCTTCCTCGCGTGTCTGCTCAAGCTCGTCTTTGCAACGAAGCTCGGCTGGGTCGATTTCACCGGCATGACCAGCCGAAACTACCCGAAGCTCTCTGAATTCGGGAAGATTTTGGACGTTGGCAAGCATATGATCTTGCCCGCAGTAACTTTGATTATTATCAGCATCGGCGGTCTGATGCGTTACACCAGAACCAATATGCTGGAAGTCCTGAATGCGGACTATATTCGCACGGCCCGTGCGAAGGGCGTTCCGGAAAAGAAGGTCATCAGCAAGCATGCCTTCCGCAACACCCTGATCCCGCTCGTTACCTCGCTCGGCGGCTCTCTGCCCTCGCTGTTCGGCGGCGCGCTCATCACCGAGACATTGTTTGGCATTCAGGGAATCGGCTTCGCCTCCTATTATTCCATGGTCGAGGCGGACATTCCCTTCACAATGTTCTATCTTGCTTTCATCTCCCTGCTGACGCTGCTCGGCAACCTGCTGGCGGATATCCTCTATGCAGTTGTTGACCCGCGCGTCCGTTTGAGCTAAGGAGGGGTACCGTGGAAAGAAATCTGAATGAGATCCTCAAGGCCAAGGAAGAGCAGGAGGCGCTGAAGGAGAGAAAGGACGAGCAGATGCATCTGGACGATGCGGCGCGCGTGAAGATCATCTCCCCGGGTCGCCTGGTCGCCAAGCGCTTTGCGCGGAACCGCCTTGCGATCGTCGGCTCTGTGATTCTGATCGTCATGTTTGTGTTCTCCTTCCTCTGCCCGATCTTTTACGGATGGGGTCAGACCGAGGTCGACTATAAATACGATCACATCAATAAAAACTATGCCCTTGCAAAGGAAAACAGCGAATATCTGAGCTACCCGGTCGGCGATTCGCAGGTCGATTCTTCACTTGCAAACCGGATGAATACCTATATCTCGGCAATGGAGAAGAACGGCGAAACGAGCATGACCGTTTTTGAAGACGGCACGTTCTATACCGTTGACTTCCTGTCGGACAAGATCTACGAGCTGAATCGCTATGATGCTGCGCCCGTCTGTGTGTTCGGCAGCTACACGGCCAAGATAGGCCGGTTCGCCTTCATCGGCAACACCTTCACCTATGAGGAAGGCGTCGAGTCGCTCGGCTCCGGCTTTGAGGCGGCCGTTGCACAGGCCACCGGAGCGGAGTTCGAGTATCGCGGCCAGACCTTTGTCAAGCAAAAGGCCGACGCACCCAAGACCTTCGACATTTATCTGAAGGTTTCCGACGCCTTTACCTATGATTCCTCCTTCACCGGCAGCGCCGATTTTGAAAAGGCTGCGCAGGCCGCGGCCGATGCAGGCAAGGGCAGCTTCGATTTTGAGGAGCAGACTTATTCCATCGGCGAAAACGACGGCATGTATGTGGTCGCTGCGCTGAATGATCCGTCGCCCGTTCTTGTTTCGACGGAGTATTACTACGTCATGCAGGAGACCGGCGCGAAGGTCAGCGACGAGTTCCGCGTGAACTCCCTGATGGCGATCGCCGAAAACAAGGGCTTTGAGGCCGACGGAGCTTCCTATACGGTCGGCAGTGAGGACGGAAATCCCGCGATCTACGACGCGGACGGCGCCCTTTATGCCGAGCTGAGCACCTTCGTGATCCGCCGCTATGACGGCAGCGACACCATGAATTACGATCTCAAGATGGCGATCCTCGATACCATCAGCAGCATGGAGGAGCTTGGCGAGGAGAAGCACGAGCTTGTCCACGAGCTTCCGAAGCAGTCCGAGGAGGACGGCTCCTATGTGCTCGACGACGAGGGCAACTACACCTATGAGGACGCAACGCTGACGATCAACCGCAGAGGCAATCAGGAATACGTGATCACCTGCGACATGGTCAACTACCTCATCAACAACTACTGCACGCCGAATGCGCATCACATCCTCGGCACCGATGCCGACGGCTACGACGTGCTCGCGCGTATGATGTACGGCGGCCGTATCTCTCTGATGGTCGGCTTTGTCGTCGTGATCCTTGAGACCATCCTCGGCGTGATCATGGGCGGTCTGGCCGGTTACTTCGGCGGCGCCGTCGACAACATTATCATGCGTCTGGTCGACATCTTCTATTGCCTGCCGTCCATGCCGATCCTCATCATCCTCGGCGCAATGATGGACGCGCAGCGCTTCAGCACCTACGCCCGTCTGTTCGTTATGATGGCGTCTCTGGGCATCATGGGCTGGGCCGGCATCGCGCGTCTCGTGCGCGGCCAGATCCTGTCTCTGCGTGAGCAGGACTTCATGATCGCCGCGGAAGCCACCGGCGTGCGTGTCAGCCGCCGCATTTTCCGCCACCTCGTTCCGAACGTCATGCCGCAGCTGATCGTCACCGCGACCTCCGGCCTCGGCGGTATCATCATCACCGAGTCTACGCTGTCCTTCCTCGGCCTCGGCGTCAAGCATCCGCTTGCGACATGGGGCACGATGATCAACTCCGTTTCCAGTCAGGCGGCGTTGGAGCACTACTACTATATCTGGATCCCGGTCGGTCTGCTGATCTGCCTGACGGTTATCGCCTTCAACTTCGTCGGCGACGGCCTGCGTGACGCATTCGACCCGAAGTCCAAGGAATAAGGAGGGAAAACCATGGCTACAAACAGCAACGGCAAGGGTTCCTCCTATATTTCCGCGAAGGAATCCCGCAAAATCAGCAAAAAGAACCGCAAGATCACCATGCGGCTCGAAAAAGAGCATAAGCGCCTCGGGAAAGACCCCAAGAACTACACCGTTCGGATGAAGAACCCCAATAATGTTGTCGAATTCGACAATGTCTGCACCTATTTCTTCTCCGATATCGGCACCGTCCGCGCCGTTGATGGCGTGAGCTTCGACATTCCGAAGTGCTCGACCGTCGGCGTCGTCGGCGAGTCCGGCTGCGGAAAATCCGTTACCAGCCTGTCCCTGATGCAGCTTGTGCAGCGTCCAAAGGGTCAGACGGTCGCCGGTGAGATCCGCTTCCGCACGAGCGAGAGCGGCGAGGCCATCAACATCGTCAACGCGCCCGACTCGGTCATGCAGGATGTGCGCGGCAACCGCGTTTCGATGATCTTCCAGGAGCCGATGACCTCCCTGAACCCGGTCTTCCGCATCGGCGACCAGATCGATGAGGTTATCCGTCTGCACAACCCGCAGATGTCCGACGAGGACATCAAGAAGCGCGTGCTTGAGATGATCGATCTGGTCGGCATCGCCGACGCCGAGAGCATCTATCGCCGCTATCCGCACGAGCTGTCCGGCGGTATGCGTCAGCGTATTATGATCGCCATTGCGCTGGCCTGCAACCCCGAGCTGATCATTGCCGATGAACCGACCACAGCGCTCGACGTGACGATCCAGGCGCAGATCCTCGATCTGCTGCGCGAGCTGAAGAATAAGATCAACTCCTCCATCATGCTCATCACGCACGACCTCGGCGTCGTTGCGAGCATGGCGGACTATGTGGTCGTTATGTACTCCGGCCGTGTGGTCGAAAAGGGCACCGCAGAGGATATTTTCCACCATCCGGCGCATCCTTATACCATCGGCCTGATGCGCTCGAAGCCGGTCGTCGGTAAGAAGGTCGACGAGCTTTACAATATCCCCGGCAGCGTTCCGAACCCGGTCGACATGCCGAACTACTGCTATTTCCGCGATCGCTGCGAGATGCGCGACCAGTGCAGCGGACGCTGTGACGGCGTCTATCCGCCTGAGATCCGCATTTCCGACACGCACATCGTCTCGTGCTATCGCTTCTTTGACGAGGGCGAAGTGCTTGAGTACCCGAAAGCCTTGAACGAGGAGGAACTGTTCCATGAGTAAGACAGAGATCCGTGACGAATACTTTGCTCAGAGCTTTGACGGTGCGGAAAAAGACCCCGACAACCTCCTTGTTGTCAAAAACCTCTATAAGTATTTCCCGATCAAGTCCTCCTTCTTCCGCAGGACGATCGGCAATGTCAAGGCCGTCGACGGCGTCTCGTTTATGATCAAGCGCGGCACGACGATGGGACTGGTCGGCGAGTCCGGCTGCGGCAAGTCCACGGTCGGTCGTACCATCCTGCGTCTTCAGGACAAGACTGCCGGCGAGGTGTTCTTCAACGGCGTCGATATTTTCAAGCTTTCGAAGGACGAGCTGCGCGCCATTCGCCCGCAGATCCAGATCATTTTCCAGGATCCGTATTCCAGCCTGTCTCCGCGTATGCCGATCGGCGAGATCATTGCCGAGGGTGTCCGCGAGCACAACCTTGTGCCGCATGACGAGGTTGACGCCTACGTCGCGCGGATCATGCGCGCCTGCGGTCTGCACGAGTATTACCGCGACCGCTATCCGCATGAGTTCTCCGGCGGCCAGCGTCAGAGAATCTGCATCGCGCGCGCCCTTGCGCTGAACCCGGATTTCATCCTCTGCGACGAGCCGGTCTCTGCGCTGGACGTCTCGATCCAGGCGCAGGTCATCAATCTGCTGCGTGATCTTCAAAAGGAATTCAACCTGACCTACCTGTTCATCTCGCATGACCTCTCCGTTGTTGAGCACATCTCCGACACGGTCGGCGTGATGTACCTCGGCAATCTGGTCGAGTATTCCTCGACGGACAAGGTCTTTGCCCATCCGCTGCATCCCTACACCGAGGCGCTGTTCTCGGCTATCCCGGTGCCCGATCCGGATTACAAGATGAACCGTATCATCCTTCAGGGCAGCATCCCGTCCCCGAGCAATCCGCCCGCAGGCTGCAAGTTCCACACGCGCTGCTCGAAGTGCATGGAGGTCTGCAAGTACTGCGCGCCGGACTTCCGCGAGGTCGAGCCGGGTCACTTCTGCGCCTGTCACCTCTACGACGAGGCGCCGCGTCAGGCCGAGTTTGAGGCCGAGATGCGCGAGTTAAAGCAGAACGAGAAGAAGTCGGAGAAGAAATCTGAGAAGAAGGACAAGTAATTCTTTTTGATCGCCCCACCCTGTGATTGGAAAGGAGAACCGAATGGCAAAGAAGAAAAGGCAATACGACGATGACGACGGCCGCGTGATCGCCCCGATGAACGTCGAGGGGATGCCGTGGTATCATAAGTCTGAACCCAAGGACTCCGGTGACAAAAAGGAGCCGGTCAAGCTTTCTTTTGGCGAGACGCTCGCCATGCTCGGCGGCGTTTTGAAAGCGGCACTGCTGGTCGGGCTGGTCTTCTTCGGCGCATTTGCGCTTGTGATCCTCTTCATTCAGTTCGTGCTTGGTTGACTTCCATTCTTCAAAAAAACGGTGCAGGAGCTTCCTGCACCGTTTTTGCACGTTTGCCATTCTGAAAAGCTGCCGCAGCTGCCGACGGGCATACGCTTCCCGTGCAGACTCGGCGTATACCTCACGTTCTGCTAAGGAACCTCTGATTAAATCGCAAGAGTGGTCAGCGAGGGATTTTGTTCCAAA
>ENA-UOIY01000315-UOIY01000315.1-human-gut-metagenome-genome-assembly--contig:-P114-NODE-315-length-80901-cov-12.578767_pt1 | contig 80901 bp, 71 predicted proteins | sample MGYA00242335_ERZ723882 | MGnify/ENA metagenome assembly ERZ723882 | reverse complement strand
AGCACCCCGGCAAGTTCTACGCTCTGCCGCAGGCGCCGCAGCAGTTCAAGCAGCTCCTCATGACGAGCGGCTTTGACAAATATTTCCAGATCGCTCCCTGCTTCCGCGACGAGGACGCCCGCGGCGACCGCTCACCCGGCGAGTTCTACCAGCTCGATATGGAGATGGCGTTCGCCTCGCAGGAGGACGTTTTCGCGGTGCTCGAGGATGTGCTGCCGCCGATCTTCGCAAAGTACGGCACGTACGACATCGCCTCTCAGCCGCCGTTCCGCCGCATCCCCTATATGGAAGCGATGGACAAGTACGGCTCCGATAAGCCCGATCTGCGCATCGATCTCACCGTGACGGACATTTCCGCCATGGTGCAGGATACCGGCTTTGAGCCGTTTGCTGGCCAGGTCGTCAAGGCGGTGCCGGTTTCCGGCTGCACGCTCACCCGCAAGCAGATCGACAAGCTCTGCGCGGATGTGGAGGTGCAGGCGGGCCGTAAGCCCTACTGGCTGCGCATGGACGAGCACGGCGCTCTGGTCGGCGGCGTGGCGAAGTTCTTTGCAGGCAAGGAAGCGGAGCTCACCGAAGTTCTCGGCCTCACGGCCGACACGCTCGTGCTCATCTCCGCCGGCAAGAAGACCGAGGCGCAGAAGACCGCCGGCGTCATGCTCAAAATGGCGGGCGCGCTCGTTCCCGGTCACATGGACGAAAAGCGCTACGAGTTCTGCTGGATCGTTGATTTCCCGATGTTCGAGATCGGCGAGGAGTCTGGCGAGCTTGAGTTCTGCCACAACCCGTTCTCGATGCCGAACGGCGGTCTTGAGGTGCTGCTGGCCGCCGAACGCGGCGAGCTCGACCCGCTGACCATCATGGCGTATCAGTACGATCTCGTGTGCAACGGCGTGGAGCTCTCCTCCGGCGCGGTGCGTAACCACGATCCTGACATCATGGTCAAGGCGTTCGAGATGGTGCGTCTCGGCGAGGACGACGTGAAAGCCAAGTTCCCGGCCATGTACAACGCCTTCTGCTACGGCGCGCCCCCGCACGCCGGCATTGCCCCGGGCGTCGACCGCATGGTCATGCTCCTTGCGGGCGAAAGCTCCATCCGTGAGATCATCCCGTTCCCGATGAACAAGAACGCGCAGGACGTGATGATGGGCGCTCCCTCCACCGTGGAGCAGAAGCAGCTCGACGAACTGCACATTGCTCTCGTCGGCGAGCTCGAAGAATAAAAAAATCACGGGTGCGGCATATCCCAAAGGATACGCCGCACCCGAAAAAAGAAGGCCACCGGTAAAGCCGGTGGCCTTTAGTCATATAACCTTTTTCTGCCGCAATAGCTCTTCCATTCTTTCTTCCAGCACTTCGTCGGCGCGGAAGAGACGGACATACGTTTCAAAATCCGCGTTCAGCTCTGCCGGAGCTTTCCCGTACACCTGTTCCATGACGGCGGCGGGGTTCGGCTGGGAGTACATTTCCCCATACCGCTCTCTGCCGTAGACGGTGAGCAGCCAGTCGGTGAAGGCGCCCACGATCGGGTAGGTGAAGGCACAGTCGTGCTCGAAGAAAAACTCCCGGTTCAGCAGCTTATCCATCGGCAGATACCGTCCGGTCTTGAGATAAAATCCTGTCCAGTCCAGATTTTCGATGCCCCACCATTTGCGGTCGAAATACATGGCAAGACCCTCCGTCACGGCGGGGCAGACCGGGCGATTATGGACAAAGCTGATGAGGTGTGCGTCCTCGTGGAAGCCGACGCACTGGACGCTCTCGTTATACACGGCGTAGATGCGGCTCGGCAGATCGGCAAAGCCGTTGCAGGGCTCATCGTCGCCGTAAATGCGGCCTACCTCCTCCGGTGAATCGCAGAGAAAGTATTCGATCTTGAAATCCGGCGTTAGACCCAGCACGGCACAGATGTGAGAAAAGCAGCCTTCCTGCAGCGCGGCGATCTTCACGATATCGCGCTCCGCCGCCGTACCGGCACCATAGTGAAAAATGTAGTGTTCGGTCTCAAATGTCCGCATGGGTCACCTCCAGAACTGTAGTTAATCGTGGTGAACTTCTTACGGAAGCTCGGACGTGCAGTGCGGGCAGCGCGTGGCGTCGATCGCAATCTCGCTTTTGCAGTAGGGGCAGACCTTCGTTTTCGGCGCTTCTTCCACGGGCGCTTCCTTCTTGCGGCCGAGCGTCATGATCTTTTTTACGAAGATGAAGATCACGAACGACACGATCAGAAAATCGAGCACCTGCGAGAGGAAGGCACCGTACCGAAGCACCGCTGCGCCAGCAGCCTCCGCCTCGGCGAGCGTGGCATAGGCGTTCCCGTCGAGCGAAAGGAAGAGATTGCTGAAATCGATCCCGCCGGTCAGTACGCCGACGAGCGGCATGATGATGTCGTTGACGAGCGATGTTACGATCTTTCCGAACGCGCCGCCGACGATGACGCCGACCGCCATGTCGACTACGTTTCCCTTTATGGCAAATTCCTTGAATTCTTTGATCAATGCTTTCATGCTATCGCCTCCGATACATCATGATATCAGCCCGCTATTCCGAAGTCAATGAGTTGCCTGGCGCTAACTCAAGGAAGGGCTGGCTAATATTTTGCTCAAAAGTGCAAATATTAACAGAAAATCTATTGACAACACCAGAACATAAAGATAAAATGCGAGCGAAATCCAAAAGAGACAAGGAGGATATTCTCATGAATTGGGGTAAAGTTGGACTTTTTGCGGGCGGCGTACTGTTCGGCACGGCGGGCATCAAGATCCTCACCAGCCGCGATGCGAAGAAGGTCTATGCCTTCACGACTGCGGCGGCGCTGCGCGCCAAGGAAGCCGTCATGACGACCGCGACGAACATCCGCGAGGGCGCGGACGACATTCTCGCCGACGCGAAGGCGCTCAACGAGAAGTATGCCGCGGAGGACGCGGGCGAAACCATCGAGGACGCCGCGGAGTAATTCGCCATGAAATGCACGATCCTGCACGATACGGCAGGACGCATCCGTGTCCATCTGGAGCAGCCGCGCATGTCGCTGCTCCAGGCGGACATTCTGGAAGCGTATCTGCGAAACACGCCCGGCGTTGCTGATGTAACGGTCCACGACCGCACCGGCAACGCTACGATTCTTTATACCGGCTCGCGCGCCGGTATCGTCGCGGCGCTGGCCGCGTTTTCTTACGAGAAATCCGCCGCGCTCGCGCCGGAGCACAGCGTCCGCGCGCTCAACCGCGAATACGAGGGCAAGCTCATTTTCCGCATCGTCCGCCGGTACGCGGTGAAGCTCATCCTGCCCGCGCCGCTGCGCGCGATCCGCACCTTTGTCCGCTCGCTCCGCTTTCTGCGCGACGGCATCCGCTGCCTGCTGCGCGGGAAGATCGAGGTGCCGGTGCTCGACGCGACGGCCATCGCCGTCTCCATCCTGCGCGGCGACTTTGAAACGGCGGGCTCGGTCATCTTCCTTCTCGGCATCGGTGAGCTGCTCGACGAGTGGACGCACAAAAAGTCCGTGGCCGATCTCGCCGGGACGATGGCTCTGCAGGTGGATAAGGTCTGGCTTGAAACGACCGACGGCAGCGTAGCCGTGCCGGTCGGCGACGTGCGCCCCGGCGACCGGATCATTGTCCGCACCGGCGGCATGATCCCGCTCGACGGCCATGTTGTTGCGGGCGAGGCAATGGTCAACCAGGCGTCCATCACCGGCGAGGGACTGGCCGTGCGCCGTGCGGCGGGCAGCTATGTCTACGCCGGAACGGTCGTGGAAGAGGGCGAATGCACGATCCGCGTCGATAAGAGCATGGGCTCGGGACGCTACGACCGCATCGTCCACATGATCGAGGAATCCGAAAAGCTCAAGTCCGACACCGAGGCGCAGGCCTCGCATCTGGCGGACAGGCTCGTGCCGTACAGTCTCGGCGCAACGGGGCTCATCTGGCTCCTGACGCGCAACGTCAACCGCGCGCTCGCCGTGCTCATGGTCGATTTCTCGTGCGCGCTCAAGCTCTCCATGCCGATCGCGGTGCTCTCCGGCATGAAGGAAGCCGGCATCCACCACATTTCCGTCAAGGGCGGCCGCTTTATGGAGGCGGTGGCGCAGGCGGACACCATTGTCTTTGACAAGACCGGCACGCTGACCCATGCCGCGCCGCGCGTGGCGGCTGTCGTACCGTTCGGCGGCAAGGAGGAAAACGACATGCTCGCGCTTGCGGCGTGTCTCGAGGAGCACTACCCGCACTCGATGGCCAAGGCCGTTGTGACCGAGGCGGAAAAGCGCGGCATTACCCACGAGGAGCGCCATTCGAGCGTGAGCTATATCGTTGCGCACGGCATCGCGAGCAGCGTAAACGGCGAAAAGGTCGTCATCGGCAGCCACCACTTTGTATTTGAGGACGAGAAGTGCGTCATTCCGGCGGGGGAGGAGGAAAAGTTCGAATCGCTCCCGGCGGAATATTCGCATCTCTATCTTGCCGCTGGCGGCGTGCTCGCCGCGGTCATCTGCATTGAAGACCCGCTGCGCGCGGAGGCCGCCGAGGTGGTACGCGGACTGCGCTCTCTCGGCTTTACGAAGCTCGTCATGATGACCGGCGACAGCAACCGCACGGCGAAGTCCGTAGCGGCAGCTGTCGGCGTGGACGAATACTATTCCGAAGTCCTGCCCGAAGACAAGGCCAACTTCATCCGCCGCGAGCACGAGGCCGGACGGCGCGTGATCATGCTCGGCGACGGCGTGAACGATTCCCCGGCGCTCTCCGAGGCGGACGCGGGCATCGCCATCCGCGACGGCGCGGCCATCGCCCGCGAGGTGGCGGACATCACCATCGGCGCGAACGATCTCTACTCGCTTTTGACGCTGCGGCGGCTCAGCTGCGCGCTTATGGAGCGCATCCACACAAACTACCGGAACATCATCGGCTTCAACTTTATGCTGATCTGTCTCGGCGTGATGGGCATCCTGCCCCCGGCGACCTCGGCGCTGCTGCACAATGCGTACACGCTCACCGTGAGTCTCCAGAGCATGACGCGCCTGCTGCCCCCGGTGGAAAACGAATAAGCGTGAAATCGGCTGTCTTATTCATAGACAGCCGATTTTTTACCCAATTCGGCATGCGCACCAAAATGTCTTGCAAAGCACCCGATGTTCCGGCATAATACAGACAGGGAGACCTGCCCAGAAAGCTGGGAGACCCGCCCGAAAGAGAAAACAGGGAGGAACAATCGATGAAAGGGAGAATCCTTGCCGCCATATTATGTGCCTGCCTTGCACTGACGAGCCTGTGTGTCCCGGCGCTGGCCGACGATGCGGAAGCGGAAACACCCGTACCCGTGGAAGCGACACCTGCACCAGCGGAAGCAACGCCCGCGCCGGTGGAAGCAACGCCCGCGCCGGTGGAAGCAACGCCCGCGCCGGTGGAAGCGACACCTGCACCAGCGGAAGCAACGCCTGCGCCGGTGGAAGCGACACCTGCGCCAATCGTGGAAGAGTCGGAGGAACAGCCGCTGGAAGCGGCGGCAGTTTCCGCTGTCCAGGGAACGCAAAGCATACTTCGCATCAATGACGTGAGCATTGATGAAAACACATACTATAAAAGTGACCTCGCCGCACCTACCGGCTATTCCGAAGCCACGGAAGAGGATTACAATTTTTACTATGACGCCCGCAGCAGGACGCTGGTTCTTCGCAACGCGGTTTTGACGCGAACCAAGCCGGCATCCACCATCCTTTATGCCTATACAATGGTTGGTAGACCGATCACGATAGAGTTGATCGGCGAAAACCGGCTTACTGTACCGGACGGGAACTCGGTGCCGATCAATATTGGGGACGTTATTATCAAAGGCAGCGGTTCGCTTACCCTGGTCGGCGGAATAACGTACATCACCAAGCTGACGATGGATAGCGGCACGTTCATCACCGACGATCTCCGGCCGGTGAGCGGTTCCGTATCGGAGAGAGGACTCTATTTTAACGGCGGGTGCTTTACCGCCAATACGCATTTTGGCGGCCAGATGGGACTGTATATCGGCGCGGAGTTCTACCGCTGGAAAACAGATCTCAGCAGGGATTATATGCCGTCTATCTTTGAGACGTGTCCCTATCCGGACGGAAAGCCGCTGAGTCTCGTTCAGATGGACGATCCGTTCCGTTCAAAGCTGCGCGTCAATCCCGCTACGAACGAGTGGGAAGTATCCTACGACAGCGGGACCACGTGGAAATCTCTCGGTGTGAAAGCCACCGGGGAGGACGGAAAGGACGGCCGAGACGGCCGGACGCCTTCCGTCGGCCCGAACGGGAACTGGTGGATCGGCAGTATGGACACCGGCGTGAAAGCCGAAGGTACGGACGGCCTGACGCCAACGATCGGCGAGAACGGCAACTGGTGGCTCGGTGATACCGACACCGGTGTGAAAGCTGCCGGGCTGGACGGCAAGAATGGCGCAGATGGTAAGGACGGCATCGACGGAAAAGACGGTGCCCACGGAAAAGACGGCACCAACGGAAAAGACGGCACCAACGGAAAAGACGGCACCAACGGAAATGACGGTGCCGACGGCCTGACACCCTCCATCGGCGGCAACGGCAACTGGTGGCTGGGCAATACGGATACCGGGGTAAAAGCTGCCGGGACGACCGGAGCCACGGGCGCTACGGGTGCTACCGGTGCCACCGGCGCGACAGGCGCCGCCGGACGCAACGGCACGGACGGAAAAGACGGTAAGGATGGAAAGGACGGTGTCGGCATCCGGGAAGTCTCCCTCAACGATTCTGGCGAGCTGATCGTCACGCTCACGGACGGGACGGAAACAAACCTCGGCAAGATCACCGGCGAGGACGGCGCGCCCGGCGCCGGCATTTCCGCCGTGCAGGTGGACGAGCGCGGTGTTCTCACCGTGACGCTCACGAACGGCGAGCGCGTAGAGGCGGGCGAAATCCCCGGCGCACGCGAGAGCGGAACGGTGAAAACCGTCGCCTATATCGCCGCCGGAGCGGCGGCGCTGGCGTTTCTCTGGCTCGCGGTGCTGACGGCGCTTTTCCTCAAATCCCGCCGCGCGATGATCCGCAAATAAAACATGCATGCAGCAAAACTACCGGCTGCCGGATTTTCCGGCAGCCGGCCTTTGATTTTTGGCGGAAAAATAAAATCCACTATTGACAGGAGAGCTGGGGAAACCTATAATCAAACTGTAATTGTAATCGGTTACAATGTAGGAGCAATGCATGAAGGCAACCATTAAGGACGTGGCGCGGTACGCCGGTGTATCCGTAGCCACCGTTTCCCGATATCTGAATAACAGCCCGCTGATCGCCGAGGCGTCTGTGGAGAAAGTGCGTGGCGCGATCGAGGCGCTGGACTACCAGCCCAGCATGATGGCCCGCGGACTTTTGCACGGAAATAGCAAGACTGTGGCACTCGCGGTGGATTCCGGCGATGCCGAAACTTACGGCAACGACTACTTCCTGCGCATCCAGTACGGGCTCGAGCACGAGCTGAGCAAAAACGGCTATTATCTGATGATCTGCCACATCGGCGGCGCTGACGGCGCGCTGACGCTGCGCTCGCTCATCAACGAAAACCGGATCGACGGTCTTGTGCTGCTCAGCGCGCTTGCAAGAGAAGAGGTCATGAGCGTTGTGAACGAGAGCCGTATCCCGTGCGTGATCGCCGGGCGCTGCGACGATCCCGACGCCGTATGGGTCGACATCGACAACATCTCCGCCGGAGAGCTCGCCGCGCAGAAGCTTCTGGAAACCAAGCCGAAAGCCGTCGGCTTTCTTGCGAACAGCTTTGATAAAACGTTCGTTTCCGAGCGCTTTTCCGGTTATTGCCGGGCGCTTGCCGCGGCGGGGGTCGAAGAGGATTCTGCTCTCGTGAGCGACGGATTGACGGACGCGGCAAGTATTTCCGCATTTGTCCGGCAGCATTTTTCTTCTCTTTGCGATGCGTACGTCGTGTCCGACAGTACGATCGCCTTTTACTTCCTGCGCGAGCTCTCCCGGCGCGGCATCCGCGTTCCGGAGGAGGTGCAGGTCATTGGTTTTGACGACAGCGTCCTTGCGGCGGCTGCAGACCCCGCGATGACGGTCGTTGAAATAGACGTAACCAATCTGGGAAAATCCGCAGCAAAGCTTCTCATCGCACAGCTTCAGGCGGAAGATCTGTGTCCGGGACAGAATCTTTTGCCGGCAAGGATCATTCATAGGGCTTCGACAAGATAACTGGGCCATGTGCCGAGTTATTTTGTTGCCTCAAATTGTAACCGTTTACAATTTGAAACCCAACGATCCGCGCGATCCGATTTTTTGCTGCAAAAATCAAAAGGAGAATAACGTATGATGAAACGTCTGCTGACCCTTGCGCTCGTTTTTGCCATGGCATTTTCCTTTGCCGCCTGCGGCAGCACGCCCGCGAAGGAGGAAACGCCCTCCGCCGCTCCCGCGACGGAAGCTCCGGCAGAGACCCCGGCGGAGACGCCGGGCGAAGAACCCGTAGAGATCACCTTCTGGCATTCCTACAGCGAGGGCGAGGAAAAGATCTTCACCGAAACCGTCCTCACTGCCTTTGCAGAAAAGTACCCCAACATCAAGGTCAACGCGATCCGTATGCCGTATGAGGGCATGGACGAGCAGCTCGTCACCGCGGTCAGCGGCGACGTCGCGCCCGACGTTATGCGCATGGATCTCACCTGGGTTTCGCAAATGGCGAAGCTCGGCGCGCTCGAATGCCTGAACGGCTACGAGGGCTTCGACGAGATCGCAGCAAACGCTCTGGAAGGGTCGTTGAACACTACGCTCTACAACGGCAAAAATTACGGCCTGCCGCTCAACGCGAACACCACGGTTGCCGTTTACAACAACGCCGTGCTCGCAGAATACGGCTTTGACGCGCCTCCGGCGACGATGGACGAACTGCTCGCGGCGCGCGATAAGACCGATCCGGCGAACGACAAGTACCTTTTCTGCGTTTCCGGCTCCTACAACTGGGCGATGCTGCCATTCATCTGGACGCTTGGCGGCAGCGTCACCGACGATGCCTACACCACCGCGACCGGCTATCTGAATTCCGAGGCGACCGTAAAGGCGCTGGACACGATTGCCGGATGGTACAAGGACAAGACCATCGGCCCCGCGATCCTGGGCGAGCAGCCGGACGGCTGGGGCGGCATTGAAGCGGGCAACTACACCATGTTCGTAGAAGGCCCCTGGTTTTTCAGCTCCGCAGACAAGATGGACACCTACACTCCGGCGCTCATCCCCTCCGTGGAGGGACGCAGCGTTTCCATCGTCGGCGGTGAGGACATCGTCATGACCGCCACGAGCGCCAAGAAGGACGCCGCGTGGACGTTCATCCGCTTCATGCTTGAGGACGAGCAGCAGGTAGCGATGGCCGCAGCGGGCATGATCCCCGTGACCGCAACGGCCATGGAGAAGGTCGATACGTCCGCCAACCCTTATGTCGCCGTTTACATGGAACAGCTCAAAACGGCAGAGGCGCGCATCCCCTGCTCGAGCTGGCCGACGATCGAAACGATTCTGAACACCGCGTTTGAAAGCGTCGTGCGCGGCCAGACGACCTCGCAGGAGGCGCTGGACGCAGCTGCCGCGCAGATCGACGAGCTGCTTGCCGCCGAATAAGTAAAAAAGCCGCGGTTCGCCGGATGCCGTCCGGCGAGCCGCGGCAGATCAGGGGGAGAGTGATCCGATGAATCGCCGAATCAACCAGCTCCGCCGGGGAGGCCGGCAATGGGGCAGAGCCCTGCCGTTCATTTTTCCGGGCTTTGTGCTGATGGCTCTCTTTATTCTCTATCCGCTGCTGCGCAATGTCTGGATCAGCTTTACCGAGTTCAACGTTATCAAAAACGAGGCTGTGCGCTTTGTCGGCGTGCAGAACTATGTGGACGTAATCAAAGACCGGCATTATCTTACGGCGTTTCGGAACACCCTCCTCTACACGCTCGTCACAGTACCGGGGCAGATGTTCCTCGGTCTCGTGCTGGCAAGTCTCATCAACTCGGTGCGTCGCGGCCAGACGGCATTTAAAGTTATATGCTATCTGCCGGTGATCACGTCGTGGGTCGTCGTGTCACTCGTGTTCAAGTACCTTTTCATGTCTGGCAGCGGCGGGCTTGTGAACTACTTTCTGATGCAGCTGCATATCCTCTCGAAGCCCGTGGCGTGGCTTCAGGGGGAGTGGACGGCCAATCTCGTGCTCTGGCTTTTCGGCATCTGGAAGGGCGTGGGCTGGGTCATGGTCATCTATCTTGCGGCGCTGCAGGGCGTGCCGACGTCTGTTTATGAGGCCGCGGAGATCGACGGCGCGGGGCGCGTCCGACGCTTCTTCTCCATGACGCTGCCTATGGTGCGAAACACCACAAACTATCTTTTGACCGTACTTACGATCGGTGCGTTCGGCGCTTACATCCATGTCATGATGATCACCGAGGGCGCGCCGCTCGGCAGCACGAACGAGCTGATGAATTATATGTATAACACCGCGTTTTCCACCTATGATATCGGCTCCGCGGCGGCGCAGTCGGTGCTCATGGGCGTGATTGTGCTCGTGCTGACGATGATTCAGCGCCGCGTGTCCAAGGACCAGATCAACTGAAAGGAGCCCCGGAATGAAAAAACTCTCCAAACTCCCGACGTACATCGGGCTCATCATTTTCTCCGTGGCCGCGCTGATCCCGTTTCAGTACATGCTCGCAACAGCTATGACGCCGCAGAGCTATTCCATGCCATATCCGCCGATCCTGTTCCCCAAGTCGGCCTACTTCGGCAATTTCATGGACGCATGGAACGCCAACCATTTCAGCCGGTACTTTCTCAACAGCCTTCTTGTCGCTGCCGTGGCGACGGTGATCATAATGCTTGTATCCTCTGCCGGGGCGTATGCGTTCGCGCGCATCTCGTTCCCGGGACGAGAGTTCGTTTTCTATCTTTATCTTTTTACGATGATGGTGCCGACGGTCACAAACCTGATTCCGCAGTTCCTTTTGATGAAGGAGATGAAGCTGGTGGACAGCTATCTCGGCCTTCTTTTGATCTATATCGGGATCGGCGTGCCGAGCAACACATTTTTTCTCCGCAATTTCTTTCTGAGTCTCCCGCGGGAGATGGAGGAGGCCGTCATAGTGGACGGCGGAAACCATTGGCAGATCTACTGGAGGATTGTCCTGCCCCTTTCCAAGCCTGCGCTTGGGACGTTTGCCATCCTCGCGTATTCCAACGTGTGGGACGAATTCCTCATCGCACTCACGATGATCAAAACGCCGGACAAGCGCACGCTCCCCATCGCGCTCAAGCTCTTTCAGGGGCAGAATCTCAATAACTGGGGGCTGATCTTCGCCGCGTCGCTCATCGCGGTGCTGCCAATTTTGCTCATCTACATCGTATTGCAAAAAAAGCTCATCCATGGCGGAGCCATGGACGGCATGGTAAAAGGATAAAGCTATGCGGCTCTTACACTATCCGATGGAGCACCGCGCGGATTACCCGTGGCAATTCGTCACGGGAAACGTCTGTATGCTCCGCCTTCGCTGCAATGAGCCGGTACGATCCATCCGCATCGTATTCGGCGACCCATTCTGGTTTTTGAACGGCGACAAGCGGCGGCCAAACCTTCATACGCTCCCGGTCACCGAGCGGCAGGAGCTTCTGGGGGATACGTTCTATTCGGTCACGGTCGAAATGGAGACGCAAAAGCTCCGGTATCATTTTGAAATTATCCTGGAAAGCGGAGAAAAGGTTTTTCTCTCCGAAGCGGGGATTACGGAGCCGCTTTCAGAGAAATATCTCCGCCCATTCCAGGTGCCCTACGTATTTCCGGCAGAGCACTACGCCGCACCCGGCTGGGCGCGAGGTACTGTGTGGTATCAGATCTTTCCCGACCGGTTCAGCCGGGACGAGGAGAGCGCCGAGCCATTTGTTCCGACGCGGACAAACCGCTTCGGCGGAACACTGCGGGGGATCGAAAACTATATCCCGTATCTCCGTTCGCTTGGAGTGCAGGGTGTGTATCTCAATCCCATATTCCAGAGCCCGTCCAATCACCGGTACGACACCGCAGACTATACGCGCATCGACCCGATGCTCGGAACGGAGGAGGACTTTGCCTCGCTCGTTCGTACACTGCACGAAAACGGCATGTGCGTTATGCTCGACGGCGTATATAACCACGCCTCCTGGCAGCATCCGTTCTGGCAGGATGTTTTGAAAAACGGGGAGAAGTCTGCATTCTTCGACTGGTTCTGCGGCGTCCGTATGGACGCGCTGCGAGGCAAAACACCGGCGGAGCTGCCGGCGGACGCTATGCGTGCCATAAAGCCCTTTGAGAGCTTCGCGTTCGCCGCGGATATGCCGAAGTGGAACACCGAAAACCCTGCCGTGCAGGCGTATCTCATCGGGACTGCCGCGGAATGGACGCGGAAATACGGCATCGACGCCTGGCGGCTGGATGTGCCGGACGAGGTGAGCTTCCGCTTTCTGGAGAAGTTCAAAAAGTGTATCCGCGACGCAAACCCGGAGGCGTACATCATCGGCGAAATATGGCAGAAGAGCACGCCGTGGCTTCGTGCCGGAGTGTTTGACGGAGTGATGGACTATCCGCTCTACTTTGCGATCCGCGACTTTGCCATGACGGGAGCGGACGGCGCAGAGACGTTTGCGGAAAGGGTCCGGGATATCCTGCTCTCCGCTCCGGCCTGTGTCCGGCCGTGGCAGTTTACGTCCTGCGGCAACCACGATATACCGCGGCCGCTCACGGTGTGCGGCGGGGATACGAACCGTCTCGCGGCGGCACTCTTTTTGCAGATGCTCCTCGGCGGGGCGGCGAGCGTATACTATGGCGACGAACTCGGCATGTCCGGCGGAGAGGATCCCCTCAATCGCGGCGCGATGGCGTGGCGGGAACCGGACGAGAAGATAAAGGCTCTGTACGCAGCCATGATCGGCTTCAAAAAAGAGCATCGGGATGGGCTGAACATTACGGAAATGCGTATGCAGGACGGCATTCTTTGTCTCACGCTCTCCGGCGGAACGTATGCGGCGTACATAGCGAAGCCTGGTGAAGGAGCGCATCTCGCGGCCCCGGATGGTATGCGCCTTTGCTTCGGCGATGCCTCACTCGAGTGCGGGTACGCGTTTTTTGAAAAGAAATGAGGGAGAACCCATGCAATGGTGGAAGGAGCGGGTATTCTATCAAATTTATCCGCGCAGCTTTCAGGATTCCAACGGCGACGGCATTGGCGATATTCCCGGCATCATCTCGCGGCTCGATTATCTGAAAGAACTGGGAATCGGCGCGGTGTGGCTCTGCCCTGTGTACGATTCTCCGAACGCCGACATGGGCTACGATATCCGCGATTATGAGAAGATTATGGCGGAATTCGGCACCATGGAGGATTTTGACCGGCTGCTTGAGGAGATGCACCGGCGCGACATCAAGCTCATCATGGATCTTGTGGTGAATCACACCTCTGACGAGCACGCCTGGTTTATCGAATCCCGAAAGGGGAAGGACAGCCCATACCGGGACTATTATCTCTGGCGCGACGGGAAAGACGGGCGGGAGCCCAACAACTGGGCGAGCTTTTTCACGCCGTCCGCGTGGAGCTTTGACGTGGAAAGCAGGCAATGGTATTTGCATCTTTTTTCCGAAAAGCAGCCCGATCTCAACTGGGAAAATGCCGCGCTGCGCCGCGAGATCTACGGTATGATCAACCGCTGGCTTGATAAGGGCGTTGACGGCTTTCGCATGGACGTGATCACCTGCATAGCGAAGAACCCAATGCTGCCGGACGGCACGGGCGAGCCCTATGCCTTCAGTCCGGAATATTTCGCCATGCAGCCGCAGCTGCACGACCATCTCCGCGAGATGCGAAAGGCATGCTTTGCAGACCGCGATTGTATGTGCGTCGGCGAGGCGACCTTCGCGACGGCGGAAAATGCCGCTTCTCTCGTCGGCGACGGGCGGGAGCTCGACATGATTTTTCAGTTCGACCTCATGGACATGGACGGCGACGGGAGCAAGTGGAATCCTCTGCCGTTTGATCTTATGAAATTTAAAGATATCATTACCCGCTGGCAGAGCGTGCTCGAGTGGAACACGCTCTTTCTCGGCAACCACGACCAGCCGCGCGTTGTATCGCGCTTTGGCTGTACGGGTACGGAAGAGCTGCGCGTCCGAAGCGCCAAGTGTCTCGCAGCGGGGATGTATCTCCTTCGCGGCACGCCGTTTCTCTACCAGGGCGAGGAGCTCGGCATGACGAACTTCCCATTCGAGAATAAAGAGCAGCTGCGCGATGTGGAAAGCATCAATCTTTTGCATCAGAGCGTCGATAAGGCGTGGGCGTGGCGCGGTATCCGGGCGAAGGGGCGGGATAATGCCCGCACGCCTATGCAATGGAGCGCGGCACGGTACGCGGGCTTTAGCTCCGCGGAGCCGTGGATCGCCGTGAATCCCAATTACCCGGAGATCAACGCCGAAACGGAGCGCCGGGACGAAAACTCCGTGCTGAATTTCTATAAAAAGCTCATAGCCCTACGAAATTCTGCCCCGGCGCTGTGCGGCGGCAGCTTCGCTATGCTCTATCCGGAGCGTGCGCAGCTTTTCGTCTATGAACGCGGCGGAGAGGATGCGATATACACGGTCGTCTGCAATCTGAGCCGTGCCGAGTGCGCCATCCCGGCGCTGCGCGCCGGTGAGATCGTTCTCCAAAACTGTGACGTTACCGACACGCTGCCGCCTTACGGCGCGTTTGTGATCCGGACGGTGAGCTGACCGGCGCCGTCCCGCTCCCGGATTCCTCCCCGGAGCGGCTTATACCGGCAGAAAGGCCCTGCATCCGCGGATGCAGGGCCTTTTCGTGCGCTATGGGGAGTCATGCCATGATGCCGGTAGACTGAAGGAAGAGAAGGAGCATCATGACCGGCACGACAAAGCGCACCATCACGGCGTACAGCCGCTTGCGGCGAAACGCCGTGCCGCTGCTCTCCACCTCTTCAATCACGTAATCCGGGGACTTGACCCAGCCGATGAGCAGCGCGGAGAGAAGCGCGATGAACGGCATCATAACGATGTTGCTCACATAGTCCATGAGATCGAGCAGCTGCCCGACCGAGCCGTTCGGCAGCGGGATCTCACAGTAAAACACGCTGTAGCCGAGCGCGATGACCGCCGAGGCCGCAAGATAGATGACCGAGAGCACGCCCACCGTTTTCTTTCGCGGCGCGTGGAAGATATCCATGCAGTTGGCGGTGATGGATTCGAGCACCGAGATGCAGGAGGTGAGCGTGGCGAAGATCGCCGCAACGAAGAACAGCACGCCCACGACCGTTCCGGCCTTGCCCATGGCGGCAAAGGCCTTCGGGAGCGACACGAACATCAGCCCCGGCCCGGCGCTCATGCCCTCCGTGCCGGAGAAGACGTACACCGCGGGGACGATCATCATCCCGGCGAGCAGCGCGACGCCCGTGTCGAAAAATTCGATCTGCCCGACGGCGCGGCCGAGATCGACGTCTGGCTTTACGTACGAGCCGTAGGTGATCATGATGCCCATCGAAACGCTCAGCGAGAAGAAAAGCTGGCTCATCGCGTCGAGCAGGATCTGCAGAAACCGGCGAACGGTAAGACCTTCGGTGTGCGGCGTGAGATAATAGAGAAAGCCCTCCACGCCGGTGCGCACCGTACCGGCTTCGTCCGTGCGGCGCAGCGTCAGCGCGTAAACGGCGACCGCCACGATGAGCACGAACAGCACCGGCATCATCCAGCGCGACACGCGCTCAATGCCCTTTTCCACGCCGTTATAGACGATGACCGCCGTCACGCCCATGAAGGCAGCGCGAACACCGTGGCCGAGACCGGCGAGGTGATGAAGCCCATGAAGAAGCCGTCCTCCGCCGCGGCGGCGGATTGCCCCGTGAGGTATACGACAGCGTATTTCGTGATCCAGCCGCCGATCACGGCGTAGTACGTTATGATGATGACCGGCACGAGGAACGTCAGCACGCCGAGGAATTTCCACTTCGGGTGCATCTCCGCATACGCGCCGATGGCGCTCTTCTTCGTCCGGCGGCCGATGGCGATGTCGGACGTGAGCAGCGTGAAGCCGAACGTCAGCACAAGCACGAGATAGATGAGAATGAACAGCCCGCCGCCGTCCTTTGCGGCGAGATATGGGAACCGCCAGAGATTCCCCACGCCCACGGCGCTCCCTGCTGCGGCGAGAACAAAACCCGCCTGTCCCGAAAAATGACGTCTCTTTTTTCCATGACTGATGATCTCCGCCTTCTGTTGCCATGAGACCATACAGCATGATATAGTATCAGTAGACCAGATTTTTTTGAATGTATTCAGAAGGGTGCCAGATTAAAGTGAGAAAAAATGATTTGACCGTCTCGGATCAGACCAGAAATAATTATATAGATTTTCTCAGAGGAATTGCGGCTCTTGGAATTATAGCCATTCACACAGCTTTTTGGGGAGGTCAAGGCTATACCCCGGCATGGTTTCAGAACCTTACGCTGTTTTTGGATGTGCCGTTTTTCTTCTATTTATCGGGCTGGGCATCGAGTTATCGGCGAAGCGATATAACAAAGACGGGAAAGGGTCTGCTCAAAATATGGTTTAAATGGATTTTTTTCATAACTGTAGCTGCAGTGTTCTGTGCGGTATCTGTTCATTTGCCGTATACCTTTCAAGGTGTGACCGACATTAGAGATTTAGCTAATAATTACATGTTTACCGTCAGCATTTCCGGCTTTCCGGTTGTGGCAGGTTCTATCTGGTTTATGCCTTATTATATGGTTGTCTTGCTTGTGAATGCCGCAATCATGATGATCATTGAACGAAGCGCAGAACCTTCGGAGCTAAAGAAAACATATATGTGGCTCTTGCTGGCAGCGTTTATATGGATCATATATGGAAAATATGCGTTTGGATTAGATTTGACATATTTTCTGTTTTATAGTTTCTTTTGGATGCTGGGAGTAAATCGCTTGGGTCGGTGTGCAAAACCGCAGCAGCTGATTTTATGCATAGGAGCATGCATTGCCGGAGTTGTAATTACTTCTTATCTGCAGGGGTTGCCTTTGTACGATATTCAAAGTGCGAAATTTCCGCCGTCGCTTAAATATGGTTTTGTCTCTATGGTTGCCATCTTAATTGCGAAGTACTTCGATGGCCGCCGGGAGAAGTATAATAAATTTCTTCTTCATATTGGAAAAAATGCAATCTGGTATTATTTTGGTCAGGGTATCGGCAGCTCTATTAATTTTTATGTCATAAATTTAGTATCCATAGAAAATTGGTTTCTGAAATGGCTGGTAACCTATGCAATAAATGTAGTAATTACCATTGCCGTTTCTGAATCTTTGGCAGCCGGATATAAATATTTTATTAATGGGTGCAGCTGGGTAAAAATAAGGTATCGAGAACGGCGGATCGCAGGCAGATAAATTTTCAAACATAAAGAAACATATGCGGGTAGGGCAGAGCCCCACCCCTACGGACGCTCCTTTAAGAACCCTGTAGGGGCGGGGCTCTGCTCCACCCATTGAAAAATTTTATCCTTCCAGATAATCAAGGCACGCTTTCACATCCGTAAAATGCGCGTAGTGGCCGCTCAGTTCTTCGGTTGCGAAGCCCTTTTCCACCGCGCCGCGCAGCAGCTCAACGGCGCTCTCCCAGTAGTTTTCCGCATCGAGAAACGCGCTCTTTTTCTGCATCCGGCCAAGGGACGAGAGCGTGATGACCTCGAAAATTTCCTCCATCGTGCCGATGCCGCCGGGCAGGGCGATGAAAGCGTCTGAGCGCTGCTCCATGATGGTTTTGCGCTCTGCCATCGTCTCCATGCGGATGAGCTCCGTGCAATGCTCGAAAAGGATGCCGGGGGCGTTGAAGAAGTACGGCACGACGCCGACGATCTTTCCGCCCATTTCGTAGACTCCGCGCGCTGCGGCGCCCATCATGCCATGGCCGCCCGCGCCAAACACGAGCGTGTGCCCGCGCAAAGCGAGCTCGCGGCCGAGCGCCGTGCCGAGTGCCATGAAGTCTTCGCCGATCTCATCGCGCGCCGCGCCGAATACACAGATATTCAATATCCCATCTCCTCCAGTTTTTTTCGGTAATACCGGAACGCCGTGGGCATGGCGAGCGCTTCGCGCTCCGCTTTCGTCACCCAGACGTAGTCCGGCAGCTTTTCTTCGCAGCGGACGATATACCCGCGCATGTGCCACTCGACGTGGCTGAACACATGTACCGCCTCGCCGCAGGGTACGCCGTTTTGCGGCACATCCGGCGAAAGATCGTTCGGGAGTTCCCACATCGAGGCGAGAAGCCCCGTGCTCTCGCGCCGCCGCACCGCGACCGTATCGCCGCAGAGCAGCAAAAGCACCCGCCGGTTTTCGATCCGGCGCGGCTTTTTCTCCGGCAGCACGGGGTAAAGCGTTTCCTCGCCGCGGCGGTGCGCCTCGCAGTGCGCTGCGACCGGGCAGCGCGCACAGTCGGGTGTTCCAACGGTGCAGATCGTCTCGCCCAGCTCCATGAGTGCGCTTGTAAAAGCGCCGCAGTCCCCCGCGGGGTAAATTGCGCGCAGCGCTTCGCGGAAGCGCTTTTTTACCTTGTCGCTGCCGATGCTCTCACCGAAGCACTCCATGCGCGCGAGCACGCGCAGCACGTTTCCGTCTACGGCCGGTTCGGGCAGTCCGTAGGCGATCGAGGCGATCGCCCCGGCGGTGTAGTCCCCGATGCCGGGCAGCGCGCGCAGCGCCGCGGCGTCCGCAGGGAACACGCCGCCGTACTCCTCGCACACGGTTTTCGCGCATTTGTGGAGATTTCGCGCACGGGAATAATACCCTAACCCTTCCCAGAGCTTGAGCACATCGTCGAGCTCTGCCGCGGCGAGCGCTTCCACGGTCGGAAACGCGCGCGTGAAGCGGTTGAAGTATTCGCGCGCGGCCTCGATGCGGGTCTGCTGCAGCATGATCTCCGAGACCCATACGCGGTATGGCGTCGGCTCCTCCCGCCAGGGGAGGGGGCGCGCCTCTTTTTTGTACCAGTCCACCAGCGGACGGGAAAAGTTTTCCATAGGCCGTTCCTTTCGTTTCTGCTATTATACGGCCTTGCTCCCATCTTGACAACCTTGATTTACGCTCGTCAAGCGGCTATAATACAAAATATATTCCACTTTGAGGAGATGCAGATCATGGACTACCGGCGTTTTGAAAATACGATCGTTGCGCGCTTTGACCGCGGCGAGGAGATCACGGCGCAGCTTCGCGCGCTGTGCGAAAAGGAAAACATCCGCCTGGCGAGCATTGAGGCGCTTGGCGCGACGGACGAGTTCACCGTCGGCGTATACAACGTGGACGAAAAGCAGTACCACGCGCTTACCTTTACCGGCGCGCACGAGATCGTCTCGCTGACCGGCACGGTGAACACGATGAACGGCGAATACTATAGCCATTTGCACATGAGCGCCGCGAACGAGTCCGGCACGGTCGTCGGCGGGCATCTCAACGCCGCGCGCGTGAGCGCGACGTGCGAGATGGTCCTCCGCGTGATCGACGGCACGGTCGACCGCTTCAAGGACGATGTGACCGGGCTTAACCTGTTCAAATTCTAAAATCCTATGACCGAAAAGCTCTTTTACGCCGACGCGCATATGCGGAAGTTCACCGCGCGCGTTCTCTCGTGCGAGGAGCGCGGAAAGCTCTATGCCGTGACGCTCGACCGCACCGCTTTCTTTCCTGAGGGCGGCGGACAGGGCGGCGATATTGGCACGCTTGGCGGCATACAGGTAACGGATACGCGTGAGGAGAACGGGGAGATCGTCCATTTCTGCGCTTCTCCGCTCACGCTCGGCGCGGAAGTGACTGGCGAGATCGACTGGGAAACGCGCTTTGCCCGTATGCAGATCCACTCGGCCGAGCACCTGGTGTCCGGCCATGCGCATTCGCTTTGGGGCTGCGAGAACATCGGCTTCCACATGGACGAGCACGGCGCGACGATCGACTTTGACCGCGAGCTGGACGCGGAGCAGCTTGCGCAGCTCGAGCGGCTCGCGAACGAGGCCGTGTGGCAGAACCTTCCCATAAACATCCTCTGGCCGACGGAGGAAGAGCTCGCGGCGCTGCCGTTCCGGCAGAAAAAGGCGCTCGCGATGCCGGTGCGCATTGTGGAGGTGCCGGGCGTTGACCGGTGCGCGTGCTGCGCGCCGCACGTGAGCTTTACCGGCGAGATCGGCCTTATCCGTTTAAAAGACCGGATGCGCCACCGCGGCGGCGTGCGCTTTACGATGCTCGCCGGGCGCACGGCGTATGAGGATGCCGCACTCTGCGCCGCCGAGACCGAAGCGCTCTCCCGCCTCTTTTCCGCGCCGCAGAATGCTCTCTGCGCCGCTGCCGAGCGCGTGCTCGGCGAGCTGGAGGCGGAGAAGTATCAGCGAGCCGCCGCGGAGCGGCGGTATGTGGAGGCACGGCTCGCAGCGCTCGCGCCGTGCGAGGGGAACCGGCTCTTTTTTGAAAACGGCCTTTCGTCCGCTGCGCTGCGCGCTCTTGCCGAGGGCGGAAAGACGCGCTGCACGGGCATCTGCGCCGCGCTCTGCGCCGAGGACGGGGGCTATCGGTACGTGATGGCGTCCGAGAGCGTTGATCTTCGCGCTGCGGCAAAAAATATTAATGCCGTGCTCTCCGGCCGGGGCGGCGGCGCGCCGGGCATGATCCAGGGGAGCCTTCACGCTTCCCGAGAGCAAATTGAGGAATACTTTCATGGCAAAATCGGATAAAACCAATGAAAAAACCAACGTGATGCGCCTGCTTGATCAGGCGGGCATCACGTATACGCCGCATTATTACGATACTGCGCTCGCCTCTGGCACGGAGGTGGCCTCGGCGCTCGGCCAGAGCGCGGAGTGCGTTTTCAAAACGCTTGTGGCGGAGGCCAATACCGGCGAGCACTTCGTGTTCGTCATCCCCGCGCCGGAAACGCTCTCGCTCAAAAAGGCGGCGAAGGCGGCGGGCGTGAAGAGCATTGCGATGCTGCCGCAGAAAAAGCTGCTGCCGCTCACCGGCTATGTCCACGGCGGGTGCTCCCCGGTGGGGATGAAAAAGCCGTTTCCCACGTGGATCGACGAGACGGCGCTTTTGACGGACGCTTTCTTTTGCAGCGCCGGGCGGCTTGGCGCGCAGCTTGGGATCGATCCTGAGGCTCTGGCAGACTATATCGGCGCGCAGTTCGCCGATCTCACCGAAGAATAAAACATACATAAGGAGGCTCTTTTATGCATCCCGAAATGGAACGCATCCAGAACTGTCTCGCCGCGGTGCGGCGCCACACCGACTTTGTCCCCGAGGTCGCCGTTGTGCTCGGTTCCGGTCTTGGCGGCTTTGCCGACATGGTGAAGCAAGTCGCCGTTGTGCCGTACAGCGAAATTCCCGGCTTCCCGGTCTCCACCGCGCCCGGCCATGCCGGACGGTTCGTGTTCGGCTATGTGGAGGAAACGCCCGTTGTCGTCATGCAGGGGCGCGTGCACCTTTACGAGGGCTACACGCCGCACGACGTTGTGCTGCCCGCACGCCTTATGAAGGCCATGGGCGCGAAGATCTTGTTCGTTACGAACGCCTCCGGCGGCATCCGCGGCGATCTCACCGCCGGCGCTCTCATGAGCATTTCCGATCATATCAGCGCGCTCATCCCGAACCCGCTTATCGGCGCGAACATCGATGAGCTCGGCGTCCGCTTCCCGGATATGACGCACGCCTACGATCCCGCGCTTCGCGCCATTCTGCGCGATACGGCGAAGAAGGACGGCATCGATCTCAAGGAAGGCGTGTACATCCAGTTCACCGGCCCGAGCTACGAGTCCCCCGCTGATATCCGCGCCGCGCGCGCCTGGGGCGCGGACGCCGTGGGCATGTCTACGGTCGTGGAGGTCATTGCGGCCAACCACGCCGGGATGCGCGTGTGCGGCGTATCGTGCATTGCCAATCTTGCCGCCGGTCTCTCCGAGCAGAAGCTCAGCGGCGAAGAGGTCATCGAGGCGGCCAACGCCGCCGCGCCGCGGTTCAAGAAGCTCATGTGGGATTCCATCGCCGCCATGCATACGGAGGAGAAGGCATGATCCGCTTTTATAACGGCAAGCTCCTCTCGCTCTGCGACGGGTTTGAAATTTCCGACTGGGAGGTCTGGGTCGAGGAATCGATGATCCTCTATGTCGGCCCCGCGATCGGCGCGCACCCGCCGTTTGAGCGCGAGATCGACCTCAAGGGGAATCTCCTGATGCCCGGCTTCAAAAACGCCCATGCGCACAGCGCGATGACGTTCCTTCGCTCCTACGCGGATGACTTGCCGCTCCAGAGCTGGCTTTTCGACAAGGTGTTCCCGCTGGAGGCCAAGCTCACGCCGGACGATATTTACGCTCTCACGAAGCTCGCCATTCTCGAATATCTCCGCGGCGGCATCACGAGCGCGTTTGACATGTACTATAAGCGCGACGCTTTCGCGCAGGCATCCATCGACTGCGGCTTTCGCATGGTGCTCTGCGGTGCGCTCGCGGCGGGAGACGACTGGACGGTCGGCGAGATGGACACAATCAAGTTCAACAATCTCCACCCGCTCATCTCCTACATCCCCGGCATCCACGCCGAATATACGGCCAATCTCGATCTTCTCATGTTCATGAAAATGCTCGTGGACGAATATAAGCTGCCGTTCTTCACCCACAACTCGGAAACGAAGCGCGAGGTGGAAGAATGCATCGAGCGCCACGGCCTTACGCCGACGCAGCTTTTTGAGGAGAACGGTCTCTTCGAGCACGGCGGCGGCGGGTTCCATTGCGTGTGGTTCAACGAGGACGATATGGATATTTTCGCGCGCCGCGGTCTGTACGCCGTGACGTGCCCGGCCTCGAACGCAAAGCTCGCGAGCGGCATCGCGCCGGTGAGCGAATTTCTCCGCCGGAAAATTCCTCTGGCCATTGGCACGGACGGCCCGGCGAGCAACAACGCGCTCAACATGTTCCGCGAAATGTATCTCGCCGCGGTGCTGCAGAAGCTCCGCGAGGAGGATGCCGCTTCGTGTGACGCGCGCGAAATTCTCCGCGCCGCGTGTTCCACGGGCGCGCGTGCCATGCGCATCGACGCCGACTGCATCGCCCCCGGCAAGCTCGCCGATCTCGTTGTGATCGACCTGCACCAGGCGAACATGCAGCCCGAGCACAACACGGTAAAAAACCTTGTCTACAGCGGCTCGAACACCAACGTGCTCCTCACGATGGTGAACGGCAAAATTCTCTACGAAAACGGCGTGTACCACGTCGGCGAATCGCCGGAGGACATTATTGCCCATGCAAGCGCCGCCACCAAGCGGATCATCAACAGCTGAAAACGTATAGCAAAACAAACCGCCGAAGGAGTATTCCTTCGGCGGTTTTTGTTATCATCAAAGCCTCCCATTGCGCGCAAGGGGAGGTGGCGCGGCGCAGCTGTGACGGAGGGGATAGACGACAATCCCTCAGTCAGCCTCCTTTACACAAGGGGGCCTTTATTACACAACGCGGTTGGGGGCTTTCTCTCTGGCAAGAATCTGGGAGAGCTGGCGGAGCATGATCTCCACGGAGTTGGCAAAGGCGTCCACGGTCGTGCCGGCAATGTGCGGCGTGAGCGTGACGTTATCCAGCGTGAGCAGGGGAGAGTCCGCGCTGAGCGGCTCTTCGTCGAACACGTCGATCGCCGCGCCGCCGATGCGGTGGGCGCGCAGCGCCTCGACGAGCGCTGCCGTGTCCACGAGCCCTGCGCGGGCGCAGTTGACGAGGATGGCGTTTTTCTTCATCATGGCGAACTCGTCCGCGCCGATGAGGGCGGGCTGTCCGGCCTCGTGACGCATGTGGATGGTGATGAAGTCGGATTGTTTAAGCAGCTCTTCCTTTGATACCGGCTCGCAGCCGCGCTTTTCGATCTCCTCGGGGGAGAGGAAAATGTCGCAGCCGAGAATGCGGCAGCCAAAGCCCTTGAGCCGCGCCGCGACCATTGTGCCGATCTTGCCGACGCCGATGATGCCGACGGTGCAGCGGCACATATCGCGGTTCATCATGATGTTCGGGAACATCTTGACCCACTTGCCCTGCACGAGCGCGCCGTGCGCGCGGGCGATGTTGCGCATTTCGCAGATCATGAGCGCTACGACGAGATCGGCAACGGCGGTGGAGTTGCGTCCCTCGGCGTTATAAACGGCGATGCCGCGCTCACGGCAGAGGTCAAGATTGACGTTTTCCGTGCCGGTGCGCAGCACACCGACGATCTTCACGTTCGGCGCGGCGTCGAGCACCGCGCGGTTGACGGGCGCGACGTGCGTTACGAGAATTTCTGCCTCGCGCACAGCGTCAAGCAGTTCTTCGCTCACGGAGCACGCCTCTGCGCCGCGAAGCTCTGCGGTGCGCTCGCACATCGTGAGGGACTTGATGTCCGTCAGCGTCTTTTCGGTATAGAGCGTCACGTCGCAGCCGGGGAGCTTTCTCATGTACTGCATGAGCATTTCCGGCACACCGGCGTCACAGATGCATACGACTTTCATTCGATCGTCTCCTTTTCTTCCACGCCGTATTTTTCGATCAGCGCGCGGATGGTTTTGGTGAGATACGCTTCCTCAAACGCGATGTTCCAATGGCGGCGCAGGATGAGCGCCGCGAGACGGTACCGGTCGATCTCCTCCGCGGAAAGCGGCGAGAGCTTTTGGTACTCCTTGAAAAAGCCTTTCCCGATGGAGCCGCGGATGGCAGAGAAGAGCGCAATTTTTGCTTTGCTCGCCTCCGGGAACAGCTCGGCCTCCGAGAAGAAGAACTCCATGAGCGCTTCCTCCACGGCGCGATTGCCGCGCGCGGCGGTCATCCAGTCGATGATCTTGCACTCGCCGGACTTGTCCACCAGAACGTTGCCGGTGTGAAAATCGAGATGGAGCACCGTGTCGTCGTCCGGGAGAGCGCGGAGATATCCGGCGGCGCGCGCTTTTTCCTCCGGCGTCAGAAACGCCATGCAGTCCTCGTCGAGAATGCCGAGACATACCTCGCGCACGTCGTCGAGCTCGCGCGTGTGCGCTTTCTGCACGCGGACGTGGCAGCGGGCAAGGTCTTTGCCCGCTTGGAAAAGGTACGCCGGATTTTTCCCCGGCATGTCGTTTTGCGAGACGCCGTCAATGTAGTCCATTACGAAGCCGAAGCGCCCGTCGCGCTCGACCACGTCGTAGACCTGCATCCCCGTGCAGCCGAGAGACGCGGCGATTTTCGTATTCTTATACTCCTTTTCGGCGTATTCCCTCGGATAATCGGGGAAGAAGAGCTTTAAAATCTTCCCGTTCTCCGTGCGGAAAACCTCCGCCGACCGGCCCCGCGCAAAATGTTCGCCCATGTTCCGCCCTCCTGTAAGCTTTTATTCGACTTCCAGTATCTGCTTCGCGGCCTTCTCGGCAGAGACGGCGCGCGAGAGCGCCGTTGCAAGATCCGCCCCGACCGCGGTAAAGCCATGGTTTGCCATGATGCAGAGATCATGGGAGCGCAGCACCTCGGACACGCTCTCCGCGAGCTTTTTTGATCCGCTCACGCCGTAGGAAGCGCAGGGCGCTTCGATCTCCGGCGCGTGCAGGCTCTCCCGGCACGCGGCGAACGTCTGCAGCGCCGCGGAGTGCGTGTGGATCACGGCGCGCACGTCGCCGCGCGCAGCATAAATGCGCCGGTGCATCTCCCGTTCGCTCGAGGGACGCTGCCCGGCGGCAAAGCTGCCGTCCGAAATACAGATTTCCACAATGTCCTCCGGGCGGATACGGTCATAGTCCACGCCGGACGGCGTGATGAGGAACCGGTTTTCGTCGATGCGTGCCGAGACGTTGCCCCATGTCGCCTGGATGAGGCGGTTTTCTACGAGCTTCCTCCCGTAAGCAATGACCAATTCACGCAGCGCAAGATCGGGAACATTTTGCGCCTCCGGCGCTCGCTCTTCGCCCTGCGCCGCGGCGAGCGACGGGCGGGAGTATTTTTTCGTATAGACCGTGTGCTCCATAAGGCAGAGCGGCGCGCCGAGCGGCTTCGGCGTGCCGATGCGGTGCGAGAGCTGTGCCGTCATGCTGAGCTTCTCGAGCAGGATGCACGCGGCAATGAGCTCATTTTCAAACCGCGCCGTTACGATGAAGCCGGTACCCGGGACGATGCACGCGGCATCGCCGCGGCGCGGCACGCTTCTTACCGGCACGCGCACGCCGAACATCTGCGCGGCGTCGTCCGTTTCGGCGCGAAGGGCGTGAGGCTTCCGGACAAACTCCCGGGCGTACCGTCCGGCGGTCAGAACGGCCATCGGGGCGGAAACGGCGGAAAAAAGCTCCGTTGTGACCGGCTCTCCGGCGGCACCGAAAACAACGCCGGGCGCGCACATCACGAGCGCATTTTCATCCCAGAGCTCCAGCTCTTCCAGCCGGGCGCGGACGGAGACGAAGCGCTGCTGTGCCGATATCTGTGTCATGGTGATACCGCCTTCTCAGAATATTGCGAGATAGTGGAGGAGACTGTAGAGATTGAGCGCGATGATGAGAATGCCGACGATGGCGAGCAGCGGGCGGACGGGGATCTTCTTGCAGATCCACGCCGCGAGGGGAGCCGCGCACACCCCACCGATGATGAGGCCGAGGATCGTCTGCCAGTAGGACGTGAAATCACGGATGAGGACGACGAACGTTGTGGTCTCGGCGAGTGTCACGAGAAATTCGGCGGTGTTTACGGTGCCGATCGTCTTTTTCACGTCGTGGCCGACGGCGAGCATCGTGGAGGTTACGACGGGTCCCCAGCCTCCGCCGCCGGTGGCGTCAAGAAAGCCTCCGGCGAGACCGAGCGGGTAAATGCCCTTGCCGATGTGGCGCTCTTTGTGGTGCTTCTGAAAGGCTTTGCGCAGTATGACGAAGCCCATGATGATGAGATAGGCGTCGATGAACGGCTCGAGCGCGTCTCCGGCGCTGGAAAGAAACCACGCACCGGCTACGCCGCCGATCACGCCGGGAATCGCCAGATGGAGAAAGAGCGACTTGTCCACGTTTTTGAGCTTGATGTGGGAAAGGCCGGACGCGAGCGTCGTGGGTACCTCCGCCACATGGACGACCGCGCTCGCGAGCGCGGAGGGAAGCCCCGCCACGGTTTTGAGAAATGTCCGGCAGCTCACGCCGTAGGCCATGCCGAGCGTGCCGTCAATGATCTGCGCGGCAAAGCCGATGATGATAAAAAGGATAAATCTGCCCCAGTTCATAGCGCGTCTCCGCCCTCCAGAACGTCAAGAATGGCATCGGTGAGCCGGTCGACGCACTCCTCCTCGCTGAGAACTTCCGTATCGAGCACGAGCTCGGCGTCGGTGGGCTCCTCATAGGGGGAGTCTATGCCGGTGAACGAGCGGATCTTCCCTTCGAGGGCTTTCTGATAGAGCTTTTTCGGGTCGCGCTGCTTGCAGGTCTCCAGACCGGCACGCACCCAGACCTCGAGGAAGCGCCCGTCGGCGATGCGGCGCGCCTCAGCGCGTCCGGCGACGAACGGGGAGATGAACGTGCAGAGCGTCACGAGGCCCGCATCGCGGAAGAGCCCCGCGACCTCGGCGGCGCGGCGGATGTTTTCGACCCGGTCGGCGTCCGAGAAGCCGAGATCGCCGCAGAGACCGCGGCGCAGCTTGTCGCCGTCGAGCATGTAGGCGGCGACGCCCTTTTCGCAGAGCCGCCGCTCGACCTCCTGTGCGATCGTCGTTTTGCCGGAGCCGGAAAGCCCGGTCATCCATACGACGAGACCGCGCCGTCCGGTGAGTTCTTCGCGCTCGGCACCGGTCATGGCCTCGGCCGACCAGCGGATGTTGCGCTTGTCGTAATCGTCGGAGAGCAGCGCCTCGGTAACGATGCCGCCGCCCGCGATCTCGTAGTCGTCCACAATGACGAATCGGCGCGTTCCGTCGCAGCCGGAATCGGCGGTGTCAAACGCCGTCGGGCGGTCGAGCCGGAGGATCACCTCGGCAACTTCGTTTTTCTGCACCTCGCTGCGCTCGATGCTGTCAAGCTCCGAAGCGTCCACTACGCGGAGGATGCTCTCGAGCTTTGCTTCCACCTTGGCGGTGCCGCACTTGAAGTGGTAGCGCTTGCCGGGGCGCAGCGGCTCCTTGCCGAGCCAGAACACGTTCGCGCGCAGGCGCACGCCGACGAACGGCGCTTCCTCGCTCTCCAGACACGCGATCTCGCCGCGGCGGACGAAGATCTGCTCGGTCATGGTAAAGCCGGCGGCGTCTCCGGCGATGAACTTCTCCGGCGTGGGCGCAGAGAACACCTCGAGCGAAGCGACCGTCGTTTTCTTCCCGGAGGGATAAAATACGATCTTATCGCCTGCGCGGATGCTTCCGGCTTCGAGCGTTCCGGCTACGATGCGGCGCTCGTCGCCGCCTTCGGTGAATTTGTAAACGCCCTGCACCGGCATGCGCAGCGGGCGGTTTTCCGGGCTCGGCACGGGAACAAAGGCATCCATCTGTTCGAGCACCGTGGGGCCAAAGTACCACGGCGTGCGCTCGCTGCGGATGGCGATATTGTCGCCCTCCATGCCGCTCACGGGGATGAACGCCGCGGGCGTGATGTGGATCTTCGCGAGAAATTCGGTAAATTCCGTGACGATGGCGCGGTAGACCTCCTCGGAATAGCCGACGAGATCCATTTTGTTTACGAGCACCGCCACCTGCCGGATGCCGAGCATCGAAAGGAAGTAGCCGTGGCGGCGGGTGTTTTCCTCGACGCCGCGCGCGGCGTCGATCACCATGAGCGCGGCCTCGGCGCGGGAAGCGCCGGTGACCATGTTTTTGAGAAATTCAATGTGGCCGGGCGCGTCGATGATGATGTACCGGCGCTTATCGGATTTGAAGAAGCAGCGCGCCGTGTCAATCGTGATGCCCTGATCCTGCTCGTTGTGCAGCGCGTCAAGAAGGAAGGCATACTCGAACGGCTTCGAGTTGCGGCGGCAGTTTTCGCGGATGGCTTCGAGCTTGCCCTTCGGCAGCGCTCCGGCGTCGGCAAGGAGACGGCCGATCACGGTGGATTTGCCGTGGTCGACGTGGCCGACGGTGACGATATTCAAAAGCTCCTCGTTTTCCCAGGCGTTTCTTGTTTCTTCCATTACATGTACCCTCCCCGGCGAAGCGTTTCGAGCCCGCCGCCGTCCTCGGCGTCCTGGGCGCGGCCGCTGCGCTCGGCAATGTTGGAAAGAGCACCGGTGCGCAGCTCCTCGATGATCTCGTGGACGTTCCGGCTCTCGGACTGGATCGGCTTTGTGCACGGTGCGCAGCCGAGCGAGCGGTAGCGCGTGCCGTTGCCCTGGTTATAGTAGAGCGACACGGTGGGGATGTGCTCGCGCTCGATATACTCCCAGACGTTCAGCTCCGTCCAGTCGAGCAGGGGGTGGATGCGCACGTGCGTGCCGGGAGCAAAGTCGGTCTTGAACTGGTTCCAGAACTCGGGCGGCTGGTCGTCCAGATCCCAGTCGTTGTGCTTGTCGCGCGGGGAGAAATAGCGCTCCTTGCTGCGCGAGCCCTCTTCGTCGGCGCGCGCGCCGACGATGACGCCGGGGGAGGCGTCGGTGTTCGTGTCGCGCTCGTATTTCCCGGGCTGGAGATTGAGCCGGTAGCGCGGCCACGTGCCGTCAAGCGTGTGGGTGAGAGCCTCGGTTTTCAGACGGCGGCAGCACTCGACGCGCGAGCATTTGCCATCCGGGAACGTTTCGTGATTCTCCAGCGCCTCGCGGTTTTCGCCGTAGACCATGTAAAGGCCGTATTCCATGGCGAGCTTGTCGCGGTACTCGATCATTTCGGGGATTTTATAGTGCGTGTCGATGTGCACGAGCGGGAAGGGGACGTGGCCGTAAAACGCCTTGCGCGCGAGCCAGAGAAGGACGGTGGAGTCCTTGCCAATGCTCCAGAGCATACAGAGATTGCCGAACGCGGCGTAAGCCTCGCGCAGGATGTGCACGCTTTTGCTTTCCAGTTTATCGAGATGATCTCTCATTCTTCCTCAACCTCCCGCATTTCGTAGCCATAATGTTCCATGTAGAAGCCCAGCTTTGCGTTGATCTTGCGCACCAGCCGGGGCGAAATGTCAAATTTGTTCTTCTGGTATCCCCGCTGCGAATCGACGTACGCCTGAAACCGCGGCGCGGCCGCTTCGAAGCCGGAGAGCTCCAAGCGCCGGTAAATATCGCGCAGCGTATCGACCGGGGCGCGGCAGAAGTCGGTGTATGCGATGTCCACGTACCGGTTCTTCGGGAAAAAGCCCTCGAGCTCGAAAAGCTCGCGGTACATGCGCTCAAAGATATCGATGACCGTATCCTCAATGAGCTCGTCGAGATTGTCCGGCGCCTCGGTCAGCCGGAGCGAGTCCATCTCGGTGCGGAACATGTGGATCGTGGAGCGGACGGTCTTATAGGGATCGCGGTGGATGTTGATGAACCGCGCGTCCGGATACATGCCCCACAGCTCGCGGATGCGCGCAGTGTTGTCCGGGCTTTTGAGAATGAGCTGCTTGCCCTTCTTGATGTAGGTGAGCTTGCGGATGGCGTAATCGTAGCTGCGCTCCCATTTGCGCAGCGCTTCAATGGGGAGGTCGCTCACAAACGCGCCCTCCATGTACTTTTTATAGTTCTCCGGGAACGCGATCATGTGGATGATCGAATATGGCGAGATCGTCAGCACGCCGAACGTCTCCTCCATCGGGAGATCGAGCGAATACTGCACGTTATCCTGCGGGCGGCCGTTCTGGATGCCCTTTTCGATCGGCGGCTGGATGAGCCGGCCGAGCAGAAGCGAGTAGGGAAGGCCGATCGTATTCACGGGATCGAACCAGCCAAACTGCTCGTCGCGCGAGAGGACGTTTTGAAGATAGGTCGTCCCGCTGCGCCAATGGCCGAGAATGAAGATGGGATCCTTCTCGATCTTCGTTTCGCGGATGCGCTTACGGTAGATGAGCGATTCCGCCGCTGCCGCGGGCGCAAGCACGAGCGATGTTGCGGAAATGTACAGCGCCTGCGGCAGCCGGTCGCGGGCGATGCGGAAATGGTTCTCTTCCAGCAGATGCACCCAGTTGTCCAGCCGGCAGGTCAAAAGAAAATGTCCGGGATTGATAGCTTTCACGGTATGGCCTCGCTAACATATAAAAATCTGGATATTAATGTAGCAGAGGAATGTGAACTGAACGTGAAACATTCCTCTGCCATGCAGCGGTTTTATACGGTTTTAACGCTTTTTACCGGCAGCGAGACGGTGAAGCGGCTGCCCTCACCGGGGCGGCTCTCGGCGGCGATCGTCCCGCCGTGCAGCTCCACGATGCGCTTGCAGAGCGTGAGTCCCAGCCCACAGCCGTCGGCGCGGCGGTCGGTGTCGCCCTGATAGAACTGCTCAAAAATGCGCGCGAGCGTTTCCTCGTCCATGCCGCAGCCGGTATCCCACACCGTGACGGTGACGGTGTCTGCCGCACTGGCGAGATAAACGCCGATTCGCCCGCCGGATGGCGTGAATTTCACGGCGTTTTCCAGCAGATTCACCCATACCTGATAGAGAAGCTCGCTGTCGCCGACATAGTCGAGATCGGGGATATCGGCGGAAACGGAGAGCCCGGCCTCCGTCCAGCGCGGCTCGAGCTGCAATACGGCGCGCCGGAGCTGTTCGCCGAGCGGGAAGATCTCCGCCTTGCGCTGGATCTCCCGGTGGTCGATGCGCGAGAGACGAAGCATGTCGTCAATGAGCCCGACGAGCCGGTCGGATTCCTGCGCAATGTACTGGCTGTATTCGCGCTCTTCGTCTGCGGAAAGACCGCCCTCGGCGAGGAGCTGGGCGTAGCCGCTGAGAATGGAGAGCGGCGTTTTGAGCTGGTGGGATACGCTGGAAATAAAGTCCTTGCGCAGATATTCGTTGGAGCGGAGCTCCGCCGTCATGAGATTGAAGTTGCGCTCGAGCTCACCGAACTCCTCCACACGGTCACGCTCCGGCACGGTGACATCGTAATTGCCCCCGGCGATCTCGCGCGCGGCGCGGGAGAGCTCGCGGATGGGGTTCGTCGTCGAGCGGGATGTGACCGTGATGAGTACCGCCACCGCCGCCACGGCGATGAGCAGCAGCAATACGTCCTTTGCCGCGTAGCCGAAGAGGAGATAGCGCATGTTGTCGCGCTGGAAGATGATGCCGTTTCGCACGAGCGCGCCGATCGTGAGCGAGAAAAGCGACGTGACGATCACGAGGATCAGCAGAAGGATCGTCAGCCGCGAGCGTACCCGCCTCATCGGATCACCGCCCGGTAGCCGAGACCGCGGACGGTCTGGATTTCAAAATCCGGCACGTCGGCAAGCTTTTCGCGAAGACGGCGGATGTGCGTGTCCACGGTGCGCGGGTCAGATTCGCTGTCATACCCCCAGAGCTCGTCCATAAGCATCTGGCGCGTGAAAATTTTGGTGGGGGCGGCGAGCAGTGTCTGGAGCAGCGCGAATTCCCGCGGGCGCAGCTCGTAGGAGTAGCCCTCGCCGGTGACGAGCAGTGTATCGGCGTGCAGCGTGCACCCGCCCACGGCGATCTCGCCGGAGTGCTGGATGCCGCACCGGCGCAGCAGCGCCTCCACGCGCAGCAGCAGCTCTTCAAAATTCACGGGCTTTGTGAGATAGTCGTCCGCCCCGGCGTGGAAGCCGGTGCGCATATCGTCAAAGGAGTCCTTCACCGTTACCATCAGCACCGGCGTCGTGTCGCCGGACTCGCGCAGCTCGCGGATGAGCCCGTAGCCGTCGAGCCGGGGCATCATCACGTCGGTAATGATGAGATGCGCGCGGCTGTGCTCCAAAAGATCGAGCGCCGCCTGGCCGTCGGCGGCCTCCGATACCTCGTATCCGGCGCGGCGCAGGTGGATGCCGATCAACCGGCGCAGCCCGGCGTTATCTTCAACAACGAGAATGTTTGTCATGGCTTTGCCTTGCCTTTCGGGAAAATCAATACTTTTTTATAATAATACCGGGCAAAAACGCTGTCAAGCGCCGGAGCGGGGTGGGAAAATTCACAAAACATTAATAAAGAAATGGTTGCGTTATTTGACGAAACGTGGTAGTATATGAATCGAAAAGGGCGAACCAATAAAAATGTGTTTGTTAACTTGAACATAATGGGGATTGTGTTCGGTTACAAGCTCCTTGGTGGAAGTTTTTCGCAACAAACCGCCTATTTCATGTTTCTCTTTTTCTTCTTCTCTTTCTCCTCTTTTTTACAAAGAATAAGCCGCCTGTGATCAGGCGGCTTATTCTTTTGCTCAGCCTCTCGCCAAATGTGGAATTGTGTTGTATAATATGTCGTTATCACACAGGAGGACAGACGATGGAAAGACCGTTTGCAAGCGTTACCGTTACGGAAAAGGCCGCGCGCTCTCTGCGCGGCGGGCATCCCTGGGTGTTTGCCGGGGAGGTGCTCACGAAGGAGAGCCCCTGCCCGGACGGGGAGATCGTGGACGTATATACCGAAAAGGGCCGCTGGCAGGGCGCGGGATTTTATAACAGCCGCTCGCTCATCCGCGTGCGCATCCTTTCGCGCAACACGAACGACAAAATGGACGAGGCGTTTTTCCGCCGCCGTGTCCGGTATGCGCTCGCCTACCGGCAGCAGGTCATGGGCGAGGACTTCGCCGCCTGCCGTCTCATCTTTGGTGAGGCGGACGGCTTCCCCGGCTGGACGGTCGACCGCTACGGCGATGTGCTCGTAAGCGAGGTGCTCTCGCTCGGCATAGAGCAGCGCCGCGCGATGCTCTATGCGCTGCTGCGCGAGGGGCTCGCGGCGCTCGGCGTGAACGTTTCGTGCATTTATGAGCGCAACGAATCGCTCATCCGCGAAAAGGAGGGTATGACCTGCGGCAAGGGCGCATATGCAGCGCCCGGCCTGGAGACGAACCCCTCTGGTCACACGGAAATTTGCGAGAACGGCATCTACTTTGATGTGGACTACATAAACGGCCAGAAGACCGGCTATTTTCTCGACCAGAAATATAACCGCGCCGCGGCGGGGCGGCTCGCCCGCGGCCGGCGCGTGCTCGACTGCTTCACGCACACCGGCGCTTTCGCGCTCCACTGCGCCGCGCTCGGTGCGGAAAGCGTTACGGCGGTGGATGTGTCCGCGTCCGCGCTTGAACAGGCGCGGCGCAACGCCGCGCGCAACGGTCTTGAGGGGCGCATGGAGTTCCGGCAGGCGGACGTATTTGAGCTGCTCACCGAGCTGGGAAAAAGCGGCGAGAAGCCGTGGGACTACATCATTCTCGACCCGCCCGCCTTTACGAAAAGCGGCGCGACGGTGGAAAACGCGCGGCGTGGCTACCGGGAGATCAACCGCCGGGCCATGCAGCTCCTGCCGCGGGGCGGGTATCTTGCAACGTGCTCGTGCTCGCACTTCATGACGGACGCGCTCTTTCGCGCCATGCTCGCGGATGCGGCGCGCGATGCGAGCGTACAACTCCGCCAGATCGAGGCGCGGGCACAGAGCCCTGACCACCCGATCCTCTGGGGTGTGCCGGAGACGGATTATCTGAAGTTTTACCTGTTTCAGGTCGTCTGAGCGCCGAGGGGTTGAAAAAGACGGAAAAATAGAGTAAAATCTAAAGGATTGAAAGTTTTTTCTTTGAATGGAGCGCGGTTATGGTTCCGGTGAAAAAGAAAACAAAGATCGCGATCCTCGCCGTGACGTGCGCGGTGTTCGCGCTCGTGCTCGCGGCGGCGCTGCTGCTCTCGCGCGGCGCGGGCAGTGACCGTGTGCAGAGCGGGGAGCATCCGCTGCGCATCAGCGAGTATATGAGCGCGAACACGGCCTACCCGAACGCTGATGGGCGCGTGTGCGACTGGATCGAGATCCACAATACGTCCGATAAGCCCTTCAACGTTTCCGGTTACCGTCTCTCGGACGATGTGACGCAGGCAAAGTACGCCTTCCCGGTCGGGACGGTAATCCCGGCGGACGGGTACATCGTCGTCTACTGCGACCCGGAGGCCTCCGGCGCGCTGTACGCGCCGTTTTCGCTGCGCCGTCTCGGCGGGGAGACGCTTCTATTGATGAACAGCGCCAACACGGTGCTCGACGAGATCGAAACGCTCCGCTGCCGGAAGAACACATCCGTCGTGCGCGAGACGGACGGGCGCTTCACGCTCTCCGCCACACCGACGCCGGGCTATGCGAACACCGCGGAGGGGTACGCCGCGTATCTCGCCGCCTCCGGCCAGGGGACGGGCGCGCTGCGTCTGAGCGAGATCATGGCCGCCGAAACGCTTTTCACCGCGCCGAACGGCGCGCTCTGCGACTGGATCGAGATCGAAAATACCGGTACCGAGACCGCCGACCTCTCCGGCATGCATTTGTCCGACAAGGCGGGCGAGGCGCGCTACACGTTCCCGGAGGGAACGCTGCTCGCGCCGGGCGCGTTCACGGTCGTCTGGTGCTCCGGCGACGGGACGGAGGGTGAAGATTACGCCGCCATCCGCCTGGCCAAGGCCGGGGAGAGCGTCATACTGACCGACGCCGGCGGTAATGCGCTCGACCGCATCCAGACGCCGTTCCTCGCCGACGACACATCCTACGCCCGCATTTCGGGCGAGTGGTGCGTCACGAACCGGCCGACGCCGGGCTACGCGAACACCGACGAGGGCTACGCCGCCTTTGCCGCAGAGCGCGGCTTTGGAAATGTGGCGGTGAAGATCACCGAGGTGTGTCTCCGCGGCGAGGCGCTGCTCCGGGATGCCGACGGCGACTGCCCCGACTGGATCGAGCTTTATAACGCCGGAACGGAGAGCGTTTCGCTCTCCGGCTGGTATCTCTCCGACGATCCGGAGGATCCGGCGCGCTGGCGCGTTCCGGATATCACGCTGGCGCCGGGCGAATATTGTGTGATTTTTGCCTCCGGCAAAAACCGGACGCAGGGCGAGCTGCACACCGATTTTGCTCTCTCCGCGGGCGAGAGCGTTATACTGACGACGCCCATCGGCAGCACGGCCGGCCGCGTGGAGCTCACGCAGACCGAGCCGGATGCTTCACTCGCGCTCATCGGCTCCGATTGGCGCGAATGTGCCTCCCCCACGCCGGGGAAGGCCAACGGGTAAGGGGGGAGAGCCATGGCTGAGATCAAACGCCACGAGATCAAATACATCATCTCCCTGCGGGAGGCGGAGCTTTTGAAATACCGGCTGCGCGCCCTGCTCCGGCCTGACCCGCACGTCCGCGCCGACGGGAGCTACTTTATCCGCAGCCTGTATTTTGACGATACCGACTATCGCGCCTATCACGAGAAGATCGCAGGCGTGAAGGAGCGCACAAAGTACCGCATTCGGTTTTACAACATGGATGATTCGCGCATCACGCTCGAAAAGAAGAGCAAGGACGGCGACTTCTCCGGCAAGGAGTCGGTGCGCATCTCCCGCGAGCTGGCCGAGGCGTACCTCACCGGCGGCGAGGTGCTGCGCGACACCGAAGGGCTCGCGCGGGAGCTTGCCCGGCTGCGGCAGAACGGCTGGAAGCCGGCGGTGCTGGTCGATTACGTCCGGTATCCGTTCGTGTATCCGACCGGCAACGTCCGTGTCACGATCGACACGGAGCTTCGCACTGCGCCGTTCAGAACCGGCCTGTTCGACGACCGGGCACTCACCGTGCCGGTGCTCGATGAGGGCGAGGCCGTGCTCGAGGTCAAGTATGACGCTTTCTTCCCCGCGCCGGTGCGCACGTTGCTCGAGGGCGTGCCAAAACAGCGCTGCGCCGTTTCCAAGTACACCAAATGTCTGGACATTCTGGAATAAAGAGGGGTAAAAACCAATGAGTATTTCCGATCTCATCAAAAACAAATTCGTTGAGGAATTCACCGCGATCTCCGTCGGCACGCTGCTCACGACGCTGCTTTTGAGCTTCGTTCTGGGTCTTTTCGTGCTCGTGATCTACCGCGTGACCTACGGCGGCGTCAGCTTCAGCAAGAGCTTCGCTCTCTCGCTCGTGATGCTCTCGATGGTAACGGCGCTTGCCATTTTGACGGTGCGCTCCAACGTCGTTCTATCGCTCGGCATGGTCGGCGCGCTGTCCATTGTCCGCTTCCGCACGGCGATCAAGGACCCGATGGACACGGTGTTCATGTTCTGGAGCATCGTCACCGGCATCATCACCGGCGCGGGATACATCACCGTTGCCATCCTTGCGGCGCTGCTGCTCGGCGCGCTGTTTCTGGCGCTCAACCTTCTCTCCGGCAAGCTGCACACCAACTCGTATCTCGTCGTTTTCCGCTATACGCCGGAGGGCGAGAGCGCGGTGCGCTCCAAGCTCGGCACGCTCGGCAAATATAAGCTTAAGAGCCGCACGATGAATCTTGCCGAGACCGAGCTCGTCGTGGAAGCCAAGCTCACCGCCAAGCAGATGGACTCGCTCGAGGCGCTGCTCGATAACGAGGGCATTTCCGATGTCAACATCGTCAGCTACAACGGCAGCACGCTGCTCTGAGAATACGATCCAAGCGATAAAAAGGAGATAAGGACATGACACACGAATATACGACCCGCGGCACCTGCGCGCGCAAGATCCTCTTTGAGGTCGAGGACGGAAAGGTGCACAATGTGCAGTTCATCAGCGGCTGCAGCGGCAATACGCAGGGCGTTGCAAAGCTTTGCGAGGGCATGGATGTGAACGAGGTCATCGACCGGCTTGAGGGCATCCGCTGCGGCATGAAGCCGACGTCCTGCCCGGATCAGTTGGCGCAGGCGCTCAAGGCCGTGCGCGATAACGGCTGAGAGCTGAGAAAAGATATAAGGATATAATATTAAAACCAGAGCGGCGCATCCTTTTGGATGCGCCGCTCTGGTTTTTCTGAAAGGGTTTCGCTTAAGAGGCATCAGCCTGCAACGTAGAGAGGCATGTAGATCGTCTGGCCGACGTAGTACGTGGCGAGATTGTCGCGGTTGTTCAGCCGCTGCAGGAAGGTGATGTTGTTTTCATAGCTCAGTCCGTAGGTGAGGCAGAGATCGTAGACCGTGTCGCCGGAAACGATTTTGTGCGCCATGATCTTGTAGTAGGAGCCGGAGGCAGGATACGTCGTCGAGGGGATGAGGATGATGTTGCCGGGGAGCAGATAGCTGTAGCTCACGCTGGGGTTCAGCCGCTGGATCATTGCGTCGTTCTCGGCAAAATCGACCTTGTACTTCTCGCATATGCTCATGACGGTATCGCCGGCCTGGATCTTGTGCGGGATGACGAGGTAGCTGAGCGTATCCTCGGCAGGGATGTTGGGCGCCGTCGTAGCCTTGGCGGAGGCGGCGGCAGAAGCGCTCGGCGCGGCGGTGGCCGTTGTTCCGGCACTCGCCGTCGGCGCAGCCGTGGCGGACGGAGCTGTGGTGGCGGTCGTCCCGGCGGAGGGCGCGGGCGTCGCGGTGGGCTTCACCGTCGTGGAGGCGGCGACATACTGCGGCATATAAAGGATATTGCCGGGGAGCAGGTTATAATAGGCCGCGTTGGGGTTGAGCAGGGAGATCAGCTTGGAATAGGCGTAGTAATCCAGACCGTAGGAGGCGCAGAGCGCGTAGAGCGTGTCGCCGGAGACGATCTTGTGCGCCATGATCTTGTAGTAAGAACCGGAACCCGGGACCGTTTTCGTCGGGATGAGAATGACCTTTCCGGGCATCATATAGTTGTAGTTCGTGATGTTGTTGATCTTGCGGATCGTCGCGTCGTTCGTGGAGAAGTCCACGCCGAGCGCGGCGCACACGCCGGAAACGGTCTCGCCGTACTGCAGTGTGTGCTGCGCGAGATAATAGCTCACCGTGTCGCCGGTGGGAACGTTCGCCGTCGGGGCGGGCGTCGTGCCGGGCTTGGGCGTGGCGGTCGGCGCGGTGGAGGTCCCGGCAGAGGGCGCGGGCGTCGGCGTTGCGGCGCCGGCGGGCGTTACGTACAGCGGCAGGATGAACTGCTGGCCGGCCATGAACACATTGAGATTGTTGTTGAGTGCGGCGAGCAGCTTGTAGTTGGCGTTGTAGTCAATGCCGTAGCTCTGGCAGAGCGCGGCAGGCGTCTCCCCGGCGACGAGCGTGTGCGAGAGGAGAGAATAATACGACTCCGAAGTCGTGGCCGTCTTGGTCGGCAGCCAGAGGACCTTTCCGGGCATCATGTAGTTATAGTTCGTGATGCTGTTGATCTTGCCGATCGAGGCGAGATTGGAGTTGAAGTCGATCTTTTTCGCTTCACACACACCGTAGATCGTGTCGCCCGCTTTGAGAGTATAGCTCGTAAGATAGCCCACGACCTTGTCGTCGGCGGCATTCGCCGTGCCGGTGAGACCGGTGAAGAGCGCTGCCACGAGACATACGGTCAGCAGCAGGGAAAGAAGGCGTTTTTTCATATCAGGTTTCTCCCTTCGTTGAGCCCGCGCGGGGGTCGTGTAGTTTGGAAAAATCGTTCGTGTCGGTTTACCTATAATTATGACGCATGGACGGGGCGATCCGTTCACGCAAGAAGCGTGATCGGCGCGATGTCCTGCCAGACGATGCCGGTGCGGTTGCCGTCCTGATCAACGAGATCCTGCGAGATCTTGCCGGTATAGACCATCTCGCCGTTTTGCAGCGTGAGGACATACTGCGCGTCGGCGTCATCGGTGATCCACTCCGTGCCGGAGAAGGAAGCACCCTCGCCGGGGAAGAAGTCCTGCTCGTCGAGACTCATGAGACGCATATCACCGGGGAACAGGCCCTGCGCCGGTTCGCTGATGCGGTGGGCATGCCAGAGCGCCGTGATCTCGCCTTCGATGTACTCAACGATCGCCTTGTCGGTCGCGGTGTAGAGAAGATACCGGCTGCCGCCGAGCGGGACGAATTCGGTGAACTCGGTCAGCGCGCCGTCAATGTAGGCGCGGACGCGGATCGCACCGGTCAGGCCGTCGCAGTCCCATTCGCATTTACCCTCGCGCTGTACCTCAACGCCGGAGGTCTTGTCCACATAGGTGTACGCGGCCTCGTAGCGTCCCGGCGCGGTCATCGTGAGCACGGCGTCCGGAAACGTTTCGCGAAGGGACGTCTGCGCCGCGTCCAGACTGTCGGCGCGAAGCTCCCGCCCCAGCGACGGATACGCCGTCGTGAACGGAACGTAGACGAGCAGCAGGTAATCGGAGTTCATATAGTAGCTGTCCGGATACTCGGCCTGGAGCCGGGTATCGTGCGCGTCGAGTCGCTGCTGCACGGCGCTGAGAAGCGCGCCGTAGATCGCGGTGTACTGTGCATAGGCGTCGGCGTAGGAAATGCCCTCCGCGGCGGGACCGGCGCTTTCCGAAGCGGTCTCCGTTCCGGCGTTCGCCGTCGGCTGCGGCGCCTCGGCCTTGCCGCAGGCGGCGAGAGCGAGCAGCATCGCGCAGCAGAGAATGAGAGAAAGGATCTTTCGTTTCATGGAGTATCTCCCGTTATGTACCATTTAAAATATAGAGACAAAGCTGTTAACATAATATTATGCCACAAGCCGGGAAAATTGCAAGCCCCCGCCGCAGCATTTTTCGCGGAAATATATGGCAAAGGAGGGAAATCGGGCGGAAAAAGCTTCCGCCCGGGGGAAAACTCAGTTCACATCCTCTTCTACGGACTCCGGAGCAAGCTCCAGCAGAGCGGGATTGCGGAGGAAATACTTCAGGCACTTGAGAGCGCTTGCGAAGTAATAGCTGTCGGCGATGCGCTCATCGCAGGCGATGCGCAGATCCACGTAGTGCCGCTCGACGCCGGAGGGCGTGCCGTCCGCCTCCTGCACCTTGCGCCGCGCGCCGAACGAAACAGCGCAGGGGACGTTGCCGAAATCGGCGAGATGCGGATCCGCAGGCGGGACGCCGAAGCTTCCGAGATCAAGCATCGTCACACTGCCGTGGAAGGGGCTCGCGTCCAGCCACGTGCGCGGCAGCCAGTCAAAGTAATCCATCAGGCGGAAAATGCTCATCGCCATGCGCAGCAGGATGCGGGGAAAGCGCATGAGCGAGTTGGCAAGCTTTTCCGGCGCACTGAGAGAAATGTCGGCACGGACCTCGTCCGTGGCCTCGGTGAGCTTGCGGTAAACATCAAACACCGTGTCGGTCGGCGCGAAGCGGACCTTGACGCTCGTCTCCGTCGCGGTGACGGAGGCGCTGCGCTTGACGGGGAGGACGATTTCAATTTCGTTGCGCGCGTAGATGCGCCGGCCGGATACGAAGCGGTTGATGCCGGGGCGCATCGAAACCGTGCGCACATAGGCCGCGATGATCAGATGCAGAAAGCCGAGATTCGCCCAGCCGCCGGCGCGCTTTTCCCGCAGCCACTTTTCCACGCCGGTCACCTCCACGCTGTCCGAGAGGAAGCAGGCGGCGTCGCTCCGGCGGCGGAGGATGTACGGCTGGATGCGGTTATAGGCGGGAAGCGTGTAGAGCTGACGGCCCTCCCGCCGGTCGTTCATATGTCGGGTGTATCGGTCTGCCATGAAAGAGTCTCCTTTATGGGTGCAGAATGGGGGTTTTTCCGTGCCCGATCGATGGACACAATTCATTTATTATATAATATTATATAGTTTCGTTCGTATTTTGCAAGTATAAAATGCAACATGCCCAAAACGCAAAAACCGGATTTAGTCAAAACAGGGAAATTTTAATCATATATTGAACCACATGACAATTTCGCGACATTATCACTTGAAATTGATGAGAAAAAAGTGTACAGTTACGCTGTCAGAATATTAAACGGCGACGGGAGGTGTTTCAAAAAATGGCACTGGAAGCAATTCTTGCCGTAGAGCAGGCAGAACAGGAAGCGGCCCGGAAGAAGGCGGAAGCGGCGCAGAAAGCAAAGGAGATCGCCGCAAAAGCCGAGGCGGAAGGGACCGCAGCTGTGAAGGAAGCCACGGAAAGAGCTGCGGCAGAGCTCTGGACGCTTGCGAAAAAAGCGGAGGAAAAGAGCGCTGCGGAAAGTGAAAAGATCCGGCATGCGGCGCGCGAAGAAATGGACGCTCTGCGCACTCTCGCGGAGAACCGTCTCGAAGAGGCGGCCGACCGGATCGTGGAAAGGATCGTGAACGGATAAAATGAGCATTGTAGCCATGAAAAAGCTCCGGCTCATCGGCGTTCATTCCCAAAAGGAAGAACTGCTGCGTGAGCTGATGCTTCTCGGCTGCGTGGAGGTGTCGGATCCGGCAAGCCGGCCCGACCGGGAGGAGCTGACGGCCTTCCGGCGTTCGGACGGTGGGAAGGTCTGGCAGAAGCGCTCGGATCAGACAACGATCCTCAACGCGCTGCGCCTGCTGGACAAGCATGCCCCCGCCAAAAAGGGCCTGCTTACGCCGAAGCCGGAGGTCGAATGCGACAGGCTGCTCGACGAGAGCGCTCTGGAAGCCGATCTCGCTCTGGCGGGAGAGATCCTCTCGCTGGATGCGGAGGCACGCAGCCTTCTCACCCGCGCAAGCCGGGAACGCGCTTCGGCGGAGGCGATGAGCCCCTGGACGGCGATGAACGTCCCGCTCGAGCGCATGGAGACGCAAAGCTGCGAAATGCAGCTCGGCACGCTTCCCGCCGCTGTTCCCATGGAGGAAGTAAACGCCGCGCTCGCGCCGCTGGAGGTCAGCTTTGATCTCGTCTCCGAGGACAAGACCAGCCGGTACGTTTCGCTGCTCTTCCGCCGGGAGGATCGCGAGACGGTTGCCGCGGCGCTTCGGCCGCTCGGCTTTTCGGCCGTTTCCCTGCCGGAAGGCACCGGGACGCCGGAGCAGATCCGTACCGCCGCGCTCTCCCGCAGCGAGGAGCTGACCGCGCAGGCGGCCAAAAAGATCGAAGAGCTTGCTTCTTATGCACCGCACCGCGACGCACTGCAGCTCGGCGCGGACACGCTCTCAACGCGCATCGCGCGCGAGGAGACGGCGGAAAAGCTCCTGCAGTCGGACAGCACCTTCTATTTTGAAGGCTGGCTCACCGTGCCGGAAGAGAAGAAGCTCGGCGAAACTCTCGCAAAATACTGCTGCGCATGGGAAACCGAGGAGCCCGATCCCGAGCATCCGGAGGAGGTTCCCATCCAGCTGCGCAATAACGCCCTGACCCGTCCGTACAACATCGTTACGGAGATGTACTCTCTCCCGGCGTACAACGGACTGGACCCCAACCCCTTCATCATGCCGTTTTTCGCGCTGTTCTTCGGCATCATGTTTGCGGATATGGCGTACGGCCTCATCCTGCTGATCGCGGGACTGCTCTTCCTCTGGAAGGCGAAGCCGAAGGGAAGCATGAAAAACGCCGCGGGGCTGCTGATCGAATGCGGCATCTCCACATTTATCATCGGCTTTTTGACCGGCGGCTTCTTCGGCGACGTTGTCTCCGTTATCGGCGGCTGGTTCGGCAAGGATTGGTCGATCGTACCGTATCTCGGCACGATCCATCTTGGCAGCATCACGATCGATCTGCCGCTCAACCTGCTCGAGGGCAACAACCCGCTGTACGTACTCGTCGCGGCGATCTGCCTCGGCGCAATCCACCTGGCGGTGGGCGTTGGCATCGGCATTTACCTCAAGCTCCGAGACGGAGAGTGGGCGGATGCCCTGCTCAACGATCTGTGCTGGTGGGTGATGATGGCGGGTATTCTCGTCATGGTGACCGGCGGGACGAAGATCGTCCTCTTCGTCGGCATCGGCATGATGGTGCTCGGCCAGCTCATCACCGGCAAGGGCTTCGGAAAGATCACCGGCATATTCACCGCGGTGTACAACGGCGCGACCGGGTATCTGGGCGATCTGCTCTCGTACTCGCGTCTGATGGCGCTGATGCTCGCCGGCAGCGTTATTGCGAGCGTTTTCAACCAGCTCGGCTCGCTCGGCAACGCCAACGGCATGACCGTGGGCGGCACGATCCTCTTCGTGCTCGTGTTCTGCATCGGCCATGCGCTGAACTTTGCGCTGAACCTGATCGGCTGCTTCGTGCACACGCTGCGACTGCAGTTCCTCGAATTCTTCGGCAAGTGGTACCGGGACGGCGGCAAGGCCTTCCGGCCTCTGAAAATCCAAACGAAATATGTAGATATCAAGGAGGAGTAAAACAATGATTAGTGCATTCTTTGAAAGCTTCGGCGGTCTCGCCATCGGTTTCCTGGGCGCGTCTCTCGCGTGCGGCCTCTGCTGCGCCGGCTCTGCCAAGGGCTGCGGTCTCGCCGGTGAAGCCGGTACCGGCCTTCTCAGCGAAGATCCCTCTTACTTCGGCAAGGTCATGATCCTTCAGGTCATCCCCGGCACGCAGGGCCTGTACGGCCTCGTCGTGTGGTTCTTCGCGCTGCTCCAGATGGGCGTGTTCGGCGGCAACATCGATCCGACCAGCCTGACGGTCGTTGACGGTCTGCGCGTTGCGTGCGCCTGCCTCCCGATGGCGACCGGCGCTGCCATTTCCGCTCCGGCGCAGGGCCGCGTTGCCGCTACCGCCGTTAACCTGATGGCCAAGCGTCCCGACGACTGGGCGAAGGGCATCATCCTCTGCATCACGGTCGAGTTCTACGCCATCCTCTCGCTGCTCGCCTCCTTCCTGATGCTGCTGAATCTGCACCTCGGCGCCTGATCCGGAAAGGACCGGTATCGCCATGAACGGAATTGAAAAAATCACGGCCCGCATCACCGCGGAGGCGGACGAAGCCGCCGCCGCCGTGATCGCCGGGGCCGAAAAGACGGCCGGAGAAATCCGCGCCGCTTATCAGAAAAAGGCGGACGAGGCATTTGAGACGCGCATGAACGAGGGCAACACCGAGGTTCGTCTCCGTGCCGAGCGCGTTGAGCGCGCCGCAAAGCTCCAGAGCCGCAAGGATACGCTCGCACTCAAGCAGAGCATTCTCGAGCGCGCTTACGACAGAGCGAAGGAAAAGCTCCTTGCCCTGCCGGAGAAGGAGTATACGGCGTTCCTCGCCGCTCAGGCGGGCCATGCCGCCGTCACCGGGCATGAAACGCTCGTCATCAACAGTCAGGATCGCTCCATGGGCGAGGAGATCGTCCGCGGCGCGAATGCGATTTTGACCGAGCGGGGGCTCCCCGCCGGGCTCACGCTCTCGGACGAGAGCGGCGACTTCTCCGGCGGTCTCAAGCTCCGCGAGGGCAGCGTGGAAGTCAACTGCACCGTTGACACGCTTCTTGCGCTGAGCCGGAACAGTCTGGATGCGGAGATCGCCGCCATCCTCTTTGACTGATTCGGCTGGAAGGCGGGAAGAAAATGGCAAAGAAAAACGTTTCGGACAGAGATTATCTGTTCATCTCCTCGATGCTCAAGGCACGGGAGAACCGCATGCTCCGCCGCGACCGGCTCGAGCAGATGCTCTCCTCCGGCAGCTTTGAGGAGGCCGCTCGTCTCCTCGCCGAGATCGGCTGGCCCGATCTTTCCGGCAAGGGCAGCGCGGCGGTGAGCGAGGCGCTCGCCAAGCGCCAGGCGGGGATCTACGCGGAGATCGCGCGCTATGTTCCGGAAAAGGAGCTGGTGGGCATCTTCCGGCTGAAGTACGACTATCACAACGCCAAAACCATCGTCAAGGGCGAAGGCGCGGGCGTTGATGCAGCGTACCTCCTCTCCGACGCCGGACAGATCGAGCCGGAAAAGCTCGAAGAGGCGTTCCGCGAGGACAGCTTCCAGTTCATCCCCGGCAAGCTCGGACCCGCGATGGCGGAGGCCAAGGGCATCCTCGCCCGCACCGGCAATCCGCAGCTCGCGGACTTCGCGCTCGACAAGGCGTACTATGAGGATCTCAAGGCGCTGGCCGACGCAGTGTCGAGCCCCTTCGTGAAGGGCTATGTCACAACGCTCATCGACAGCGCGAACCTCCGTGCCGCGGTGCGCTGCGTGCGCATGGGCAAGGACGCGGAGTTCCTCCGCGGCGCGCTCGTCGCGGGCGGCAACGTCCCGGTGCAGCGGCTCGTGCAGGCGGTGTTCTCCGGCGAAGGGATCGCCGCGGCTTTTGCCGCGACGCCGTTCTGCGCCGCCGCCGCGCTTGGCGCGGCCGCGATCGAGGGCGGCACGATGACGGAGTTTGAGCGCGAGTGCGATAACGCCGTCAACCGCTACATGACCGGCGCGCATCTCAAAAGCTTCGGCCCCGAACAGGTCGTCGGCTATCTGACGGCGGAGGAGGGCAACACCATGGCGGTCCGCATGGTGCTCACCGGGCTTCTGGCCGGTATCGACCCGGAGCGACTGAAGGAAAGGCTGCGTGAGAGCTATGTATAAGATCGGCGTCATGGGCGGCAGAGAAACCGTCATGGGCTTCAAAGCGCTTGGGCTGGACGTGTTCCCCGTGGACAACGCGGACGAGGCGCGGCACACCCTCCGCCGGATCACCTCCGGCGAGAGCGAATACGCCATCCTCTATCTGGAGGAGAACCTGGCCGCGGAGCTTTCGCACGAGATCGACCGCTTCAAGGACAGCCCCACGCCGGCGATCATCCTCATCCCCGGACGGGATGGGACGCTTGGCCTCGGCCAGAACGCGCTGCGCTCGGCCGTGGAACGCGCCGTCGGCAGCAACATTCTATAATAATAACCCTTTTGCGCCATATACGGCGCGCCGGGCGGCGAATATCGCCGCGCCGGAACCTTAACGGAAAGAAGGTAGAACATTGAGCGGAAAAGTGATTAAAGTATCCGGACCGCTGGTGGTGGCCGACGGTCTGGAGGACGCCAACGTATCGGACGTCGTCCGCGTCGGCGAACAGCACCTGATCGGCGAAATTCTGAATATGACCGGCGGCAGCGCCTCCATTCAGGTTTACGAGGAGACCTCCGGCCTTGGCCCCGGCGCCGAGGTCGTGACGACCGGTATGCCGCTGAGCGTGGAGCTCGGGCCCGGCATGCTCGAAAACATTTATGACGGTATCCAGCGTCCCCTGCCGGAGATCCGCGATCTCACCGGCGAGACGATCGCCCGCGGCGTGAGCGTTCCGGCGCTCAACCGCAAGAAGGTATGGAACTTCGTCCCCACGGCGAAGGAAGGTGACGAGCTCGGCGCGGGCGACGTGATCGGCACCGTGCAGGAGACGAGCGCCATTCTCCACAAGATCATGGTTCCCCCGACGATCAAGAAGGGTACCGTGAAGTGGATCCGCGGCGGCGAATTCACCGTCGAGGAAAAGATCGCCTGCCTGACGCTCGGCGACGGCAGCGAGATCGAGCTGGACATGATCCAGCGCTGGCCGGTGCGTATCCAGCGCCCGAACGCCGGTAAATTCACCCCCAGCCGTCCGCTGAACTCCGGACAGCGCATTATCGACACCATGTTCCCCGTCGCCAAGGGCGGCACGGCTGCCGTTCCGGGCCCGTTCGGCAGCGGCAAGACCGTCGTGCAGCACCAGCTCGCGAAGTGGTCGGACGTGGACATCGTCGTCTACATCGGCTGCGGCGAGCGCGGCAACGAGATGACCGACGTTCTCAACGAGTTCCCCGAACTGAAAGACCCCCGCAGCGGTGAGCCGCTGATGAAGCGCACGGTGCTGATCGCGAACACCTCCGATATGCCCGTGGCCGCGCGTGAGGCCTCCATTTACACCGGCATCACCATCGCGGAGTACTTCCGCGACATGGGCTACGACGTTGCCGTTCTCGCCGACTCCACGTCCCGCTGGGCCGAGGCGCTGCGCGAGATGTCCGGCCGTCTGGAAGAGATGCCCGGCGAAGAGGGCTACCCCGCCTACCTTGCCAGCCGTATCGCGCAGTTCTACGAGCGCGCCGGCTGCGTCACCTGCCTCGGCAGCGACAAGCGCCAGGGCAGCGTTACCGCCATCGGCGCCGTCTCGCCTCCGGGCGGCGACACGTCCGAGCCGGTATCGCAGGCTACGATGCGTATCGTCAAGGTGTTCTGGGCGCTCGACAGCTCGCTGGCCTACGCCCGCCACTTCCCGGCGATCAACTGGCTGACGTCCTACTCGCTGTACACCGACTCGCTGCGCGAGTTCTACGATAAGGAATTCGGCGCAACGTATATGGCCAACCGCACGAAGGCCATGAGCATCCTGCAGGAGGAGGCCGAGCTTCAGGAGATCGTTCGTCTCGTCGGTCAGGATGCGCTCAGCCCTGCCGACCGCATGACGATGGAGACCGCGCGTATGATCCGCGAGGACTTCCTGCAGCAGAACGCCTTCATCACCGAGGACGCCTATTCCTCTTACGGCAAGCAGTACCGCCTGCTTGATCTCGTGCTGCAGTACGATGCGAAGTGCCGCGCTGCGCTCGAAAAGGGCGCCGAGCTCAACGGCCTCTTCAACATCGGCGCGCGCGAGGCCATCGGCCGCGCGAAAATGGCGCCGCAGGAAGAATATGAAACGGTTTACGACGGCATTCTCGCCGAGATGCAGTCGGAGATCGACGAAGTTGTCCGGGGAGGTGAGGAGCAGTGATCCGCGAATATAAGACAATTAAGGAGATCGCCAGCCCTCTGATGATCGTGGAGCACGTCGACGGCGTTACCTACGACGAGCTGGCGGAGATCGAACTGCCGAACGGCAGCGTCCGGCGCTGCAAGGTGCTCGAAGTCGAGGGCGACCGCGCGGTCGTACAGCTCTTCGAGTCGGCGCAGGGCATCAACCTTGCCGAGAGCAAGGTGCGCTTCCTCGGCCACCCGCTCCAGCTCGGCGTGAGCGAGGATATGCTCGGCCGTGTCTTTAACGGCATGGGCGAGCCGATCGACGGCGGCCCGGCCATCATCGCCGAGGAGCACCGCGATATCAACGGTCTCCCGATGAACCCCGCCGCGCGTGCCTACCCCGCCGAGTTCATCCAGACCGGCGTTTCCACCATCGACGGACTGAACACCCTCGTCCGCGGCCAGAAGCTGCCCATCTTCTCCTGCTCCGGTCTGCCCCATGCGGCGCTCGCCGCGCAGATCGCGCGTCAGGCGAAGGTGCTTGGCGACGGTGAGAACTTCGCCGTTGTGTTCGCCGCCATCGGCATCACGTTCGAGGAGTCGGAGTACTTCATTCAGGAGTTCCGCCGCACCGGCGCTATCGACCGCACAGTCGTATTCTCCAACCTCGCGAACGACCCCGCCGTCGAACGTATCGCCACGCCGCGTATGGCGCTGACCGCCGCGGAGTATCTGGCGTTTGAAAAGGACATGCACGTCCTTGTTATCCTCACGGATATCACGAACTACGCTGAAGCGCTGCGCGAAGTCTCCGCTGCGAAGAAGGAAGTCCCCGGCCGCCGCGGCTACCCCGGCTACCTGTACACCGACCTTGCGACGATGTACGAGCGTGCCGGCCGCCGTGTGGGCCGCGCCGGTTCGATCACGATGATCCCCATCCTGACCATGCCGGAAGACGACAAGACCCATCCCATCCCCGACCTTACCGGCTATATCACCGAGGGTCAGATCATCCTCAGCCGCGATCTTTACCGCAAGGGCGTTGTGCCCCCGGTGGACGTGCTGCCGAGCCTTTCCCGACTCAAGGACAAGGGCATCGGCGAGGGCAAGACCCGCGCCGACCACGCCGGCACGATGAACCAGCTGTTCGCGGCCTACGCTCGCGGCAAGGAAGCCAAGGAGCTTATGACGATCCTGGGCGAGGCGGCACTGAGCGACGACGACAAGCTCTACGCGAAGTTTGCCGAGGAGTTTGAAAAGCGCTATGTCTCTCAGGGCAATGAGACCAACCGCTCCATTGAAGAGACGCTCACCATCGGCTGGGAGCTGCTCTCCATCCTGCCCGAGCGCGAGCTCAAGCGCATCAAGCCGGAGTTCATTGCGAAGTATCTTCCCAAGAAGCAGCAGTAATGCGCTTCGCGGAAAGGAAGAGGTGATCCCATGGCAACCATAACACCGACCCGAATGGTGCTCAACCAGATGAAGGGCCGACTGAAAACCGCCTCCCGCGGCCATAAGCTGCTCAAGGACAAGCGCGATGAGCTGATGCGTCAGTTTATGGACGTTGTCCGCCGCAACAAGGAGCTGCGTACCAAGGTCGAGCAGGGACTGACCGAGGCGTTCGGCGCGCTGAGCGTGGCGAGCGCGGTCATGTCGCCGGAAATGCTCGAACAGGCGCTGCTCTATCCGCGGCAGAGCGTGGCGCTCGACGTGAGCTTTAAAAACATCATGAGCGTCAACGTCCCGGTCTACGATTTCCAGACCAAGACCGCCGAGGAAGGGGACATCTTCCCCTACGGTCTCGCGCAGACCTCCGGCGAGCTGGACGATGCGATGACCGCCCTCTCGGGCGTGTTCGAGGACATGCTGGAGCTGGCGCAGGTCGAAAAGACGATGCAGCTTCTCGCACAGGAGATCGAAAAGACGCGCCGCCGCGTAAATGCGCTCGAGTACGTCATGATCCCTGACCTGCAGAAGAACATCAAATACATCTCCATGAAGCTTGAGGAGAACGAAAACTCCACGAAGGTACGCCTCATGAAGGTGAAGGAAATGGTCTTGCAGGACGCGCACCATTACCAGTATTAAACTCAGTTATGCAAAAGGCACTCTCGCAAGAGAGTGCCTTTTGCGCCGCAAAGGAGGCGTGAGCGTGTTTGAAGAGATCCGGGGCAGTGATAGCTGGCTGCCCGCGGAAAAAATCGAAAAGGGCTGGTCAAACGACACAAAATACCATGTCCGGACACGGGACGGGCGGTATCTGCAGCTGCGTATTTCCGCACCGGAGCGATATGCGGCGAAGAAAAAGGAATACGAGATCATCGAAAAATTTTCCTCTCTCGGATTTCCGATGTCCGAACCGGTGGAGTTCGGGCGGTGCGCTGCGGGGACGTATATGCTGCTCACATGGGTCGAGGGAGACGATCTGGAGCAGGTTCTGCCCACGCTGCCGAAGGAAGAGCAGTACCGTCTCGGACGCGAGGCGGGCGGCATCCTGCGCAGGATCCATTTGCTGCCGCTGGACGCGGCGGATGTGCCGGAGGAGACAAAAAAGGAAAGGAAGCTCCACCAGCTCGAACGCTACGAGGCGTCGGACGTGCGGATACCCGGCGACGAAGGCACCATCGCTTTCGTGCGGGAGAATATCGACGCGATATGGACGCAGCCGCCGGTATACCTGCACGGGGATTTCCATCCGGGAAATCTGGTGTACCGGAGGGACGGTTCGCTCGGCGTGATCGACTTCAACCGTTGGGAGGTTGGGGACCCGTACGAGGAATTCTATAAACTTGAATGCTTCGGTGTCGAGGCCAGCACGGCATACGGCGCGGGGCAGATCGACGCCTATTTTGCCGGAAACGTGCCGGAAAACTTCTGGAAGGCGCTTGCCGTATACAGCGCCCACGCGGCGCTTTTCTCGATCGTCTGGGCGAAGCCGTTTGGGGAAAGGGATGTCTCCGGAATGAAAGTGCGCGCCGTGCGTATCATGCGCGATTACGATTCCTTCCGGACACTCATACCGAAATGGTATTCCGAGATCACTTTCCGGTGAGAGAGCCCCACCATTCAAGGAGACGAAAGCGGAGGACATAGCCATCGCCGTCCTCGGTGATGAGCTTTACGTCATCGTCCGAGAGCGCCGCGGCCGCCTGCGCCGTCTTGACGCCCGCGGTGCAGAGCGGGGGATAGACCACACACCACCAGTTCCGCCCGCTGCCCGCGCCGAGCGTTACGCGAAGCGAGGTGTAAACGCCCGCCGGGAGGGAGAAGGTCTCATACTCCCGTGTGGGGTACATCTCGCGCCCGAGCTCTACGCGGGCGCTCTCGCCGCTCACGGTCTCGGCGACGCGTTGGAGTTCGCCGGACGCTGCGGCGATTACCGCCGCGGCGTCTTTCGCGCCGGAGGCAGCTTCGAGCCGCGGCGAGAGATAGGCGAGCAGCGCATCGCGCACCTCGAGCTTCACGCGCTGATTCTCCGCGCTGTCGGACGAGGCGATCACGTGCAGCCGCACGACCTTGTCCGCGAGCGCGCTCTGCCGCCCCTGTGCCCACACGCCGGTGAGCAGCGTTACACATACCGCCGCGAGCAGCGCTGTTTCCCACGGCCGCAGCCGGTCGTTGTTTCGCATAAAAAAACCGCCCTTCTATGTACGAGATGTACATAGTATGGGCGGTTTTTCCTTCTTTTAAACCGGTGAATGCGGACTCAGGGCTGCGGTGTTTCCGCCGGGATCTCCGGCGTCGGCTCCGGCATGGAGAGATCGATGTCTGTGATGATCTGGCAGGCGGGGAGAGCCTCCTGCAGCGAGCGCACCATGTCGGCGGTGAGCCCGGTGTTGCCGGTGATGTTCAGCGTGCGCAGCGCGGCGAGAGAGCGGAGAGCCGCAAGAGAGTTCAGATCGTTATAGCTGAGATCGAGCTCTTCGAGCGCCGTGCAGCCGGAGAGCGCGGTGATGTCGTGCAGCGCATTGTGGTTGAGATCGAGCCGCCGCAGCGCCGTGTGGCCGGTCAGAGCGGAGATGTCGTAAAGATTGTTGTAACCGAGCCGCAGCTCCTCCACGGAGAACAGCTCCGCGAGCGGCGCGAGATCGGTGAGCGTGTTGCCGTAGGCGCTCAGCCGGTGAAGCTGGTGGAATTTCTCGATGCCGGAGAGCGTCGTGAGTCCCTGCGCGTCGATCGTCACATCGTAGGCGTCTGAGGAGAAGGACTGCTCGCCGAAAATGACGGTATAGTACTTCGGCTCGTGGACGATCTGGCAGCTCGGCAGCGCCGCTTGCAGCGCGTCGATGCCCTCGGCGGTGATACCGTCGTTGTTCTCGAGATTCAGATACGCGAGCGAGCGCAGCGAGGAGAAAAGCTCGTTGTCGAGATCGCTCCGCCCTGTGGCGCTCAGATTGAGCGACGTGAGCTTCGGCAGCAGCGCGAGGACGGAAACGTCCGCGATCGGGTTGTTCGAGAGATTCAGCTCGCGCAGCTCCGAGCAGCCGGAGAGCGCGGAAATGTCCGTGATGCCGCGCCCCGAAAGATCGAGCGATTCGACCGACTCGGTGAAGTCCAGCCCGCCGAGCGACACCGGGCGCGAGCCCTTCACCACGCTGTCGCTGAATACGCGGCAGCCCGGCAGCGCCTTTTGCAGATCCTCGAGCACATAGTCCGCGATCTCCACGCCTTGAATGGAGAGCGTTGTGAGCGCGGTGAGCGATGAGAGCGGGGAGAGATCGGCAACAGGGTTCCGATCAAGATAGAGCGTGCGAAGCTGTGTGAGCGAGGCGAGCGGCGCCGCGTCCGTGATCGCGTTATCCGAAAGGACGAGCGTTCGGAGCTGCGTGAGCGAAGTAAGGAAGTTCACGTCCGAGATGCCGCAGTTCGTCAGCGAGAGCGTCGTCAGATTGCCGAGCGAGGCAATGGCGGCGCAGTCCTCAGCGGAGAGCGCCTTTCCGGCAAGCTCAAAGCCGTCGGCTGCGGGATCAACGCTTGCCCCGGCGATCATGAGTCCCGTGGAAGCGCTCGGCTCGGCGGTCACTTCGGGCGTCGGCGTCACGTCCGGATTATTTTTTGTGCCCGGCCCCTGCAAAAGCAGAAACAGCAGCGCCAGCGCCAACAGGATAAAGCCTGCCGCGGCGAGTATGTACAATATTTTCTGTTTCTTTGTGATCGGATGCATGGCGTCCTCCCGGTACAGCGATATATCAAACAATAAGTATAGCCGTTTTTCCGCCGCTCGTCAATCGGCGGAAAAAGGCAGGCGGCTGCGTCTGATGGTAAGACGCAGCCGCCCGGGGAAAAGTTCCGCTTATGCTTCCGGCACGTATTCGCCGGGATCAATGCTGCTGCCGCCGCAGCGCATGGCGAAGTGGAGATGCGCCTCCTCGCCGGATTCGGCGAGCGCCGTTGTGCCGACGGTGCCGACCGTGTCGCCGCAGTTCACCGTCTGCCCGACGCCGACGGCGGGGGAGACGTCCAGATTGGCGTACACACTTACGACGTCGCCGCCGTGGTCGATCTCCACAACGGTGCCGAGCAGATCATCCTCATACACCGCCGTCACCGTGCCGCCCGATACGGCGAGCACCGGCTCGCCCGCGGCGCACGCGATGTCCCAGCCGCGATGGACGCGCCAGTCGGCCATCGTGCGGTCGTAGGAGAGCGCTTCGGCGCTGTAGCCGCGCAGAAGCGTGCCGTTTACCGGGCGGATAAACTCCGGCTCGCTCTCCGTCACCGCCGCCGGGATCTCCGGCAGCTCCTCCTGCACGGCAGGGGCCTGTGCCTCCGGCAGTTCTTCGCCCGCCGCGGCGGGCAGAACGCCCGTGCCGAGCGGGAGATGCTCGTCCTCGTCGGTGTTCATGACGGGGATGCTGCCCTGCGGCGGCGCGGTTTCCTGCGCCGATGCTGTGATGTCCGCTTCCTTGACCGGATCGCGCTCTACATCAGCCCTGCTTCCGCGCCCTACCAGCCAGAACGAAGCCCCGACCAGAACGGCGCACAGAAGAAGGACTATGTAGAAGCCCTTCCCGGCAAAGAACGCATTCAGCTTTTTGCTGAATCCTTTCTTTTCCTCCATGGTTAACCTCCTCGAATTGGGATTCGTGGGTATTTTTGCCTGTACGAAGAGAATTTATACACGCCTCGCACGCCGTTCACATTTTGTTTTCAGAAATAACACAGTCTGTTTAGGAAAACCGGGCGGATTTCCGGTAATATACAGACAGTCGGACGAAGCAAGACAGATAAATCCCTCCAATTATTTCTTTCCCTCTCATTTCTCCCCTTTCGGGCGATCCTCCAGCCCGCAGCCGTCTCTCTCCAGGCTGCGAATCGGACGGCAAAAGCGGAACGGTGTATAACCGTTCCGCTTTTTGCAATTTCAGATACACCCCACGCCGCTGAGACTCTTTCCGCTGCTCGGGAAAGTCTGCCGCGCTCGGGGATGTTATTCACACTTTGTTTTCAGAAATAACACAGTCTGTTTAGGAAAACCGGGCGGATTTCCGGTAATATACAGACAGTCGGACGAAGCAAGACAGATAAATCCCTCCAATTATTTCTTTCCCTCTCATTTCTCCCCTTTCGGGCGATCCTCCAGCCCGCTGCCGACTCTCTCCCGGCAGCGAATCGGACGGCAAAAAGCGGAACGGCAATCAGCCGTTCCGCTTTTTGCAATTTCGGGAAGGATCAGGCGAGAGAAACTTCGGTGCCAAACAACGTCAGGGAAGCGATATCCTCCGCGGCGATGGGGGCGAAGAACGTGAGGAAGCAGCGGAAATCGTCCTGCTGGCTGAATTCTGCGTGGAACGAGCGCGAATCGAGCACCGTTCCGTCTGCGAGCGTGAGCGAACACTCCTGCATGCCGTTGACGAATACCGGGTAGGCATCGCCGCTTTCTCCCTGCGGCGAGACGAGAACGGTGCACGCAAAGGCGGAAATCTGTACGCGCTCCACAAGGAACGAGACATTATCCGCGGTGATCTCCTGCTGCACATCTGCCGTCCGCACCGGAGTTTTGTCCGCGTCGAATGTCACATCCACCGTCCAGCTTCCCTCCAGCACCGGCGTAAACTTGGCATCATAATACCCGAAGTTTGTCAGCGTCAGCGTGAGGGAATTCGGAATGGACGGATACTGCACCAGCCAGTAGTGCAGCTCAAACTGATTCGGGGCGAGCGTATCGTCCTCGTCGCTGAAGGTGTAGACGAAGCTCACCATATCAAAGCTGCCGCGCATTGTGAGCGGGATGGTCTCATCGCCGAAGCGGTAGTTTTTCGGCGTGCCGCCGTCGCGCAGCACGGTGTCGAGCTTCTTTGCCGTGCAGCGGAGAACGATCTCGGCGCTCTCGCCGCTGCGTACGGCGCCGGTGAGCTCTATGCGGAGCTCGTCCGTGTCTACGGCCGCGGCTGTGCCGGTGCTCATCGCATCGAGCGTTTTCAGAGACATGCGGCTGTAGTCGTGCCCGGTGTCGGCTGCCGTGCGGCGCTCATAATACTGCCGGATACTGTCCGCCGGGGCGGACGCTGCGGGCGTTTCCGAGCCCGGTTTCGCAGCGCATCCGGCAAAGAGAGAAAGGATAAGCGCTGCGAAGAGGAACGCGGCGGTGAGCCCCCTGCCGCGGGCAACGGTGTGTTTCATTGTGCTGGCATACCTTCTTTCTGAAATTATTCTGCTTAAACGGCGCTGCCGTCTAAAAGACTGATCATGAGCAGCGGATAGAGCGCGTCCGCGTCCTCCGGCGGCTGGCCGTCAAACGCCGCCATGGCTGCGAGACACGGAATGTACTGATACTGACCGGAAACCCCGGCGACGCGCCGGTAGTACGGGCGCAGCTCATAGATATACACGTCCTGCTTTCGCGCGCCGGTGCGGACGAAGAAGGCGCTCAGGTCTTTTTCAGCCAGAGCCGTTTGCAGCACCGCAGCGGCCTCCGCGCCGGAGAGCGTCTGGGCGGTTTCTTCGCTTTGAATATCCACCGGCGACTGAAGCCGGAGATCAAGCAATATGTTGTCCGTGCCGAACATGAAGGATGCGTCCGCATGATACCAGCCGATATCCCCGGCACCGATGCCCTCCATGCCGAGAAGCGGCCTCTGCGGCGAGACTGCTGTGCCGCCGCACACCGGCACGGCGCGTACGCGGATCGTATACCGCGGTGCGTCCAGGTCGATGGCCTGCTCTTCTATGCTGCATGAATCGACCGTCCAATCGCCGAGATCAAAGCCGTCGAGAAGCTTTTGCGCTTTTTCTTTGGCGCTCTCGAGCTGGGCGCCGGTGGGATGGCTTTCGTAGGAATGCTCCAGGAGGAAAATGTTCTCTTCGACGCGGTCGGGGCTCGCATACCCCGTGTACGGATAGGCGGACAGGGAATTTAAATAAAAATCGGCGCGATCGCGGTTGGCCGCGGAAAAGGTATATGGGATCGAATCGTATACTGTGTCCACCTCGATGGATTCATTGCCGCTTGGAGTATAGTCTGTCATGGCAGCGTAATACTCCCACGGATGGAAGCTCCAATCGGAGATCACGCGCTCTTCCGTTTCCGGCGCGGCGTCGTAGGCAGAGCGTGTGTTTTCAATGAAGCGCTCTATGGTCTCCCGCGTCTGCGCGGTCAATTCCGGCTGATTGCCGTAAATCGCTTCGAGAGCGCCCGGCGCGAGAAGGCTTTCCCAGAGCGCCAGCTTCTCATCAATGACATCCTTCGTCATGGGACGGACGCCGCTTTCTCGGTGTTCGTAATACGTGACATCCCCGAAGAGTGTGTCCGCGGCGCGGCGGGCTTCCTCCGCTGTGATGGTATGCGGCGCAATGTTCAGCACCAGGATATCCCATCCGTCCGCACCGGGGTCGGCGGCCATCCAATGGACGCGCACGCCGTCCTTTGTGTCAAAGGAGGCAGTCTCGGCCGCCGGGAAAGTATCTATGCGCGTTTCTTCCGGCGCTGCGGCGGCGGTGGGGAGGGGGATTTCCGGCGCGCTCTGCGCGCAGCCGCTCAAAAGCATCGCCGCCAGCAAAGCGCCGGAAAGTACGCTCGCCGGGATCTTTTTATATTTCATGGTGACCTTCTTTTCTGCGTTCTATAGAAAAGACGGATAAAGCCATCCTTGCGTTCGCGGAAAGGAAAAGAAAAACCGGAGTCCATGCGATGAAACCATCGCATGGACTCCGGTTTTTGGGAATGAGCGGTGCTCAGCCGATGCCGAGCTCGGTGCGGACGAGCTCCTCTACGCGGATCAGCGCCTCGACCTCTTCCTTGGCCGAGTTATCCAGCCGGCGCTGGTCGGCGCTGCGGCAGTAGGTGGACATGGGGATGCCGACGAGCTGATGGTAGTACTTGCAGCTCACGGGGTAGCATGTCCGCTCGATCATGCCGGCGAGCGTCAGGAAGTCGTTGGCGTAGGCGGCCTTTGCCGGATCGGTATCCTTGTGCGTGACGCAGTACTTATAGATATCGGGGTGGAAGTTCGCCATAACGCCGCTGTATCCGGCGGAACCATGGCAGTAGCTGTCGTACCACGACTGGCAGTTCGCGTTGAAGAGCTTCATGGGCGTGCCCGCGGACGCTTCCAGACGCTGGCGGATCAGCTCATAGTCGCAGCAGGTGTCCTTGATGAACACGAGACGACCGCCGGGGGCGTAGTCGCGGATGAAGTCCAGCGACAAAAGACGCTTCCACGGCATCGGGCATTCGTAGATACCGAAGGAAATTTCAGGAAACGTGGCGAGCACGTCGTCAATGTTCCGTCGGAAGGCTTCCTCGCCCTCCGACTTGATGTCCATTCGGTTGGACACGAGCACGTAAGCGCCGATGCCGGGAATCTTCATCATATCCTCGATCTGGTGATACTGCGCGGTACGGTCGCACTCGGTGTTGCCAGAGGCGACGACCTGGATCCGCCCCGCGACGGTCTCCGTGACGCAGCGGGCGATATCCAGCTTTTCCTGCGCCGAGAGAAAATGCATTTCACTCGACTGGCACACGGCGAAAATACCATCGCAGCCTTTTTCCACGTACCAGTTCGTCAATGCTTCGATTGCCTTGAAATCCGGGGTGTTGTTCTCCGTCCAGGGCGTTATCATTACCGGCCATACGCCGTCATGGATTGCAAAAGTCATAGTAGTTGACCTCCTTTTATGTTATCAGGCCATCATGCCGGTGAGCTTCGGCAAGAAGAGCACCACGTCGGGGATGTATGTGATCACGGCGAGCACGATCAGCATTACGATGATCGGCCACCAGATTTCCTTGATGATGTTCTTCAAGGGCGTACCGGAGATGCCCGAGGTGATGAACAGGCACATGCCGAAGGGCGGGGTGGACAGGCCGACCATCATATTGAAGCAGATGATGAGGCCAAAGTGAACGATGTTGATGCCCATGGCCTCTGCAACTGGCCAGAGGATCGGGATCATGACGAGCTGAATGACCGAGGTGTCGACGAGGCAGCCGAGGATCAGGATGATGATGTTGACGGCAAACAGGAACACATACTTATTGCTGGTCACGCTCAGCAGCCAGTTGCCGAGGATCGTGCCGATCTGCTCCTTGGCAAAGATGAAGGAGATCGCGGAGGCCGCGCCGATCATGATGGAAACGGAGCCGGTACCCTTCATTGTGTCGACGAGCACCTGCTTGAGCGTTTTCCAGGACATGATCCGGTAGATCAGGAAGGAGACGATGAGCGCATACAGACCCGCGATGGCTCCGGCCTCGGTCGGGGTCATGATGCCGGTGTAGATGCCGACGAGCAGGATGACCGGGGTGAGCATCGCCCAGATGGACTTTGTCAGATAGAGAAGGTAGTCGCGCAGCTTCGGGGGCGCCGTGCGGGGGTACTGTCTCTTCTTCGCGATGAAGTACACATAGATGCACAGCGCGAGCGCGAGAAGCACTCCCGGCACCATACCGGCCATGAAGAGCGCGCCGACGGACGCGCCGGTGAGCATGGCGTAAACGACCATGGGGATGGACGGCGGGAAGATCGGGCCGATGGTGGCGCTGGCCGCCGTGATGGCGCAGGAGAAGCCGTCATCATAGCCTTCCTTGCGCATGGCGTCGATCTCCAGCTTGCCGAGGCCGGAGGCGTCGGCAATGGCGGAGCCGGTCATGCCGGAGAAAACGAGAGAAGCGAGGACGTTCACGTGCGCCAGACCGCCGCGGAAGCGGCCGACCAGACCCATGCAGGTACCGAAAACGTACTCGGTGATCTTGCCGGCGTTCATGACGTTCGCCGCGAAGATAAATAGTGGTACGGCTACGATCGTGCCGTTGGTAAATATCGCTTCGATGGTCTTCTGCGCCACAAGATGCAGGCTCCCGCCCGCACCGGTGATGAGCGCGCCGAAGCCCACGCCCTTGATGAGGCCGTCGGTCAGAAAGTAGAGCGTACACGCGGCGATCATGCCCACGGGAATGGGCATGCGCAGCGCGAAGATGAGCACGAACGTGACAAGAAATACGATAAGAGGCAGGTGCTCCAACATTTACTTGTCCTCCTTTCCGCCGTGGCCGGTGCTGAAATCGATGCTTGTGAGATCTATGTTCTCCTGAGCGAGCGACTCTTCGATGACCTGTTCGGCTTCGCTCTTATCTTCGTTCTTCATTTTTTCGATGTAATGCTCGTTGCCGCAGAGGACCATGATGTATTCGTAAATTTCCATGAGCGCGTAGATCATCAGAATGGTGATCATCACGACGTACGGGAAATACACGATCGTTTTGGGCCACTTGAGAATGGTGGTCACCTGATGGCGGTCTGCCAGCCCCAGAACATAGTGCAGGGAGGGGAGAATGTTGCAGAAAGCGGTGAACGCGATGATGACGTCGCCGAGCAGGGCGGTGATCGCCTTGCCCTTGACGCCGAGCTTATCGTACAGAAGCGTGAACGTGACGTGCGCCTTCATGCGCTGCGCATAGCAGGCGCCGAGCAGGACGAGCCACAAAAAGCAGCTCTGCTCCACTTCAACCGCCCAGGCCTGCGGCTGCCGGATGGCATAGCGCATAAAGACCTGATAGCAGAAGATAACGAACAGCGCCGCGAGCGCGATCGACGGGATGTATTTCTCCACGCAGTCACGGATGAATCCAAAGATTTTTTTTCCGGCCAAAGCAGATCTCTCCTTTCGCGTGCGGGTAAGAAAAACCCGGGGAGTCGGGTTGCCTCGGCTCCCCGGTCGGGGTCGGAATTTACGCCATTGCCTGGATCTGCGCAAGGAGATCCTTATCCCAGGTGTCGGAGATGGGATCGGCGAGGTAGGTCTCGAGAACGTGGTCGGCGAACGCGGCGACGTCGGCCTCGTAGATGGTCAGACCCTGCTCACGCAGGAAGTCCTGAACTTCGCTCTCGGTCTTGAGATTCTGCTCGTCGCAGGCGACGCGGGCGGCCTCAACGGCTTCCATGACCCAGCCCTTCTGGGTGTCGGTCAGCTTGTTCCAGGTGTTGAGGTTGATGGTCGGCCACACGGAGTCGACGAGGTGGTTGGTCAGGGAGATGGACTTCTGCACTTCGTAGAACTTGGCGGACTTGACGGTGGGCAGTGGGTTGTCCTGGCCGTCAACGGTGCCGGTCTGAAGAGCCAGATACAGGTCATTGAAGCCAACGGCGGTGGGGTTCGCGCCCATGGCCTTGCCGAGGAACACCCATGCGTCGGAGTTCGGCATGCGGAGGTTGATGCCCTTGAGATCCTCGGGGGTCTTGATCTGCTTGTCCTCCGAGAGGGAGATCTGACGGGTACCAAGATAGAAAGCGCCGAGCGGGAGAATGCCCTGCTCTTCGGCGACCTTCTGGAACATGGCCTGGCCGATCTCACCGTTGAGGACCTTGGTCATGTGGTCATAGCTCTGGAAAACGTAGCCGGCGGTGAACATGGAGATCCAGGGGGAGCCGTCGGTCAGCCAGGAAGCGGAGGAGTAGATCATGTCGACGTCGCCGTTCTTGAGCGCGTCGTGCTCGGTGTCCTGACCGTACAGCGTGCCGGAATCGTAGCACTCAACGGTCATGTTGCCGCCGGAGATGGATTCGAGGGTCTCCTTGAAGACCTTCTGCGCGGCGCCGTGGGCGTCGGTGGGGACGGCAGCAATGGAGAAGATGAGATTGACCGGTTCGCCGACATCGTTCGCCGGCTCCTCGGCAGCGGGCTCGGCGGCAGGCTCCGCAGCGGGCGCGGCCGTGGGTTCGGCCGGGGCGGCGGTCTGACCGCATGCGCACAGCGCAAACAGCATAACGAGTGCGAGAAGCATTGCGATAGATTTCTTCATTTCTTTGCCTCCTTTTGATTTTATGCAAACTGCGGGTCCTGTCTGCCCGCAGATATGCCCGGGAAAACGGATCGTACTCAGGCGTACAGCCGCTCTCGGATCCGCTGCGTGATATCCAGCAGAATGTCGGCGCACTCCTGAAGCTTCCGGTCGGTCATGACCGGCGCGGGGCCAGAGGAGCTGATCCCCGCGACGAGCCGGCCTCTGGCGTTATATACCGGCACGCCGACGCAGCGGACGTTTGCTTCGTGCTCGCAGTTGTCGATGGAGAAGCCCCGCTCGCGGGTGGCGCGCAGCTCCTGAAGGATCTGCGCGGTGTCGGTGATCGTCTGGGGCGTGTGGGCCGGAACGGTTTCGGGGATCCGGGAAAGCCACTCCTCCGGCGGGAGGTTGGCAAGGATGGCCTTTCCGATGCCCGTGGTGCAGAGCGGCGCGCGCTCTCCGCAAATTTCACGGTACGGCAGCTCCTTCATCCGCGCGATCGGGTGGGCAACATATAAGTACAGAACATCCGTTTCGTACGGGATACCGAAGTAAACGACCTGCCCGGTGCGCTCCGCGGCCTCCAGCAGGAGATCGTATACCGCGTGGGGATAGCCCAGGTGCTGGTTGATGATGAAGGCGTGCTCCAGCAGCCGGTACCCGAGAGAGTATTTCCGGTTGGGCATCTGCTGGAGATAGCCGGTTTGACAGTAGGTGGATATGATGTTGTGCGCGTTGGATTTTCCGATGCCGAGCTTTTCGGCAATCTCGGTGACGCCGAGCTCCGGCTCCTCCACCGAGAAACAGTCCAAAACGCGGAGCGCTTTCGCAAGCGAGCTGACTTTCGGTTCACTCATACAGTCCCCTCCGCATCCGGCATTTCTTTTGTTCTCTAATAGAGAATAAAGTTTCTGATTACGATACAATTATAGCTCTGAGCGGAAAAATATGCAATAAGTAAGTTGATTTTCCACAAAAACAACATGGCTAATTATAGATACTTGTGTATCATACACAAGTTTTCGGCTTTGCTGTTCTGTATGGCGCAAAGAACGGAAAACGCGTTTTTTTGAGGGTACTTGCTTCGCGGTTTTCCGTGAATTATAATGGGCGGCGAAAGGGGAGTGCATCCATGATCTACGATACCATCGAGCATATGGGGCAGTACCGCTGCCTGAGCAAAAACCTTGCCAGGGCGCTGGACTTTCTGACCGGCTCTGATCTCCAAAGCCTGCCGGACGAGCGCGTGGAGATCGACGGCGAGCGGGTATACGCATTCTTTCAGCGCTACGATACGAGACCGGCAAACGACCGCCCGGAGGCGCACAAAAACTATATCGATATCCAGTATGTGATTGAGGGCGAGGAGCTGATCGGCGTTGCGCCGCTCTCGGCCATGAAGCGGGAGATCGAAGCCCACCCGGAGCGGGATATCTATTTCTACGAGGGAGAAACGGCAAAAATTCTCATCGGGAACGGCCGGCTGGCGATCCTCTTCCCGCAGGACGCCCATGCCCCGTGTATTGCCGCGGGCGAGAGCAGACCCGTGCGGAAGGTCGTTGTCAAGGTCGCCGTGGAGTAAAAGTTCTATAAAAAACCCCGGAGCCGGTGCGCTTTTGCGCATTGGTTCCGGGGTTTTTGTTATTCGGTCACGGCATCCATCGCCGCGGCATACCATGTGCCGTTCGATCGGACGAACGCAAGCTCGTAGGCATTCTGCATGTTGTAGTTTTTCTGCTCCTGCCAGGCATTGGCGGTAAAGTCTGCCTTGTAGCGGATGGTGCAGACGAAGCAGTCTTCGCCGACATACGAAAAATCGGTAAACGTCAGCTCGTCGTAGGTCACGCTTGTGGCCGACGCCCAGATCATCGCGTCGGTGGAGTTCTGGACGTACTGGTAAAGATCGGTCGACCACAAAATACAGTCGAGCAGGCCGTAGTAGCGGCGCATCGAGTCGCGTACCGCGGAGGACATTTCCACGGTCTCGTCCGCCACGTCCTTGCGAGACAGACTGAGATTGCCCTGAAACGCGCGCGAGCTGTAGTCAATGTAGCGGTTGAAGAAGTATTTCACGCGATCCTGCACGGCGCTTTGCAGCGCCTCGTCGTTCGGACGGAAGAACATGATCTGTCCGCTCTTTCCGACGAGCGGAGAGAGCACAGTACCGTCTGCGGCGGTGGCCTGCACATCCGGCACGGAGCAGAGACCGTCAAACGACCAGTGCACGGTGTCGTAGGCTGCGTCGCCGGTATATTCCTCCAGACCGCGCAGGATGCCGCGGTCGGTGTTCTGCGCGTCGCCGGGCGTGAGCACCGCGCCGCAGAGCGTCACGGTGACGTCCGCCGGGGCGCTGATCGAAACGCTGTAGCGCGGCACGGGGAGAACATAGCGCGTGACGCCGTCGCCCGCGTCCGCCTCGGGGGCGATCTCGTCGCCCGCGGCGTTCGTCACGGTAATCGCGCCGTACATCTTCTCCACACGGTAGCGCGTCAGGTGCGGCACATCGGTGAAGCGCGCCTCGATCTCCGAAAGATCCTCAATGGCAACATCCCGTTCTGCGATCTGCGCGTCGGTAAGCTCGATGCCGTTTATATACACCGGCTCGTCCGGGGGCGCTGTGATCTCCACGGCGGTGCTGCGGAGATTGCGCAGCGCCTCGCACGGCGTGATGCTGCCGACCTGCCAGAGGTGCTTTCCGAAGCCGAGCTCGCTGCCGGGCTGCGCCGCAAGGGTCACGGCGCACACGTCCACGCCGCCGCAGCGGACGATGAACTCCGGCGCGTCCGCCGCGCTCTCCGAGGCGCGGCGGTAGGAAAACTCCTTGCCGGACAAGAGCGCGGTCTCGTATTCGGTATAGAGCGCTGCGGCGTCGTCAAACTCGCCCGCGCTCTCCTCGATCGAGGTTTTTACATAGCCGAGCCACGTTTCCCGTGCCGTCGTCTCCATGAGAGAGTCCATGACGTGCTCGGGGCGCGAGCGCTCGTACACGCTCAAATACTTATAAAACACCGCGCAGCCTGCGCCGGCCAGAACGAGCCATACCGCAGCATAAATCAGCAGAAACCGCCGCCAGCGGCGCTTCGGACGATCCGGCTCCCGCTTTGGGCGGGATGTGCTCCGTCTCGGCGCGGGAGTGGGCTCCGTTTCCGGGCTTTCCGGCGCGGCGGAGGTCTCGTAATTTTTCTCGTCCATGCTCACGCCCCCTCCGGCAGCACGACAAACGCCGTGGGAATGTTGCGCGGCCCAGTGACGGACGCGCAGTTGTTGATGATCTCCCCGCCATATACCATGACGCTCGAGGAGCCGCCGTCGAGATTGCCGGCGTTCACCGCGCCGTATTCGAGCATGACATCGGCCACGTCCTGCATCGTGGCGCCGAGCGTGTTGATCGACCGCCCGTCGAGCACGAGAAGAAGCACGCTGCCGTCGGCGCACTGGCCGATGGCCGTGCGCGGGTTGACGCCGCCGCCAAAGTTTTTCGACTGGAGCTCGCCGTTGATGATGAGCGAGGAGGCGAGACCGTCGTGCGTTGTGAAGCTCACGGCGTTGGTGATGCCCTGCGCCACGGCCTCGTCTCCCGTCATCGTGCCGACGTGGAGGATATAGTCGCCGTCAAAGCCGACGACATTGTACTTTGTGCCGCCGTTTCCGTGGCGGACGACGCCCTCGGAGATGACCAGCCCCTGCGGCACGCCGCCGTTGCCGCGGCCGTTTTCATCGTTGAAGCCGCCGGCGTTGATGCCGGCAACGGCGTTATATTTCTCCACAAGCTCCGTGAGCTGCATGCCGGGGATGCTCGCGCTGAACTCCTTGGCGGAAATGCCGAGCACGATGCGCGACGGATCGCGCACGATGAGCATTTTCCCCTTGGCCGTACCGTGTGTGATCGCGATGAGCTCCATGCCGCCGTCCTCGCTGCCGGTCTCGCCGGGCGCTGCGGGGGCAATCTGGATGAGCGAGGTGTTGACCGTTTCGGTCTCGTCGGTCTCCGTGCTCTCGCTCTTGAAGGAGTCCACCTCCTCCTGTGAAAGGAAGATGTTCGGGATCCACTGAATGGCGCTCGTTTCGCGCATGGAACGGCAAAATTTCTCCGTCACCGTCGGGGAAGGCCCCTTTTCCAGCACCCAGATCACGCCGAGAAGCGTGACGAGAATGAGCGCGAGCGTAACGAGAAGAAAAGCACCCACCCGCCCCAGCGGGCGGAGAGCGCGTTTTTTCGGTTTGGTTTGTTCGTTCGGCTGCATGATGCAGCTCCTTTCTGCGGGGACTTTTTTTCATTATATCCGGGAAAGCGGGTAAATGCAAGGGAGGGACGCAGGAAAAACGTTAAGACCGCATAAGACGGCTCAGGGGAGGAGCAGAGCCCCTCCCCTGAGCGTGTCAAAAAAGAGTTTTTGACACGCTCTCAAACGAGACCCACTGCGTTGGGCTCTCGTTTGAAGGGGCTGCGGCTCACCGCAGCGCACTCGCTGTGCGCCGTCGGCGCACAACTCGCACGTTTGCGAGCCGAAAAGTATTTTCTCCGACGTACACGCCGCCGGAGAAAATGATCAAAACTTTATTTGCGCCTGCGGGCGCAAACTCTGCGAGGCTTTTTCGACAGCCATAGGGGAGGGGCAAAGCCCCTCCCCTACGGGTACAAGTCAAAGGATCCTGTAGGGGCGGGGCTCTGCTCCGCCCACAGGAGACCTATGGAAGTTATGCGTTGTCCGCTGCGCCGGTGTTGGCGAAAAGGGCGGATTCCGGACTCTCGTAGGCGGTGTACCAGACGGTCTGGCCTTCCTCGAGACCGGAGACGATCTCGACCTTGTCGCCGTCCGATACGCCGGTGACGACCTCCACGGGATCGGTCAGCTCGCCGGTTTTGGCGTCGCGGCCGGTGTATACGACCGTTTTGAAGCCCTGCTCGGCGAGCGCCTCCGCGGGGAGCCAGAGAACGTTCTCCGTTGTGCCGACGGTGAGCACCGCCATGGCGTTCATGCCGTCGAGCATATTCTCCGCGCGCGGCAGGGAGATGGTGACGGTGTATTTGCTGTTGCCGCCGTTATTTTTCCCGTTCGGATCAATGGCGCTCACGGTGCCGGTAAAGGCACGGCCCGGCAGCGCGTCGACGGTGATTTCCGCCTCCTGCCCGGTGTGGACGGAGAGAATATCCATCTCGTCCACAAGCATCTGTACGCTTACCGTATCTATGGAGGAGACGCGCATGAGCTCGGTTTCGGTGCGGTCATACATCTCAAAGGCGGGTTCCTCGCCGCCTCCGCCGCCCCAGATGACCGGCTCGTCCGGCACTTCCGGCTCCTCCGGCTTCTGCGGGCGCACGACCCAGAGCAGAACGCTGTTCTCATCGTACACGAGATAGACGAGATCGTCCACGGCGAGCCGGTTGGGGTTGGAATTGACCCAGTCAACGGCGTCTGCATCCCAGTCGTAGACCGAAACGCCGTCAAAGTTCGTCACGGGGATTGCCTCGGCGGTCTCAAGGTCTACGACCGGCTCTGCTGTGAGATCGCTCACCGGCGCGGCGGGCGCGGCAAGGAACGTCATGCTGCCGAAGGTGAGCTCGGAGAGGCGTGCGGCGCGGACGGTGTATTCCTCCGGCACGCCCTCGGAGGGGCTGGCGAGCAGCACCGCGGTATACGCGCCGCCGTTTCGCATCACGCCGATGTGTGCCGTATCAAGATCGGACACGCGCCCGGCCGCAGACGCCGTGACGGTTCCGCTCTGGTAGAGCTGGAAGAGCTTGAGCATCGTGTCCTCGTAGTCGCGGTGGAGCTGGGAGAGACGGCGGTATTCGCCCTCGGCGTCCACGCCGCTGAGCGTGAGAACGGTCGTACCGGCATAGACCTGCCGCTCCGCGGCGGCGTTGACCGCCGCGACCGTTCCCGCCGAGGCGGTCACGTTCCACGCGCTGTGCGGATAGAGCGTACCCGTGCCGACGGTCTCGCCGTCGAGAACGATGTCGGCGCTCTCGCCGAGCACAGGGCCGTCGTCGGTGAGCGTAACGGTAAGCGTATCGCCCCGGCGGATCTCGATCCGCCCCGGATACTCCATGCCGCTTTCGCACCGAACGGTGACGGCTTTGCCGGGCGTCGCGGCGTCGGACGCCGTTTCGGCGTCCACGGCCATGCGCCCGTCGAGCGAGACGACCATGAGCGCGCCGTGCTCGCGGATGACATCCTGCACATCGTCGCCAGCCTCGGCGTAGACCGCCTTGACGCGGCCCGCCGCGGGCGCGGCAAGATAGGCGTTCGTTGCGCCGGAGGCTGCGGTGCGCACCTCACCGGCGATGTATTCGAGATTGCTCTGCACCGTGGCGATCGTGTTCATGACCGAGGTTTTGTCCACTCTCGCGAGCTCCTGCCCTTCGGTGACGATGTCGCCGTTTTGCACAAGATACTCCGTGATTTCCACGCCGTGCGGCACGGTGATTTTCACTCCGTCGCCGCCGGAGAGCGTACCGGCGCCCGCGACGGTGGAGTCAATGTTGCCGCGCTGTACCGTGATGGATTTCGCGACGCCCTTGTCCTCCTCCGCTTTGCCGGAGGAGAGCATCGCCGGGAGCGACGCCATCAAAATGGCGACGGCCACAAGCACCGCGGCGATGATGATATTTTTTGTTCTTTTCCGTTTTGCTTCCATGTCAGCCTCCGTAATGCAGTGCGTCGATGGGCTTCATCTTCGCGGCCTTGTTTGCCGGATACAGCCCGAAGATCACGCCGATGGCAAAGCAGAAGATCGCCGCGAGCGCAACAACGCTGCCGCTGAGCGCAAACTGCATACCGGCGTCCGCCGCGATGGTCGAGGCAAGCCGCAGGATGCACCACGAAAGAAAGATTCCGATGACGCACCCGAGCATGCAGAGAACGACCGCTTCCATCAGAAATTGCAGCAGTATGGTGCCGCGGTCCGCGCCGATGGCTTTGCGGATGCCGATCTCGCGCGTGCGCTCCGTGACGGTGACGAGCATGATGTTCATAATGCCGATGCCGCCGACGATGAGCGATATGCTTGCGATGCCGCCGAGCAGGATCTTGAGAATGTTCGTCACGGACCCCATCGCGTCCTCCATAACACTCATGGAATAGACGTAGAAGCTGTCGCCGTTGCCGAAGAAGTCATAGAGGAATTCGTTGACGGCTGCCTCGGCGTCGGCCATTTTCGTGCCCTCCGGCGCGGTGACGTAAAATTCGGAAATGGCGCTGCCGCTCTGGGGGTACTGCCGCGTGAAAGAGGTAAAGGGAATATAGACTCTGGGAACGCGGCTGCCGCCGTAGACGAGCGAGGTGCGCTCGCCGAGCACGCCGACGATCGTATAGCGCATGCCGTCGATGGAGAAATCCTCGCCCACACAGTCGGCATAGCCGACAATCTGCTCCGCGGCCTGCTTCGAGAGGACGCACACGCGGCTCGCGTTATCCACGTCCGTATTCTTGAGGAAACGGCCGTATTCAATCGTGAGACCGTTGATGTCGGCATACGCCGGCATCGTGCCGTAAAGACTGATGCTGTCGCTTGAGGAGCCGGCCTTTCCCTTGGCATCGCCGTAGTTGATCGGCGCGACGGCCTCGACATACTCGTTCTCCTGCGCCCATTTCTTGAGATCGTTTATGGTGAGCGAGCTTCCGACCTCCTGCCGCCAGACGTAGGCGTCGACATAGTTGCTGCCGAGGCTGGAAACCTCGTCTGTCACGGTGCTCGTGGCGCCGTTTACGAGACTTACGAGTACGACGAGCGCCATAACGCCGATGACGATGCCGAGCATCGTGAGCGCAGCGCGCATCTTATTTGAGCCGATGCTGCGCAGCGCCATTTTAAAGGAAGATATCATAGCTGAACCTCCGTGACGCGCCCGTCGAGAATGTGGATGCTGCGCTTGGCCTGACGGGCAATGTCGTTGTCGTGCGTGATGAGCACAACGGTGTTTCCCTGCTCGTGCAGCTCATGGAGAATGTCCATGATCTCTCGGCTGGTTTTGGAGTCAAGGTTGCCGGTCGGCTCGTCTGCGAGCAGGAGCGAGGGCTCCGTTACGAGCGCGCGGGCGATCGCCACGCGCTGCTGCTGGCCGCCGGAGAGCTCCGTCGGCAGGTGCTTGGCGCGGTTGGAGAGACCCACGCGCTCGAGCGCCGCGGCGACGCGTCCGGCTCGCTCCGCCGGCCTTACGCCGCGGTAGACGAGCGGAAGCTCCACGTTTTCCTCCGCGGAGAGCTTGGCGATCAGATTGAAGTTCTGAAAAATGAAGCCGATCTTCTGATTGCGGACGCGGGCGAGCTGCTTTTCGCTGTAGTCCTCGATGGGAATGCCGTCGAGCCGGTAGGTCCCGGCGTCCGCTACGTCCAGACAGCCGATGATGTTCATCAGCGTGGACTTGCCGCTGCCGGAGGGACCGATGACGCTCACGAACTCCTTCGGGAAAATGTGCAGCGTCACATGGTCGAGCGCGTGGACGCGCTCCTCGCCGATCTGGTAGACCTTGGAAACGTCATGTAAATCGATCATAGCGTTATCCTTCCAGCGGCTCGCTGTCCGCGTAGGCGCCGCCGCTCGCATCCTCGATCCACGCATCGCCGCCGCTCGCATCGCCGTCCGTGCCGTAGTAATAGGCATAGGGGTCAAAGGCCTCCTGATAGTATACAGTCTGCCCCTCAGTAAGGCCTTCGGTGATCTCCACCATGCCGCCGCCGGTGAGACCGGGGATGACCGCCGTTTCGCCGCCAAGCGTACCGGTGGCGGGGTCATACGTCGTATAGACAAAAGAGCTGTCGCGCGTCTGGCGCAGCGCCTTTTCGGGGATGAGCAGAGCATTATCCACGCCCTCAATGCGGATGAGCGCCTTGGCGGTCATGCCGGGGAGCATGCGGGAATCTTTGTCGAGCGTGATCTCTACTTTATAGCTTGTGATGCCATAGCTGCTCTCGGCCGAGCGCTCCACCGCCGTCACGACGCCGGAGAAGACCTCGTCGCCGATCGTGCTCACGGTGATCTGCGCCTTCTGGCCGTTCTGGACGGAGAGAATGTCCGTCTCATCCACGCTCACGGTGAGCTTCATGCTCGTATCGGACGAGAGCGTGAGGAGCTTCGTTTCGCCGCTTGCGTCGGTGCTGCTGGAAGAGGAGGCACCACCTCCGGAAGAATCGGAGCCGTCCGAGCCATAGGAAGCATAGGCGTTCATCATGCCGCCGTACACGATGCCTCCGCCGCCGGCGGTGCCGGAGGCCGTGCTATCGGAGGAGGCGGTCGTTTTGTCGCTGTAGTCGATGGAGGAGACGGAGCCGTCAAAGGGCGCCGTCACCGCCCCGGCGCTGTACATACCGAGCAGCGCCATGAGATCCTCTTCCTTCTCGCGGCGGTCCTTGAGGACGGACTCATAGTTCGCACTGTAGGCCGTGTCGCGCAGATTGAAGAGATAGTTGCCCGCGTACACCACCCGGTTCTCGGCGGTGTTGACCGAGGAGATCACACCGGCGTAGCCGGTGATGCGCAGCGGGTCATGGATATAGAGCGTCCCTTCGCCGAGCGCGTTCCCGTCGGCATCCTGCACGCTGGCCACGGCGTCCACCGCCGGGCCGTTGTCGGTGATGAGGACGGTCGCACTGCCGCTCTGGAGCTTGTCCACGGTGCCGGGGTACGTCTGCTCGCCCACGGTCACGCTGACCTCGTCGCCCGCGGCGAGAGAGCCGGCGTCAATGTCCACGGCCATGTACCCGTCGAGCGAGAGCACCGCGAGAGCGTTGTGCTCCATCATGCAGGCAGCGACATCGTCATCCTTCTGCGCATAAACGATCTTCACGCGGCCGTTCACGCCGGTGGATATGTACGGCTGCACCGTTTCACCGGTCGCGGCGCGCAGCTGCTCGTCGAGCTTGTCGAGCTCGGCCTGCACATCGCTCAGCGCGCCCATGACGGAGGAGAGCTCCACCGTGGCGAGCGGATCGCCCTTCTTTACGGTCTCGCCGGCCTTAACGAGAATCTTGTCGAGCTTCACACCCTTGGGAAGGACGATCTGCTGCGTATCCGCATCGGTAAGCATGCCCGAGCCGGAGACGGTTGTGCTGATGCTGCCGGTCGTGACGGTCGCTTCGCTCATGGTCGGCGCCGTCCTGCTGCCGACAGCCTCGCTGACCTTTTTCTTTGCCGCGCGCACGCCGAAGAAAATGGCAAGCGCAAGCACCGCGACGATGGAGACCGTCACGATGATGCGGCGGCGCTTTTTGCGCTGCTTTTCGCGCTGGATCGAGGCAAACAGCGCCTGATCCCGATCCCCGGTCTGCTCCGGGGCGGACGTTACATTTTTTTCATCCATACGTTTGTTCTCCTGAAATTCCAAGATTTTTCTGGATAAGACATTTCTTAGACGTGCTGAAACGGAATTTGGTTCATCTCGCTGATAACAATATGGTAACAAACCCCGCTTTAAAAATAAAGCGAGGTTTATTTTAAGACTTTATTAAATTGCGGGACCGTCACTTCACAACGACGTTCTCCTTGCCGCACTTTTCTTCCAGCTCGGCGACGAACGCCGGGTGGATGAGGCACGGCGCGCCGAGGCGCTTTTTCGTATCCTCCATATAAAGGACGATCCGCTCGTTCCCGGGGAACATCGTGAGCAGAAGCTTCACCCTCCGGCAGAGCGGGTGCTCCGCGCTCGGGATGCGCACGTAGAGCGTGCGCGGCTTCTCATCCGGCTTTGCCGCCGGAGAAGCGGGAACGGCGGTGCGGCCCGGCACGTCCAGATCGGAGAGCGGGCGGATGGAGTCCACCATGAGCTGCGGCTCCTTTTCGTCGCGCAGGGAGATTTTCCCGCGCACGAGAAGGGGCGCTGCGTCCTGCACATAACTGCCGCCGGCGTCGAGCGCGCGTTGGAACGCCAGAAGCTCCATCGAGCCGGTGTCGTCCTCAAGCTGGATATAGCTCATGAGGGTGTTATTGCGCGTCGTGCGCGTTTTATAGCTCGCCACGACGCCGGCGATGAGAACCTCCTGCCCGTCGCGGAAGCGCTGGGGATCCCCCTCGGCAAAGTCGTTCACGATCGCGCCGATGGCGACCGCGCCGACGTCACGCGCCCGGTCGCGGTAGTCATCCATCGGATGGCCGGTGAGATAGAGCCCGGTCGTTTCGCGCTCCATCGTCATGAGCTCCTGCCGCGTAAATTCCGGCACGTTCGGCAGCGGGATGGTACGGACGCTCTCGCTTTCGGAATCGCCGCCCATGCCGAAGAGATCGAGCTGGCCGGCAATATTTTTGCGGCTGTCGGCGGTGACGCTGTCGATGATTGGCCCCGAGGCCGTGAGCAGCGCCCGGCGCTTGAAGCCAAGCGAATCGAACGCCCCGGCCTTGATGAGCGACTCGACGGCGCGGCGGTTCAGATCGCGCGGCACCATCCGGCGGCAGAACTCGTCGAGCGTGCGGAACGGCCCGCCGCTCTCGCGCTCGGCCTTGAGCTCTTCGATGAAGCCCCAGCCGATACCCTTGATGGCGACGAGACCGAAGCGGATGTTCTCGCCCGCGACGGTGAAGTCGGCGTCCGACTCGTTCACGTCCGGGGGCAGGAGCTTTATGCCCATGTCACGGCACTCGGCGATATACTCGGCGACCTTTGTGCTGTTATCGAGCACGCTCGTGAGCAGCGCCGCCATGTATTCGCGCGGGTGGTGGCATTTCATGTACGCCGTGCGATACGTGACGAACGCATACGAAACGGCGTGCGCTTTGTTGAAGGCGTAGTTTGCGAAGTCGACGATCTCGTCGTAGATGCTGCCCGCAATGTCCTCCGGTACGCCGTTCGCGACGCAGCCGGGAATGTTCCGCGCCGGGTCGCCGTGGATGAAGGCGACGCGCTCGGCATCAATGACGGCGTGCTTCTTCTTGCTCATCGCACGGCGGATGACGTCCGCCTGGCCGAGCGAGTATCCGGCGAGCTCCCGGAACACCTGCTGCACCTGCTCCTGATAGACCATACAGCCGTAGGTGACGCCGAGGATTGGCTCGAGCTTGGGGTGCTTATAGCGGATCTTTTCCGGGTGCTGGCTGCACTCGAGGAATTTCGGGATGCTGTCCATCGGGCCGGGACGGTAGAGCGCGATGACGGCGGTGATATCCTCGAGAGACTTTGGCCGCAGCGCGGCGCACACACCCGTGATGCCCGCCGATTCCAGCTGGAATACGCCCGAGGTCTTGCCCGCGGCAAGCATGTCGAACACCGCGGGATCGTCCATTGGGATGGTGTCGATGGAGAAGTTTGGCTCTTTTCGCCGGACAAGCTTGGCCGCGTCCTCCAGTACCGTGAGGTTGCGAAGGCCGAGAAAGTCCATTTTCAGAAGTCCCAGCTCTTCGAGCGTTGTCATCGTGTACTGCGTGACGGGGTTACCGTCGTTCGTGGCGAGTGGGACGTATTCGTATACCGGCCGGTGCGTGATGACGACGCCGGCGGCGTGGGTCGAGGCGTGGCGCGGCATGCCCTCGAGCGCGCGGGCGGTGTCGATGAGATTTTTGACCTTCTCGTCGCTCTCGTACATGTCCTTGAGAGGCTTGGAGAGCTTGAGCGCTTCGTCGAGCGTCATGTTGAGCGCGCCCGGGCCGCTCGGTACCTGCTTGGCGACGGCGTCCGTTTCCGCGTAGCTGATGCTCAGCGCGCGGCCTACGTCGCGAATGGCCATGCGCGCGGCCATCGTGCCGAAGGTGACGATCTGTGCGACGTGATCTGCGCCGTACTTGCGCGTTACGTAGTCGATAACCTCGCCGCGGCGGCGCACGCAGAAGTCCATGTCGATATCGGGCATGCTCACGCGCTCCGGGTTTAAAAACCGCTCGAAAAAGAGCGAGTACCGGATGGGGTCAACGTCCGTGATGCCGAGCGTATAGGAGACCATGCTGCCCGCGGCGCTGCCGCGCCCCGGCCCGACGGGGATGCCATGGCTCTTCGCATAGTGGACAAAGTCCCAGACGATGAGAAAGTAATCCACGAAGCCCATGCGGTGGATCATGTCGAGCTCGTACTGGAGCTGCGCTTCCATTTCGCTTGTGCCGCTCTCACCGTAGCGCCTCTCGTATCCCTCGCGGCAGAGGCGCGTGAGATAAGCGAAGCTGTCGGTCTCGCTCTCCGGGAGCTTGTATTCCGGCAGGTGGTAGTGGCCGAATTCAAAATCGTACTGGCAGCGCGCGGCGATCTCCTCGGTGACGTCCGCGGCCTGCGGCTCTTCGGGGAAGAGCGCGCGCATCTCCTCCTCGCTCTTGAGATAGAGCTCGGGGGAGGAGAATTTCATCCGGTCGGGATCGTCCACGGTCTTGCCGGTCTGGATGCAGAGAAGAACGTCCTGATTGCGGGCGTCTTCCTTATTAATATAATGTGCGTCGTTCGTCACGACGAGAGGGATGCCCGTTTCGCGGGAGAGACGGCGCAGCCCGAGCGCGGCCTTGCGCTCATCGGGGATGCCGTGATCCTGAATCTCCAGAAAAAAGTCCTCGCCGAAGAGCTCGCGCAGCTCGAGCGCTTTTTTCTTCGCGCCCTCGTAATCGTCTGCGACAATGTGCCGGGAGAGATAGCCCGCGAGACAGCCGGAAAGGCAGATGAGCCCTTCGGCGTGCTCGTGCAGGAGCGCCCAGTCGATGCGCGGCTTGATATAAAATCCGTCGGTGAAGCCGCAGGAGACGAGATAGCAGAGATTGCGGTAGCCGACGTCGTTTTTGCACAGGAGAATGAGGTGGGAATACTCGTTGTCGACACCGTGCTCGCGGTCAAAGCGGGAGCGCGGCGCAACGTACACCTCGCAGCCGATGATCGGACGGATGCCTTCGGCGAGGCACGCGCGGTAAAAAGAGACCGCGCCGTACATCACGCCGTGGTCGGTGACGGCAAGCGCCGTCTGCCCCAGCTCCCTGGCGCGGTGCGCCAGCTCCTTGATGCGGCAGGCGCCGTCGAGCAGGGAGTATTCCGTATGCACGTGCAGATGGACAAAGCCCATATCAGTCTCCTTTGTATTCGAGCAGTTTCTTCAGCCGGTGGCTCATGCAGCTTTTGGACACCGGGGGGCTGGCGAGCCGCGCAAGATCGGCGAGACTCGATTCGGGATTCGCGATGCGCAGCATGGCCGTTTCCTGCAGCGTGTCCGGGAGCGCGTCGAGCCCGTATTTCCGGTCAAGCTCGCGGATGGCGTCAAGCTGCTCCTGCGCGGCGAGGACGATTTTGTCGGCGTTGGCGCTGTCGCAGTTGACGCGGCGGTTGACGGCGTTTCGCATATCCTTCTGCATCTTCGCCTGCATGATGCCCATGGCGGCGAGCGGCGCGCCGATCGTTGTGAGCACATCTTCAATGGCTTCGGACTGCTTGAAATAGGTGATGTAACCGCCGCCGCGCGCGGCGTCCTTCGGCGCAAAGCCCATTTCCAGCATGAGGTTGAACGCCTCGCGGCTCACGCTCGGGTGGCTTGTGAGGAGTTCCATGTGGTAGCGCTTGTCCGGGTCGGTCACGCTGCCGCCCGCGAGAAACGCCCCGCGGAAAAAGCTCTGTCGGCAGCAGTCGGTTTCGAGCATGCCATAGTTGATGTGGTGGGAAACGGCGCTCTCCTGTCCGAACGCGGCAAGGATCGCGAGGATCTTCTCCGGTGCGGTGATGAGGAATGTGCGCTTGCCCACCGCGCTCTCCGGCGGCACATGGTCAAACGAGAGTGCAAACGCGCGCCGGAAAAGCTTCGGCAGGCGCTGAGCAAAGGCGTCGTTCGCCGTGATGATGCGGATCTCGCGCCGGTCGAACGTGTGGCAGTATAAAAGTACGCCGTAGGCCTCGGCCAGCGCGCAGCAGGTGCGGTTGAGCGGGACGCGGCACAGCTCGTTTTTGGCTTCGGACGAAAAGGACATGGGAAAACCCCTTTGTGTGTTTATCCGTAAATGCGGGTGGGGGAGGCTTCGCGGTAAAGATCGCGCAGCGCCGCGGCAAGCGCGGCGGGATCGTGGCGCACGAGTGCCTTTTCCCAGAGCGCCACGGGCGCATACCGGACGGTGACGCCGAGCGCGGCGAGCGCTTTCTCGTCCGCCGTGATGGGGACGGCGCCTTCGCGGAGATACCCCTCCTGCGCCTCGGGCGGGATGGGAAGGTTATTTACAAGCGTATAGTCGAAAAGCCCCTCGCCGCCGTGGTCGAAGAGCGCGCGGACGTGATCAACGGCAGTATACCCCGCGGTCTCGCCGCTTTGGGTCATGAGATTCATAACGTAGACCTTCACGGCGTCCGACTCATGGATCGCCTCACGGATGCCGGAGACGAGAAGATTCGGGATGACGCTCGTATAAAGACTGCCGGGGCCGAGCACGATGAGATCGGCCTCGCGGATGGCGTCAAGACAGGCGGGGAGCGCTGCCGGGTGCTCCGGCGAGAGATACGCCCGCACGATACGCCGTGTGAGATTCTTTTTGTATTCGGCGATCTGCGATTCACCCGTGACGGTCACGCCGTCGTCAAAATCGGCGAGGAGCTGCACATTCTCGTTCGTGACCGGCAGGACGCGCCCGGTGATGGCAAGCACCTCGCTCATGCGCGCGACGGCCTCGTCGAAGGTATCGCACATGCCGTTGAGCGCGGCGAGAAAGAGATTGCCGAAGCTCTGGCCGCGCAGCGCGCCGTCCTGGAACCGGTAGGCAAGCAGCGCTTCCATTGTCGGCTCGGTGTTTGCGAGCGCCTGCAGGCAGTTTCGGATGTCGCCGGGCGGGAGCATCCCGAGCTCCTGCCGGAGCACACCGCTGCCGCCGCCGTTGTCCATCACGGTGACGATGGCAGTGATGGACGGCGAAATGCGCTTCAAGCCGCGCAGCATGGTGGAAAGCCCGGTGCCGCCGCCGATGGCGGCGATCTTAATGTCCGGGCGGCGGGAAATTCGCTTTTTCATTGTTCGTTTACCCTCGCAAGATCGCGGCAGACGAGCCGCGCATTCTGCCCCTGCTCGAGCAGATGATCCGTGAGCGAGCGCGCCACGGAAATGCTCCGGTGCCGCCCGCCGGTGCAGCCGACGGCCACGGTGAGCGCCGGCTTTCCCTCTTCGCGGAAGCGCGGGAGCTGAAAATCGATAAACGCCGTGAGCAGACGCATGTATTCCGCCGTGTCCGGCTGCTGCATGACGAAGTCGTACACCGGCTGGTCAAGCCCGGAGAGATCCTTCAGCTCTTCTATATAATAAGGGTTCGGCAGAAAACGCACGTCCAGCACGAGATCGGCGTCGATGGGGATGCCGTATTTGTAGCCGAAGGCGACCACGTTGATCGGCAGCTTCGCCTCGCCGGACTCGGTGAACAGGCGGCAGAGCTTCTTGTGGAGCTGGGCGAGTGTGAGATTCTGCGTATTTATAATGTAGTCGGCGCGGTCGCGCACCGGCTGCATGAGCGCGATCTCCTCGCGCAGCGCGGTCTGCACCGTTTTGCCCGGCTCCGCGAGCGGGTGGCGGCGGCGCGTTTCCTTGTAGCGGCGGACGAGCGTGCTCTCCGGCGCTTCGAGAAACAGGATGCGGAACGTGCAGTCGAGCGCGCGCAGCGAATCGAGCGCGTGGAAAAGCTGCTCAAAGCTCTCGTGCGCGCGCACGTCCGTGACGAGGGCGACCTTCGTGATGCGCCCCTGCGAGGCGATGCAGAATTCCGCGAACGGCTGCAAAAGCGCCGAGGGCATGTTGTCAACGCAGTAATACCCCAGATCCTCCAGAAAGTGCGCAGCCTGCGTTTTGCCTGCGCCCGAAAGACCGGTGACAATCAGAAATTCCATAGCATGACTATCTTTCTTAATTTATTCGCGGATGATCTTGACCTCCGGCTCCAGCTCGATGCCGGAGACGCGGTACACCTCGTTTTGGATGTGCTCGATGAGCCGGAGCACATCGTCAAAGCTCGCCCCGCCGCGGTTGACGACAAAGCCCGCGTGCTTCTCGCTCACCTGCGCGCCGCCGATGGCACGGCCCTTGAGCCCGGCCTCGTCGATGAGCGCCGCGGCATAGCCGCCCGCGGGACGCTTGAACGTACTCCCGGCGGACGGCATATCGAGCGGCTGGGAGCTTCTCCGCCGCTCGGCGAGCGAGCGCATCCGCTCACGGATGGCGTCGGGATCGTCCTCGTGCAGCGAAACGTCCGCGCGGAGAACGATGCAGCCGGTGTCGGAAAAGCGGCTGTGCCGGTAGGAAAAGGCGGCATCCTTCGTCTCGCGAAGGGAGAGGTCTTCGTCCAGATACGTCACGGACGTGACGGCGTCCTTCATCTCGCCGCCGTAGGCCCCTGCGTTCATGGAGACCGCGCCGCCGAGCGTGCCGGGGATGCCGTGGGCAAATTCGAGTCCGGCGAGACCGTGCGCCGCGGCGAAGGCCGCGAGGCGAGAGAGCGTTACGCCGCTCTCGGCGCGGAGCGCCGTACCGCCGGCCGGCTCGATGTGTGAGAACTCCTCACCCATGCGCAGCACGATGCGGTGCAGCGGCGCATCGGTGATGAGAAGATTCGTGCCGTTGCCGATAAGAAGAGGCTTTTCCCCGCCTTCGGCGAGCAGGGCGCAGATCGTCTCGGTCTCCGTGACCGAGGACGGCAGCAGCATCGCGTCGCAGGGGCCCCCAATACGGAACGAGCAATGGCGGCTCATCGGTTCGTTTTCCAGGATCGTCAGCTCTGGGCAGCGCGAGCGCGCCTCCCGGAGAAAGGAGCGAAGTTCGGCCTCTCTCATCCTTCGTCCACCATCCGGTCATGGCGTTCCACGAGCACCTGCGCGGCGTTGTAGCCCATTTTGCGCTCGCGGTTGTTCATTGCCGCCAGCTCGAGGATCGCCGCGAGATTTCGTCCCGGGCGCACCGGGATGACAAAGTACGGGATTTTCACGCCGAGGATCTCCGTGAAATGGGTCTCGTTGCCGAGCCGGTCGTAGACCTTGTTCTCATCCCATGGCTCAAAGTGTACGACGAGATCGATGATCTGATCGGGCTTCACCGCGCCGATGCCGAACATGTGCCGCGCATCGATGAGACCAATGCCGCGGATCTCCATGAAGTATCGGATCAGCTCCGGCGAGGAGCCGACGAGAGTGTCCGGCGCGGTGCGCTTGACTTCAATGGCGTCATCCGCCACGAGACGGTGGCCGCGGCTCAAAAGCGCCATGGCGTTCTCGCTCTTGCCGACGCCGCTCTCGCCCGTGATCATCACGCCCTCGCCGTGGATCTCCATCAGCACGCCGTGCATCGTGGTGCGCGGGGCGAGCCAGCGGTTGAGACTCACGATGAGCTTCGCCATGAAGTCACTCGTGGAATGCTCAGTGGTGAGGAGCGTCACCTGGTGGCGCTGTGCCGCGGTGAGCATTTCCGGCGGGATATCCATCCCGTGAGCGACGATGCAGAAGCGGATCCCGGAGGAGATGAACCGCTCAATGCTGCGGCTGCGTGCCTCGGGGCGCATATCCATTAAATAGGTGATCTCCAGCTTGCCGATGATCTGTACGCGCGTAGCGTCAAAATAATCGTAAAATCCGGCGAGAGGAAGTCCCGGGCGCGATACCTCCCAGGTGGTGATCTGCACGCGGTCATAGTCTATCGCGCGGTTGACGACGGTCAGGTTGTGCTCGCGGACGATGGTATCCAGACTGACGGAATAGGACTGAGCCATGAGCGTTCCTCCGAATCAAGGTGATGAGTTTATATAATATTATATTGTAAACAATTCCGCCCGATTTGGCAACAGCCGAGTAAAGAGAAGTTTTTTAAAAGAAAATGAAAATTCATCTTGCATTCGGCGGCGCGGTCTGCTATTATAAGTAAGCTGTCCGCGGGAGACCGGTCGCCGGCACCCCGAAAGGGCAGCTCATTTCTCGATGAGGAGGTGCAGCAAGTATGGCAAAGTGTGAATACTGCGAGAAGGATGTCGCTTTCGGCATCAAGGTCAGCCATTCCCACCGCCGCGCCAACCGCACTTGGAAACCCAATGTGAAGCGCGTCAAGGCCATCGTCGACGGTACCCCGAAGCACGTTTATGCGTGCACCCGCTGCCTCCGCAGCGGTAAGGTCACGCGGGCCGTCTGAGATCGCTCTTTTGAGAAAAAAGAGGGATTTCGAATGAGCCGCTCCCGTGAGAGAACGGGGGCGGCTCATTCGCCCGGTGACCTCGTCAAACGTCTGCTTTTGGTGTCTCAAAAAACGAAAAAAGTTTTTTGAAAAAATCGAAAAAAGGTGTTGACAATCGAAGTCGAGAGTGCTATACTGAATAAGCTGTCGCCGAGAGACAGGGCGAAAGAAACGAAAAAGTCTTGAAGAAGACAGCGAAAGTTGTGTACCTTGTAAATTGAACAAAGTAAGATAGCTTATGTTTGAATAAGC
>ENA-UOIY01000306-UOIY01000306.1-human-gut-metagenome-genome-assembly--contig:-P114-NODE-306-length-82931-cov-11.958637_pt1 | contig 82931 bp, 64 predicted proteins | sample MGYA00242335_ERZ723882 | MGnify/ENA metagenome assembly ERZ723882 | reverse complement strand
CATGAGCATCTAACCTACGCTCATTTCCAATAAATTACACTCTTTTCGTAACTTCGAATAACAAATATCAGTTATTCAATAGTCGATAAACATATTGTACTTTCTGCTAAGAAAGAAGTAGAACAACAGAAAAAAACACCAATCGTTGCAACAGGAACAGTAACAGATGCACAAGGTGAACCTTTAATTGGAGTTAGTATTCTAGTGAAAGGAACCGCTACTGGTGCAATTACTGATATGGATGGAAATTTCAAAATACAAGCTGCCAAAGGTGATGTGTTAGAAATCTCCTATATCGGTTATGCCTCCCAAGCAATCACGCTTGCTAACGCCCAACCCCTAAAAGTTACGATGAGAGAAGATACTCAGGCATTAGAAGAAGTAGTAGTTACTGCGTTGGGTATCAAACGTGAACAAAAAGCGTTGAGTTATAATGTCCAGCAAGTAAAAGGAGATGAATTGACTAATATAAAGGATGCTAACTTTATTAATGCTTTATCAGGAAAAGTAGCTGGCGTAACGATAAATGCTTCTTCAGCCGGTGCTGGGGCTGCGGCTCGTGTAGTTATGCGTGGTACAAAGTCTTTGGAGAAAAATGATAATGCACTTTATGTTATTGATGGTATTCCAATGTTTAATGTAAATTCAGGAGATAATGCTGGAGGTACGATGAACAAACAGCCAGGATCTAATAGCGTAGCTGATATCAATCCTGAAGATATTGAGAGCATGACAATTTTAACAGGACCTTCCGCTGCAGCCTTGTATGGTTCGGATGCTTCTAATGGAGTTATTCTTATCACTACTAAAAAAGGTACTGTAGGAAAAGTGCAAATTTCTTATAGTAATAGTACAAGTTTTTCATCTCCGATGATGATGCCGAAGTTTCAGAATATTTATGGTAATCGTGAAGGAGAGTTAGGCAGTTGGGGGAGCTTGATGGATACTCCTAACAAATTTGATCCATCTGACTTCTTCAATACGGGAATGACAGAGATGAATGGTTTCACGTTGACCACCGGTACTGAACAAAATCAAACTTACGCATCTGTCTCTACTACAAACTCCACAGGTATCTTACCTAATAATGCTTATAACCGCTATAATTTCTCTATTCGTAATACCGCTAAATTCTGTGATAATAAGTTGAGTCTTGATTTGGGAGCTCAATATATTATTCAAAATAATAAGAATATGGTAGGTAGTGGACAATATTTTAATCCCTTGGTATCTCTTTATCTTTTCCCACGAGGTGAAAACTTTCAGGAAGTACAAATGTATGAACGCTATAGTGAGGCTCGAAACCTTATGGTACAATATTGGCCGGAATCTATATTTGGTACTGATTTGGATATGCAAAACCCATATTGGATTATGAATCGGATGCAGAATGAGCTTTCTAAACGTCGTTATATGTTTAATGCTAGTCTGAAATGGGATATAACAGATTGGGTGAATGTAACAGGGCGAGTACGTGTGGATAATTCAGATAGCGATAGTTATGAAAAGTATTATGCTAGTACACGAGGTACTTTTACAGAGAGTAGTTCTAAAGGTTATTATGGACATACTAAACAAAATGATCGGTCTGTTTATGCTGATGTAATGGCTAGCATAAATAAGAATTTCTTTGATGACAAACTTTCATTGAATGCAACTGTTGGTGCTTCTATTAATGATATCCAGGAAGATGCTATGTATCTAAAGGGAGGATTGGAGCAAATTCCTAATTTCTTCCATTATGGCAATATCAATGTCAATACTTCCAAGCGTAATGAATCAAAATGGCATGATCAAGTACAGAGTGTTTTTGCAAGTGCAGAATTAGGATGGAATCATCAATTGTATTTGACTGTCACTGGGCGTAATGACTGGGCATCTCAATTAGCTTTTACTAGCAAAGGTTCCTACTTTTATCCGTCTGTTGGTCTGTCATGGCTTGTTAGTGAAGCTGTAAAGCTACCAAAAGCTATTTCTTATTTGAAAGTTCGTGGTTCGTGGGCGGAGGTCGCTTCTTCCCCTAATCGATACCTTACCCAAATGCAATATACTTATAATGAGCAAACAAATACATATGAATATCCTGCAAGTCATTATAATACTAATCTGAAACCAGAAAATACAAAGTCATGGGAACTAGGCGTCAATGCTAAATTCCTTGGCAACCGTATTAATTTAGATATGACCTTCTATCGTTCTAATACCTTCAATCAGACATTCTATGTTGATGCATCGGCTTCATCCGGATATAAGAATAATATTGTGCAGACTGGTAATATTCAGAATCAGGGTATTGAGCTGGCTTTAGGATATTCTGATACATTTGATAAAGTGAAGGTATCTACAAATTTCACTTACACTCTTAATCAAAACAAGATCGTTAGTTTAGCGAATGGTGCCATCAATCCGGAAACCGGCGAAGCTATCGAAATGGAGTATTACTCAAAAGGAACATTGGGAACTAGTGGTGGTCCGACTTTAAGACTCTATGAAAACGGATCAATGGGAGATATTTATATCAATCAGCGTTTGCGTCAGTCTCCTAATGGATATATTTGGAAAGACCCCTCCAATGGAAGTTTGGCTATTGAAAATACGGAATACCGCAAGGTTGGCTCTATTCTTCCTAAATATTATTTGGGATGGAATGGTAGTGTTGCTTGGAAGGGATGGAATCTTGGATTTGCATTCACCGGACGTTTTGGAGGATTAGTTGTATCGGATACACAAGCCATGATTGATAAATATGGTGTATCTGAAAGTTCTGCAGTTGCTCGTCAGGCAGGCGGTGTATGGGTTGGAGACAGTAAAGTGGATGCTGAGGAATATTATAGTAAAGTAACTACCGCTGTTGGTACTTATTATACATATAGTGCAACGAATATTCGCCTTTCTGAACTGAGCTTGAGCTACCAACTTCCTAAAACATGGTTCAAAAATCATGTAAATATGACACTGGGGCTTACAGGAAAGAATTTATGGATGATTTATTGTAAAGCACCTTATGATCCGGAAAGTACATCTTCTGTCACTAGTAATTTCTATCAGGGGGTTGACTATTTTCAACAACCTAGTTTGAGAAGTCTCGGATTTAATGTCAAACTAACATTCTAGTTTAGATTATGAAAAAGAATAAGATAATAAAGAAGTTTGCAAAACTGTCTGTGTATACTTTGTTAGTAGCACTAGGAACAGGTTGTACCGATAAATTTGAAGAGTATAATACAAATCCCTTTGGACCTAAACCTGACCAGATGCTAGGTGATAATGCAATCACCGGATCATTGATTAAAAGCATGATTCCTGCATTAGTACAAGGACAACAGAACAATTCACAGATGTTGGATCAGATGATTGGATCTGAATATGGTGGAGAAATTACTTGTATCGCCCAATGGGGTAATGGAGGTAATTATTATACTTACAATCCAAGAGTTGGGTGGTATGGAAATATGTTTGATACTACTATGCCACAGATTTATACCGGATATTTCCAGATACGTGATCTTTCTGATGGCAAAGGATTGGCTTATCAATGGGCACAGATTCTTCGTGTGGCAGCTTCACTTAAAATTAGTGATTGTTATGGACCGATTCCTTATTCTCAAATTACAGGAACTGCTTTTACTGTAGAATATGACAATATGGAGGATCTTTATAAACACATGTTTGATGATTTGGATGAAGCGATTTCTGCTTTTAAAGTAGCAGTGTTAGGTAATGAAGATATGAGTTCTTTATCAGAATACGATCTTGTATTTAATGGAGATTTTAACAAATGGGTGAAATTTGCCAATTCTTTAAAGCTTCGTATGGCAATGCGCATTTCTAGTGTTTCTCCAGCACTTGCCAAGGAGAAAGCAGAAGAAGCTGTTTCTGATGTAATTGGTGTGATGACATCTGCATCAGATGCTGCATATAGTAAATATAATGACGGTATGAATCCATATTATCGTGTTACTTCTTCATGGAATGAAATTCGTATCAGTGCTAATATCACTTCATATTTAAGCGGTTATAATGATCCTCGTTTGGCTAAATATGCATCAGAAGCAGATGCTTCTATCGGTGGAGGACAAATAGGAGTGCGAAATGGTATTTACCAAAGTGCTACAACTCAGGCAAATTATACAAAATTCTCCCGCCTGAATATTGGTATAGATGATGAATTGCTCATTATGTCTGCATCTGAAGCTTATTTTTTACGTGCAGAAGCTGCATTGATGTATAAATGGAATATGGGAGGAACTCCCAAAGAACTATATGACGCAGGAGTGACAGTGTCTATGGAAGAACGTAAAGCTACTATTGGCGATTATTTGAAAAGTGAAAAGGTTCCTGCTGCTTACAGTGATCCTTCGGATTCAGGTAAGGATATAGCAGCAGTGTCAACTGTAACTCCGAAATATAATGAATCAGCAAGTGTTACAGAGAATTTGGAGCGTATTTTGATTCAGAAGTGGATTGCCAATTTTCCGAATGGTTGGGAAACGTGGGCTGACATTCGTCGTACAGGTTATCCTAAACTATTCCCTATCGTGAATAATCTGAATACAGATGGGGTGACAGTGCAGCGTGGTATGCGTCGTTTGCCTTTCCCTCAGTCAGAATATAATACGAATAATGCAAATGTGAAAGCAGCTGTATCAATGTTAGGTGGTGCAGATAACTCTGCCACAGATCTTTGGTGGGCTAAGAAAAATTAAATCAGAACGTTAAAATAATTTTTATTATGAAAACGAGCAAATTGAAAAAAATAATATACGGAATAGGAATTTCTCTCTTTTTTTCGCAGGGATTCTTAAATACCGCATGTAGTGATTGGACCGACATAGAGGCGAAAGATTATTATGAACCTCCTACGCAAGGTTATGAAAATAATTTGAAGGATTATTTTAACTCTCCACATAAGATTATGTTTGGCTGGTTTGGTAACTGGGCAGGTAAGGGAGGTTCTTCCATGCAATATGCTTTATGTGGATTACCGGACAGTACGGATTTTGTGAGCCTTTGGCTCTGTTGGGGAAATCTGACGGTTGAGCAACAGGCTGATTTAAAAGACTTTCAGGCTAAGGGTTCCAGAGCAGTGCTTTGTTGGCGCGCAGGAGATATTGGTGATAATCTCACACCGGGGGGTAACGATGATGCAGTGAAGGAAGCGTTTTGGGGTTTTGATCCTAAAGATGAGCAATCTTGCATTGAGGCTGCTAAGAAATATGCACTTGCTATTGTAGATACATGTAACAAATATAATATCGATGGATTTGATTATGATATTGAGGATTGGGGGACTTTAATGAACTCCAGTATGCCATCAGTACCCAATGCGTTTATGAAGACTTTACGTGAGGAGTTTGATAAGACGGGGAAAATGTTGGTTGCTGATATCCCTGGTGGTGCAGGTTGGTTGAGCTTTTATGAAGTGCTTTCAGAGGAAACAGTTCTAAGTCTTGATTATATAGCTTGGCAGACCTATGAACTAGGACATTCTGGATTGGATTCTTTCTTTGAAGCTGTACGTAGAAGTCACCCTAATGTCTTTAAAGAAGCTATGGGGAAATCTATTGTGACTGCAACTTTTGAAAGAGCAGTGGATAAGCATTACTTTACCGAGCAACAGAGCTATCATCCGGCTTGTGGAATAGAACATGCAGGTATGGGGGCTTATCATATTGAGTATGATTATCCTGGAAATCCTGATTATCCCACAGTGCGTGCAGCTATTGCTGCACAGAATCCTCCTATTAATAACTAAAAGAAAGGGTTAAACAATGAAGAGAATATCTTTACTTAAAATAATGGCATTTGGGGTACTGGCACTGGTCCATACTGCATGTGAAAATGCTAAGTATGATGTTATAGATAATTTAGTCTATATAAATGAAGCGTCTACATCCAAAACTAAAGAATTGACATTGACAGAGGGTACGACGCGTACTTCGTTAACTGTACGTTTGGTGAATATTATTAATCAAACAATAAAAGCTAATTTATTTATTGACGAATCTGTATTAGATGCTTATAATAAGAAGAATGAAACTAATTATAAAATGCCTCCTAAAGAATATATATCATTTCCTAAATCAGTGACAATTGAAGCAGGTTCTGTAAGTGCAGATCCTGTGAATGTTGATATTAAAAGTTTTGAAGCTGAAGGCGGTGCTCAATATGCAATTCCCATCAGTATTAAGAATGTGGAAGGAGGTATTGAGAAGTCGGAATCCTCTTCCAGTTTTTTATTGGTTCTTGTGAAGCCTTTGAAACAAGCTGTTCCTAAATTAACATGGTATAATGGTATGCATGCAGCCCCGGAAGGAGCTTGGGGGTTAGCTTTGCCAAATTATACATTGGAATGGTGGAGTAAAGTCACCTCTAAATCAGGGAACGGTGGATATACTAAGAATAATCAGGCTATAATAAACTCGGGAGGTTCAGGGACAGAACTATATATACGGTTTGGTGACTTAATCTATTCCGAGAATGGTAGCTATAAAAATAATTTCCTACAAGTAAAAACGATGGGGTCTCAATTTGATACAGGTGATCCAACTAAGGGAAAAGGTTTAGAAGCACAAAAATGGTATCATTTTGCAGTGAGTTATGATGCAGCATCCGGTACTACTTTATTGTACCAAAATGGTACTGTAGTTGCCTCATTATCTTCTTCAATAGGACAACCGATGAATATTGATCAATTTCAGATGATTTCTTCAGGAGAAGAATATTTTCCGGATTTCTGTGAAATGTGTCAGGTTCGTTTTTGGAAAGTTACACGCACAGTTAATCAGATAAAGAAATCTATGTATACCGAAGTTGACTATACAGACAAGAATTTGTTGTTGTATCTGCCAATGAATGAAGGTGAAGGAGCTACAATACTACACGATGTAACCGGTAATGGTCATGATGTGGAAATTGGCAATTCTAACCTAGGTAACGAAAACCGTCAAAAGGTGACATGGGAAACATATTCATTTGCTCAATAATTTAAAACAGTATGATATGAAAGCATTATTTAAATATATATTATACAGTACATTTTTTGCTATGTCATTGCCATTAGTCACAGCATGTGACGATGACGAAGCAACAGATCCGTATGATATCAATTATGTCTATATTTATAAACCAAGTGAAACAAATGCTACTTTAGAGTATAAAGGAGACGGAACTTTTTTGAAAGAAATCGCCACCGAACATATTTTGTCTCCTGTCAGGTGTACTAAACCTGCACCACAAGATTTGACCATCCAATTAGCTATTGACAGGTCATTGGTAGATGCATACAACAGTGAATATGGAACGAGCTATGTAGCTTTACAAAATGCAGAACTGGAAAATGCAACTTTGTATATAAAACAAGGGGAATATATCTCTGCAGATACTTTAAAAGTGCATTATACTAATATGGAAGAATTTAAGAACGGATCGGAAAATTATATTCTCCCGATTGCTATAACTTCTATTAATGGAACAGGAGTATCAGCGAGTGAAAGTAATAGTAAGATATTCTTGACATTTGAATCGACTTACAAACCAAATCATGTCACACTGACTTCAAGTAAAGAATATCTGTTAGAGTATCAGTATAGTCAAGGATTTACAAATTTAAGCAGTGAATGGAAGCTTGACGGTATCTTAAAATCGGCATGGGCCGCAGATGGTGACACCAAAGTTACTCTTGCTATTAATCCGGCATTAGTTGGAACGTATAATGCATTGCATGGCACAGATTATTCTTTACTGACTAGTGCAAGTTTGAAGCAATCGACAATAATGATTAAACAAGGAAAAACAACTCCGGAAGAGAGTGTTGCCTTGAGTTTTTCGGATGATATGGCTTCTGTGCAGCTGGGTACTAACTATGTTATTCCAGTGACAATCACGAATGTTGATGGAGTAGGAGCAGATATAGGCGAGAATAAAGTTATATATATTGTTTATAAAACAGCACTTGTCGGATTTTTATCTTGTGTAGACAAACCGGTAGGTTCTGTAATAAATGACCATTCGGGTTGGAGTTTTACTTTGAATGGACAATCTAGCGACTTGTATGATTATGTTCCGGATGGCAGCATACTTGATATCGATTTGGGAAAACAAGAGAATATAAAAACTATTGCTTTACATTTCTATGAATGGTTTTATTCTTCGGAAAGTGCAAGTATAGCGATAAGTAATGATGGAGAGAAATATGAGGATCTTGGTGTAGCTTCAGGATTTGCAAATAAGACAAGTTACATTCTTCTTCTTGTGGCTAAACAAGCGCAATATATAAGAGTAACTTTCCATGGAGCTCTTTATTATTCTCCTTATATTAATACTGTAGGTATTTATACTGAAACTGAATAAAAAATGGCCCAAGTTTATTACTGAATGAGCTTGGGCTATTTGCTGTTTATATCATGTTGTGATCAGTTCTAAGTTTTCTTTGTTAATAAAACTTAGAACTGATTTTTTTCTTGAGTATCTTATATTTTTGGATTGTATTATCTAAAAACTAATTAAAGGAAATGCTATGAGAATCATTCGCCGTATTATTTTTCAGCTGCTTTGTTTGTTGGGAGCATGTTGTTATATTCCTGCAACAGCACAAGTCGTTTTAGTTGATAATGGAAAAACTAAATCCAGGATTATTCTATCAGAAAATGACCAGATTAATCAAATATCAGCAAATTTATTTCAATTGTTCCTTCAGAGAATTTCAGGTTGTACATTTCCCATTGTAAAAGGGCAGAATGCAAAAAAAGGAGATATTATAATCAGTAGCAAAACCCCAGCTGGAGTGACAGAAGACGGTTTTAGCCTATCTACGAAAGATAGAATCTTACGTATCTCAGGCAGTGGGAATGGGACAGTCTACGGAGTTGTAACTTTACTCGAACAATATCTTGGAGTGGATTACTGGGGAGAAAACGAATACTCTTTTAACCCTGCGAAGACAATCGAACTGCCGCTTATCGATAAAATAGATAATCCGGCTTTCCGTTACCGCCAGACACAATGTTATGCTATTCGTACAGACTCCATATATAAATGGTGGAACAGGCTGGAAGAGCCAAACGAAGTGTTTGCTGCCGGTTATTGGGTGCATACTTTTGATAAGTTGCTTCCTGCTTCCGTATATGGAAAAGACCATCCGGAATATTATTCTTATTTTAAAGGCAAACGCCATCCCGGGAAAGCAAGCCAATGGTGTCTGAGTAACCCGGAAGTTTTTGAAATCGTGGCTCAGTGGATTGATTCTATTTTTAAGGCAAATCCGGATAAGCATATTATGTCTGTGAGTCAGAATGATGGTAATTATACCAATTGTACATGTGATGCCTGCAAAGCGATAGATGATTATGAAGGAGCACTCTCAGGAAGTATCATTACTTTTTTGAATAAGCTGGCTGCCCGTTTTCCCGATAAGGAATTTTCCACGCTTGCCTATCTGTATACGATGAATCCTCCGAAACATGTGAAGCCATTGCCGAATGTGAATATCATGCTTTGTGATATAGATTGTGACCGTGAAGTGACTTTGACGGAAAATGCCTCAGGTAAAGAGTTTGTGAAAGCAATGGAAGGCTGGGCTGCCATCACTAATAATATTTTCGTGTGGGATTATGGTATTAATTTTGATAATTATCTGGCTCCGTTCCCTAATTTTCATATCTTGCAGGATAATATTCGTCTGTTCAAAAAGAATCATGCCACTATGCATTTCTCACAGATTGCAGGAAGCAGGGGAGGAGACTTCGCTGAGTTACGTGCCTATCTGGTATCTAAGTTAATGTGGAACCCCGAAGCGAATGTTGATTCTTTGATGCAGCATTTCCTGCATGGATACTATGGAGAGGCTGCGCCATACCTTTATCAGTATATCAAGGTGATGGAGGGAGCGTTGATAGGCAGCGGACAAAGATTGTGGATTTATGATTCTCCTGTTTCCCATAAATACGGAATGCTGAAACCACAACTAATGCGACGTTATAATCAACTGTTTGATGATGCAGAGAAAGCGGTGGCTGAAGATAATAAATTCCTGAAGCGTGTGCAGCGTGCCCGCTTGCCCATTCAGTATTCGGAATTGGAAATTGCCCGTACTGAGACTGGTACAGATATGAATGAGATCAGTCCGAAATTGGCACTTTTTGAAGAACGGGTGAAAGAATTTAATGTACCGACATTGAATGAACGTTCCAATTCTCCTGTGGAATATTGCCAGTTGTATCGGGAGAGATATATGCCCCGTGCAGAAAAAAGCGTTGCGATAGGAGCGAAGGTTACTTATCTTATTCCTCCTACCGGTAAATATGCAGAAATCGGAAAAACGGCATTAGTGGACGGACTATTCGGAGGATCTACTTTCGTTGAAAGCTGGATCGGCTGGGAAGGAACAGACGGTGCTTTTGTTATAGATTTGGGTAAAGAGAAAGAAATACATAGTATAGATACGGATTTCCTGCATCAGATCGGAGCCTGGATTCTTTTCCCTCTGAAGGTGGTTTATTCCTATTCTGAAGATGGAGAGAATTATACACATTGGGGAACACATGATATGCCGGAAAACCGTTCGGGGAAAGTGGAGTTCCGCGGAGTGAAGACTGAATCGGAAATGCCAGTGCATGCCCGTTATGTGAAAGTTGAGGTCACCGGTACGAAAGAATGTCCCGAATGGCATTATGGTGTAGGGCATCCTTCGTGGTTCTTTATCGACGAAGTAACAATAAAATAAAAAAAAAGTAGGGGCAAGCGTTAGTAGTTTGCCCTTCTTAGTTGTATTATATATAGATGGGTCAGAAAAATGACCCTTTCATCTATATACTATTGAACTATGCAACAGAATAAAACTGCTTCTCAAGGAAAAACTATCAACCCGATTTATTGGGTACCTACCGCTTATTTTGCAATGGGACTTCCCTTTATTGCCATCAATTTGGTTTCCGTATTCATGTTTAAGGATTTGGGTATTTCTGATACTCAGATAACGTTTTGGACTTCTCTTATCATGATGCCCTGGACACTCAAATTCTTATGGAGCCCTTTTCTTGAAATGTATCGGACCAAAAAGTTTTTTGTACTGGTAACCGAACTGTTGAGTGGTATATTGTTTGGAGTAGTAGCTTTTTCGTTATTCTTTGATTATTTCTTTGCTATCAGTATTTCCACTATGGCGGTGATTGCGTTCAGTGGAGCCACACATGATATCGCTTGCGATGGTGTATATATGGCAGAACTGAATAAAGAGGATCAGGCTAAATATATTGGAGTGCAGGGGGCTTTCTATAATGTGGCAAAATTGGTTGCTAATGGTGGATTAGTTGCTTTGGCAGGTATGCTGGCCGAACATTTCGGGGCAATAGAAGGAGCTTCGATAGATGCCAATAAGGGTGCATATTCATCTGCATGGATGATTATTTTTGCCGTAATTGCTGCAGTAATGGTATTGCTCGGTCTTTATCATATAAAGATGTTGCCTTCTACACAAGTTCCTGCTACCGGAAAAAAAACTACTTCAGAAATCATGCAGGATTTGGTAAATGTGATTGGGAACTTTTTTACTAAAAAACATATAGTATATTATATCTTCTTCATTATTCTCTACCGATTGGCGGAAGGATTTATAATGAAGGTTGCTCCTTTGTTTCTGCGTGCCTCCAGAGAGGTCGGAGGTCTGGGGCTGTCATTGACAGAAATCGGCACATTGAATGGCGTCTTTGGTTCTGCCGCCTTTGTTATCGGTTCATTGCTAGGTGGAATATTTGTTGCCAGATATGGATTGAAGAAAACATTATTCATGCTTTGTTGCGTGTTCAACCTTCCTTTCCTTGCTTATACTTTCCTTGCTGTAGTCCAGCCGACCAGTCTTTATCTGATCGGAACATGTATCACAATGGAGTATTTCGGCTATGGTTTCGGATTTGTCGGACTGACCTTGTTCATGATGCAGCAGATTGCTCCTGGCAAACATCAGATGTCACATTATGCATTTGCTTCGGGAATCATGAATCTGGGAGTTATGCTTCCGGGAATGATCAGCGGCTATTTTAGTGATTTACTGGGATACCGTAGTTTCTTTATCTATGTACTGATCGCAACAATTCCTGCTTTTTTGATGACCTATTTTATACCTTTTACGTATGATGATTCAAAAAAGAAAAAATAAATTGCTATTTTTGAGTGATAATAGATAACTAATTACTAAATAAATAATTATTATGAATAAGATTCAAATTCCCTGGGAAGAACGTCCTGTCGGATGTACAGATGTAATGTGGCGTTACTCGCAAAATCCGGTCATCGGACGCTATCATATTCCTTCATCCAATAGTATTTTCAATAGTGCTGTCGTACCTTTCAAAGATGGGTTCGCCGGCGTATTCCGTTGTGACAACAAAGCTGTACAGATGAATATCTTCACAGGGTTCAGTAAAGATGGTATTCATTGGGATATTAGTCATGAACCGATTCAATTTAAAGCCGGTAACACGGAAATGATCGAATCCGAATATAAATATGACCCGCGTGTTACATGGATTGAAGACCGATATTGGATTACTTGGTGTAACGGCTATCATGGACCTACTATCGGTATTGCCTATACATTTGATTTTATAGATTTCTTCCAATGCGAGAATGCCTTCCTGCCTTTCAATCGTAATGGAGTACTTTTCCCGCAAAAGATAGATGGCAAATATGCTATGTTAAGTCGCCCCAGCGACAATGGACATACACCGTTCGGTGATATTTATATCAGCTACAGTCCGGATATGAAATACTGGGGTGAACACCGTTGTGTTATGAAAGTGACTCCTTTCCCTGAAAGTGCCTGGCAGTGTACCAAGATTGGTGCAGGTTCGGTACCTTTCCTTACTGATGAAGGCTGGTTGCTTTTCTATCATGGTGTTATCACTACTTGCAACGGTTTCCGTTATGCAATGGGTTCGGCGATACTCGATAAGGATCATCCCGAAAAGGTACTTTATCGTACCCGTGAATATCTGATAGGTCCGGCTGCACCTTATGAACTTCAAGGTGATGTGCCCAATGTGGTATTCCCATGTGCGGCATTGCAGGATGGTGAGCGTGTAGCTGTTTATTATGGAGCTGCAGATACTGTTGTAGGAATGGCTTTCGGCTATATCCAGGAAATAATTGATTTTACAAAACGGACGAGCATTATCTAAGAAGGATATGAGACGTATATTATTAACTTGCACAATGGCTTTCACCCTTCTCCCCGTATTTGGGGGAGAGGGTAAGGCCCCCCCTATGAATAAGGAAAAGAGTCTGTTGATAGATTATGTAGATCCTTTTATTGGAACGACAAATTTCGGTACCACTAATCCCGGAGCTGTTTGCCCGAATGGAATGATGTCCGTAGTACCTTTTAATGTGATGGGGTCTGCCGATAATACATACGATAAAGATGCACGTTGGTGGTCCACGCCTTATGAATATACCAATTGTTTCTTTACAGGATATTCTCATGTAAATCTAAGTGGTGTCGGTTGTCCCGAACTGGGTTCTTTATTGCTGATGCCTACTACCGGAGAACTGAATGTAGACTATAAGGAATACGGGAGCAAGTATAAGGACGAACAGGCTTCTCCCGGCTATTATTCCAATTATCTGACGAAATATAACGTAAAGACAGAAGTCTCTGCTACTCCTCGTACGGGTATTGCCCGTTTCACTTTTCCTAAAGGAAAGAGTCATATACTTCTGAATTTGGGCGAAGGCTTGACCAATGAGAGTGGAGCCATGCTTCGCCGTGTAAGTGACAGCGAAATAGAGGGAATGAAACTATTGGGTACTTTCTGTTATAATCCCCAAGCTGTATTTCCTATCTATTTTGTGATGAGAGTGAATAAAGTTCCTGCGACAACCGGATATTGGAAAAAGCAACGTCCGATGACAGGTGTGGAAGCAGAATGGGATCGCGACCAAGGCAAATATAAATTGTATACCCGCTATGGAAAAGAAATAGCAGGTGACGATGTGGGCGCTTACTTCACTTTTGAAACAGAAGAAGGAGAACAGGTCGAAGTACAGATGGGAGTTTCCTTTGTAAGCATAGAGAATGCCCGTTTAAATCTGGATAAAGAACAGTCGGGAAAAAACTTTGAACAGGTGCTTTCCGATGCCCGTGCGCAGTGGAACGATGACTTGTCACGTATCACTGTAGAAGGAGGAACGGATGCACAGAAAACAGTTTTTTATACGGCACTTTATCATTTGTTGATTCATCCGAACGTCCTGCAGGATGTAAATGGTGAATATCCGGCTATGGAGAGCGATCAGATTCTGACAACGAAAGGTACCCGATATACTGTATTCTCTCTGTGGGATACATATCGCAACGTACACCAGCTTTTGACTTTGGTTTATCCCGAACGTCAGATGGAAATGGTACGTACCATGCTCGATATGTATCGTGAACATGGTTGGTTCCCTAAATGGGAATTGTATGGAAGAGAGACTCTTACGATGGAAGGTGATCCAAGTATCCCGGTGATTGTGGATACATGGATGAAAGGATTGCGTGACTTTGACGTAGATCTGGCTTATGAAGCAATGTACAAGTCGGCTACATTACCCGGAGCGGAAAATCTGATGCGTCCGGACAATGATGACTATATGTCAAAAGGATACGTGCCGCTTCGTGAACAATATGATAACTCCGTATCTCATGCACTGGAATATTATATCGCAGACTTTGCCCTTTCCCGTTTTGCGGATGCTTTAGGAAAGAAGAAAGATGCGGAAATGTTCTATAAACGCTCTTTGGGATATAAGCATTATTATAGTAAGGAGTTCGGTACATTCCGACCTATTCTTCCGGACGGAACTTTCTACAGTCCATTCAATCCGAGGCAGGGAGAGAACTTTGAACCGAATCCCGGTTTCCACGAAGGTAATTCTTGGAATTATACTTTCTATGTACCACATGATGTATATGGATTGGCCAAACTGATGGGTGGAAAGAAACCTTTTGTCAATAAGCTGCAAATGGTGTTTGATGAAGGACTATATGATCCGGCTAACGAACCAGATATTGCTTACGCTCATCTGTTCTCTTACTTTAAAGGTGAAGAATGGCGTACACAGAAAGAGACACAGCGACTGCTGGATAAGTACTTTACGACCAAACCAGACGGTATCCCCGGAAATGATGACACAGGTACGATGTCTGCATGGGCTATTTTCAATATGATAGGTTTTTATCCCGACTGTCCGGGATTGCCGGAATATACATTGACTACTCCGGTATTTAATAAAGTAACGATCCGCTTGGATCCTAAATGGTATAAGGAAAATGAGCTGGTAATTGAGAGTAATCGTACCGGATCGGAAACTCTTTATATAAATAAGGTGTTATTGGATGGTAAGAAGTTCAATAAATACCGCATTACCCACGATGAACTTGTTCATGGTAAACGCTTGATATTTGATTTGAAATAACACACAGTGTTTCATAGGTATCGTTTTTGGGTTGACAAGGCTGTCGGACTTTTCAGGGTTCGGCAGCCTATTTTTTTTACATCTTACCTGAATAATCCTTTCAAAAAGATAGTGTCACTATATGTCTGCGATAATGACACTATATCAGTGGTATAGTGACACCATTTACCTAGGATAGTGTCATTATCTTATTTTTATAAATATCCCCTTTTCCGTTTTAGTATTAAATATTTGGAATGTAGCCGATTACAAAGTTTCCTTTCATCCGTCTTTTATACGATCAGCGTATAATTAAGATGATGAATAGAAAGAAATTATTTCAACATATCCTTTGGATATTAATCGTAGCAGAATGTTTTCCAATGCTGGCTGTTGCTGCATCGAAACAAAAAGAACAACGTTACAAGATCGCCGTATGTGACTGGATGATATTGAAACGTCAGAAGATTGGTTCGTTCCAATTGGTGCATGAGTTGAAAGGAGATGGAGTCGAGTTGGATATGGGTAGTCTCGGTAAAAGAGAAATGTTCGATAACAAGTTGCGTGAACCCCATTTCCAGCAGCTATTTCGTGAAACAGCTCAGAACTATAATTTAGAGGTTCCTTCTATTGCTATGTCCGGTTTTTATGGACAGTCTTTTTTAGATCGTGCTAATTATAAAGAATTAGTTCGGGATTGTCTGGATGCAATGAAAGTAATGGGTGCCAAGGTCGCTTTTCTCCCTTTGGGTGGAGTGGAAGCAGGCTGGCAGGAAACTCCGGAACTTCGGACAGCTTTAATAAAACGGCTGAAGGAAGTAGGAGATATGGCTGCTTCGGAAAGAGTTGTAATTGGCATTGAAACTCAATTGGATGCAAGAGAAGAAGTGAAACTATTGAAAGAGATTAATTCTCCCGGTATCAAGATCTATTTTAAATTTCAGAATGCATTAGAGAATGGAAGGGATCTATGTAAGGAACTCAAGATTCTTGGAAAAAATAGAATTTGCCAGATTCACTGTACAGATACGGATGGAGTGACTCTTCCTTTCAATGAGCGGCTGGATATGAATAAGGTAAAAAAGACGCTTGACAAAATGGGCTGGAGGGGCTGGCTGGTTGTAGAACGCTCACGAGACAAGGATGATGTGAGGAACGTGAAGAAGAATTATGGAACGAATATAAAGTATTTGAAAAAGGTGTTTCAAGAGTAATATAATAATTGAGATAATAGGTAGGAGGGACTTCAAACATTATATGTCCTCTTACTATATTAAAAGTCCGAACTTAAAAAAGTTCGGACTTTTTTTTCACTATGCGAATCAAATCCTAATCCTATAGAGATATTGATGCTTTCTCATCCTTTATTTCGGATGCTTGTAACCATTTTGTTTTTTATTTAATTCACTGTTTCCGTTATGGTATCAATCAGCAGAATTTTGGTGGATTACAATGATCTTATCCATTCGTCCTTTATATGAATCGGTTAAAGTGGAAGTTAAAACGATGTGAAGATGTGGAGAAGAACGATGATTGGAATATAAAATATTTAAAAGAAAATTTTCAATAATGATAGGGAGGGGAATTATGATATAGTTTAATAAAACTAAGAGAAAAAACTTCAGATTCTATTTTTTATTTTTTTAAGAGATTGCGATTCTTTTAGTTGTATCTTTTTATTTATGTGAATAGACGTCTGACGATGTAATATATCATTTTATATAAATTAAAATTTAATCTATGAAGAGTAAACATTTATTCTTGCGAGTAAAAAGGGATAGTTTGGCATTTGCGGCAGCTATACTTCTTTTTAGTTCTTGTGTTGATGGATACAAGGATGATTGGACCTTCTCATCGGAAGTTCAGGGGGTAACCTTGGAATCACCGTCGACTGAAGGTTGGACTTTTACCAGAAACGTAGATATTACGTCTTTGGAAATTAAATGGCCGGTAGTGCTAGGAGCCGGTGGGTACCAAGTGACATTTTATAATATTGATGATCCTGATAATCCAGTTGTTATAGGCGAAGAGAATGAAGTCGTAGATAAATGTACGATTACGCGTGATATTACTGAAGATACAAAGTATAAGGTTGCAGTCAGAGCATTAGGAAATCAGAAGTATAATAACGCTGATGCTGTTGCAGCTACGGAAATGACTTATAATACATTGGTTCGAGTACGTGAAACAATACCAACAGGAACTAATCTGACCGAATATTTTACGGCAAATCCGATTGAGCCTCTTGCAGAAGGAGAAGAAGAAATAGCTTATGAATTAGTGGCAGGTGGTGTATATGAAATGGATGGTAATATTGATTTAGGAACGACTACATTGACTATTCGTGGCGACAAAGTAAATCATGCCAAAATGACAATGAAAAGAAATGCTTCTTTTATAAATCGCGGAGCTGGTCTAAAAATTAAGTTTATAGATTTTGATTTTGATGCTGATACTTACAGTGCTTCTAATAGTAGAGGTGTCGTTATGTTCAATAGCACAGAAGCCGGTATAGTGCAGCAGCCTTATGTTTTCCAATCTTGTACTATAAAAGATCTTCCCGTACCATTATATTACTGTAATAATGGTTATGCTTTGTCGTCATTGTCTATTACTGATTGCTTGGTTAGCATTAATACAGCAAGTACTATATTTATAGCATTCAACGGTCAAGGTTGGATCAAAGATTTGAGCTTTTCAAACAGTACTATTTATTATACGGTTCCCGGATCTGCCTATTTTGTTCAGATGAGAGGACGTACTCCGTCAAACTTTAGCGGATCTGGCTGGAGTACATCGCTTCGGAAAATGAGTAATTGTACGTTCTATCAAATTGGCACTAACAATCGTTTTTTTAATAATGTAATAAACAGTAATAGTGCTGTGTTCTTTTTGGAAATGCAGAATACTATTTTTGCAGACTGTGTCGTAAGTTCGGCCACAGGAACTGAAGGTGTTTTCAGACGGATCTGTAATGCGGGAAATTATGGTAATGTAAATTATACACTTGGATATAATACTTATTATTATAGTGCTGTTCCGGGAGGATTCCTTGATTATGATACTAGTGATGAGAATGGACGAGACCATTCGGGAACAGCTATTAAAGTAGAGCCAAAGTTTGTGAATGCTGCTAACGGTGATTTTACTTTGAGTAGCTCGGAGCATATTGCGAATCGTTGTGGAGATCCACGTTGGCTTCCGACAACAGAATGAATACAATGTATAAATAATAACAGAATACTATGAGTAAAAGATATTTCATTTTAGGCTTATGTATGCTTTTTATACAAGCCTTTGCGCAAATCGTCTATGCCCAGAATGCACGTACGGTGACCGGGGTTGTTGTGGACGAATTTGGTGACCCAATTATTGGGGCTGCAATTAAGATTGTAGATTCTACGGTAGGCACGATAAGTGATATTGATGGTAAATTTAGCCTTCCCGTCCCGGAAGGGGGAAGATTGGCTGTTTCATTTGTAGGATACGTTTCTCAAACAATAACGAATTTGAATAATCCAAAGATTGTACTGAAAGAAGATGTAGCTAATCTGGATGAGGTGGTTATTGTAGGTTATGGTACACAAAAAATGAAAAACATAACGGGGGCGATTGAAACCATTACTCCGGATGAGATTAAAGATCTTTCGGTGGGTAACTTAGGTGATGCATTGAGCGGAATGATGAGTGGTTTGCATGTAAATTCGGGTGGTGGTCGTCCGGGTAGTACCCCAAGTCTACAAATACGCCAAAGTAATATCAATACCAGCATTACTCCCAATTCAACGCGTGGAGGTGATGCAGATCCTAGCCCATTATATGTAATTGACGATTTTATTTCTACAGAGGATGCATTTAATAATTTGGATGTGAGTGAAGTAGAAAGTATTACGGTTTTGAAAGATGCTTCGGCAGCTGTATATGGGGCACGTGCGGCTTACGGTGTCATATTGGTGAAAACCAAGCGCGGTAAGGTAGGTACACCTTCCATATCTTATACAGGGCAATTCGGTTTTACTGATGCTTTGAAAAAACCTAAGATGCTAAGTGCTTATGATTATGGACGTATTTATAATGCCGCACGTGGAGCTGGAACTTCTACCGGTGAATCGGAATCGGATAATAGAAGAACGCAATATTTCCAGGCTGACGAATTGGAAGCAATGAGAGGACTGAACTACGATTTGCTGGATGATGAGTGGAGTGCGGCTTGGACGCAACGCCACAGTCTCAGTATTAATGGCGGTACAGAGAAGGCTACTTATTTTGCGGGTGCATCTTACTATAATCAGGAAGGTAATATGGGACGTTTAGATTATGATCGTTGGAACTTCCGTGCGGGTGTTAATGCTAATATCGGTAAGTGGATTAAAGCCTCCTTACAGTTCTCAGGTGACATGGGTGAACAGAATAACTCACGTAATGGTATAACCAGTGGTGGGACAGATGCTGATTTTAATTCTCTAATGACACATTTGCCTTTTGTGCCCGGATATGTAGGTGGACGTCCTGTTGTATATACAGGTATGGAAAATGTGTCTTCGGGCTTAAGTGCTGTACGACTATTCCATTTTGGAGCAGTTCAGGATTCTCCTGACAATACTCAAAATCAGACAAATAATATGTCCATAAACGGTTCATTGGAATATGATTTTGGTTGGAGCAAATGGTTGAAGGGGCTAAAAGTGAAAGGTTCTTATTCGAGGAGCATTATCAATAATAAGAGTAATACTATCGGTACTAAAATGAATGTCTACAGGCTGCTGGAACGTGGTGGCAGTGGAAATCACCTTTATACTGGCGATGATATAAATATAGATGATAGCAATTTTGGTACTTTTACTTTGGATAATGGTAATTTATTGAGCCGTGCGATGAATAAAACGGATAACTACCAGATGAACTTGACAGTCAGCTACGCACGTCAGTTTGGTTTGCATAATGTGAATGGATTGTTTTCTATTGAAAAGGCAGAATCGGAATATGAATATCTGACCGGTACTGTAACTGATCCTTTCAGCTTTACCGATGGACAATCTAATTCGACAGCTACCGGTGCGGATCAAACGACTACGTTCGGTCGTACGGAATCGGGTATGCTCTCTTATATCGGTCGTCTGAACTACTCGTATGCAGACAAGTATTTGTTTGAGTTCCTGCTTCGTTCGGATGCATCTACCAAATTTGCTCCTAGTAACTACTGGGGAATGTTCCCTTCATGGTCAGCAGGTTGGGTTATCTCGGAAGAAAGCTGGTTTAATAAAGAAAAACTAGGTATTGATTTCTTGAAAATTCGTGGTTCATTCGGTATTTTGGGAAGAGATAATATACAACCTTGGTTGTGGACACAACTTTATAGCCGAAATGCAGATGGAGGTCCTATATTTGGTACAGCCACCAATACCTATAGTAGTGCAACATTCCAAATGCCGCAAAGAGGGGTCAACGCAGATGTACATTGGGATAAAACCTACAAGACCAATTTAGGTATCGATGTCAGGATGCTGGATAGTAGACTGGGTATTACATTAGATGCTTACTATGATATGGGACGTGAGTTGTTCACAACTTTCACGGGTACTTCTTTCTATCCGACTACTGTAGGTACGCAGGCTACTCCTGAGAACTTTGGAGAAGTTGATACGTATGGTTTAGAACTTACTTTGAATTGGAAAGATAAAATCGGTAAAGATTTTTCTTATTGGGTAAAAATGACTACCGGTTACAGTGATAACAAGATTAAAGAAGCCGGATTCCAGGCTACTCCCGGTTTTGATGACATTGTTCGGGGTGAACGCTCCGACCGTGGTGTGTGGGGATACGAATGTATTGGCATGTTCCGCACCTATCAGGATATCGAAGAGTATTTCGCAGTGAATAAGATCACTTCTTATCTTGGAAATACGAAAGATAACATTCATCCGGGTATGTTGATCTATCGTGATGTACGTGGTCAGCGTAATGCCGATGGCACTTATGGTGAAGCAGATGGCGTGATTGATCAGAATGACTATGTGAAGATTTCCAATCGTGCCAATAATCCTTATGGATTGACCTTTAATTTTGGTGCTTCGTATAAGAACTTCTCATTCAGTGCTCAATTTGGTGCAAGCTGGGGTGCTTATGCTCTTGTACAGACAGACTTACGTCAGGAAAAATACGATGATCTGGAATATAAAAATGTATCTGCCATGTGGAAAGATATGTATGTGTATGAAGATGTATTGGATGCTGGTGGTAATGTAGTGGCGCCAATGAACCGGAGTGCTAAATATCCAAACTTAAGATATAGTGCCATAAACGGTCAGGCTTCTACATTTTGGAAAGTTAGCGCAGCCAGCGTTCGATTACGTAATTTGACAGTTGCTTATAGCCTTCCGAAGGAATGGACAAATCGGATCGGCATCAGCAGTTGCCGTCTGAATTTGACTGCTCAGAACCTTTTAAACTTTTACAATCCTTATCCTGATGGTGTTTGGAGTACATGGGGAGGCACTTATGGAAGATATCCTAATTTGCGTAAAGTAACTTTAGGTGTTAATGTCTCATTCTAATATCAAAGAAGATTATGAAAGAAAAGATAAATAAAATATGTTTGACAGCATCGATGGTGGCAGGGCTAATCTGTTTTACTGGATGCAGCGATGATTTTCTGAAAGACAAGAAAGTATATGGAAGCTATGACGCTTCGGTTGTGTACGAAAATTATGAAACAGCCAAAAGTCGTGTGGACTTTTTATATCAGTCTTTATTGCCTAGTTCTACCGGAGGTTCCAATGCTTTGACCGATATAACCAGTGCGGGTATTGATGACGATTTTTCCAAATGTACGGAGGAATATGGAGACTACTCTATTTTCAATGATCCTACGGCATCTCTTACTATTCAGACTGTTCCCGATTATTTTTATGTAATCAACAGTGAAAGAAGTCCTTGGGGACGTATCCGCGAATGTAATAATGTGATTGAAGGTGTGACGGGAAGTGCGACTCTTTCGCAGACAGAGAAAGAACAGTTACTCGGACAAGCTTACTTTTTTCGTGCATGGCGTTATTATCTGTTGGTAAAAATGTATGGTGGTGTTCCCATTGTAGACCACGTCCAGAATCCGGTGATAGGTGATGGTAATGGTGAGAATCTGGTCATTCCTCGTTCCTCGACTAAGGCTTGTATAGACTTTATATGCGATGACTTGGAACTGGCAGCCAGCTATCTTCCTGCACGTTGGCAGAATGAAGGGCAGGATTACGGACGCATAACCGCTGGTGCAGCACTTGCTCTAAAAGGTCGTACATTGTTGCTTTATGCCAGTCCACTTTTTAACCGTGCCGATGACGCATCTCGTTGGAAAGATGCTTACGATGCCAATTTTGCTGCCATCGCTAAACTGAATGAAGGTAACTTCGGACTTGCTTATGAAGGCAATGGCGGAGAAGACAATGCTAAGAATTGGGCCAGAATGTTCGCCACCTATACAGGTGGAAGCGAAGCCGTATTTGTTACCTTATATAATAATGTGTCTCCTATTGCTTCACAAAACATCAACCGATACAACTTGTGGGAGCAGGGAATCCGACCAGGAAATATAAACGGAGGCGGAGGAAAGACTCCTACAGCGGAAATAATAGACATCTTCCCGATGATTGACGGTAAGAAACCGATGGAATCGGGAGTTCATTATGACCCTAAAAAGTTCTTTCTAAATCGTGACCCGCGTTTCTACCGTACATTTGCATTTCCGGGGGTAGAGTGGAAATTCAACAGTGGCAATGTCGATTTTTCAGGAGCAACGATGTCTGGTTTATGCCCGACCCGTTATACCAGTGGTGCGAACTATGAACTTTGGAATTATTGTTGGTATACTACGGCTGATGAGCGTAATAATCCGAGTAGAAGCGGTTTTGCAGCCGATATGCTGGGAACTAAGAATAGAGGAGTCTATGTTCGTAAACGTTCGGATGATTTTGATTTTGGCACTAGTCTTTATGTGTTTACTGATAACAACAGTGGTGATCAGCAGGGATTCAGACGATCGGCAGCTCCTTACATGGAGATACGGTATGCGGAAGTATTGCTGAATCTGGCAGAATCAGCTTGTGGTGCGGGCGGCACTTATCATGCGGAAGGGGTCAAGGCACTGAAAGCCGTACGTGGCAGAGTAGGCTATACGAGTGCAAATAATTATGGTCTGGATGCGGCGATTGAAACTGACCGTGCTAAATTGTTTGAAGCTATATTGTATGAACGTCAGGTAGAGTTGGCTTTTGAAGGTAAACGTGCGTATGATATGCGTCGTTGGATGCTATTTGACGGAGGTGTAGGACAAGGTGCTTTGAATGCAAGTTGGGCATTGAGTGGCTTTGGAGGTAATACTTGTACTTATTTGGGTGTGACTCCAATGAATGAACGTGGTAAGAGATATCGCATAGAAATCAATGTTGAAGGTACCGGGTCTGCAAATAATGACAGTGATCCGATTAAAAACGTAGAGCGACCAGCAGCACTGACATTGAATGAGAAGATTGCTACGGAAGCAGACGGAGAAACGATTCTTGATCCTGCTGTGTCAAGTATATGTACATTCTATGATACCTATTTCTCACGTAAAGATATCAGTCTTGATGGTAATGTGCTGGACATTAATCCTTATTTCCAACCTAGATATTATTTCTTTGGATTGCGTCAAAGTGCACAGCAAACTAATGCGACATTGTATCAGACCATTGGTTGGGAAGATTATGCTCACGGTGGTATGGGTACTTTCGACCCATTGGCAGAATAAAAGATTTTTCTGATTCCCGGAAAAAAGTAATTTAATATAAAAAGGTGGCCTCAAGGCACTTTCCTTTTAATAGGAAAAGTGTCTTGAGGCCACCTTTTTGCATATAATTTCCAATTAACTTCATTTTTGTTCTTTTTATGTGATTACATATCTTTAAATTATACGTCCTTTTTATGTATGAAGAAAAAGAAGAATGGTATGTGTATTTTATGATTATTTAAGTAGTTTACTAACATGTCTTCATTCAAGAGCTTATGGGAAGCTTCTTATAATTGTTATCAAGATGGAAAGCAATTCACAAGATTAACTGACTGTCAAAGTAGGGAGCTGAATAAATTGCATTTTCACTTTAATGCCTCACTCATCAGAGTGTGAATATAGCTAAAGTGAAAGTATTAGAAAAAGGAAAGGCATCATTAATGGTATCAGTTAAAGTGCTGTGCCATAATATATTTCTCATTAAACGATTTATTTTAGTGTTAGGAATCAAACCGAACAAAGAAATAAATCGAAAACTGTGGAAAGAAGCCATTAGTTTTGCAGCCATTACTGCATAAATGTGAATGAAATGTTTAACGGACTATTGTATATAATATTCAACTTAAATATTGATAACATAAGAACGTATTGTTTAATTTAAATTTAATGTATGAAAAGTAATCGTTTATTTTTACGAAGAAGAACACGTGGACTGTTATTCGCTACGTTATTATTTCTTTTAAGTAGCTGTACCATAGGGTATCACGAAGACGAATCTTTTGAGTCGGATGTGAAAAATGCTACACTGGAATCTCCCCAATTGGAGAATGTAAAAGTGGAACTTGATGCCACAGGAGAAAATGCAACTATTGAATGGCCTGTAGTGCATGGAGCAGAAGGTTATGAGTTTTCTTGGTATGTAGTTGATGATCCTGAAAATCCGATAGCTGTAGTTGAAGGAGAGTTTATCGATGGTTGTAGCGTTGAATTGGAAGTAGAAGAAGATACAAAATATAAATTCTTAATTAAAACCATTGGAAATAAACAGTTTAATAACAAAGATGCAGAAAAAGCCTGTGAAATAAGTTTTTCAACTTTACTTGAAACATATGCATCCATTCCTAGTGGAGTAGATTTGACTCAATGGTTTATTGATAATCCGCTTCCAGAGACTGATATGGAACCTAATGAAGATGGCACTTTAAAAGAGTTGGCATATGAATTAGAGGCTAACGGTGAATATACTATATCAGGTCCAATAGATTTTGGAGCACGTAAAGTTACAATTCGTGGAAATAAAATTAATCATTCGAAAATTACATTTGGTCAAAGTGGTAGAATATTAACACAGAATGGTTTGAAGATAAAGTTTATGGATTTCTATTGTAATGCAATGGAGAAAGGTTCTTCTGATGCTTCATTAATTGGATTAAGTAAGACTCCAAATGAACAATTAAAAGTATCTTCTGGAGAATACGTTATTAAAGATCCCATCGTTATTCAGTTTTGTAATGTATATGACCTTAATAGGCATTTATTATATGATTCAGGGAAAAAATATTGTGTGGAAAACTTTACAGTAAAAGCTTCTTTTATTAGATGTAATCAGTCTAATACGATTGTGTATTTTAATAAAGGTAGTTTTATTAATATAACATTTAAAGAGAGTACTCTTTGCAGTACTGTACAGAATGGAAGTTATTTTGCACAGGTAAATGGTAACAGACCTAACAAGATTACTGGATATTCAAATGGAACTTTTAATTTTTATAATTGTACAGTATACAATCTTGCTTATAGCAAAGACTTTACTAATTGGAATAGCTATAGAGGACAAGCATGCTTAACACTAAATTTCTCCAGAACTATTTTTGTAGATTGTGGTAAAGGAGATATGACGAATAAAATAATGGGTAATGCAAATATGTCTAGAAATTTCGAATATAATACTTATTGGTATAATGGTAGTCAAAGTAATGACAAATATGATACAAATACTCTTGATACAGATCCTGGCTTCATTAATGCTGCGAATGGTGATTTTACTGTAACTGGAGCAAGCCAGCTTGAAAAGAGAACTGGTGATCCACGGTGGCTTCCACTTGTTGAAGAGTAAGTAAAGTAGTATGATAATAAAAATTAAATGCAATGAATAAGAAAAATATTATTCTCAGTTTATTCATCGGTACACTGTTGACTTTTGTTATGCCATTGTGTGCCCAGAATCAGACAGTAACTGGACTTGTTGTAGATGTAAGTGGTGAACCGATAATAGGTGCTACTGTCATGGTGGTAAATGGGACAGTAGGTACAGTGACAGATATTGATGGGAAATTTAATATTAAGGTTGCTCCAAAAAGCAAATTGAAAGTTTCCTTTGTTGGATATACTTCACAAATTATATCTGATTTAAAAAATCCTAGGATTGTACTTTTAGAAGATCAACTGAAATTAGATGAAGTTGTAGTACTTGGTGATTATGGTTCTCAGAAATTACGTAATGCAACAGGTGCCATTGAAACGATTTCCACCGAAGAATTGAAAGATTTGTCAGTGGGTAGTTTGGGTGACGCGTTAGCTGGTAAAATAAATGGTTTACATGTATCACTTAGTGGTGGGCGCCCAGGTAGTACACCAAGCTTACAGATTCGTCAAAGTTCAGTGAATACTACCATTACTCCAAGTTCTGATTTAGGAGGTAATGCAAGCCCTACTCCACTATATGTTATTGATGGCTTTATTGCAGATGAAGGTGCTTTCAATAATTTAGATATAAATGAAGTAGAAAATGTGACTGTTTTAAAGGATGCTGCAGCGGCTGTATATGGAGCACGTGCTGCGTATGGTGTTGTGCTGGTTAAGACTAAACAAGGAAAAGTCGGTGCTCCCAAAATTTCTTATTCAGGACAGTTTGGTTATACAGATGCATTGATGTTACCGAAGATGCTAAATGCCTATGATTACGGTCGTATATACAATGCTGCTCGTGCTGCTAATACTGCTACTAAGGATCAAGAATCCGATGACTTGAGGGTACAACTTTTTCAATCTGATGAGTTGGAGGCAATGAAGGGTATGAATTATAATTTATTAGATAAAGAATGGAGTGCGGCTTTGACGCAGCGCCATAGTGTCAACATTAGTGGGGGGACAGAAAAAGCAACTTATTTCGGTGGTGTTTCGTATTATCAGCAAGAAGGTAATATAGGGCGCTTGGACTATAATCGTTGGAACTATCGTGCTGGTGTAAATGCTAATATTTCAAAATGGATGAAAGCTTCTTTGCAGGTATCTGGTAATTATGGAGAGACAAATAAACCTAAAAATGTAAAAGGTGGTGGCTCTGATGGTGATTTTGAATCTTTAATGTTACATGTACCTTATGTACCTGATCAAGTAAATGGATATTATATTTTTCATTCAGGTATGGAAAATATAACTAATCCAAGTGATCAGCAGAAGTATAATTTTGCAGCAGTACAGAATGCGTCAGATAATGTTGAGAATCAAAATCAGAATTTTTCTCTTAACGGTTCATTGGAGTATGATTTTGGTTGGAGTAAATACTTACGTGGTTTGAAGGTAAAAGCTTCTTATTCAAAAAATATAAGTACAGGAAAAACAAACACTATTGGTACAAAAATCGATGTATATCGCCTTATATCCCGTGGTGGCAGCGGTGGTCACCTTTATGTTGGTGACGAGATTGAATATAATGCTAATACACTGGGATTGTATGAGTTGAATAATGGCAACTCTTTGGGGCGTAGTATGAATCGCTCAGATAGTTATCAAATGAACTTAACTGTAAGCTATGCACGTCAGTTTGGTAAGCATTATGTCAGTGGTTTGTTCTCTATTGAAAAAGCAGAATCAGAATGGGAAGATTTGAATGGTAGTCTTACAGACCCATTACCATTTACAGATGGCCAATCTAGTTCTGTGGATTCCAATGCAGAAGGTTTTGCTCAAACTGTGACGTTTAACCGCAGTGAGTCTGGTATGCTTTCTTATGTTGGTCGTGTGAATTATTCATATGATGATAAATATTTGTTTGAGTTTATGCTCCGTTCTGATGCCTCTGCCAAATTTGCTCCTCAGAATTATTGGGGAATGTTCCCTTCATGGTCTGCAGGTTGGGTTATTTCAGATGAGAAATGGTTTGATAAAGAAAAGATAAAGATCGATTTTCTGAAAATACGTGGATCGTTTGGTATTCTTGGTAAAGACAATGTGAACGCTTGGCTTTGGACACAGCTTTACACTCGGAATCCAGATAAAGGACCTATTTTCGGAACTAATTCTAGTACAAATACAAGTGCTACGATTCGTATGCCGAAACAAGGAGTAAATCCTGATGTACATTGGGATAAGACTTATAAAACTAATTTGGGTATTGATATGGCCTTTTTGAAGAATCGAATGAGCGCTAATTTGGACTTCTATTATGATATGGGCCGTGAAATGTTTGCTTCACATCAAGGAACTTCTTATTATCCGAATACGGTAGGAATACAGCCTGCTCCAGAAAACTTTGGTGAGGTAGATACATATGGTGTTGAATTGTCATTAGGATGGAAGGATAAAATAGGAAAAGACATGTCATATTGGGTAAAACTTACAACAGGATACAATGATAATAAAATCAGAGAGACAGGTTGGAAGGCTGCATATGATTTTGATAAATTAGTGAGAAATGAACGTTCTGATAGAGGACTATGGGGTTATGAATGTATAGGTATGTTCCGTAGTTATCAGGAAATTAATGAGTACTTTGATAAATATAGTATTACTAAATATTTAGGAAATACAAAAGAAAATGTACATCCTGGTATGCTGATTTATAAGGATGTACGTGGACAATATGATGAATCAACTGGAACTTTTGGTCCGGCAGATGGTATTGTTGATGAGCAAGATTATATAAAAATTTCTCACCGTGCCAGTAATCCTTACGGTGGAACTTTAAATTTCGGTTTCTCTTATAAAGATTTTTCTATTAGTGCGCAGTTTGGTGCAAGTTGGGGAGCGTATTCCTTAGTTCCTACAACTATGCGTAAAGAAAGTTACTCTGAATATAGTAATGTGTCGGCAATGTGGAAAGATATGTTTGTATATGAGGATATTTATGACGCTAATAATGTAGTAACTGTAGCACAAAACAGAAATGCAAAATACCCGAATATTCGCTATAGCAGCGTAAATGGTGCACCCTCTACTTTTTGGAAAGTAAGTGCAGCAACATTGCAGTTACGTAATATGACAGTAGCTTATTCATTGCCTAAAGAATGGCTAAGAATAATTGGTATTAGTAGTTGTCGTTTCAATCTTACTTGCCAGAATGTATTTAACTTCCTAAACCCTTATCCAGAAGGAGCATGGGCTTCTTGGGCGGGAAGCTATGGATATTATCCGAACTTACGTAAATTTACGTTAGGTGTTAATGTTTCATTTTAATAATTTGAATACAATGATGAAGAAAATAAATAAGTATGGTTCAATTGCATTACTGACCATAACAGCTGCCATCTTTACAGGTTGTAGCGATCAATTTTTGGAAGACAAAAAATTATATGGAAGTTTTAATGGTACTACCATTTACGAAAACTATGAGTCGGCTGATAACCGTATAGCTTACTTATATTACATCATGCTGCCAAGTGCTACAGGCGGATCTGATCTGACTGGTTCTATGGGTGATATGCCAAGTACGGGAACAAGTGATCAATATTCGAAATGTACAGAAGAATATGGAGGTATATCAGGTTTGATGGATCCCAATTCTCCTCTTGATTATGAGACTGTTACTGATTATTTCAATATAGATAACAATTATTCTCCTTGGGTACGTATTCGTGAGTGTAACGACATGATTGAAGGGGTGATTGGCAGTGAAAGTCTGACTGAACAACAAAAGCAATTATTGTTGGGACAAGCATATTTCTTTCGTGCATGGCGTTATTATTTAATGGTAATGATGTATGGTGGCGTACCTATTATTGATAATGTGCAAAATCCAATAATAGGAGACAGTGAAGGTATTCATTTGGTTGTTCCACGATCGTCAACAAAAGAATGTATTGATTTTATTTGTAAGGATCTGCAGACTGCTGCCAATTATTTGCCAGCACGTTGGGACTCAGAAAATAAAAACTTTGGTCGCATAACGGCAGGAGCAGCATTGGCATTAAAAGGTCGTGTAGAATTATTATATGCTAGCCCACTATTTAACCGGGCAGATGATGTAACACGGTGGGAAGCCGCATATCAAACTAATTTAGCTGCTGTGAAGAAACTGGAAGAAGGTAATTTTGGATTGGCTTATGAAAATAATTCAGGAAAGAATGCAGCGGGTTGGGGAAAGATATTCTCCGATTATATTGGCTCAGAAGGTGGTGGAGGAACTGTTTCTGAGGCAGTATTAGTAACTTTATATAATAATGTATCGCCAGCCGAACACTTACAGCTTGAAAAATGGAATGGATGGGAACATTCTCTTCGCCCAGCTAATGCTGGAGGTGGGGGTGGTATGACTCCCACTGCAGAAATGGTTGATCTCTTTCCAATGGCGGATGGGAAGAAACCAAATGACATGAATGGATCTTATGATTATAATCAAGAACTTTTCTTTTTAAACCGCGATCCAAGATTTTATCGCACTTTTGCGTTCCCTGGTGTAGAATGGAAGTTTGATAGTGATGACTTGAAATCTTTTGGTGAAAAAGGTCAATTACCTTATGGCATTAATGGGTATACTACAGGGAATAATTACAAGCTGTGGAATTATTGTTGGTATGATAATGTAGATGATCGTAATAGTAACTCTAAGTCAGGCTATGCAGCTGATTGTCTAGGTACCAAAAATACGGGGATTTATTTGCGTAAGCGTACAGATGATTTAGCACTCAATTCTAATCCTTTATATATCTTTGAAAAGACTTCAGGTAATGGATTCAGACAGTCTGCTGCTCCATATATGGAAATACGTTTTGCCGAAGTATTATTGAATTATGCAGAGGCTGCCTGCGGAGCAAATCATTTTGACGAGGCTGTGAATGCTCTTAAACGGATTCGTAAACGTGTAGGATATACAGATAATTGTGGATTAGATCCAGCTATTTTTAATGATCGTGCCAAACTGTTTGAGGCTATACTTTATGAACGTCAAATAGAACTTGCTTATGAAGGTAAACGTTTCCACGATGTGCGACGTTGGATGTTATTTGATGGTGGAGTGGGTCAAGAAGCACTGAAATCGACTTGGAAACTTACCGGTTTTAATGGCAATACATGTAACTATTTAGGAGTTGAACCATTGAATGGTCAGAGAAGACATCGGATTGAGGTTTATGCAAAAAATTTTATTGCTGCTAAAAGTAATAATGTCTACAATGAAGATAAAACAATAAAAGAAACCTATGATGAATTATGGAATAAACGTCCGACAGCATTAAGTTTGACTGAAGATATAACTTGTACAGAATCAGCTGATGATGAAATAACATATGCAGATGCAAAGGTAAAAGCATTGGCTCAGTTTTATCAAGAACATTTTAAACGTAAAAATCTTAGTACTGACGGTAATGATGAAACTATTCTTCCAACATTTAAACCTTATTATTATATATTAGGTTTTAAGAAGAATGCGATGCAAAACAATGTTTCATTAGAACAAAACATAGGATGGGGCGACTATTGGAGAGGTGGAGCTGATGGTACCTTTGATCCTTTGGCAGAGTGAATTCGTTTATCAAAATAATTACTTGATCTGAAGAATGTTCATTTTGAAATAAACCTAAGGACCATTTATCACTTTGATCTTTTGAAAAGAATATTAAGGAATAAGTGGTCCTTTTGTATTTAAAGTTAGAATAGAAAAATATATTATATTTTCTGATTACATATTTCCTTGTTTTACGTCTTATTATTGTATTTTAGAATGATCAATCTCACAAAACCTAATAAAAATGAAGAAGAAACATGTACTTTTAGTCGCTTTTGCGGCTGCAATGTTGACTCCGACCGTTGTATGGGCACAATACCCGCAGATAACTGACGAAGCCAAAGCGAATTATACAAAGATGATGACCGAGGAACGGAAACGTTCTGATGAAGCATGGGAGAAAGCGTTACCTATAGTACTGAAAGAAGCAAAAGAAGGACGTCCTTATATCTCATGGGCTGGTCGTCCCTATGATTTGCCACAAGCTAAAATACCTTCGTTTCCGGGTGCTGAAGGAGGCGGAATGTATAGTTTCGGTGGCCGTGGTGGTAAGGTAATTACGGTTACTAATCTGAATGATCGTGGTCCGGGTTCATTCCGCGAAGCTTGTGAGACAGGTGGTGCACGTATCATTGTATTCAATGTGGCTGGTATCATTCGTCTGGAATCTCCGATTATTGTTCGAGCACCTTACGTTACTATTGCCGGACAGACAGCACCGGGTGACGGTGTTTGCATCGCCGGGGAATCTTTTTGGGTAGATACGCATGATGTAGTTGTACGTCATATGAGATTCCGTCGTGGAGAAACGAAAGTATGGCATCGTGACGACTCTTTCGGTGGTAATCCGATTGGTAATATCATGATAGACCACTGTTCATGTACATGGGGACTGGACGAAAATATATCTTTCTACCGTCATATGTACGATCCGAGTGAAGGTCAATATGAAAGCAAGGACTTGAAACTTCCGACAGTCAATGTGACTATTCAGAATACAATTTCTGCAAAAGCTCTGGATACCTATAATCATGCATTCGGTAGCACGCTGGGAGGTGAGAACTGTGCATTTATGCGTAACCTTTGGGCCAGCAACTCAGGCCGTAATCCGTCTGTAGGCTGGAATGGAGTGTTCAACTTCGTTAATAATGTAGTATTTAACTGGGTGCATCGTTCATCTGACGGTGGTGATTATACCGCTATGTTCAATATGATCAATAACTATTATAAACCCGGTCCTGCTACTCCAAAGAACAATACGGTAGGTTGCCGTATTCTGAAACCGGAAGCCGGACGCAGTAAACTGAATTATAAGGTATACGGTCGCGTGTATGCTGATGGTAACGTTATGGAAGGCTATCCCGAAATCACGAAAGATAACTGGAATGGTGGTATCCAAATTGAGAGTCAGCCAAATACAGACGGATATACTGAAAATATGCGGAGTTATGAGCCGTTTGCAATGCCTTATATCAAAATTACATCTGCCAATGATGCTTATGATTATGTAACGAAACATGCAGGTGCCAACATCCCTTGCCGTGATATCGTAGACGAACGTATCATAGAAGAAGTAAAAACAGGTATTCCTTATTATGACAAGAAACTAGCGAAGGATGCTAATGGTGATCTTACAGGTTTGTCTCCTAAGTCAATGGGAGAGGATGGCCAGTTTAAATATCGTCGTTTACCCAAAGATTCTTATAAGGTAGGTATTATTACTGATATTCGTCAGATGGGTGGTTTCCCCGAATACAAAGGAACTCCGTATGTAGATACTGATGGTGACGGTATGCCGGATGAATGGGAAATAGCCAACGGATTGAATCCGAATGATCCGAGTGATGCCAATAAGGATTGTACAGGTGACGGATATACGAATATCGAAAAATATATCAATGGTATCAGTACAAAACATAAAGTAGACTGGAGAGATTTGAAGAACAACTACGATACATTAGCTGAAAAAGGAAAATTAATGTAATTGCCACCGGCACCGGCAAGGTGCCGGAACCGGGTTTCCTTTCGGCATATTATATAATAATAAGATAAAATGAAAAAGATAGTTTTAATGTCCCTGTTGCTTCTTTCCGGTTGGATATCTGCCGGAGCGGTCGATCTGAATAAAGAGAATCGGGATCCGAAATATGTGGAGTCTATCGTCAACCGTTCGCAAAAGATTGTAGATAAACTCGGACTGACGGATGCAAAAGTGGCTGAAGATGTGTGTAATGTGATTGCCAATCGCTATTTCGAATTGAATGATATTTATGAAATACGGGATGCAAAGGTGAAGGCAGTCAAAGAATCGGGGTTGACCGGTGATGCGAAAAATGAAGCATTGAAGGCTGCTGAAAACGAAAAAGATGCGGCTTTGTACCGTTCTCATTTTGCCTTTCCGGCCAGCTTGTCTCTCTTCTTGAATGAAGAACAGATAGAAGCGGTGAAAGATGGAATGACTTATGGTGTGGTGAAAGTGACTTATGAAGCTACGCTTGATATGATTCCTTCTTTGAAAGAAGAAGAAAAGGTACAAATCTATGCCTGGTTGGTGGAAGCGCGTGAGTTTGCCATGGATGCGGAAAATTCAAATAAGAAACATGCGGCTTTCGGCAAGTACAAAGGACGTATCAACAATTATCTGGCCAAGAGGGGATATAATTTGACGAAAGAACGTGAAGAGTGGGCCAAACGTGTGAAAGCACGGGGAGGAACGCTGTAAAAGTATAGAATCCGGTAAAAAAAGGATTGGTAACCAGTGAGATACTATAAAAAGAAGTGGAATTCTTTCCCATTATTAAATGGTTAGTTTGTTTGATGGAGGAAAAGGGTGGCTCGGAGAGTCGCCCTTTTTATCGTCTCTAAATTTTGATTCTGACGAATCTTCCAATCTATTTGAGTACAAATCCGGCTTTTCATCGTCTCTGTATAAAGGATATTAGTATAGTGTAAAAGAATCATAGAAATGGGAAAGTTAAGAAATACATTAGCTGCAATAAGCATCCTGCTTTTAGCTTCTTGTGGAGGGAATAAAGATTATTATATGTTCACTTCATTTCATGAGCCGGCTGATGAAGGTTTGAGATATCTGTATAGTGAAGACGGAATGCACTGGGACAGTATTCCCGGTGTTTGGCTGAAGCCGGAATTGGGACAACATCGCCTGATGCGCGACCCTTCCATGGTGCGTACGCCGGATGGTACTTATCATTTGGTATGGACCACCAGCTGGAAAGGGGATTTAGGCTTTGGTTATGCAAATTCCAAAGACTTGATTCACTGGTCGGAGCAACAAATGATTCCTGTAATGGCAGACGAACCGACCACTGTCAATGTATGGGCTCCGGAGATTTTTTATGATGACGAGAGCGAACAGTTTATGGTAGTATGGGCTTCATGTGTACCAGGTCGTTTTGAAAAGGGAATCGAAGAAGAAGAGAATAATCATCGTTTATACTACATCACTACAAAGGATTTTAAGACAGTATCCAAGGCGAAAGTATTATATGATCCCGGTTTCAGCTCGATTGACGCTGTCATTGTGAAGCGGGCAAAAAATGATTATGTAATGGTGCTCAAAGATAATACACGTCCCGAACGTAATCTGAAAATTGCTTTTTCTGACTCTCTGACAGGACCTTATTCGCCGTCATCACAACCATTTACCGAATCGTTTGTAGAGGGACCGACTGTCGAGAAATTAGGTGATGATTATCTGATCTATTTTGATGTTTATAAAAAGAAAATATACGGTGCCATGCGTACCCGTGATTTTAAGAACTTCACGGATATCACAGAAAGTGTGAGTGTGCCTGTCGGGCATAAACACGGAACCATCTTTAGAGCTTCAGAATCAGATGTTAAAACATTGCTGGAAGAAAGCAAGAAGAAATAAACTTAAACTAGATAAGTTGAATCCGGAATAAACTAAAACCTGAAATAAATCATGAACAACTCAACGAAGATTCTTCTTGTATTGGCTGCCGGATGGATGGCGACTACCATTCAGGCGCAGACTCCGCAGGACAGAATCCATTACACAGGAAAAGAATTATCGAATCCCACCTATCACGACGGACAATTGTCTCCGGTAGTGGGAGTGCATAATATTCAACTGGTGCGTGCCAACCGCGAGCATCCGGAAGCGTCGAACGGCAATGGATGGACTTACAACCATCAGCCTATGCTGGCTTACTGGAACGGTCAGTTTTATTATCAGTATCTGGCAGATCCGTCAGATGAACATGTACCACCTTCCCAAACGTTCCTCATGACCTCGAAAGACGGTTATCAATGGACAAATCCGGAAATAGTGTTTCCTCCTTACAAAGTGCCGGACGGATATACCAAAGAATCCCGTCCGGGTATGCAGGCAAAAGACTTGATTGCTATCATGCACCAGCGTGTAGGCTTTTATGTATCTAAGTCGGGCAGATTGATTACGATGGGAAATTACGGAGTAGCTTTGGATAAGAAAGACGACCCGAACGATGGGAACGGTATCGGTCGGGTAGTACGTGAGATAAAGAAGGACGGTTCGTTCGGACCGATTTATTTCATTTATTACAATCATGGATTCAACGAAAAGAATACCGATTATCCCTATTTTAAAAAGAGCAAAGACCGGGAATTCGTAAAGGCTTGCCAGGAAATACTGGATAATCCGCTTTATATGATGCAATGGGTAGAAGAAGCTGACCGTGAAGATCCGATCATTCCACTGAAAAAAGGATATAAAGCATTCAATTGCTATACATTGCCCGATGGACGCATTGCGAGTCTTTGGAAACACGCTTTGACTTCGATCAGTGAAGATGGGGGACATACCTGGGCAGAACCTGTGCTTCGTGCAAAAGGATTTGTCAACAGTAATGCGAAAATCTGGGGACAACGTCTGAGCGATGGAACCTATGCTACGGTTTATAATCCGTCGGAATTCCGCTGGCCGTTGGCTATCTCATTGAGTAAGGACGGATTGGAGTATACTACATTAAACTTGGTACATGGTGAAATTACTCCGATGCGCTATGGAGGAAATTACAAATCATATGGTCCTCAATATCCCCGTGGCATTCAGGAAGGAAACGGAGTGCCTGCAGATGGTGATTTATGGGTTTCATATAGCGTGAATAAAGAAGATATGTGGATTTCCCGCATTCCTGTTCCGGTAGAGATTAATGCTTCTGCACACGCGGATGATGATTTTTCAAAGTCGGGATCAATAGCTGAGTTGACCAATTGGAATATTTATTCTCCGGTTTGGGCACCCGTTTCTTTAGAAGGAGAATGGTTGAAGCTACAAGATAAAGATCCCTTCGACTATGCGAAGGTAGAACGTAAGATTCCGGCTTCGAAGGAATTGAAAGTCTCATTTGATTTGTCGGCAGGACAGAATGATAAAGGTATACTTCAGATTGATTTCCTGGATGAGAACAGCATTGCCTGTTCACGATTGGAACTCACTCCGGACGGTATTTTCCGTATGAAAGGTGGTTCACGTTTTGCAAATATGATGAACTATGAAGCAGGAAAGACTTATCATGTAGAAGCTGTTCTTTCGACTGCCGATCGTAATATTCAAGTGTATGTGGATGGTAAGAGGGTAGGGCTGCGTATGTTCTATGCTCCGGTAGCAACGATTGAACGGATTGTTTTCCGTACCGGAGAAATGCGTACATTCCCGACTGTGGATACTCCTGCTGACCAAACCTATGATTTGCCCGATGCAGGCGGACAGGAACCATTGGCAGAATATCGTATAGCCAATGTGAAGACTTCGTCCACCGATAAGGACGCTTCTTCCGCTTTTTTGAAATATGCAGACTTTAGTCATTATGCAGAATCTTTCAATGGCATGGAAGATGAAAATATTGTTCAGGCTATTCCCAATGCCAAGGCTTCGGAATGGATGGAAGAAAATATCCCTTTGTTTGAATGTCCGCAGCGTAATTTTGAAGAAATGTATTATTATCGTTGGTGGTCATTGCGTAAGCATATCAAGGAGACTCCCGTCGGATATGGTATGACCGAGTTTCTGGTTCAGCGTTCTTATTCGGATAAGTATAACCTGATTGCCTGTGCTATCGGACATCATATTTATGAAAGTCGTTGGCTGCGTGATCCGAAATATCTGGATCAGATTATCCATACATGGTATCGTGGCAATGATGGAGGACCGATGAAGAAGATGGATAAGTTCAGTTCATGGAATGCAGATGCTGTACTGGCACGCTATATGGTAGATGGCGATAAAGATTTCATGCTGGATATGACGAAGGATCTGGAAACGGAATATCAGCGTTGGGAACGTACCAACCGCTTGAAGAACGGACTGTATTGGCAGGGTGATGTACAGGATGGCATGGAGGAATCCATCAGTGGCGGCCGAAAAAAGAAATATGCCCGTCCGACGATTAACAGCTATATGTATGGTAATGCAAAAGCCCTTTCGATAATGGGAATCCTTTCCGGTGATGAAGGAATGGCTATGAGGTATGGTATGAGAGCGGATACATTAAAGAGTCTCGTAGAAAACGATTTATGGAATACACGCCATCAGTTCTTTGAAACGATGCGTACTGACTCTTCCGCCAATGTGCGCGAGGCAATCGGGTATATCCCGTGGTATTTCAATTTACCGGATACAACAGAGAAATATGAAGTTGCCTGGAAAGAAATTATGGACGAGAAAGGATTTTCTGCTCCTTATGGATTGACTACGGCAGAACGCCGTCATCCGGAATTCCGCACGCGTGGAGTCGGTAAATGTGAATGGGACGGGGCTATCTGGCCGTTTGCTTCTGCACAGACGTTAACTGCAATGGCTAATTTCATGAATAATTATCCTCAGACCGTTTTGTCTGACAGCGTATATTTCCGTCAGATGGAATTGTATGTAGAGTCGCAGTATCATCGTGGACGTCCATATATTGGCGAGTATCTGGACGAAGTAACCGGATATTGGCTGAAAGGCGATCAGGAGCGTAGTCGCTATTACAATCATTCTACTTTCAATGATTTGATGATTACCGGATTGATCGGACTTCGTCCGCGTCTGGATGATACGATCGAGATTAATCCGCTGATTCCGGCAGATAAATGGGATTGGTTCTGTCTGGATAATGTTTTATATCATGGTCATAATCTGATGATTCTTTGGGATAAGAATGGCGATCGTTATCATTGTGGAAAGGGATTGCGTATCTTTGTGAATGGAAAAGAAGCAGGACATGCAGATACGTTGACAAGACTTGTTTGCGAGAATGCATTAAAGTGATATATTTATAACAGATAAGAGACAGAGCAATAATGACTTTTAAGAAATATATTCTTCTTTTACTTTGTCTGCCATGCTTCGTACAGGCAAAGAATATAACGATCAGCCGCCTTACCTGCGAAATGCAGGAAGGGCTGGTGGTCGTTGAAAGCTGTCCCCGTTTGGGATGGGCAATGGAATCACCGGAGAATGGCACGAGACAGACTGCTTATGAAATAGAGATTAGGGAGGCTTTTACCGGACGTTCCGTCTGGAATAGTGGAAAGGTTACTTCTTCACAGAGTCAGCTGGTTCCGACTGAAGGAGCGGATATATGTCTGAATAATCCATTTAATTATAGTTGGCGTGTGCGTGTCTGGGATGAGACGGATACTCCTTCCGAATGGAGTCAGGAAGCAAAATTCCGTTTGGCATCCGATGACCTTTCTTCAGGGAAATGGATCGGCGCCATCACTCGTAAGGATTCTCACCTTCCCGAAGGGCGAAAGTTTCATGGTGGCGAATTGAAGAAACCGGAAGTGAAAGCTGCTTGGGAAGCGGTAGATACTTTGGCAAAGAAAAGTATTTGCTTGCGAAGAACGTTTCAGACAGGAGAGACAAAAGGGAAGAATGCGAATCGGAAATCCGGAAAAAAAATTGTGGAAGCTACTGCGTATGTTTGTGGCTTGGGATTCTATGAGTTTTCTCTGAATGGCAAAAAAATAGGAGATAGTGAATTTGCTCCGCTTTGGAGCGATTATGATAAGAGTGTTTATTATAATACATACGATGTAACGGAGCAGTTACAGGATGGTGAGAATGTTGTAGGAATCTTATTGGGGAATGGATTCTACAATGTACAGGGAGGGCGCTATCGCAAATTGCAGATTAGTTTTGGTCCCCCCACACTTTTATTTGAATTAGTAATCAATTATGAGGATGGAACACGCGAGACGATCCGTTCGGATCATGAGTGGAAATATGATCTGAGTCCGATAACCTTTAATTGTATTTATGGAGGGGAAGATTATGATGCCCGTCGCGAACAGAAAGGATGGAATCAAGTTGGTTTCAATGATAGTCACTGGCATCCGGTAGTGGTTCAGGAAGCGCCGAAAGGAGTGCTCCGTCCGCAGATGGCACCTCCGGTGAAGATTATGGAACGGTATGATATTCAGAAAGTAACCAAGTTGAATTCAGAACAGGTGATGGCTGCTTCCAAATCTACCAAACGAACAGTAGACCCTTCTGCAGTTGTGTTGGATATGGGACAGAATCTGGCCGGTTTTCCGGAGATAACCGTACGTGGTAAACGAGGACAGAAAGTCACCTTGATAGTAGCGGAAGCATTGACGGATGAAGGAGCTTGTAATCAGCGTCAGACAGGGCGTCAGCATTATTATGAATATACACTGAAAGGTGAAGGTGACGAAATCTGGCATCCTCGTTTTTCATATTATGGTTTTCGGTACATTCAGGTAGAAGGTGTTGTATTGAAAGGGCAGAAAAATCCTCAGAAACTACCTGTCCTTAAAAACATTCAATCCTGTTTTATCTATAATTCGGCAAAGAAAGTCTCTACATTCGAATCTTCCAACCGAATATTCAATGCAGCTCATCGATTGATTGAGAAGGCGGTTCGCAGTAATATGCAATCCGTATTTACTGATTGTCCGCATCGGGAGAAACTCGGATGGCTGGAACAGGTGCACCTTAATGGACCGGGACTGCTCTATAATTATGATCTGACAGCCTATGCTCCACAGATTATGCAGAATATGGCAGACGCCCAGCATCCGAATGGGGCAATGCCCACAACGGCTCCAGAGTATGTAGTCTTTGAAGGTCCCGGAATGGATGCTTTTGCCGAATCCCCGGAGTGGGGAGGTTCACTGGTTATTTTCCCGTTTATGTACTATGAAACTTACGGGGATGATTCTTTGATTAAGAAGTATTATCAGCATATGCGTCGTTACACTGACTATCTTAAGACTCGGGCAGATAACGGTATTCTTTCTTTCGGATTGGGTGACTGGTATGATTATGGAGATTTCCGCGCCGGATTCTCCCGTAATACACCTGTTCCGTTGGTGGCTACAGCACATTATTATATGACTGTTATGTATCTGATAAAGGCTGCCCGAATGGTAGGTAATGAATTTGACGTTCGTTATTACAGTTCATTGGCATACGATATAATGGTAGCGTTTAACAAACGGTTCCTGGATAGTAATACAGCACAATATGGTACAGGGAGTCAAGCTAGTAATGCACTTCCCATCTTCCTTCAGATGACTCAAAGTACAGGAGATAAAGGAGATTACACGCCGGATGCAAGTCTGGCTGCCAAAGTGTTGACGAATCTGATTAAAGATGTGGAATCGCACGGCAATCGTTTGACTACCGGAGATGTGGGAAACCGCTATCTAATTCAGACATTGGCACGTAATGGACAGCATGAGCTTATTTATAAGATGTTCAATCATGAAGAAGCTCCCGGATACGGCTTCCAGCTGAAGTTTGGTGCAACTACATTGACGGAGCAGTGGGACCCGCGTCAGGGTTCTTCATGGAATCATTTCATGATGGGACAGATTGATGAATGGTTCTTTAATTCATTGATTGGTATTCGTCCGTCTACAACATTATCAGCTTCTGTAAATGAAAAGGATGAGCCAATGCAAGGGTATCAGAAGTTCATCATTGCTCCGAAGCCGGTAGGAGACTTGAAATACGCTAAATCAACTTACGAGACTCTCTACGGTACTATTTTGGTAGACTGGACTCGTCAGAGCGGTACTTTTACTCTGAATGTATCTGTACCGGTGAATACCACTGCTATCGTTTATCTTCCGGGTGAAAAAGAACCGAAAGAAGTACAAAGCGGGACATATAAGTTTGTTGCTGCCGAATAAGATATAAAAAAGAAGAACTATTTAATAATATAGAATATGAATTTACGAATTACTCTTTTGGCTTTTCTTTGCCTTTGCGCAACGGCGATCCTCCGTGCCGAACGCGTCGATATGTTGAAAGCGGGTGCAAAAGCAAATGGGAAAGCTCTCAATACAAAGCTGATAAATTCAACGATTGACCGTTTGAATCGTGGAGGCGGAGGTACGCTCTTTTTTCCTGCCGGAACGTATCTGACGGGAAGTATCCATCTGAAAAGTAACATTACACTGGAACTGGAAGCCGGAGCTACCCTGCTTTTTTCAGACAACTTTGACGACTATCTTCCTTTTGTAGAAGTACGTCACGAAGGAGTCATGATGAAAAGTTTCCAGCCATTAATCTATGCGGTTGATGCGGAAAATATCACTATCAAGGGAGAAGGTACACTAGATGGTCAAGGTAAGAAGTGGTGGATGGAGTTCTTTCGTGTAATGATTGACCTAAAAGATAATGGTATGCGTGATATTAATAAATATCAGCCGATGTGGGATGCTCAGAATGATACGACTGCCATCTATGCAGAGACGAATAAAGATTATGTCAGCACTTTGCAGCGTCGTTTTTTCCGCCCTCCGTTCATTCAGCCTGTTCGTTGCAAGAAGGTGAAGATTGAAGGAGTGAAAATTGTCAATTCTCCTTTCTGGACTGTTAATCCGGAGTTTTGTGATAATGTGACCATCAAAGGGATCACAATAAATAATGTCCCTTCTCCCAACACGGATGGGATCAATCCTGAGTCCTGCCGGAATGTACATATCAGTGATTGCCATATTTCTGTAGGCGATGACTGCATTACGATTAAATCCGGAAGAGACGCACAAGCCCGCCGCTTGGGAGTGCCGTGTGAGAATATTACTATTACCAATTGTACGATGCTTTCCGGTCATGGTGGTGTAGTGATCGGCAGTGAAATGAGTGGCAGTGTGCGTAAGGTCACGATCTCTAACTGTGTATTTGACGGAACCGACCGTGGTATCCGCATCAAGTCAACCCGTGGAAGGGGAGGAGTCGTAGAGGATATTCGTGTCAGCAATATCGTAATGAGTAACATCAAGCAGGAGGCTGTCGTCTTGAATCTGAAATACAGCCAAATGCCTGTAGAAGCAAAGAGTGAGCGTACTCCGATATTTCGTAATGTTCATATCAGCGGTATGACTGTGACGGATGTAAAGACTCCGATTAAAATAGTAGGACTGGAAGAAGCTCCGATTTCTGACATTGTATTGCGTGACATCCATATTCAGGGAGCCAGACAGAAGTGTATCTTTGAAGATTGTGAACGTATCACTATGGATAACGTAATCATTAACGGTGAAGAAATAAAACTGAAATAAACCTCTTGGGAGGTTACATATTTATAAATATAAGAAAATGAAACGAATCCTTTTCTCATTGCTTCTCGCTGCATCTCTTTCGGCAGAAGCACAGACGCAGACATACGAGACGGAATTTGCCCGTCCCTTGAATGAAGTATTGGCAGATGTTCAAAATCGTTTCGGAATCCGTCTGAAATATGATATTGATACGGTAGGAAAGATTTTACCTTATGCTGATTTCCGTATCCGCCCTTATTCTGTAGAAGAATCTTTGACGAATGTGTTGTCACCATTCGATTATAAATTTGTCAGACAGAGCGGTAATCTATATAAGTTGAAGGCTTATGAATATCCTCGTCGTACAGATGCTGACGGAGAAAAAATGCTGGCTTATCTCAATACGCTTTATGCGGATAAGCAGGCTTTTGAACTTCGTGCCGATTCACTGAGAAAAGAGGTCCGTCAACGTTTGGGGATCGATACTTTATTGGCCCAATGTGTAAACTCTACCCCCATTTTATCGAAAATACGGAAGTTTGATGGCTATACTGTGCAGAATTTCGCACTTGAAACTCTTCCGGGACTATATGTTTGCGGGTCTGTTTATACACCTCAATCGAAAGGGAAACACGCTCTGATTATTTGTCCGAACGGACATTTTGGTGGCGGTCGTTATCGGGAAGATCAGCAGCAGCGTATGGGCACATTAGCTCGTATGGGAGCTGTTTGTGTCGATTATGATTTGTTTGGCTGGGGAGAATCAATTCTCCAGGTGGGAAGTGCGGCGCATCGCAGTAGTGCGGCACATACTATTCAGGCAATGAATGGATTGTTGATTCTCGATTATATGCTTGCTTCCCGTAAAGATATCGATACCAAACGTATTGGTGCCAACGGTGGTTCCGGTGGTGGAACGCATACTGTACTACTGACAACGTTGGATGATCGTTTTACTGCTTCTGCCCCGGTGGTTAGTCTGGCTTCTCATTTCGATGGCGGTTGTCCTTGTGAAAGCGGTATGCCTATTCAGCTATCGGCAGGAGGTACTTGTAATGCTGAACTGGCTGCAACATTCGCTCCTCGTTCGCAATTAGTGGTTTCTGATGGCGGGGACTGGACAGCAAGTGTTCCTGCACTTGAATTTCCGTATTTGCAGCGTATCTATGGATTCTATGATGCGAAAGACAACGTGACGAACGTTCATCTTCCCAAAGAAAAACATGATTTCGGTCCGAATAAAAGAAATGCAGTCTATGATTTCTTTGCCGAAGTCTTCGATTTAGATAAAAAGATGTTGGATGAGAGTAAAGTAATTATCGAACCGGAGTCTGCCATGTATAGCTTTGGAGAGAAAGGGGAGTTACTTCCGGGAAATGCAATTCGTTCGTTCGACAAGGTGGCTGCTTATTTTGATAAGAAGGCTTTTGCCAAATTGAAATCGGATGCTTCTCTTGAAAAGAAAGCAATGGAATGGGTAGCTTCACTCAATCTGGATGATGAAAAGAAATCAGGTTTTGCGGTGACGACTATTTATAATCATCTTCGCCAGGTTCGAGACTGGCATAATGATCATCCATATACGACAATACCTGCGGGTATCAATCCTACAACGGGCAAACCGTTAACTCAGCTCGAACGTGAGATAATAGCAGACTCAGCTATGCCCAAGGAGGTTCATGAAAGACTGATGAAAGGGTTGCGCAGAGTACTGACGGAAGAACAAGTTGAGCAGATTTTAGATAAATATACAGTTGGCAAAGTCGCTTTTACCATGAAAGGGTATCAGGAGATTGTTCCTGATATGACGGAGGAAGAAACAGCCTTTATACTTGAACAGCTGAAACTGGCTCGCGAACAAGCTGTTGATTACAAAAGCATGAAACAGATATCTGCTATCTTTAAAGCTTATAAAACGAAGATCGAACTGTATTTCTATGAACATGGCCGTAACTGGCGCCAAATGTATAAAGACTATGCAGAAAAGCGAAAGGCGGAAAAAGCAAAGGAAGGGAAATAGAGCCTCAAAGATACTTTTTTATTAATGCATACTATAAGCAGCAATATCTCTGACATAGAGAGGATTGCTGCTTTTTGCTTCATTTGCTTGTAGAATAATAGAGCTGGTCGGACATCTTTTATTGCGGAAAATGTGTTATATTGTGGACAGCTAATAAAAACATATATTATATGGATAAGCAAAAAGTAGCATTAGTCCTTTCTATGGGTGGCGCACGCGGTATTGCGCATATTGGAGTCATTGAAGAATTGTTACGTCATAATTTCGAGATAACTTCTATTGCCGGAAGCTCGATGGGGGCGATGGTAGGCGCAATGTATGCTTCGGGAAAGCTGGAGGAATGTAAAGAATGGCTCTATAGCTGGGATAAACGTAAGATGTGGGAACTGGCGGATCTGACATTAAGTCGGGACGGCTTGGTGAAGGGGGATCGTTTTATCAAAGAGCTGAAGCAGATTATTCCCGTTATGAATATTGAAGATTTGCCTATACCATACGTGGCAATGGCTACTGATATTGTTTGCGATCAGGAAGTGAGGTTCGATAGTGGTAATTTGTATGATGCTATCCGTGCTACTATTTCTATACCGATGCTCTTCCGGCCTTTACGGAAAGATGGTATGGTTCTGATTGACGGAGGAATACTGAATCCCCTTCCGCTGAATCAGGTGCATCGTACGGAAGGGGATATTCTGATAGCAGTCGATGTCAATGCTCCGATTGATTGCGGTAAGAAAAAGAAAATGAGTCCTTATAACTTGTTGACAGAATCTTCAAGAATGATGATGCAGCAAATTACCCGTTATCAGGTAGAACGTTGTCAGCCGGATATCTTAATTCAGATGTCCGGCAATGCTTATGATATGCTGGAGTTCCATCATGCAGCTTCTATTGTGGAGACGGGAATAGAGATTACCCGGGATGCGTTGAATACAGAACTTTATTCCGTATAAATCATTTTTTTCGTCATACCTCCGTCAATGGTTATATTCTCACCGTTGATAAAATCATTCTCATCCCGGCAGAGAAATAAACACATACGGGCAATATCTTCCGGTTTGCCCACTCGTCGGGAAGGATGTTGAGAATGGTCTTCCGGTCGGAGTTGATCATAATTTTGTGTTTGTATCCACCCCGGAGCAATGGAGTTTACTGTGATATTCCATTCGGATAATGATAAAGCTAATGCATGAGTCAGAGAATAGATACCACCTTTGGAAGCTGCATAACCTTCACTTCCCGGTTCACTCATCAAATAACGTGTTGAGCAGATATTAATGATTCTTCCATAAGGATTAGAATCAGACTGTGCCTTACGATGAATGGCAAGTAACCGTGAAGTAATAAATACAGGACGAAGATTGACGGAAAGAATCTTGTCGAAGTCTTCGACACTTGTTTCAGTAATGGAAGAAAATTTGCTGATACCGACATTGTTGATGACGATGTCTATGTCCTTCCATTCATCCAATATCTGTTGCATACAGCTTTCGAGTGCTTCTTTATCACTAACGTCAACAGGATGAAATATGGCTCCGGTATCTCTTGCCGTTTGTTGACCGGACACAGCATTAATGTCACAGAAGGCTACTTGATGTCCGTCTTTACAGAATGCTTCTACTATTGCTCTCCCTATGCCTTCCGCTCCGCCTGTCACGAATACTCTTTTTTTCAGGCTGTCCGGTTTTGAAACTATTTCACCTGCTACCTCCGTTTTGACTTGACTGCTGGTAGCCGTTTTCTTTTTCCCATATTTCTGTGCCTGTTTCCAAGCTGCTTTTCTGGCCTCGTATTGCTCTTGTTGTCTTTCTATATAATTATCTGCCATGATTGTTTTACTTTTAAATCTGAGGAGCAAAAATAATATATTTATGTGGTGTATGCAATTTATACAGCAATAAGGAGTATTGATAAACCTGTAAACAACAAAATACCGCACTGATACGATTATTGTCAGTGCGGTATAATGATAACAGAGAATCTGTTTTCCTTTTATTCAGCTACTACTTAAGCTTTGAAAGATCTATCTCCGCATACTTGATCCGTTGGCGACGCCAGGTATAGATTGCATGTAACTTTCCATCTTTCGCCTGAATAATGCTTGGATAAGAATATTGGCTGATAGGGCTGTCTTCTAATGTCAGAATCGGTTTCCAGTTGATTCCATCTTCTGATATGGCTACGCAGAGAGGAGTACGGGGACCTTTCGGTGTGCCTGGCAATGTGGAGAAATGATTGTAAATGAGAATGTGACGTCCGTCACTCATTGTCACGGCATCTGTTCCGGAATTGTTGTTCGGAACATTGCTTAATGTCACTTTACTCCATGTTTCACCATTGTCACTGCTCCATGATGTTGCAATCTTTGCATTGCGTGTACGGCAAAGTACCTGCAATCTTCCATCCTTATGCTTTAGGATACTGGGTTGGATGGCAAGAATCGGTTGTGCCCCTTCTCCCTGAATAGCTTCTCCCGCTTCCTGATCATCTACGTTTATACCACCTTTTTTACGGTTCTGAGTCGGGACAGACAGTTCGGCAGGTACCGACTCTGTCGTTTTCCAGGTTTTGCCTTTATCATCCGAATATTCAAAATGAATGCGCCATCCCCCTTTGCCCTCTCTGCTTGACGGGCAGATGATGCGACCGTTGATGTATTCCGGTTTGTTCTTGATAGGACCTAGAAATCCTTCCGGCAAGGCTTCGCGTTTGCCCCAAGTTTTCCCACCGTCTTTTGAACGAACCAGCCAGCCGGTCCAGTCGCCTACATTTAATCCTATTTTGTAGAACAGAATTAAATCTCCTCCCGGTATCTGGAAAAGTACAGGATTCCAGCAAGCTTTCCGGCGGGCATTCAGTTTTCCTTTGGCATCCACTACAGGAGTGCAGGTCGAATCTATGCCGGCTAAAGCAGCCTGCGAATCTTTGAGTGAAAAAACTCCGTCGGCAGCCAGCTTGGGAGCCGTCCATTCTTTGGCACCTTTGGGCTTGCGGCAAACCCAGATGCAGCAATCCGGATTACGTTCTTTGGTTCCACCGAAGAAAGAAGCAACGAGGTCACCGTTTTTCAGTTCTACAATGGTCGCCCCGTGACATTCCGGGAAAGAAGCTTTCTCGTATAGAAATTCATCGCTGATGATGGCAGCATTCCGTGTCGGTATATCTACGCTGAAATGATATTTTCCGGAACCTATTTTTTCTTTTCGTCCATCCGGCAGATGTACTTCTCCTGTAGTATTGGCAGGAAGTTCGATATCCCATTCCAAATGCATAGGAGTCTTTTTCCATCGGCTGGTAATCTTTCCGTAGATACTCATATAAGAAGCATCCACATTACTCAATTCCTGAATTTCGAAAGCAGGCTGGAAAACAATATGTTTGTAACCGGATTTCCAACGGTCGGCACGGATACCTGCCAGATTGTTGAAACACCAGGGGAGTAAGTCTCCTAATAACATAACATGATTTCCGCTGTTCATTCCGGGATTTGCCGTGTCACCGTTCCAAAGTTCCCAAATAGTGGTGGCACCTTGTGCTGCCATATATCCCCATGAAGGATATGTATCATTGGTAGCCAACAGATAAGCTACATCTGCATGCCCCCGACGACTCAATTCACGCATCAGCCATTGAGTACCGATTACTCCGGTACTGATATGCCCTTTGTTCGTTGTAATAATGGTGGTTACTGCATTCTTTGCTACTTCTTTGATATGCGCTTTGGGCACGAGACCGAAGGCAAGTGGCAGAATATTAGCTGTTACAGTATTATTCCCGTAGAAAACACTATCCGGATACAGAGTATGACCGGGTACAAGTGAAGTACCTTCCTTTATATGCAGGAAATGTGCATTGAATGCATCCTTCATTTTATGTTCCAGGTCTTCCCACTCTTTGGCATCCGCAGTCAATCCCTGAAGACTGGCGAAGCGATGCATCAGTTGCAACACTTTCAGGTAATAGGCGGTAGCGATCAAGGCACCATCCGTTTTGCGGGCAGGATCTTGACTGTGAATCATTTCCAACGATTCGGGTGGAACACACCAGTCTCCATATTTATCTTTGGTGATGATGTAGTCCTTTGTCATATAATACTCACGGATGTGCGATATCCATTTCTTGATAGCCGGATAATTATCTTCTATCGGACGTATGTCTCCATAATTGGTGAAGAGCATATCACAGACTAGGGGCAGGGTAGCAGGCCATGTGACATTATCCGAATAATAGTTCCAGTAAGCCGGAGCTACATCAGGAATACAGCCATCTTCGCGCTGTGCTTCGCGGATGTCACGTGCCCATTTGTTGTACATGGCATGATTGTCGAAGAACATACTTTCCCCCCAACAGCCCATTGCATGATCTCCCAGCCAGGGCTGACGTTCGTTACGCTGGGGACAGTCTACCGGCATACCTTTATAGTTACTCCGAATCCCCCAGAATGCATTACGTATAACTTGGTTCAATGTTTCGTCCGAACAGGAAAAAGAGCCTGTATGATCCATCTCATCTTCTACGACTTCCACTACGAAATCCTCGGTTTTGGCATCCGGATATCCGCTGATTTCCACATAACGGAAACCATGATATACAAAACGGGGAGCCCAGGTGGCACCTTGCGGTTCACGTCCGCTAACTACATATATATCCGTACAATGTGCGTCGCGCAGGTTTTTCGTGAAGATTTCTCCATCTGATTCCAGACGTTCTGCAAAATGAAGACGAATGCTGTCGCCTGCCTGACCTTTGATGCGGAAACGTACCCATCCTGCCAGATTCTGACCGGTATCCATAATGTATTTGTCACCCATTTTTTGGATAGAAACAGGTTTCAGCGTTTCCGTTACTTTCATCCCCGGCATCATTTGGGCACGAAGTGTACCTGAAGGAATACTGACGCGTTCTGCCGACATCCATTTTGTATCGTCATAACCTGTCTGCGTCCAGTTCCCCAGTTCTTTGCGGGCGTCATATTCTTCGCCGTCATATTCGTTATTGCTGCGGACAGGACCTTCGGTTGTCAGTTTCCATGAAGTATTTGTTGCGATTGTCTCCTTACTGCCATCTGCATATTCAACGATCAGATTCAGGCGCAGTTTGGGATATCCGAAGGTCGGAATCTTGTATGGCTTGTAATTCTGACGCATGGTATAAAAACGACCATTGCCTAAAGTAACACCGATGGCGTTCTCTTGCTGAAGTTGGGAAGTGACATCGTATGTGTTATACAAGATTGTCTTCCGGTAATCGGTAGGAGCGGGGGCCAGTACCTGATCACCTATGCGTTGTCCGTTGATGAACAGTTCATACAAACCCATTCCGGCAATGTGCACTGTGGCACGCTTTATTTCTTTCTTCAAGGCAAATTCCTTGCGAAGATAACGGGCTGCCAGGCGGCTCCATTGAGTCTCACTGTCCCCCGGAGCTGCACGGTCCAGACCGATCCACTGACCTTGCCAGTCTGCTTCATTGAATAGTCCCATGCTCCAGAAAGCCGGACTACTCCAATCACTTTCACCTTTATTGGTGTAAACCTTCACCTTCCAGAAGTAGGGAGCATTGCGCTTCAAATTTTCTCCCTGGTAGGTTATCCATTGGGAAGCATCTGTTTCTACTTTTCCGGAATCCCACATATCTCCTTTCCCTTGTGCCAATAGCTCGGGGGAAGATGCAACGAGAATGTGATACGCGGTTTGCATCACATTCTGTTCGTTCGACTCGATACGCCAACCCAGTCGGGGTTGGCGCGTATCGATACCCGACGGATTCTTTAGCTGCTCTGTCCGTAGGTTGGTTACGTCTATGGCTGCACGTATCGGACCTGCTGCAAGAAACAGAACAGAAAAGAATGATAATATAAGTATCTTTTTATTCATGAGTGTCAATTTGATAGCAGTCTTTCTTCACATAATCCTTACTACTGTCTACTACAATCAAGACATGATCGTTTCCGCTGCTGTAGCCGCTGTCGTGCTGGAACTTGTGCACACCGTTGTCAAATTCACCGATATATTCCAGTTTACCATCCTTGGTAGTGTACCACCATGCGTTCTTCTTGGCACCGCTGATTTTGCTGAAATCAACTTCCATCGGGCGTCCGGTGTAGTTATATACCATCAGATAGTCATTGCCGCGTGTTGCGATGGCACGGTCATAACGTTCGCCATTCTGTCCGGCGATGACAGACTGATCCGGTACTCGTTCGAAGAATGGGAAAGTCAGCATCAGATTCTTCAGATATTTCATTTGATTATATCCGGGATCATTCAGAGCATCATACCAAGGCTTTTTAGCACCATAAGCACCGCCTACGCCCGGTTTGATAAACTGCATGATGGAGTTATGACCATACGTATGTCCGAAAGAACCGGCAAATACAGACCAGTAAGCGTACCGGCGTACATCATAATCTTTCCAAAGTAATTCGTTCTCATCATGCAGACCGTGCGGTATTTCTTCGTAGATGGGTTCACCGTCTATAACGGGCTTCATCGGTTTCATAGCCATACTGCGTTCTACAAAACGCCAGTTGTCTTCTTCCGTATTTTCTTCGATGGGATAATCTCCGTCACCAAAACGTTGTCCATAACGGCGGTGTCCGCTCTGGAACATATTGAAATCCAGCCACGAAGCGTTGTTGAACCAAGTAGCAGAAGTCGTTCTGCCACGCGGGTGGAAGGTCATCAGATGGTTTTTGTCGATTGCTTTGATGGAGGTTGCCAATGCTTCCCATTCGGCAGTCTTCACATCACCACGGATATCCCCACCGATAAACCAGATAATGTTAGGTTCGTCTTTATAGCGTTCTGCCAGAAACTTGCCGTATGCTTTTGCCTGATCTACATTCATTTCGCCATGACTTACCGGACTTCCCCAGATGCAGACCATGCCGATATAAAGACCTTTCTTTGCTGCGGTACGGATAATGTAATCCATATGATCCCAATAACCATATACACCTTTCTGATTGATATTCTTGAAGTTGTAGCCGTCAGTCATGGAATACTGTCCGTAGATATTCATAGACGGGACATTATTCAATGTCTGAACCTGAATCACGTTATATCCGCGGCGTTTGCATTGTTCCAGATAATATTCGGCTTCGTCACGATTCAGACGCTCAGGCAGCAGCCAGCCGGTTTCTCCCAGCCAGAAGAAAGGAGTGCCGTTTTCGTGTTTCAGATAACGTCCTTCTTCAGAAACGACGAGTTTGCCGTTGCTCCATGGGATATACGTCTTTTGTGTTTTCTTTTGTGCTGCGGCAGAGGTTGCCAATGTCAACAGCAGCAATAAGAGAGGAAGAATCTTTAATTTTCTCATTGTACTTTATCGTTTTTGTAGTTCATATCTTTACATTTATTTGTCTGTCATTTTCTCATATTCGATGGCCGCCAGAATAAACGATCCTACTGATTTCGGGTCATTCTCTATAACCGGTTCGCTGATATAATATTCGAATGAACCGTCACGGTATCTTTTGGAGTCTCCGCCCAGTCCGGCTACCGCACAACAATTCGTAATGGTATAGCTGCCGTCTTCTTCAAGACGGGTAAATGTCTTGACCATTCCATCAAAAGCTTTGCGGGTAGGTTCGATGTAATCCTTGCCGATATATCCCTTATTGACAGCTTTGGCAAGTGTATAGATAAATAAGGCGGTTGCCGAAGATTCCAGGTAATTTCCTTCACGCGCTCCCTGATCTGTTACCTGATACCAGGTGCCGGACTGAGGGTCCTGATATTTCACTAAAGTTTTTGCCAATCCCTGAAGAATCTGCATGACGCTGTCTCGTCCGGTCGTTTCCTGGGGGAGATAATCCAGTACGTCTACCAAGGCTGCTCCATACCATCCGATACTGCGGCTCCAAAAATTAGGAGAACAACCGGTTTCGGGATTTGCCCATTTCTGTTCGCGGTTTTCATCCCATCCGTGATAGTAAAGTCCTGTGGTGGGGTCGTAAGTTTTGCGTGCTATCAGAAGAATCTGTTTCACAGCTTCATCGTATAGTGCCGGTTCCTGGAAAGTACTGCCGTACTGTACCAAGTAAGGAGAAGCCATGAAGATGCCATCCAGCCACATCTGATGGGGATATCTTAGCTTATGCCAGAATCCTCCTTCACTTGTGCGGGGTTGTTCTGCCATCTGTTTACGTAGGGTATCCATAGCTATTTTATAGCGTTCATCTCCTGATTGTGCATAAAGGTCAAAAAGAATCTTGCCGCCATTGACGTTATCAATGTTGAATGAAAGATATTTCATCGTTTTGATATGGCCGTCCGTATCGATCAGACTGTCTGCGTAGATTTTGGCATATTCATAGTAAGTGCTGTCTCCGGTATGTTTCCATTCTTCCAGCATAGACTTTACAACAAGTCCGTGGGTATATCCCCAACGGGGTACTTTTGCTTTTTCAATCATCCAGGGTTCGGGAAAACGTTTCATCTCAGAGCGTGCCATACGTTCGCTCCATTTTTCTGTTTCTGCTTTCTGAGGTGCTGTGCAGGCGATGAAGCAAGCAGCTCCGCAAGCAACAATCAGTTTTAACAAGTTTCTGTTCATATAGGTAGAGTTATTATTTTCCAATCAATATATATTCTTGCCCTGCTTTGGTAGGCAGGTCATACAAGTAAGTCCTTGCAATTTCCACTTTATTCAGGCTGGCTTTTTCATTCACCAATGGCTGGGGAATCGTGGGGACTGCATAGAGAGGGTTCGGGTTCTCTCCTTTGGCACGTTTCAAGCCCTTTCCGGTCAGCGGGTTGAGTGAACGCAGACGGCAGTTACCACCTTTATGAGATTTCACGACCAGGCGATTTACTTTTCCATTCTTCCAGCTTAAATCAAGTTCGAAACCTCCACGGGCGATAATACCTGTGACAGAACCGTCCTTCCAGAGAGTCGGAAGTGCCGGAAGCAGGTAAATAAAGCCATCGTAACTTTGCATCAGCATTTCGACTATACCTGCAGCGCAACCGAAGTTTCCGTCGATTTGGAAAGGCGGGTGAGCATCGAACAGGTTAGGGTAGGTACCTCCTTTTTTCTTTTCGTTACGTACCAGAGTCAATTGGTCGGTTATCAGTTTGTAGGCATGGTCACCATCAAGGAGGCGTGCCCACAGGCAAACCTTCCATCCCATGCTCCATCCGGTGGACGGATCTCCACGGTGAATCAGAGAAGTGCGTGCAGCGTCAAATAGTTCCGGAGTGCGGTAAGGAGAAATCTGGTTGCTGGGGAATAATCCATATAGATGGGATACGTGGCGGTGTACATCGTTCGGATCATCCCAGTCGAACATCCATTCCTGCAATTGTCCCCAATGTCCTACCTGCATAGGAGCCATTTCCTTGAGGCGTTGTTCCAGATGAGCGGCAAATTCTTTGTCCGTATCCAAAATTCGGGAAGCTGAAATAATAGCTGTCCAAAGGTCGAATATCAACTGATTGTCCATCGTGCATCCGGCGGCTGTAGTTGCCTTGCCGTCGCTGCCGGAATGTACATTTTCGGGTGAGTTGCTTGGGCAGACTACCAACCAGTTGTGTACAGGTTCTTTCACCATAATCTCGTCAAAGAACAGTCCGGCTCCTTTCAATATCGGATAAACGGAACGCAGGAACTCTGTGTCTCCGGTGTACAGATATCGTTCCCATAGATGACGGCATAACCATGCACCGCCGCTCGGCCACATACCCGAAGGGGCTTTGTCCAGTGCTCCTGTGATACGCCATATATCCGTGTTATGATGCAATACCCATCCATTGGCTCCATACATGATTTTTGCCGTTTCCTTTCCGCTTTCGCTCACTTCTTTTATCAGCCGGAAAAGTGGCTCGTTCAAGTCACTTAAATTAGTCACTTCCGATGGCCAGTAATTCATTTCCAGATTGATATTACAGGTATATTTACTATCCCAGGAAGGGAAAAGTTTGTCATTCCAGATACCCTGTAAGTTAGCGGGTTGTCCACCCGGTTGTGACGAGCAGATTAACAGATAACGGCCGAACTGGAAGTAAGTGGCAACCAGATGCGCATCATGTGTGTCCTTAAAATTCTCTACACGTTTGTCGGTTGTCACATTTTTATATTGGTTTTCCCCTAAATCCAGAGATACTCTGGTCAGATATCGACGATAAAATTCTACGTGATTCTTTTTGGCTTCTGCGAATGGACGAACCAGCGCTTCGGACAAATAGCTCTTTGCACGTTCTGTCTGATTGCCTGTGATGTCCAGATAATTATTGAAGTTGGTGGCTATAGACACATAGATTGTGGCTTCGTCAGCTCCTTCTACAGAGAGGATGCCATCGGTACAAGCTATTTTTCCTCCTTGGTTGCGGGCGGTCAGCCTTCCCTGAAATTCTACTTTTCCCTTCAGTCCTTCATGTAAGGAAGACACCCCTGAAAGGGTCACACAGTTTCCTTCTTCAGAGTGAATCATTACATCCTGATGAGGGGAGGTGAACTGTGCGTTGAAGGTAATTTGTCCCGGACGGTTGGCGGTCAGTCGTACCATAACTACCTGATCGGTAAATGAGGTGATCGTTTCACGTTGATATTGCACTCCGTCTACTTCATAACAGACGATGGCACGTGCCGAATCCAGGCTCAGTTCCCGATAATAATCGGAATAGCGGGTATGTCCGGGGAAAGCAATTCGCAGGTCGCCGAAACTCTGATAAGGCATTCCCGAATTTGTTTTTGCCATCACTTTCTCCGTAGCGAGCGTTTGTGCTTCCAGATATTTTCCGGCAAAAACAAGTTCACGTACCTTCGGAATATACTCCAGTGCGTTCGGGTTTGCGTTGTTGTTGGGGCGTCCTGCCCAAATGGTTTCTTCGTTTAGTTGTATTTGTTCTGTTCCCGGCGTTCCATATACCATTGCCCCCAGACGCCCGTTTCCCAAGGGTAAAGCTTCGGTCCATACCTGTGCGGGACGGTCATACCATAGCTTATATTCCTGTGCAGATACTTTTTTCTCCTGTGCATGAATACATCCTGCAGAGACCATTACAAACAGATATCCGATTAATCTCTTTTTATTCATTTTCATCTAATCGCTTTTATACTTTTATAGGAGGACGATTAAAAAGGAATTTTGTACCCAATATACAGGCAATAAGAAGCAGGGATAATCAAAAGTTATCGGGTATAAAAAAAATGAACTTCAATATCTGCTCAAAAAGGTCTTACTTTGCATACGTAAGAGCACTAGGAAGAAGTTATTTCCTGAGTGTGGATTCATATCTTTAATCTAAAAAACAGATAATTGAAAATGTATAATTTAATCGTTAGACCGTTATTATTTCTCATTGATCCTGAAAAAGTACATCGGATGCTCTTGAACTGGTTAAGAATCTATCGCTATCTGCTTCCGGTTCGTGCATGCGTAAGAGGACACTATCAAGTGGACGAACCTTTTTCATACGGAAGCCTGCGATTCAAAAACCGGATAGGCTTGTCTGCCGGATTCGATAAAAATGCGGAAACATTTGATGAGTTGGCAGATTTTGGTTTCGGATTTCTGGAAGTGGGGACTGTAACTCCTGATTATCAACCGGGAAATCCTTCTCCCCGTATCTTCAGGCTGGTAGAAGACGAATCACTGATCTCACGTACAGGGTTCAATAATTGCGGTGTCGATATAGCTCTGGAGCATATCAGAAGACACAGAAAACATTCTTACATACTCGGAGTAAATATCAATAAGAATCCGCTTTCTGTCGGTGAGCAGATCATCAAAGATTTTGAGCTGGTTTTCACTCGTTTATATGAAGGTGTAGATTATTTTACGTTGAACTGGGGTAGTATAGATAAAGAATCATTTGCTAAAGTTTTAGAAAACTTCACAACATTCCGTGAGGCAGTGAACAAACGGTGCAGTATTTTCATTAAGCTCCCGGCGGATATTGATGAGAAGGAATTGGATCTGGTCATTTCCCTTGCATATAAATATTCCATAGAAGGCTTTATAGCCACGGGTCCGACGATGGACCGCTCAGAATTGCATCAGACAAAAACAAAACAGTTGGAAAAGATCGGTAACGGTGGCGTCAGTGGTCGGGGTATCGGAAAGAAATCGCAGAAGGTAGTGCGTTATCTGTCCGGGCACACCGACCGCCACTTTCTGATTATCGGGGCAGGAGGAATAATGACAGCAGAGGATGCAGCCAATATGATTTCCCAAGGGGCCGATATGGTACAGATTTATTCGGCATTTATCTATTCCGGTCCGTCTGTTGTTCATAAAATAGGGAAGAAACTTAAACATTAATCGATATGAAGAAATTAATTTGTATTAGCTTGTATGAGGACTTATCCATGACGACCTATGATTTGTCGGAAGTGGACAATGCCGAACTGATTGGAATCGTAGAAAATGCTTCCGAAGGAACTTTATTTGTTTTTACTTGTGACAGGCCCAATGGAAGCAGTGTTATTATGTGTCCCGGAGGTGGATTTCTGAAGACTAATCTGGAGAATGAAGGTATTGATTTTGCCGAATGGTTTACGAAGCTGGGAATTACATATATCGTCTTTAAATATAGAATGCCTCATGGTAATCCTGATGTTCCCGAACAAGATATCCGGTTGGCATTGAAGGTTGTGCGAGAAAAGTTTCCGGAGTTTTGTGATAAACTGGGAGTGATGGGGGCTTCTATCGGAGGATATCTGGCAACTTTTTCAGCTACGCTTTTGCCTGATGATGAGAAGCCGGATTTTCAGATATTGATGTATCCGGTAGTCAGTGTCGATGATCGTTTGACACATTTTCCTTGTCGTGAACGAATGTTTGGTCATTCCTATTCACCGGATAAGATGGAGCAGTATTCACCGATTGAGCATATTACTTCCGGCACACCTGCCGCTTTCATTGTAGCAGCTGCAGATGATGCTGTGGTAAGCCCTCTGAATGGTATTATGTATGCTGCCAGACTACAGAAAGCAGATATCCCCATTTCTCTGCACATCTATCCTGCGGGAGGACATGGATTCGGTTATAATGATAGTTTTGTGTATAAGCAGGAGTGGCTTCAGGAACTTGGAGAATGGTTGGCAAAATTGTAATTCTTTTCTTGTAATTCGAAATATACTTCCTATATTTGTCATTAAAATATTTAATGAAAAGAAATTATGAGAAATTCAAAGGTTACATCTATGTTGGTAGTGCTGATGTTTCTGTTGGTCACAGGAATACAGGCGCAGACCGTTACTCCCAGTAAGAAATATATCACAAAAGAACTGAATAACGTAAGCAACTTCAGCTCAATCAGCGTATTAGGCAGTCCTGATGTTGAGTATCGTCAGAGTAATGGTTCTAAAACGACAGTTTCTATATACGGTTCGGATAATTTGGTAGACTTGCTGGAAGTTTCTACAGTAAATGGAGTATTGCAGGTGAATATCAAAAAGGGTGTCAAGATTCTTAGTGGAGAGCGTCGTTTGAAAGTGATAGCTTCTTCCCCTTCATTGAATCAGGTAGATATTAAAGGTTCGGCAGATGTATATCTGAAAGGTACAATCAAAGGGAATGACCTGAATTTGAATATAGCCGGTTCCGGAGATATCGAAGCGGAGAATCTGCAATATACTAATATATTTGCTTTGGTAAAAGGAAGCGGGGACATTGATTTGAAAAATGTGAAAGCGACTACTGTGGTGTCAGAAGTTAATGGTTCCGGTGATATCAATATGAAAGGTTCTGCACAGAAGGCGACACTGACAGTAAATGGTTCCGGAGATATTAGTGCTGAAAAACTGGCTGCAACTAATGTCGTTGCTACAGTTGCAGGTTCGGGTGATATAGTATGCTACGCTTCCAGACAGTTGGATGCGAGAGTTAGTGGTAGTGGTGATATTGAATATAAAGGAAGCCCTTCAGTTGTAAATAAGCAGGGGAAGAAAAATTCGATTACCGGTAAGTAAGATACGAATCTTATTTTTTATAGAAAGCGGGCAAATATGTTATTTATCACATATTTGCCCGCTTTTATTTAGACATTCATAGATCTCTATCGAAGTATATGCAATGACAATATGTTAAAAATATAGTTAGCCAAGATACAATTAACTTGCAGATCTGTTTTATTTATATGGGCTTATCTGTATTTTCTGATATTGCACATTATGAAATATTATTCAATTAAGTCAAGTAGTATATGAATTTAGATGAAGTTTTAAATTATCGTCGCTCTGTACGGGTATATGATAAAGAAAAGGAAATAGATACAGAGAAAGTAAAGCATTGCCTGGAATTGGCAACTTTGGCTCCCAATAGTTCTGATATGCAACTATGGGAGTTTTATCACATCACACAGCCTGAATTGATGGCAAAGGTATCAAGAGCTTGTCTTGACCAAAAAGCAACTTCCACGGCTTCGCAGATTGTTGTTTTCGTCACACGTCGTGACTTGTATCGGAAGCGGGCGAAATTCGTTCTTGATTTCGAGACAGGAAATATACGGCGGAATAGTCCTATAGACAGGCAGGAGAAACGTATTAAAGACAGAAAACTGTACTATGGGATATTGATGCCGTTTGTTTATGCCCGTTTCTGCGGTATCTTAGGACTTTTCAGAGTACTACTTGCTAATATTATCAGCATTTTCCGCCCTATGATGCTCGAAGTATCTGAAGGTGATGTGCGTGTGGTAGTACATAAATCCTGTGCGCTTGCAGCTCAGACATTTATGATTGCTATGGCGAACGAAGGATATGATACCTGCCCCTTGGAAGGCTTGGATAGCCGACGGCTCAAAAGGTTGCTTAAGTTGCCTCATGGTGCTGAAATAAATATGGTAGTTTCTTGTGGAATCCGGAATGGAAATAAAGGAATTTGGGGAGAACGGTGCAGGGTACCGTTTGAGGAAGTTTATCGTAAGATTTGATGTTATTGAAATTTTCATATTTATAGAGTTTGAGTATTACTTTCTTTCTTCTTTCACTAACTTCCTCCACCTTTGAAATGCTTTTATCAGGCTCTCTTCCTGTACCAGTTCCACCATTTCATAGTGTTCCACAAATAGTGCCATTGACTTCTTGAACATCACCCCCTTATTGAACTTATTGTCCAGCAGAAACGAATAGAGTTCCGCCTTCATTTCCGTTTCAATTTCCTTTTCTATGATCAATGCGCTTTCTTTCCCTATATAATTATACGTTTCGGGATTCTTTCCATAGGCTGGATTGGGCAGTACGAACGTGATATTTCCTGTTTCTTTCCAGGATGCTTTGAGTGGATGCGGGACGGACAGGCGGTGTAGGAAATGATAGACAGGAGTGATGTGGGAGAGACGGATGGGAACCGGTTTTGAGGGAGAGGACGGCGAAGAAGGCGAGGGGCGACTTTCGGATTCGGGTTCTAGACTTTGCGCGTAGCGTACGTACATATACCTCGCCAGATACGGCTTGATGGTAATCGTAACTGTAACCATGGGATTTCAATTCTTAATTGTAAATAAATCTTATATGCATCAGACCGCTTTGGGTCATGAATTCCGTTTTGTTTGTTGAGAAAAATCCCATAGGTTACGGGGACGGAATTCTGCTTTTATAAGAAATTGAGAATCAAGTAGTTACAAATGCCTCTTTTTGGTTTAAAACCAAAGGGCCGTTCCTTTAAAACCAACGCCCCGTTTCTTTAAAACCAAGAGGGTGTTTCCCGGTGAGAAACGGGCGATTAGTTAAAAACCGAAGTGCAAAGCTAGAGTGAATATTCGTATTTTTCAAAATGGAGAAAATGCCGGTTGATATTGATGTGTAATGAAATAAGAACCTTTTGCTACCAATTAAATTTGCGCGTATATACGCGGAAGGCGATGTCAATATATAGTACAGTAATTGTACACAGCGTATTTAACAAAGTTTATTACAGTCGAATCACTTCCCTGCGTCATTCACTGCCTTCTGATTCTTTTATAACTTGCTCACATCCTTTATTTTGCGTTTACAAACAATCTCCGTGTATGCCTGTTTGGAAAGACATGCGCATATCGCGCGGATATAAAATCGTGAAATTATGGATAAAGAAGAAATTGTAAATGAAAGGATGGTTACCGGCTTTCCCGTTTGTATGTCAGCCATTATCAGAGAACTGGAAGCTGCGGGAAAATATGCCGCCGTGCATACGTATAGCTGTACGCTGCGTTCCTTTACGGAGTTTTCCGGTGATACGTCAGGACTGCTGCCTGTATGCGAGTTGTTTACTCCCGGTCGTCTGAAAGCCTATCAGGAGTGGCTTTTGAGCAAGTCATTGAGCTGGAACAGCATTTCCACCTATATGCGTACCTTACGTGCGGTATTCAACCGTATCTTTCCCGTGGGCAGTTCCGGATATATTCCCGGTCTTTTCAATGATGTGTATACCAAGGTGGAATCCCGTACCAAACGTTCCTTGACGCAGAAACAGATGCGTCTGCTTTTGGAGAGTGATATAGGCTTATTGCCTGAGGATACGGGACGCTCGCTTGCTTATTTTCTGCTGATGTTCCTTTTCCGTGGGATGCCATTTATTGATCTTGCCCATTTGCGTAAACGTGACGTTCAGGGTAATGTGATTGTTTATTGCCGTCATAAGACCGGGCGTCAAATGACAGTCCGCATTCCCAAGGAGGCTGTACCGTTGATGAAGAAGTTTTCCGACAGGCGTCCGGGTTCTATTTACCAATTCCCCATTCTGGATAGTAGTTTGGGTAACGGGGTGGCACTTCACCGTTGCTATCTGGATGCCTTGCGCAGCTTTAACGGTCGTTTGGTGAAAGTTGCTTCGTTACTCTTGCCGGGTGTGAAGTTGAGTTCTTACACCGCAAGACATTTTGAATTATCCTTATCGTTGAAAATGACTGCCTTACAAAGATTTATTTCTCGAGAGGTAACGATTTAGAAACGAGCGAAGTTCTCTATTCTATCTTATTCTGCATAACCCTCAAGAACGCTTATCTTGATTACAAAGGTAATGCTTTTATTGTAAATAAACCAGTTGTTTACGAGTTTTTTTCACGGAAAACACGGCTTAGTCAGCGAATAAATTGTTATCTTAATGTATAATGTGTACCTTTGCAGTATATTCTCAAAAAAGATTTCTATGATAGAGTTGTTCACTATAAAAAATTACATGAGCTATCGTGACACTACAGAGTTGTCATTTGTGGCTTCAAAAAAAGAAGGCGGTAAAGTCAAAGATTTACCACCGACATGGTACAAAGAAATCAATGGTAAACGTATATTGCGTTTGCTTTTGTGTGTTGGTTTAAACGGTACTGGAAAATCAAAGATGTTCTCCGCACTAAAATATTTGCGAATGATTGCTACAGCTAAACCTCAAAAACCATCAGATAAACCTGAATACAGACCTTTCTTGTTAGATGATTTTTCTTTCACACAACCCACGGAACTTACATTAGTATACTATATTAATGAAGTATGTTTTAATTACTACATAAAAATATCATCAGAACGCATTGAGGAAGAGGAATTGAAGCTAGTTCAGAATAGGGCGATACGCGTGTATTATCGAAGTCATAACAAAGAATTGGATAAAGTTGTAATAAATTATGGTAGTGCATGTGATTTGTCGAGATCAGACCAGCACGATTTAGAAGTCAATACACTCGCTAATTCTAGTGTGCTTTCCACCTTTGGGTCTTTGAATCTAGAAAGTCTTATTTTAACGGCCAATTATGATTATTTCGAAAATCACATAAGCCTAGTTCGAAAATCCGACAAAAGTTTGGCCGATAAACTTCAAACAGGTGAACCCAATAGAGATAGAGTTATGAAGATATTACTTTTGAGGTTACTAAACGATGTCGGAACAAACATTTCTGATTATGTAGTAGATGAAGCAAGTTTGGATATTTCGGAACTTAAAGCCAATGGAGCACCAGATATTGTAGTAAAAGCCATGATGGAACAATATCCGTCTGGGACAATTACTCATAAAAATCTTCGATTCATTCATTCAACAAGAGAAGGCAAGAAAGAATTAGACTCGGATTTAGAGTCTCTAGGTACTATAAACATCATCAGACTGTTAGTCGTATTATATGATGTTGTCATCGGTCGAAAATCTACTTGTATTGATGAAATAGAATATGGTATACACACAAAAGCTTTGGCTTTTATTCTTAAAATGTATTTAGCAATAGCGGATGAGTGTCAAATTATAGTCGCAACGCACGACCTCTCGCTGTTAAATACCGATTTTCTTCGAAGAGACGCTGTTAGGCTATTTGAAAAAGACGAATATGGTTCAACTAATGTTCGACGTAGAGATTACCTTCATAACACTATAAGTTTTTATCGAACTTATGAAAAAGAGGTTGCTCCTCAAATAGATGAACTTATGCATAAAATAGAAATGTTTATCAAATATAAAGACGATATTGATAAATATCTTTAGCATATACGTGTCTATTGTAAGAGTCTCTACGTGGGACTCTTTTTTATGGCAATTAAAAACGGTTTTTACACGGTATTGATTGCTTTTTTTGTTATTTTATATACTTAAAGCGGCTTAACCGTGTTTTTTTCACGTTTTATTTGTTAAATAAACCATAAAGTCGTATATTTGCAGTGCCAATTCGAACTTAAAACCCTGGCTAAAGGACCAGAGAGCTGGCATTTAAATTATGAGTAATTTTTACTATGTAAACAAAAACGCCCAACCAACAGGGGAGCATGAAGTGCATACATTAGGTTGTAAGTATTTGCCATCAGACGGAAATCGAATTTATTTGGGCGTCTTTACAAATAGCAAAGATGCTATAAGAGAGGCCAAAAAATACTATAGCAATGTAGATGGATGTTTCTTTTGCTGCCCAGAGTCGCATACAAGATAAATAAAGTAAATTGGGCAATTATAAAAATGTAAGGTATGTAACGCCTATGTACACCGTAGCGGAATCGGTAGGACACCGTATAATGTTATTACTAAAACATATTTAATATGGCTAAAACAGTAGAAAAAGGCAGAAGTGCTAAAACGGGGCAATTTGTCTCTATTGACTATGCAAAAACTCACCCAAGCACAACGGTTGTTGAAAAAGTCAAAGTTGGACCAACAAAACGTAGAAAGTAATTTTTTATTTATGGATGTGCCAAGACGATACAAATCGTCTTGGTTTTTATTTGCATATCTCAATAGGATGTAACCATATAGGCAAGGCAAAAATACCCTCCTTTATGAGAATTTTAATTTGTGCTTTTCTGTTATAAATTATACTAAGGCTTCGGATATGTTATTGGCTCTTACTATAAACCCAATAGCCTGATTTTAGTATGTTTCGGCGAATTACCGGCTATGATTGCTGAAATTTATACTTCAATCCATATTCTTCCAGTTTGTTGCACAGCGTTGTGCGGCCTATTCCGAGCAGTTCGGCGGCAACCTTGCGGTTCCCGTTCGCCTGCTTCAACGCGCGTAAAAACCGCTCTTTGTCTTCCGCATCGTTGCGCAGGGCGAAGCTGACGGGGGAGGTCGGTTTTGTCACGGCAAGTTCCAGATGTTCTTTTGTGACAAATCCGGTCTGCGCCTGTAATACCACACCCATGATTTTCTGTCGAAGTTCACGGACATTGCCCGGCCAAACATGGGTCAGCAATGTCTTACGTGCTTCACCGTCGAAGCCTGCCACGCTACACTCCAGTTCATTGTTTGCTGTCTCACGGAAGAACTTAGCCAACGGCATGACGTCCTCCTGACAGTCGCGCAAGGGCGGGACGGTTATCTCAAAGTCATGCAGGCGATATAATAAATCCTACCGGAAACGCTTTTCATTGACCGCCTTTTCCAGATCCTCGTTGGTCGCGGCAATGATGCGGACGTTGAAACTTCTATCCGTCTTATCACCAACAGGACGGTATCGCCGCTCTTGTATGGCACGCAGAAGCATCTGCTGGGTTTCCACAGCAAGATTGCCCACCTGGTCCAATAACGTGCCGCCTTCCGCCTCATGGAAATATCCTTTCTTGACACTGTCAGCACCCGTGAACGCTCCTCTGACGTGTCCGAAAAATGCCGATAGCACAAGTTCTTTGGTAAGCGAACCGCAGTCCACCGCCACGAAAGGCTTGCCCGAACGCTTGCTCTTATCGTGCAGCTGGTGGGCGATATGCTCCTTGTCCGTACCGTTCTCTCCGAATATCAGCGCGCTCATATCAGTGGGGGCTACCAGCCTTATCCGCTTCATGATGGCTTGAAACGCCGAGCCGTCACGGGAAAACACGGGCATACGGCTTCGTCCTGCGTGTCGTTCCTTCAATATGCCACGGAGCAGAGGGACGAGTTTGTCCTCCACAAGCTGCTTGGGTATGTAGTCCAGCGAGCCGAGTTTCATACTTTCGACTGCCGTATGCACTTCGGCATAGTCAGTCATGATGATGAATGGTTGCATCATGCCTTCCTTTCGCATCCAGCGCAAAAGGTCGATACCGTCGCCGTCGGGAAGACGCAAGTCTGAAACTATTATGTCGTTTTCTTTTGCTTGTTACAGAAGTTTCTTTGCGGTCGAGAGGAGGAAAGCTTGCACAGTACGGAATCCCTCGTGCGTCAGCAGGTTGCAGACAAACTCGCAATACACGATGTTATCCTCCATCACGATGATTCTTGTCTTATCCATTATTATATTTTCTCCTTTTTTTTGCCAGCCGGATGATCTCCGAACCCATGTCCAATACGGCTGTCACTGCATTGCTCAATGCTTCATGATTTGGAACGGCACTCTCATGAAGCTGTTTATAAAGTTCCCTTAATGGCTGGTCGGCACGGAGTATCTCCCACAAGCTGCGCAAGTGGTGTGTCAGGGCGTCCAGTTCCTGAAGGGCTTACCGCCATTCTGCACAACTGACCGCCTGCATTTCCTTTTCTGTTTTCGCTATCAGCTTTTCCAGCATGACGGATTCGTTGCCATAGGACAGCAGAGTGGAAAAGTCCGGCTTTTCGTCTGATGTGCCTCTCATTGCGTATTTGTCTGAGACTTCCATCAGTTCAGACATGGAGAACGGCTTGAACAGGCATCCGGCGAATCCATGTTCTATAAGTTCCTCTTTGCCGCAACTGCCCGAAGCGGTTGTCACCACTACCGGGGTATCCCTTGAATTGCCAACGTTGGAAGTGCGCAACAGTTCCAGCAACTCGAAACCGTTTATATCCGGCATATTCAGATCCGTCAGAAGAAGGCTGTATTCCTTTTTTCATATCAGTTCCATCAGCTCTGCAGCGTCGGTGCAGATGTCGTAGTGTATCCCTTTCTGTACATACATTTCTTTCAGCATCAGGAGCAGCACTGCGTCATTATCAATGGCGATTATCTCATGATACGCCTCATTGTGGCAGACATATCCTTGACGAGATTGTTCCGGCTGTTCCTCGGCTGTCAGCATGGGGATTTCCACAGTAAAACAGCTGCCTTTGCCTTTCTTGCTCTTGTAGCACCAAGCATTGCCACGATACGCTGCACGATGGACAATCCCAGTCCGAAACCGTCTTTTGTGGCGGCATTTGACAGACGTTCAAACGCACCGAATATCCGTTGCTGTTCCTCTTCGGTCATGCCCGTACCTGTATCTTCGACGATAAGTTTCAGCAGACCGTCATCATAATCCGTTGTCAGGGATACGCCGCCGTTCTCGGTAAACTTGATGGCATTTGACAGAAGATTATTCCCGATTTGCAAGATGCGCTCCTTATCGGTCAAGACAACGGCATCCGTATGGTTCGTTACGGTAAGAGCCAACCCCTTACTCATGGCGATTGGCATAAACTCCGTTTCAAATGTGTGGGTTATTGCGGAAATCCTGCAAGTGGAAATAAGGCCTGTTCCTTACCGTTGTCCAGCCGGAAGAAACTCAACAGCGTATTGAGCATTTCACGCATACGCTCGGAAGATTGCCGGATGTTTTGGATATATAACCCAATTTTATCAACATTGCAATCTTTCTGCATCAGTCCGGCATAGCCGATGATCGCTGTCAGCGGTGTACGCAGTTCATGGGTGATGGTATGCACCGCCTTCTTGCGGGAGGCTATCAGTTTCTCATTTTGCAGAGCGGATTGTTTCAACTGCCCGATTAAATCTGCCGTTTCTCGCTTGTATCGCTTAATGCGGGTGGCATTTCGATAGATGATGATATAGGATATGATTAACAGCAGGAGAACAAATCCCGTCAAGCCACCAATCTGCATAAAGAATTTCTCATGCATGGCAGTAATTTCGGCTTCACGTTTTTGTAAATCCACTTGTACCTTACCTGTTGTGTTATTAAATAACTTTACTTAAGTGTGAAGATACATTGTTTTTGCAAATTATCTATACTTATACCTGATTTATTTCGGAAAATATCCCAGCTATGATAAAAATAGCTGGGACATTCTTCAACCTTTTTTGTTGCTATTTTGCATTATAATTCTGCATATATCTGCCACCTATATTATTTTCGACCACCTTCGAAATAGGAAATTTATCAAATAGAATCATATAGCAATGGTGCAAACTAAGAATGGCATCCTGTAAATCAGAGTTTGTTTCTAAGTCCACAATATTTAGTCCTGCATTTTTACAATCTTGTTTAGATAAATGTCTGCTGTGTGAATAGCTCTTGTTATGATTCAAAAATACATTTTTGATTTTATCAAAATCTATCTGAGGATTAACTTCTTTCAGCCATTGCTCTGCCAATTGAGCAGACCATGCAACTGCATTTTCACACGCAGTTAAAAATGTTGGATGATATTTGGAAATAATAGTTTGCCATAATCCTAACGAAGCTTGATTAGCAGAAACTTCACTAACAGCTCGTTTAAACTCATCTATAACAGCTTGACATGCTATTCCACCCATTTGAGGGTCTATAGGGCCTAACGAAGATTGCTCTCCCATTATAATCTCTCTGCAAGACATAGCAATCATAGTTCCAGCCGACATAGAAATTTGAGGAATAAAAGCTCTCACATCACCGTTAAAAAGACTTTTTAAATATGTAACGATACTTTCTGTCGCAGCAATATCCCCACCTGGTGTATGAAGGATTAGATCAAGTCCTTTTGCTTTATCCAACTTATATACTGTTGTCATAAAAGCATTTTTGTCTTGCTCATCAATTGACACATGCGGAGCATCTGGCGTTTTCAGCCAACCAGAATAGTATGCTATCACATTTCGTCCTGTAATAGAATGTATCTGAGTTAAATACATTTCACGTTTTTTATCCAACTCTATTCCTGTATTAGAATACAAGTTTACATCTGTTATTATTTCACTCCAACTTGGCATATGATCTTTACTTATTAATTATGGTACTTGAGGACAATATAGTTTCATATTTAGATGTATCGTAAATAGAATACTGCTTATATACATCCCCAATTTTTTCCCATTTAGAAAAATCAGGATTTGTAGAGGTTAGTGTGCACATCATTTTTTTGTACATATCCTCTAAAGAAACATCTTTGTCATTTTTATTATCATTCATCTTTATAAATATTTATCAAGTATAGTTTGTTTCTCACTCGCTGCACTTTCTATCAAAGTACGAGCTTTGTAATTTCCAATTCTAATGCCTCAATCTGAGATACTTGTTGATGCTTGGATGTGCAGCTTTAGGCATAGCTGTCTCCATCTGTTTCATTAAATCATCAGAGAACATGAATAAGAAGTATAACAGCTTCGTTATATAAAAGTCCTCTCTTTTAGACTTAATAAGAGCAAATCCTGTCGAGAATATTGTTTTGTTAGGTATTCCATGTTCAGATGGCCAAGTCTTTTCAAGAATAATATTTTGAGGCTTATATCCTTGTAGAAGTAATCTATCAACACACTCAAGCACCACAAAATTTTCGGGCTGTGAAAAATTCTGTGTGGTTTTACTTTCTGCTATGATTCTATCACCGTATTCGATATGTTCCTTATCGAAATCAATGGATATTAAATAGTTGTCGTGGTCTAAATATACCTTATGATACATACCACTTGTTCCACTCTTAGGAATAAAGCCTAATGCTGTTATGTGTTTCTTTACGTCCATAAATCTCTATTCATGGTACAAAAGTAGTAAAATTCCAAATGCGAAGTGAGTTTTTGAATGACTATTTAATAATTAATGCTATAGTATTTATATTTTGAGCCTATTTTGTCGTGGAATAGGCTGCCGTATGTTCTGCCTTAACTTCTCGAACTGTTCCTTGAACCATTCGGCAATGGGGTTTCGGTCGATGGCAAGAACCAATCTCGTCCCGCCCGTCGGGTCTTGCACGACTTGAAATCCTGCTGCTAAGATATTGACCTGCTGACTTTTAAGCTAAATTTCACTTTTCTTTGCGATTGTTCTCGATTAAAGAAAATAAAACATTGGAAATATGTTTATAATTATATGTATTGTTGTTACTTTTATCATGTTATTTGAAGGAATATAGCATGAACAAACAGAAAAGAGATATTAAAGAAACTTTCAGGCGCTATTATAGGCCCTTATGTCTGCATGCTATACAATACCTTCGCGATATGGATTTAGTAGGAGATGTTGTTCAGAATACAAGGAAATTAAAAAAAAAGAAAAAATAATAAAAAACTTTGAAAATCAAGCGGATAAAGCTATAAGAAAACTAAAAGATGGAGCAATCAAAATATATAATTTCTTTTTCGAATAATTTTTTTCATTTTTGAGTAAGGGATTTTTTATTTATTTCAGTCTTAGTTAAAATAAAAAGCAAAAGTATGAAAGAAATAGCAAAAAGTATCTCTTATACCGCTGAACATATAAAAAAGCTGTTTTTTAAGTCAGGATTTGAATAAAATCACGACTATATTAATTGAAGAAACGTTTCTCTGCAATGACTTCAAAAATTAATCATTTAAAATAGAGTTATATGAGATTTGTAAAACTATTAATTTTATTATTTATGACAACTGGTACTTTAACGACCAGTGCTCAAAATGCAGGTCAAGGAATCCGTCCTGGCGATAAAGCCCCTGATTTTACATTGAAAGATCAGAATGGAAAAGAGGTTAATCTCTATCAATTGCTAAAGAAAGGGCCGGTAGTGCTTAATTGGTATAGAGGAGGCTGGTGTCCATATTGTAATTTGGAATTGAAAGGATTGGCTGACAAAACAGCGGAAATAAATCAATTGGGAGCCACTTTGGTTGCAATCTCACCTGAGCTGCCTGATAAAACCATGACAACAGTTGAAAAGAACAATTTGTCCTTTACGGTCGTGTCGGATTCGGACAACAATATCGCACGCAAATATGATTTGGTTTTCAAACTGGACTCAGAAACAGCCGGGCGATACGAGAATAGTTTCGGATTGAGTCGGTACAATGGCAATGATAAGGGTGAATTACCTGTTCCGGCTACCTATATCATTGATCAGAAATGCATAGTCAGATACGCTTTTATTAATCCTGATTATAAAAAGAGAGCAAATCCAGATGATGTATTGATGTATTTAACACAGCTTGTCAGAACGTCAAATAATAATAAGCTGGTACTGGTCTGGAGCAGTGACGATCCTATGGTAGCAGAACGTGTAGCACTTATGTTTCCGCATGTAGCTCAGAAAAAGAACTGGTTTTCAGAGGTGACACTGGTGATATGGGGACCTTCGGCAGAATTAATAGCCAATGATGCCGTTTTACAGAAAAAAATCAGTGAAATGAAGGCTGCCGGTATAAAAGTCGAAGCGTGTATTGCCTGCGCAAATGCATATGGGGTGGCGGATAAGTTGAAATCTCTCAATTATGATATATTGCCGATGGGAGAGCTTTTGGCAAACTATTTGAAAAGAGGATATCAGGTACTAACTTTCTAAAACCGGTAGATACGGAAATAATAGGGAATTTCTGGCTACGGAATGACTTAAAAGATAAAGATATATAATGAATTTAGAAACTAAAAAGGAAAAAGAACATGAAAACAATAATCACACGGCGAGACATATCTGTTTTTATTGGCAGACATGTAATTTCAATCAGAAATTGCCTAATGTTCTAACGGTATTTATGTCTAACTTTTAATTTAAGTAACTCATTATGATTAAAAACATCTTTAACGCAGTGTTTATTTCACTGTTTTTCTTTTCTTGTTCTGATAATTATGAGAAAGAAATTATGAAGAACGCCCCACAGACAGCACTGTCTTCTTATAAGGTGACACCTGAAGAAGCACAAGAAATAATACTTAATTTTATGGATGCCATGGAAGATAGTAAGCAAACGAGAAGTGTAGGAGAGTATTCGAGCAAGGAAATTGCCAATGTAAAGGCATTTCGCCGTGGTACATTCAAGACACGCTCAGGTTATGAGAATAGAAATATTTCTATTGATTTGGACACGTTAATGTATGTCGTCAACTTCTCTGATAACAATGGCTTTGCATTAGTTGCAGCCGATAAGCGCACTGACCCTATTTTTGCGATAATAGATGAGGGGAACTATGATTTTGAGGAATTAGACGAAGAAGAAAATGAGAGTTTTCTTTCTTTTGTGGACGGAGCTATCGCAACAGAGCTTGAAGATATCAACCAGTATCAGGGCAATGAAGCTACGCGATCTGTAGTCAATGGTTGGGACATAATAATCATACGCTATCCTATTCTCAAAACCAAATGGTCATAAGGAGGTTATAATAGCCCAAACTCTTACGGGAAATATTGTCCTAATAAAGTGACAGGATGTACTGTAACAGCGACAGCGCAACTCCTTTCTCATTTTAAAACGATGGAGCATGTAGATTGGTCTTATAACGGAACCAGTGGCAGTACTAATTTGAATTGGAGACGGATTATCTCTGATTGCGGAAAATATAATGGTAGTTTATCTCCCACAAGTACGCCACAGTCAGTGGATGAAATCACACATTTATGCAGATACCTCGGGATTGCATTTGGAGCCAAATATAATGTAGACAAGAAGAACAAAAACAAGAATTCGACAAGTGTCGGCGAGGACAAGCCCATTGATTGGTTTGATAAATGGGGCGGACTGAAAGCTACCAAGCTAAAGAAGTATGATGAGACATCAATTATAAATGCTATCAGGCTGGGAACCCCCGTCTATGCACGGGGAAATTCAGGGAAAAAGAAATCTTTATTTGTTAGAATTAAGTATACAGGGGGACATGCATGGATATATGACGGATGTATTACAGCTACTAAAAACGGTAAACGCCAAAACTTAATTCATTGTAATTGGGGTTGGGGTGGCAGTAGAAATGGTTATTATTTAAGCAATGTATTTAAAGCGAATGTAGGTCCGGAGATTAATGACTTCGGTACTCGTAGTGGCCAGGAAAATTATTATCTGTATAACCTCGAATATTCTTTAATTACACGATGAAAAATAGTTTTTTGTATTTACTTCCTATGCTCATATTATCTATATTTGTGTTTGCTGCTTGCGAAAGTAAAGATGGTGATTGGGAAAAGATGAAATGGGAAACTGATGTTAAGATGGATAAAGAGAAGATTATCACGGTTCCTGTGACAGGAGGCACTTATGTATTTAAATGTACGAACTATGGTAGTTTTTGGTTGTCAGGGGTATTAGAGGATGACAAGGACGTTAGCATAGATGATGTGAGATGGGAAAATGCTATCGGCAAATGGAGCAGCGTTAAAATAGAAAAAAACGTAATGACCGTCATAGTGTTTCCTAACAATGACAATCGCAATCGTCTTTTAAAGGTAACACCAACGGCTGGCGATATATTCTCTTATTTCTCGTTCAATCAGGCAGGGAAGAATGATTAATATTTAAGGTCAAGTTTTCTAGGGGGAAAACTTTGAAAACTTGACTATATATACTGTATTTTAAAGGAAAATATAAATTTGGATTGTGAACTAGAAATAAATTAGGGGATCTTTTTATTGGAGAAAACGGATGAACTGGTGTATATATTGGCATTGATAATTGGTGTACCCGCTGTACATCTGTCCATTTTCTATCTCGGTAGCAGATATACAAGGTTTGGAAGATGAATACAGAAGGAGTTACACAAATGAGAAGAATTTTGTGGCTATACTGTTTTCGCTGTGCTGTATGCTGGCGGGAAGGATACTCCTTTTGGGAAAGTAGAAAGATAAAAGGCAGTCGGGCACTGGAGATAAAAAGTGAGAGGAGCTCCATAGAATGGAAACTCTCCTCTTTTATTTTGTACTAAGTTATAAGATTCCGTCCGGCTTGTCACAAGTAAGAATAATATAAACAGATTCCTGTTTCATAACAGATATCTGCACTACAAAGATACATAAAATATATATTAACACAATGATTTAACGGGGTTTGTTGGGGAAGCTGTCTGTGACGGGGACTATGGACGCTAAGGCGCTTGACATATTGGAAAACTGCTTCGAGTGGAACAGGGGCAGAAAACTGATACGGAAAATAAGGAAAGAGGTGGAGGACTTCGAACGTTGGATGGAAATGAAGGCGGCAGAAATGCTACGTGCCAAGAGGCAGCAAAAATAAATCTCATTTATATCATATTATGCAACATATAAGGCTGATAAAATATTCAAAAAGATATTTTTATACTTTCAAATAATGAATTACTACATAACCTACATTAAGAAGTGCATTAGTATATAGAAAGTAGTGAATATATACTAGTTACACATGAATGGTACGAAAGAGAATACATATTGCATAATTCGATAAATGCATACAAAAAATGAAAAACACAGTAAATGCTGTGTCTTTTATAATATTATCCTATATTTGGCAAGAGAATGTTATACAAAGCCATTAAATATCCTAATATGGGCGATTACCGAAAAAGAACGGACGGGAAACGAAAAGGGAATTTAGGGACAGTGAAATATCTTTGAAGAGGTAACTAAAATATAAAGAAATCAATAAGTTTCTGACAATTGATCGGGGCAATGACGGATATTATTATGAAAGCATCTCCACACTTTTCAAACATATCTCCCAGGAGAATTAAACCTGCTATAGCTTACCTCAATGGTAAAAACATTCTGCATTTCTATCATTCCGGTATAATGCAAAAAGGTCGCTTTGGGAAGCATAATGATAGACACTACTTGGCAAATGCATACAATATTTTATTCAACTAAATAACGTGATTTTGATACAAGATAAATTTGAAAATCAGTCCTAAAGAAAAAAAACGTAGGCAGTATATCGCCCGTATGTTCGGCATATATATCCATCGCATTGTATGTTTATATATAAATCACAAAAGCTTGGAATACGGAATGTAGAGGATACCTGGATGTGGGGTATCTTTGCCAAGGTATTCTATTAAGAAAGTCTTCGCTGAAGAAGCCTGAGGTACAGTCTATTCATGTGAAAAAATCCATGTAACCGGAAATATTCGTATACTAATCTTATCTCGAACTCACGTTAAATAAGAAAGTGGTTTAAACTAACGATTCGTATCTATTATTAAATTAAGACAAATAATTAGTGACTTGATTATAATTGTGGAGATTATCCTTATTTTTGTTATATTAATTAGAGCGGAGACAGCATGAATCAACTGAAGAGAGATATAGATGAAGCTTTCAGATGTTATTATAGGCCTCTATGCCTGTATGCTATGCACTACCTTCACGACATGTACTTGGTAGAAGATCTCGTGCAGGATTGTTTCGTAGAACTGTGGGAAAGAATGAATGACGAAAAAACAGTTTCCAGCGTAAAGGCTTATCTTTATATGATGGTGAGAAATCGATGCTTGGATACTTTAAAGAAAGACAATCAGATTGATTGTAATGTGTCACCTTCCGATTTGGCAGGCATCATTCAGGATGAAGAAGCAGAAGAACGCTCGTTGATTGAAGCAAGATTATGGACTGCCATTGACTCCCTGCCGAAAAAGTGCCGAGAGGTTTTTCTCCTTAGTAAGCGTGACGGTCTGAAATATAAGGAGATTGCAGATAAACTAAATATCTCTACAAAAACAGTAGAGAATCAAGTAGCTAAAGCTATGAAACTACTGAAAGAGGGAACTATCAAAATATATAATTTCTTTTTCGGATAATTTTTTTCATTTTGCGTAGGGGATTTTTTATAGATTTCAGTCTTAGTTCAAACAAAAAGCTAAAGCATGAAGGAAATAGAAAAAAAGTGCCTTGACTTTGTACTGAGGTATTATAAATTTAGACGGTTCGATACCAATAATGCTATCCGCCGTTTTGAAGAGAGAACTACGCAGGTACGTGCCAATTATCGTCTATATTGGTATTCAGGCGTTGTCGCTACTATTCTATTGTGTGTAGCATTCAGTTTTTATTTCTACAATATGGGGGCTAAAGACGACTGGACAAGGCTTGCCTCCGGAGATTCAATAGAAACATTTCTGTTACCGGACAGTACTGTTGTGACATTATCCCCGAAGTCGACTGTTACTTATCAGTCCTCAGATTTCAGAAATAAACGTCATATCAATATGACCGGAAAGGTGTTCTTTGCGGTTACAAAAGATGCGAAACATCCCTTTGAAGTCTATGGGCAGTTATCCCGAGTAACGGTTTTGGGAACTCGTTTTCAGGTAAGTGAATCTTCACAGGAATCCAATGTTTATGTAGTGTCGGGAAAAGTACTTTTTGCCGCAAAAGAACAGCAGGAAGGCGTAACACTGACTGAAGGAATGGAAGCTACATTGACTTACGGTAAGCAGAAGCCGGAAGTGGTGGCTCCCGGCAGCATAAATCAGACAGCATGGGCTACCAAAACATTCCTTTTTGACAACACTCCGATTTCCGAAGTCCTGTCTGAATTATCCGCTTTCTACCACATAGAGTTAACCACAGATGATACCGGAAAGAATCTTAATGGCGAGTTTACAACAAACAGCCTGGATGAAATCATTGATTTGATTGAAAATGTCCTGCAAATTAAGATACGAAAAAGATAAAGCAATGAAGCGAACTATCATTATGCTCTTTATAGCCTGTATCTGTTTCCCAGTACAAGGACAGGCACAAGTCAAGCCTTTGAGTACGGTTAAGGAGCAGATGGAACTTGTCCACAAATTGCACCAGATAAATTTTATCTATGATTCTTCCTTAAATCTGGATATACCTTATCACGGAAAATCGCTACAAGGACTTGGCTTGGAACAAAGCTTGCAGGAACTGTTTAGAAAAACGGAACTGAAATGGGAAGTCAGAGGCAAATATATCCTTCTACATAAAATGAAGAAATATACCGTCAGCGGATATGTCTGCCAGGAAAACGGAGAGCCGTTGATTAATGCAACAGTCAAGGATGAAGCTTTGGGAATTGGAACACTAAGCAATAATTATGGCTTTTTCAGCATAACTCTGCCTGAAGGCAAGTATGTTCTTTGCTTCTCCTTCATTGGTTTCGGGCAAAAAAAAGAAAATATAATGTTGGACAAAAACATAACACTGAAAGTTTATCTTAAAGAAGACTATTCATTGGGCGAGGTATTGATAATCGGCGACCTTAACTCCCCAATACACACCACCCAGACAGGAAAAGTGTCTTTGACCGCACATGAGTTACAAACAGAATATTCCCTGTTGAGTTCTCCGGATGTGATTAAGACGCTCCATAATCTGCCGGGGGTAGCTTCGGGCACAGAACTTGTATCCGGTTTATATGTACATGGAGGAAACCACGACGAAAATTTGTTCCTGCTGGATGGGACTCCTTTGTATCAGATCAACCATCTGGGAGGCTTGTTTTCAGCATTCAATACGGATATTATCAAAAATATTGAATTCTATAAAAGCGGCTTTCCCGCCCGTTATGGCGGACGCCTGTCTTCTGTTATTGACGTAAGAACCAATGACGGGGATATGAAAGAGTATCATGGGAGCTTTACTTTGGGGTTGCTGGACGGAAGAATCCAGTTTGAAGGCCCCATTGTCAAGAACAGGACTTCATTTAATATAGCTATGCGTAGAAGCTGGCTGGATGCGTTTTCCGCACCGGTCTTTTTTTTTCGGAACAAATCTAAAAAAGATGACCAGTTCACCGGAAGATACGCTTTTCATGACATCAATGCTAAAATCACCCATGCATTTTCAGGCAGAAGCAAGGCGTACATAAGCTTTTATTCGGGCAATGACATACTGAAAGTTGATAATAAGCAGGATATGCATGGATATAATAATGGCTCTGACGAGGAACAATACCGGGCGAAGTTCAATCTGCAATGGGGGAATCTGACAACGGCGATAAACTGGAGCTACCAACTCACCCCCAGGTTATTTGCCAACTTCACCGGAGTATATGCCCGCAACCGTTCTTTGTATGACTACAAGGAAGAAGATAAATACCTGAACTCGGGACAGGTGACCGAAGTTACCCATATTGAGCGCCGCAACCATTCGGCCATTGATGATATCGGCTACCGCATGGAATTTGATTACAAACCGGGAGCGCATCAGCATATATGTATGGGCTCGAATTATCTTTACCACACTTTCCGCCCCCAGTCGCAGGCTGTAAAGGACTTCTCCGGAAACGATACCCAAAAGGATACCATCCAGCACAGTAGTTCATTTTGCTACAGGGGGCATGAGTTTACGGTTTACGCAGAAGATGATATGACTTTTGGAAAAAAATGGCGGGCAAACATCGGGATTCATTATACTTTGTTTAAAATCCCGGATAAAACTTACCATTCGGTAGAACCGAGAGCTGCCGTCAGATATCAATGGAATGATCATACAGCCTTGAAATTATCCTATACTGAAATGAGCCAATTTATGCATTTGTTGTCCGGTACCTATCTTAACCTGCCTACAGACTATTGGGTGCCTACAACAAAAGATATCCGTCCTATGTGCTCACAGCAGTATGCGACAGGCGTATACATGCGGTTGCCACATAATATGTATCTCAGTGTAGAAGGATTCTACAAGACAATGAACCATACTATAGAGTATGATGGTGGCAATCGTCTGGCACCTTCTGCCGAGAATTGGGAAATGACTGTAAAGGAAGGAAAGGGAAAAGCCTATGGAGCCGAATTTGAGTTTTCATATCGCACGGCCAAAACATCCGTGGACTTCGCTTATACACTATCATGGAGCAAACGAAAATTCAGTGAAATTTGTCAGGGATGGTATAATGACAAGTTTGACAATCGCCACAAACTGAATATAGCAGTAAGGCATAAGCTTACCAAGCAGATAGAGGCTTATGCGGCATGGATTTTTCACTCTGGCAATAAAATGACGATTCCATCACAATACGTAAACGCACCGGAGATTCCCGGAATAAAAGAAAAAGAGCCGGCACAGTGGATTTATGAAAAGCCCAATAATGTGACGTTACCATCCTATCACAGGCTGGACGTGGGAGCCAACTTCCGCAAAATGACCAAGCGGAGGTATGAACGTATCTGGAACATAAGTATATATAATGCTTATTGTCGCATGAATGCCTTGTATGCCAAAGTGGAGAAATTACCGGATGGAAGGTTCAGGGGGAAAGCCACTGGGGTATTTCCCATCATTCCCTCATTTAGTTACACTCTAAAGTTCTAAAACGAAAATGAAAAAGATTATTTGCCTGATACTGCCAGCCGTATTGTCATCCTGTACCTATCATTTTGAATTGGACGAAGTGGATGCCTGTGAAAAGCTGGTGCTCTATTGTTTTCCTTCAAACAAGGATACGACAGTCATACAACTGTCCAAGAGTGTCCCGGTCAGCAAAAGAGAACCGCTGGATAAATGTGTACGCAATGCAGATATCCATTTCACGGTAAACGGAAAGGAACAGGCCATTTATTGGAACGAGGACTCCACTTCATCGCTCCCGGCACAATGCTATTATACTTTAGGGAAGTGGGGAAAGAATGACTGCCTGCGACTACAGGCCGCTTCAACAGGGTTACCGGCAATTACTGCCCAAACCGTCATGCCGGATAATTTCCCATTAAAAGAAGTAAGGCTGGCACGCAAAGGCGACAGTGATAATACCTTGCAGGTACTTGTAACCTTCAAAGATGATGGCGGAACCAATGATTATTACGGTATTCGTTTGATAAAAAAAGAAATAACAACGAAAGATGGCGACAAAAACATTTCATTTCAATCGGTAGAATTCGACCTGAAAGACGAACCCTTGTTGAATAACCTGTCTGATCTGGACGAGATATTCATGTTCTCAAACCGCTTCTTCCAGAATCTGTATATATGGGATGATGAAAAGATTCCGGGAAAGGAATATACAGTCCGTCTGAATATGGATTATCAGAAAGATTACGACGTAGATTGGGATAATTTCAGCTATAGGGAGGAATACAAAATTTACCTCTACAAGTTCTCGCTGGAATTTTACAGCTATTTTAAAACACTGAATAATATAAATAACAACGATTTAGGTAACCACGGCCTTTCTCCGATGCTTCATCATTATACCAATGTATCCAACGGTATCGGGGTTGTAGGTGCTTGCCAAATCACAGAGACGGAATGGCTAAAAAACGTGCATTAATAATTGTTCTAATTCAAATCTTAAAAAATTATGAAGGTATTAAATTCACTTAGTAAACATGCCCATTTGGTGATGGCAGTATGCTTGGCATCGGGTTTCGCTTCATGTAGTAATGAAGAGGAGATCGTATCTCAAAGTAATAACAATAGTTTTCCGGAGGTTGAAGTGTCCAGAATGAGTGTCTGGTTGCCTGGTACAAGAGGTGGCTCCGATGGCTTGGCTGATATGCCGGTACTTCGTTTCTCAAATGAGCAGGTTTACAATCAGACGATTGAAAGACTTAATAACATGACCAAAGAAAATCGTGACACTTATTTTGAAAGGTTAGGATTCGATGGTGCCTATACTCTTTGGAACCGGGCTGACGAAGAGCTGGAGCAGATTTTCGATATGGAAGATACCCTGCGGATTGAGAAGCTGATTAACGATTATAAGGCTAAATATAGCAGTGTATTCTCGTTCAACACCATCGATTCCTACGATGTGACGCCTTACTTTACCTTTACTGACAATGAACTGTCACTTGTAGGTAATATAAAGGGGTATGTCGTTATCGGTAACACATTGAAAGCGCCTGAAGTCAATACACCAACCTATGATGTTGACGAAGAGACTGTATCAACAAGGGCATTGCACCCGGGACCGATCCAGCCCGGTTTTAAAGGTTTCAGAGATGCTTCCGTTACAATAAAGAACGGAAAGTACAGGAGTACAATGACCATCGGACGTATTGTAAATGGCAACTCTTTCGCCGTTGAGTTTAAAACCAGAAAGAAAGTGGTGTTCTGGAAGAAGAATGTCGCTGCTGGCTATTCTGCGGACTTGTCCATGCACAGTTCAAAATTCAACCATAGAAATAAAGTTTTTTGCCCTTACGGCAAAGAGATATCTATTTTGAACTTACGTATAGAAACCGTAGGCAATGTATTTGATGCCCATGTGGATAACTTTACAAGTTCACGTGGAAAAACAGTAGGAAGACAAGCTTTTAAAAACATAAAAGTTATTTGATTATGAGAAAAATAGTATTTCTTTCTTTAGTATTATTTTCTGTAAGCATAGGCAGCTATGCCCAGAATCTTAAAGTGGGTGTTACGGCTGGATTGAATATCAGTGCCCCAAGTGATTATGACTCTAAAACAGGATTTAATGTGGGGGTTAAAGGTGAATGGGGACTTCCCAATGTATCCAAAGGATTATATCTGGACTTTGGTTTGCTGTTCTCGTCACAGGGCTGGGAAAGTTCGGGATATTATGACACTCAGAAGAAACAGAGCATGCAGTGGAAGGGCAATCCTTATTTCCTGAATATCCCAATCCATATCGGATATAAATTCTCTCTGGGACACAATACGGCTCTGTTTGGCAACATAGGACCTTACATTGGCATAGGGTTGTTCGGAAAAAACAAATTAGTTACCGAAACCGAAGCTGGTAAAAAAGCAACAACAACTCTGGCCGACAATGTGTTCAGTGACAAGCAGGCTGAAAGGTTCGACTGGGGTATTGGAGGCAAGGTAGGTGTTGAATTTGCCAAGCATGTTCAGGTGGCCGTGGGATACGACTGGGGACTGAAGAACCTCAAAACCTCCAGCAACCCTGTTGACTTCAAAAATAAAGTGTTTAGCGTATCATGCGCTTATATGTTTTAGTTAACTGCTAAAAGGAAGGCTTGTAAAGCTCAGATTCTGACAGTGTTAGATTTGAGCTTTACTATCCCTTCATAAACCTGAATGACTGGATTATGGATAAGACTATATTTATTTGTATTATAATACAGGCTCTCAACATCCTGTGTTGTTCTGCGCAGGAAAGGAACGCCAAAAGCATCCCCTCAATTGATATTGGCCCTATGAATGGCGGATCTGACAAGGAGGTCCGTATAGATAAGGATTCGTTGCTTCTCATGCCAGATTCAATCAGAAAGAGTAACCTTACAATCTCAGGCAACGGTATAGGGTATGTCACTTTGCCGTGGAGCAATACATCCTTTAAGAGCGGGCTTTTCGGACGGGATTATACCGTGTATGGGCAGTTGGGCAATATGCAGACTTTCAGTACACATCAGACGTTGCCAATTCTGGGGTCATTCACCTATGTGCGCTTTATGTATCCTTTCCGGTTTACAGATAAACTATCTGTCAGCCTAGGTTTTTTCCTGAGTAAATACTCATTAGGCAGAAGAATCAATGATGACTTTGGCCTTAATTTGGGAATCAACCATATGTTCATGCCTAATGTATCTCTCAATTTTGAGCACCAGCAATCATTTAGACAGGATATTATAGGGAGCTCCCCTAGGATATCACCACTGTTTCCAAATACAAATACTAACATCAACCTGCAAATTGAACCGGTACATGGAGTAAAAATAAAGGTTGGGTACCAAAAAGAATAAAAATAAGTATGACAAGCAAATATTGTGTCATTTTATATCGGAATAATAAATCATAAAATGTGAATTGTAATCAATAAACAAAAGAATGAAAACAATTAAAGTTGCGCTGACTCTAAAATATATCCCATCTCGATAACGTTATATTCTTAGTTCGCAATTATTATATTTTTCAATGCTTTACAATCATACCCCTTTCCCTCCTTTTCTGTACTTTTTTCTTTTTTATCCATCCTCTCCACTTCTAAATCTCTGTTCATCTGTTTACATACTTTAAGACTTAATCTTTTTTTCTATACTAAACAATTTACATCACTACCGTCCCGATCACAAGGTATACCTTTCAGATTTATGCCGGAAATAATTTATCTTCTCTCTTCGAGGTATATATTGTGTTATATCGGATACTCTGCCATAGACTTTTAGATTACACACACAGATAAACGGCATCGTTTCAAATACATTTGTGATATAATTGATAATAATGCCTAATTGAAGAAGAAGCAAACGGTATCACCAGACGACTCCGGAGCTCTATATATTGAAACGGTTTAACGGCGGATTCCCAGCGTTAAACCGTTCGTTTTCGGTTAAACGAAAACACAACTTGCTGTCCGCAGGAGCGGACCACATTTATCCAATAA
>ENA-UOIY01000303-UOIY01000303.1-human-gut-metagenome-genome-assembly--contig:-P114-NODE-303-length-83659-cov-10.766387_pt1 | contig 83659 bp, 69 predicted proteins | sample MGYA00242335_ERZ723882 | MGnify/ENA metagenome assembly ERZ723882 | reverse complement strand
AGGCGGCCGGCGTTCCGATGGTGTTTGCAATCAACAAGATAGACAAGCCGGGAGCCAATCCGGACAAGATTCGTGAGCAACTCTCGAACATGAACATACTCGTCGAGGACTGGGGTGGAAAGTACCAGTGCCAGGAAATCTCGGCGAAGAAGGGAATCAACGTGGATCTGCTTCTCGACAAGGTGCTCCTCGAGGCCGATATGCTTGACCTCAAGGCTAATCCGAACCGCAGGGCTACCGGTGCCGTCATCGAGTCTTCTCTCGACAAGGGCCGCGGCTATCTTGCCACCGTACTCGTCCAGAACGGCACGATGCGCGTCGGTGACGTGATGCTTTCCGGCTGCTACACGGGTCGTGTGAAGGCTATGTTCAACGAGCGCGGTCAGAAAGTTGACGAGGCCGGACCTTCCACTCCTGTTTCAGTCCTCGGACTCAACGGAGCTCCGACTGCGGGTGAAACCTTCAACATTATGGCCGACGAGCGCGAGGCTAAGGAAATAGCCAACAAGCGCGAGCAGCTCATCCGCATTCAGGGCATCAAGACCCAGAAGCACATGACTCTCGAGGAAATCGGACGCCGTATTGCCATCGGCAACTTCAAGGAACTCAATGTCATCGTCAAGGGTGATGTGGACGGCTCTGTGGAGGCGTTGTCCGACTCGCTCATCAAACTCTCAACCGAGGAGGTGCGCGTGAACGTGATTCACAAGGCTGTCGGTGCCATTTCCGAATCAGATGTGCTCCTTGCTGCGGCTTCAGACGCCGTCATTATAGGCTTCCAGGTTCGTCCTTCGACCGGTGCGCGTAAGCTTGCCGAGAAGGAGGAAATCGAAATCCGTCTCTACTCTGTCATCTACGACGCTATCAACGAGGTCAAGGATGGTATCGAGGGCATGCTTGCTCCGGAGGAGAAGGAAGAGATTACAGCCACGGCCGAAGTGCTTGAGACATTCAAGATTTCAAAGGTCGGAACCATCGCCGGTGCGATTGTCCGCGAGGGTAAGCTCCAGCGCACTTCCAAGATTCGTGTCATCCGTGACGGAATCGTTGTCTACACCGGAGAACTCGGCTCCCTCAAGAGGTTCAAGGACGATGTCAAGGAGGTTGTTTCCGGCCAGGACTGCGGTCTGAACATCTTGAACTACAACGATATCAAGGTTGGGGATATAGTTGAGGCCTATCAGGTCGTCGAAGTAAAGCGTACATTGTGACAGAAGTTCTGATATCATTGCTCCTGCTTGTTGTCCCGCTGCATAGTCAGGCAGGGACGGCAGGCAGGAGTTTTCCTTCATTGGCGGATTTGGACGCGGTCGTACAGAACTCTGAGGCGTATGATTTGCCGAGGCTGCATCGAATAGATTCATGTCGTGCCCTGCTTGACAGGTCTGAAATTTCCGACAGGGAGCGTTTCTTTCTGATGGAAGAAATGCGGACTTTGTACGACAAGTATAGAACGGATTCGGCAATTGTGTATGCCAGTAAAGCCCTTTCCATCGCGGAAAAGATAGGAGAACGCAGCCTGATTGACCGGTCGCTTGCCGGACTGGCCAAGGAATTCGGTACTTCCGGGCTGTACGATGAGTCTCTTGCCTTGCTTGACAGGATTGATCGCAGGGCAATGGACGAGGACTCTCTTGCTGACATGTTCTATCTCTATTATTTCGACTACGAGTCATTGGCCAACCAGTGCCTTGAACCGGAAATGGCGAAACATTTCAGAAGGCTTTCCTGCATGTGCCGCGATTCCATACTGCTCTATCGTCCGGGATATACGGTTTTCTCGGGCTATGCCGTTGAGCATCCTTATGTCTACATCTTGAATCCGACATATCCGGATGGCGGCTATTATCCTTGGATGACAACCGATGATCAGAGTTACAGGGCGTTTTGGGGAGGCGCGGACTCGAAGAAGACTCTCTTCGACCCTTGTCCTGCCGGTTGGCGTGTCTGCAACAAAACTGAAGCAGAGTCATTCATCCAGACGGTATCTTCAACTGCGACTTTGGCCTCCAGTCTTGTCGGATATGATTTTGACGGGCATTATCTGCCGATGACCGGAACGCGAGGTAACAAAAATATAAGGACTACCAATGTCAGGTCTTGCGGATATGAGACTAAATCATATATGTGGACATCCGAAATACTGACTAACCATAATTATGGCTATGCTCACACGGCGGCGATGATTGCTCCTGCAAATTATGCCGATGCAGGCAAGCCGAATGCACTCACTGTGAAAATTGAAGGACAGGACAGATATTTGACACAAGCTTGCCCGGTCCGCTGCGTAAAAGAATAATCTAATCAACAACAATTCATACATACAACAACAAAAACTCCCGGAAGCTGTGAAGTCTCCGGGAGTTTCAATTTTCGATTTGCCTTTAGGCGCGCAGGCTATTAAAACCTGACGCCGAATGTCGCTACTACTTTAACAAGATTGCGGCGGTAGCGTATCACCGGAGACTCTGTCGTAAGACTGCGGTGAGTGTCCTTCTCGTAACGATAGTCACCATAAGGCATGATGTACTGTGTCGGGTAGAAATAACCGACAGCGGCCAAGTCAGCGAAGAATGCTCCGGCGCTGAAGCCGAAACCGCATGATGCCGTGTGGAGGTTCTGTGCCGGGGCTTTCACGAGGTTTCCGCTGCCGTCTGCCTCGTATGTCTGTCCGGTGGTCTTGAGGTTGTAGCCGAGGCGCACGGAGAAGAAATCCGCCGGCTTGAACTCGGCTCCGAACCTGAGATAATGCTGAACTCCGCAGTAGTCGAGTATGCCGTTGTTTGCGTTGTCAAACTCGCTGTTGTCGGATGTTCCCGGGACGCTGAAATACATTCTGCGATAGTTGCTCAACTCATAGTCAGCACTCACGACACCATATTTCCCGAAAGTGTAGGCCACTCCGAAGTTCGCCCGGAGCGGAGCCTTGAAGTTGTATTCGAACTTTCCTTCAGGAGCCGTGTCGCTGCCGCTGAACTTAGAGTCCTCAAACTTTGTCTCGCATGAATAGCTGATTCTTTCCTTTATTCTGAATGTTGTCGGGGTCTGGATGGTCGCACCGACTCTGAGTCCTTTCCACGGCGTGAGGATGAATCCGAATTTTCCATAAACTCCGGTGCCTTCAGCCCGGTAGCTATATGTTTTTTTCGCGGATGAGAAATAAGTCTTGCCGCTCGCCCCAAAGTCAGCTGTCACATCCTCTATGTCCACAGCGTCTTCCTTGAGAAACTCGTTGGAGCGGTAGTTTATGCTCGTGACTCCGATGTTCGCTCCGAAGAAAAAAATGTCTGAAATGTTGAGCGCGAGATTATAGACAAAGTCGGACTTCGCGCCGGATATTGTCTGCCCGAAATGTTGGTTCAGGCCGTGTGCTCCGATGCCGATTCTTCCGTCTGCCGTACTGTTCTCCGTAGCGCCGACAAAAGCGTCCTCTGTCTTTCCGCCTGTAGTGAAAGATGTCCCAGCAATTGCTCCGGCGCGGAATGCGTTCACGAGGTCGTAGTCAGCGAAAATGATTTTGTCATAGGCATCGTTACCATTGAAGTCATCCGGTTTGTAACCATAGAGATACTGCGCCCGTGCCGCCATTTCCCCGAATGCCGAAGTTCTCGTGTTCAGTCCGCGGGCAACGATCTCTTCGCTGTAGCTGCGGGTGTTGTTTACCACGAATCCCATTGACCAGTTCTTCAGTCCGCGTGACCTGCCGGTGTTGAAATTTATCATTCCACCGATGTTCGGCATGCTGAACCGGCTTTTGTCGTTCTGGAGCTTGTTTCCGAATGCGACCGAGCCGTCATTGAGGACTTCTCCCTGAACACGCGCGATGGAAATGTTCATTCCAGGCGTCACGGTGAACTGTGAGCGTCTTGCCACAGCCGAGCCTGCCGGGTTTATTCCGAGTGAACCCATGTCTCCGCCAAGGGCAGTAAAGGCATTTCCCATAGCCATTGTCCTTGCCGTTCCCTCATATTCGTTTTCACTGAAGCGCAGTCCGTCCTCCCAATTCTGGGCTGTTGCCGAGAACCCGATGGCGAGAATAGCTGCCGTCAATACAATCTTTTTCATATATATCTGGTGTTTAATTCTTTAATGTCTTATCGTCTCGAGGACCGGCTGCTGCTTGAGCCACGGCTTCCTGAATAGCTTGAAGATGATGAGCGGCTTCCTCCGCTGTAGGAAGAGCTTGAACTGCGGTAGGTCGAGCCGGACGAGCGGTAGTTTGAACCGGAACTGCTGCGACTGCCGGAGTAGCTTGAACTGCTTGATGATGAACTGCTCCTATAGCTGTTGGAAGAAGGCCTGCTGTAGGTCGTGCTTCTTGAAGACGAGCTGGAAGAACGGCTATAGCTGCTTGAAGACGAGCTGGAAGGACGGCTGTAGCTGCTTGAAGAACTTCCGCGTGAGGCAGACGTGGACGGGCGTGTCCCAGTTGATGAGCTGCGCACTCCTGAAGTCGTGTGCCGCACTGCCGAATCTGTGTTTCGCACTGCCGAAGATGATGTCCCGCGTGATGAAGAAGGTCTTGCAACGCTCACGACGCCCGAATTCCTTGACGCTGCCCGCACTGTCCTGCCATTGCCGGCAGCTGACGAAGAACGGCTGGCGGATGAGGCTGAGCGGACTGCAGATGGGCGTGTTGCCGAAGCTGTGCGTGCTGCCGCAGAGCGTGAACTCCTCGTCAATTCGCTTGAAGAGCCCCCTCGCGCAGAGGTCGCTTGCCTTGTAGAGCTGCGCATTGCTGCGGAGCCGCCGCGTACAGAAGGGCTTGTCCCATATCTCCTTGACATTCCGCCTTCACTTCCCCTTGATCCGAAATGAATTGGCTCGCCTCTGTGAACATAACCCGGTCCATCGAAGAACGGGTCGTAGCAGTGATGATAATGGTGATGATGGTGGTGGTACCAATAGTGATCGTAGTACCACGGATCTCTCCACGGACCGTACCACGGGTCATACCATCCTGCCCAATATGGACCGCTGTACCATCCTCCATACCAATACGAGTCATAAACCCATGGGTCATAGAACCTTCCTCCATAGAACCACGGGTCATACCATCCGGCATAATAGGCCGGGCTGTAGATTCCCCAGTTATATCTGTAAGGTGCCCATGCATATCTGTAGCCGAAGCCCATGAACGGGTCCACGTAAACTGTCGTGACGTTCGCGTTCTCAAGGTTGAGAGTGAGCGTCTTCGGTGCCTGCGCGATTTCTGTCCGGGTGGCCGTTGCGCTGTCACGCGCATCGAGTATCGTTGTCTTTGTCAGATCCGTGAGCGCATCGGTCTCCTCCTTGCTCTGCGCGAGGTCCACTGCGGACGTCGTTTTTTCCGGCCTCGTGTAATATATACCGTCATACTGACTTGTAGTCTGTGCCACAGTTCCACAGGAAGACATCATGACGCCGCATGTCGCCAGCGCCAAGATTCCCGACACTCCTGATATGTAAAACCGTTTTGTCATAATGTCATATATTTTTCTTAACTTCGCGCCGCATTTCGTTGTCGTCGAATGCGGTGTTTCAATGTAAATTGCAAAGAATATACCTCTTCACATTATACATGATACGCTCAAAAGATGCGAATTTATGCAAAAACGTCGCAAAAGTTTGCGGCGAACATGACAAATATAGAAAATAAAATTGATATATAGATATGGCAAAGGAAGTTACAAAAAGGTCGGAGAATTACTCGCAGTGGTATGACGACCTTGTGGTGAAGGCTGATTTGGCGGAGCGTTCCGCAGTCAGAGGATGTATGGTAATCAAGCCGTACGGCTATGCAATCTGGGAAAAGATGCAGCATATTCTGGATCGGAAATTCAAGGAAACAGGGCATCAGAACGCATATTTCCCGCTTTTTATTCCGAAGTCGTTCCTCAGCAGGGAGGCCGAGCATGTGGAGGGATTTGCGAAAGAGTGCGCCGTGGTGACGCATCACCGTCTGATGAAAGACCCTAATGGAACAGGCGTGGTTGTGGATCCGTCCGCAAAACTCGAAGAGGAACTCATCGTCCGTCCGACTTCTGAGACCATCATCTGGAACACCTACAAGGGATGGATTAAATCGTGGCGTGACCTTCCGATTCTCTGCAACCAGTGGGCGAACGTCGTGCGCTGGGAGATGAGGACGAGGCTTTTCCTCCGTACCGCAGAATTCCTCTGGCAGGAGGGACACACCGCGCACGCGACACGCGAGGAGGCCGAGCAGGAGGCACAGAAGATGGTGAATGTCTATGCGGACTTCGCGCGCAACACCATGGCGCTTCCGGTCGTCGTCGGACACAAGTCTCCTAACGAGAGGTTTGCAGGAGCACTCGACACCCTCACCATTGAGGCTATGATGCAGGACGGCAAGGCCCTTCAGGCAGGAACTTCCCACTTCCTCGGACAAAATTTTGCCAAGGCTTTCAATGTGCAGTTCACCAACAAAGAGGGCAATCAGGAGTATGTCTGGGCAACTTCTTGGGGCGTTTCCACACGTTTGATGGGTGCGCTCATCATGGCTCACGGCGATGACAACGGACTCGTCCTTCCTCCGGAACTCGCTCCGATTCAGGTGGTTATGGTGCCGATTTACAAGACGGAAGAAGATCACAATGCGATTGTTCAGAGAATGTCAGAGATTAAGGCAGAACTCGAAAAGGCAGGTGTCAGCGTGAAGATTGACGACCGCGACACTCTCCGTCCTGGATTCAAGTTTGCGGAGTGGGAGCTCAAGGGAGTTCCGGTGCGCATCGCTATGGGGCCTCGCGACCTCGCCGCAGGCACTCTTGAAATCGCCCGCAGGGACACTCTTGAAAAGTCTTCAGTTTCGCAGGAGGCTGTGGCTGAGCACATTGAGAAATTGCTTGTGGACATCCAGCAGAACATCTACAACAAGGCCCTCGCATTCCGCGACGCCAATGTCCGCAAGGTTGATTCTTGGGATGAATTTAAAGAGGAAATCAAAAAAGGCGGCTTCCTTCTCTGCCATTGGGACGGCACGACCGAGACCGAGGAGCGCATCAAGGAAGAGACCAAGGCGACAATCCGTTGCATTCCGATTGATAGTTATGTTTGCGAGGAGGAAGGAAAGTGCATCTACAGTGGCAGACCTTCACACCGCAGGGTGATATTTTCCATTGCCTATTAGTGAATCAAGTTTCGCAGTGCGAAACACCACTTTTGAGCCCTTGTGGCGAGGGTAAGTCCCCTCCCCGAGGGAGGGGATTTAGGAGAGGGGTAACGTGGACAGAAAAAAGTGCGTGGGATTTGAGAGTTTGATAAAAGAGATAAGTTTAATATTCGCAATAAGTTAGAATACTTGCGAAACTTGAATTAGTAATAGAGTATTGGTTATGAAAAAGAAGACTTTTGCAGCCATCGTGATGATGGCATGTACTGCGATTGCGGCTTCGGCTCAGGATGATGTGCAGAAGGCTGCGCAGGAAGCTGCCGAGGCGTTCGCGTCGGCCCCTGTGCAGAAAGCGGCTCCGAAGAAGCCTAACTATTGGACAAATTCGCTCACGACCCAGATAAATGTGGGTCAGACGAGCCTCTCCAACTGGGCCGCCGGTGGAGACAACACCTTTACGCTGAAGGGATATGCCGACGGCAATGCGAACTGGAAGAAAGACAAGATGTTCTGGAACAACCGTCTGCAGTTGGAGTTCGGACTGCTCTACGCATCATCAAAGCCTCTTTTCCAAAAGAGTAACGACCGAATCTATCTCGAAAGTAAATGGGGTCATAGGATTCACGAGCAACTCTATGCTTCCGCCAACTTCGACTTCAAGAGCCAATTCGCCAATGGTTACGACTATAAGACGCCTGTGGTTCCAGACAGATATAAGGACGCGTCAGGGGCACTTCCTAAACTCGACGAACTCTCCCGCAAAGACCAGAAGAGCCTGTGGAAGGATGCCCGTGTCCCGAAATCAGGTTTCCTTTCTCCGGCCTACACGACATTGGCACTCGGTCTTGACTGGAATCCGGCAAATTGGGTTTCAGTGAGTTTCGCACCTCTCACCGGAGGTTTCACCGTGGTGACTGACAGCCAGTTCCGCAAAGCTTATGGTATGAAGCTTACGAAGGAATACGAGAACACAAAGGATGATTACGCGGCGTTGAAGACTAAGTTCCCAACTGTTCTTGAAGAAGCTGATTACAATGCTCTTAGCGCGGAGGACAAGGCTGCTTATGACACCAAGACACGGTACGACAATGCCTACAAGTCGGGCACGGCATACCGTTCAGCTCTCTTCCAGTTCGGTGCCCAGCTCAAGATGGACTTCAAGGTCAACGTTAACGACAATTTCAAGTACACCTCACAGATAGTCCTTTTCACCGACTATCTGAGCAAGAAAGACAACGGCAAGTACAATCCGAACGTCCGTTTCAACTGGGACAATAAGTTCGACTGGAAACTCGCCAAATACTTTGCTCTCACTGTCACTACCAATATGATCTACGACACCAATGTCTTCAAGCCTAAGACTGAGAAGGGCGTTGAGGTCAAGGATGAGTCCGGTCAGACAGTTATGGTGAAGCGCGGACTCCAGTTTGCTGAGTCTATATCGTTTGGATTTACCTATACCATCGCTTCAAAATCCAAATAATAGGCGATCTGCGGCGTTGCGCTGCGATAATTTGAATCCTCACAACCGAAAGGTTGCTGCGGTTCAAATTTCTTGCGCGCCTTGCATCTCATCCTCTTATTTGAATTTTGAATCTTAGCGTGGGCGATCTGCTTCGTTGCGCTGCGATAATTTGAATAATTTATTGAAAGATGTTATCTTCGCATGATAGCATCTTTTGTTTTTCATATATGGGTTTTGCAGGAAAGATAGTTTGTCCTTATCCACAGGTGATTGTGGGCGTGAGTGGGGGAGTGGATTCGATGACGCTTGCCGATATGCTTCATCGGCAGGGGAGTGTCGAATTTGCCGTGGCGCATTGTAATTTTCATCTTCGGGGGGAGGAAAGTGATGCTGATGCAGAATTCGTACGCAACTGGTGTGAGACGAACGGGGTGAAGTTTCATCATATTGATTTAGACACCGTTGGATACGCGCGGTCGCGCAAGGCGAGCATTGAAATGGCTGCGAGGGAGCTGCGCTACGGATGGTTTGCACGGTTGTGCGGGGAATATGGATATGAGGCGGTGGCGATTGCGCACAATGCTAACGACAATGCCGAAACTCTCCTTCTAAATCTCGTCCGTGGCACTGGCCTTCGTGGAATCTGCGGTATGCAGGAACAGTCCACTCAAAATGTGGAGCCGACTCCCGAACTTGCCGCCGCTCTCGGATGTTCCATTTCCGATTTCCCGTCGTCGCTGAACATCTGGCGTCCGCTTTTGGGAATGACACGCAATCAGATTGAGGGATATGCGTTCAGCCACAATCTCTCTTGGCGCGAAGACAGCACAAATCAAGACACGGAGTATCGTCGCAACCTCATCCGCCACGAAATAATCCCACTCCTTGAGCGTCTGAATCCTTCGACAGTGAAGGTTCTCAATCGCGATATGCGGCATTTTTCGGAGGCACAATCAATCGTCCGGAGCAATTTCTCCAATCTCAATACTGCTGAACTTACGAATATAATTTTCAATAAATCAGAAGGTTGGAGACATCTTCTCTATCTTTATCTGGAGCGATATTCCTTCAATAGCGCCATTATCGCCCAAATCGAAGACTTGCTGGACTCCGGTCGCACCCTGAGCGGCAAAACCTTCTATAGCCCGACACACAAACTCACTACGACAAGTTCATCCTTCATTTTGGAGCCGATCGATTCAGACAATTCCTTTCACCGCAGTATTCCTCGAAATCCCCAGGCTGACGCTCTACAGGACGAAGGAACGATTGTTTTCGGCAGTGATTTCGGCGGCGCAATCCAGTCGTGCACTTCCTCCGGTGCTGACTCTCTGAGCCCGGGAGGGGTAGCGGGGGAGTTGTCTCAAGTTGATGAATTCCTGATCGAGTCTCCTGGTGAATACGAAATCGAAGGCCGTTTTTTGTCTGTCGAGCTTTTCAATCGTCCCGAGCATTTCGAACTTCGTCAGCCGCAGGGAGTCACTGTTTTCGATGCCGACAAAGTTCCTTTCCCTCTTTGCGTCCGTCACTGGCAAAATGGTGACTGGCTCCGCCCGCTTGGCTCCAAGGGTCGTAAAAAACTCAGCGACCTTTTCACCGACCTTAAATTCAGCCTCCCGCAAAAGCACTCCGCCCTGCTACTCGCAGCCATAAGCAACTCTGCGGCAGTCAAGCCAGGCGGCAGCCCGGGACTTGCCTCCGGCTCTTTGGCGGACGCATCCCATATCCTTGCTTTGTTGGGTCTGCGCATCGACGACTCTGTCAGAGTTTCTCCATCTACCACCCGCATCCTGCGCCTACATCTGTACGAAGCGCTCGTCAACGCCGACGGCAAATTCACTATCACCAAAATCAGTTAACGTAAATGAAAACCCTTGTAGTCATTAACGCTTGTGTGCGTAAGTCAGATTCTCGTACACTGCGCATCGCCCGGCCCATCATTGATGCGCTGTCCCAAAGACACAAACTCATCAGCTACGACCTCCCTCAGATGGATATCGTTCCATTGAATCCCGTCGTTTTACGAGAGCCGGATTGCGCTGGTGGATTGGTCCTGTATTCCAATGCAGAATTGACGGCTGTAGACCTGGTCCAGTTTGCCGGCCACGTGGGCGGATTCCAGCGGGCGGCGACTGTGCTATCCGCAGACCGTCTCTCTGAAATTCTCACATAGGATGAGCCGTCTTGTCGTCAATCTCGTCAAGGGCGAAGACTTCGAGAGCGACTTCCCGGAGGACATCCGGGTGAAGATTCACGGAGTGGTGCCCGACAGCGTTTCCTACCTCCTCGAAGGCCGCATGGACTTTAAGTCCGGAGTGGAGCACCATCTCAACGTCACCCTCACCAGCGACCCCTCCAAAGTCAAAATCGACATAGGCGGCGAAGTTTCTGGCTGGAACTGATATTCGTCAAGATTTATGTTGAAATAATACTTTTTTCGACGAAAAAAGTGTTATTTTTGCATAAATTTAATGGAATATGAGAAGGTTTGTTTATACGCAACTGCTTGATTGGAAGAATACTCCTGACTGTGAACGGAAGCCTCTTGTCGTCGAAGGAGCGCGTCAGGTCGGCAAGACATGGCTCGCCCGTGAACTTGGAGCCAATGAGTTTGAGACTTTCATCGAATTGAACTTCGAAAAGCAGCCATCGCTGCGTTCGCTGTTCGAACTGGACTTTGATTTCGAGCGGATTTTCCTTGCGATAATGGCTTTCACAGGAAAAAAGGTAGAACCCGGAAAAACGCTGCTTTTCCTGGATGAGATACAATGGGCTCCGCGGGGTCTCCTTGCGCTGAAATATTTCAATGACGATGTCAAGGGACTCCATGTCGTGGCAGCAGGTTCTCTGCTGGGGTTGGTGGAACACTCCGGAGATTCGTTTCCTGTCGGCAAGGTGTCCTATATCAATGTCTTTCCGATGACTTTTGACGAGTTTCTTTTGGCAACTGGAAAGGAGAACCTGTACGAGGTGATGAAGTCGCGCGACTGGCAGCTTGTCAATGTGCTTTCGGGCAAACTCGAAGACTCTCTGCGCACCTATTACTATGTCGGTGGAATGCCGGAGGCCGTAGAAAAATTTGTCTCCACCGGAGGGAATTTCGCCAAAGTGCGCCGGGTGCAGCGCGAACTCATCAGTTCTTATGAAAATGATTTCTCGAAACATGCCCCGACCGACGTGCTTCCGAGAATCAACCTTGTCTGGAACAGCATTCCGGCACACCTGTCGAAAGAAAACAAAAAATTCGTCTATGCTGCCGTAAAATCCGGCGCGCGGGCAAAGGATTACGAGACTGCTATCGGGTGGCTTGTCAAGGCAGGACTTGTGTATAAGCATACCCGTGTGTCGAAAGCAGAGGTTCCGCTCGCCGGATTTGAGGATACGGACTCCTTTAAACTTTTCCTCCTGGATGTCGGTCTTCTCGGGGCAATGTGCTCTCTTGACCGGAGGACGCTCCTTGAAGGTTCGGACTTCTATGGACAGTATAAAGGGGCGTTGACAGAACAATATGTCCTTCAAGAGCTTATATGCAGGAATACGGATGATGATAAAGTTGAACTCCACTACTGGGCTCCGGATTCCGGACAGGCGGAGGTCGACTTCGTCATCCAGTCCTGCGGGAAAATCGCACCGCTGGAAGCCAAGGCGGAAGTCGCGGTAAAGGCCAAGTCCCTTAAGGTTTTCACAGGACGCTACAAGACACCGTTCGTGTTCAGAACCTCACTGCTCCCGTATTTCAAAGGCGACAATGTGACGGACGTTCCGCTGTTCGCTGTCTCGAAAGTTCTCGACATGATGCGGGACTGAGTAGCGTTCCTATCGAAGTTTGACATTTTCACCTGACCTATAAATGAACCTAAATGAACTTGATTGACAGTTGGATTTGGTTTTACTTATGCCGGATAAAATGTTTCCGGTTTCAGAACTCAATATACAATGAAAAGGATCAAGTTCACTTTATTCATTTTAGTAACGCTTGCAGTTTCCTGCATAAAGGTATCCAGCGCAATAAGTGTGACGGATGTTGTCCTCGATCCTAAAACTCTTACAATGACCGAAGGCGACTGCATGACCATCATTGCAACCATATCGCCTTCTAATGCGACGAACAGAAATCTGCGTTGGTCAAGTTCCGATGAGATGGTGGCCTCGGTCGCCGATGGCAAGGTGACGGCACATAGGGCAGGAAAAGCGGTAATCGTAGTGAGTACGGAGGATGGCGGGCTTACTGCGAACTGTCAGGTGACTGTCAACTCCAAGGCTGTCCGTGTGGAGAGCGTGAACCTGGACAGAAAAGACCTTGCGCTGATGGTCGGTGAGAGCGCGACACTCACGGCGACGGTGTTCCCGTCCAATGCTACTGACAAAAACGTGCGCTGGACGAGCACCAATACATCGGTGGTTTCGGCCATGGACGGAAAGGTGACTGCACTCAAGGTCGGAAGCGCCACTGTTAAAGTTACTACACAAGACGGCGGCCGGACAGCAAGTTGCCGGGTGACCGTAAAGTCCAAAGCCGTCAGCGTGGAGAGCGTTCGGCTTGACAAAAAAGATCTCACGCTGACGGTGGGCAAGAGCGAAGTTCTCACGGCGATGGTGTCCCCGTCCAATGCGACGAACAGGACTGTGCGGTGGTCGAGCTCCGATGAAACGGTAGCCTCGGCCGTGAACGGACGGGTTATGGCATTCAAGCCTGGAAGCACTACTGTCACCGTTACCACGGAGGACGGCGGCTTGACGGCGAGCTGCCAGGTGACAGTCAAGTCCAATGTTGTCAACGTGGAGAATGTGAGTCTGTCCAAGACAGAACTTACGCTGACGGAGGGCGAGATCGCGACACTCACGGCAGTTGTGTCCCCGTCCAACGCGACGAACAAGAACGTGCGCTGGGTGAGTTCCAACGCGGCTGTGGCTTCGGTGGAGGGTGGCAAAGTGACTGCACTCAAGGTTGGAAGCGCTACCATTACGGTAACGACGGAGGACGGCGGAAAGACGGCGAATTGTCAGGTGAGTGTGAATCCAAAGATTGTCAATGTGGAGAGTGTGAGCCTTGACAGGACTGAACTTACTCTGACAGAGGGTGAGAGCACAACGCTCACGGCAGTTGTGTTCCCGTCCAATGCTACTGACAGAAACGTGCGCTGGTCCAGCTCAGATGCGACAGTGGCTTCGGTCGTGAACGGCAAAGTGACGGCACTCAAGGCCGGAAGCACCATTGTTACAGTTACTACAGAAGACGGCGGCAGGACGGCAAGTTGCCGGGTGACTGTTAAATCCAAGGTTGTCAACGTGGAGAGCGTTAGCCTCAATAAGAGTTCTGTCGCTATAATCGCCGGTGAGAGTGTGACGCTCGTGGTGACGGTGTCCCCGTCCAACGCGACGAACAAGAATGTCAGCTGGCATAGTTCGGATGAATCAGTCGCGACAGTCAGCAACGGTAGGGTCACTGCCCTCAAAGCCGGTTCTGCTGTAATCACTGTTACTGCTGAAGATGGCGGCAAGACCGCGATATGTCAGGTGAGTGTCAAGCCCAAGATTGTCAATGTGCAGAGCGTTAGCCTCAATAAGAGTTCCATTACTTTGACGGAGGGCGAGAGCACAACACTCACGGCAGTTGTATCCCCGTCCAATGCGACGAACAAAAACGTGCGTTGGTCGAGCTCCGATGCGTCTGTGGCTTCGGTCGTGAATGGAAAAGTGACAGCTCTCAAGGCAGGAAGTTCCACTATTAAGGTTACCACTGAAGACGGCGGTCTGACTGCGAGTTGTCAGGTGGTTGTCAAATCGAAGGAAATCAGAGTGAAAAGCGTGAGCCTCAATAGGGAAACCCTTGCGCTGGAGCCGTGGGAGAGAGCTACACTCACGGCAACGGTGTCTCCATCCAACGCAACAAACAAGAACGTGTGGTGGTCAAGTTCCGATGCAACTATAGTCTCGGTTGACAATGGTAGACTGTATGCTCGCAAGCTTGGGCGCACTACCATTACTGTAACCACTGAAGACGGCCGTCATAAAGCGAGTTGTCAAGTGGTCGTTGAAAATATTGGAGAGGGAAGCCACGAGGGAATAGGAGAAAAAGAATGGTAATTATGTCTATGAAAAATAAAACATTTATTGTTGTCGCAGCAGCGTTCTTGACATTGTCTTCCTGCGATAATACAGGTTCATACCTCGATACAGGTCGATTCATCATCTATGCAGACAGGGAGGATATACAGTCTACGAAAACTGAAATTCAGGACGGAACTTCTGTCGTGTGGAAAAAAGGAGATGCTATCGCTGTATTTGTTTATTCGGGCGCTACTAACGATATAAAGTACTACAAGCGATACAAATTTGTGTCGCGTAATGAAGTGAGTTCATCCCGTACTGAGTTTGAAGGCGATGTCAAACTTGCTTACGAGTTCGAGGACGAAGACTACTATGCCGTCTATCCTTATGACGCAGCGAGTTCATGTGAAAACGGCTATTTAACAGTAAATCTACCGTCCACTCAAGTTGCCAAGGCTGGGTCATTTGGCGATGACTTGTTCATAAGCGTAGCGTCTTCGCCCGGAAATACAAACAAGATGACATTCAGAAATGTCTGCGGTGGGATAAAGTTTAGTGTCGATTGTGATGATATCCGTGAGGTTGTGATATCAAACAATGATGGTAGGCCAATGTCTGGCACACTGAAGATTTGGGATGGGAAAGTCGAGTCGATATCAGGCAGTCCAGATTTGAGGGTAATCTCCCCATTTGGAGAGACTTTTGCTAAAGGCGCAAGCTATTATGCAGTGATTCCGCCAATCACATTCTCCAAAGGCGTGACGATAAAGTATATAACGACGGAGGGGAAGGAAAGTTCTCCTATAGCTCTGCCGTCTTCGACTATAGACAGGTCTGTGTTCAGCCGCCTGCCGGACATTGAAACGCCGATCAATTTTACCTACAGTCCATACCTGACCTTCGTTTCGGCCGGTGAGAGTTCGCTGTCTTTCAACACGTCATCCGCAACTCTTCAATACTCATATGATGGAGTAACATGGGGGAATGTATCAGATTATGTTATAAAAATGACAAAGCGGCAACCTCAAGTTTTGCTTAGAGGTATTAATGCTAGAGGACGTGTGGAAATGTCTGGAGACCAGATTTCATGTCACGGAAGTGTAATGAAACTGACCGATTACCGGAAAGATGTTACAACCGTTCAGTATTGCATGTCCTTCAAAGACTGCAAGGCATTAATTCGTGCTCCTGACCTTCCTGCGACTATATTATCGGAGCGTTGCTACGAAGGAATGTTCTCCGGTTGCCGGTCTCTCGTCTCGGCTCCGGAACTTCCCGCGACGACCTTGGCGGAGCTTTGTTATAACAGGATGTTCTCCAACTGCTTTTCTCTCAATTCTGCACCAGACCTTCCTGCGACGACCTTGGCGGGGTATTGTTATGAAGGAATGTTCTCTGGTTGTACGTCTCTCGTCTCGGCTCCGGAACTTCCCGCGACGACCTTGGCAGAGTACTGTTATTCAAGCATGTTCTCCGACTGCCGGTCTCTCGTCTCGGCTCCGGAACTTCCCGCGACGACCTTGGTGAAGGGTTGCTATAACAGCATGTTCAGATACTGTTCAAATCTGAAAAGTGTGACCGCTCTGTTTGAAAAATCGGTTACTAGTTCATTGAATGGCTGGCTCACAGGTGTATCGTCCATCGGTACTTTCTATAAGAATGCAGAGGCCGTATGGGAGAATAGCGGGATAATACCGGATGGCTGGGATGTCGTGCTCGTGACACCGTAATTTGTTCTGTTCCGTTTCGTTCGGCTTGGCAGTTATGCCAAAAACATAAATTATGAGCGGAGCGGTCTGAAGAATATTTGTACAAGATTTAAGAGCTCTGTCCATGGGCTTGGAAAGTAGAATAATCAATTCTGATAATTTTAGAATTATGAACATAAAGAAGGTCGGCGTTGCCATAGAGTATTGCACCTATGACAAAATGAAGGCAAAGAATGAGGTCTCTCAAGGTTGGAGCGAGTGGGGAGATTTGGCATTTCTGTCAAAAGAAAAAGACATCGAGACTTATCTTCCGAGAATCTGTTATGGAAGTCAAGGAGGATTCAATGCTTTTCGACAGATATTCAAAGATATAAAGTCCGGCGATATCATTCTGGCCTTTGAAGGCAACACAATCAGAGGCATCACTGAAATGCCGCCGGATTTCATATATTGTTATGATGATGAAGAACGGGGCGGCTATGCAAATAGTCTGTGGCCTATCAATTGGGTCGACTGGACAGAATTCTGCAAGGACGCAAGACTTGGAGTCCAAGGTGGTCAAGGTGTGAAAGGAATAGAGAACTGTGGACTGGCAGAAGTAAACAATTATATCAACGGGCATTGGGAAACCTTTAAAAAAGAAAACAGATACGAGATCCAGTTGCAGAGTTGCAGTGAGAGGCTTGAACGTGAGCACAAAAGATTTGACGAAAGAATCATAGAATCAAAGAAACATTATATGGAGGGTCTTAATAGCGAGCGGGCAGAATATCTCGCAGATATGCTGGTTGCAAATCATAATATCATATTGACCGGCGCTCCCGGCACCGGTAAGACATACTTGGCGAAACAGATCGCTGCCCAATTGATTCTCCAAAGGCCATATTCAAAAGACGTGGAGAATGATTCCTTGTTCAGAGAGCATGTCGGATTCGTCCAGTTCCATCCGTCTTATGACTACACTGATTTTGTTGAAGGTCTGAGGGTATATGAAAACAAGAAAGGCGATATTGGTTTCCGGCGGCAAGACGGTATCTTTAAAGCGTTCTGTAAAAAGCTTTAAAGGAAGAGGGGAGATATGTGTTCATCATTGATGAAATCAATCGTGGCGAGATATCAAAGATATTCGGCGATTTGTTTTTTTCCATTGACCCTGGTTACAGAGGACCATCCGGACGTGTGATGACGCAGTACCAGAACCTTGTCAAGGATGACGATGACGCTTTCAAGGATGGCTTTTACATCCCTGAAAACGTATTCATTATAGGCACGATGAACGATATCGACCGTAGTGTTGAAAGCATGGATTTCGCATTCCGTCGCAGATTCGCGTTCGTGGAGATTAAGGCAAATGAGAATATCGGCATGCTCACTGATCTCGGCGACGACAATCTTATAAAAGAAGCGGAGAAACGGATGCGTGGTCTCAATGATGCAATATTCAAGGACACGCCTGAAGGTGTCTCTGGAATAGAGGGACTTTCATCCGCGTATCACATCGGAGCCAGTTACTTCCTCAAACTTAACCGCTATTCCGGCAGCACAGATGAACGCTTCAAGAAACTGTGGGACTATAATCTTGAAGGTCTTCTTCGTGAGTATCTGAGAGGGACTACGGATGTGGAAGCGAAAATCAGAACTCTTGAGACCGCATATAAGAAGAACGATGAAATTGGATTCTAAGAGATGAAGGCCATTACTGACAATGCGCATGGGGTTGACTATCGGGACTTAGGCTATTCGGAGCAAGACTTGTCAAACCTGATGAAGATAGCCAACGTAGACATTGGAAGCCTTAATCTGCAGAGTCACCAGAACCTTTTAGTTTTTCCTCCACTGATGGATTATTACGGCGATGGAATCGGAGAACAGCATATCTTGTCCATTCACGGCGATTATTTGAATACTGGCAACATTCTTGGCTTCGTCGGAATAAACGGCACGCGTCTCAGGATTAAATCCCGATTTGGAAAAGAAGATGGCGAGGATTACTTTTTGCACTACCTTCTGCAGAAAGTGCTTTCCATAAATCTGTTCGATCTTCGATTCGGGACATCAGACGAGCCGGTATTTGATTTCTTGTTGTATCTGTTCCCATATTATCTTAAGCGGGCTTTAGGACAGGGGCTGTTCAAGCAATACAGAAGATTTGAGTACAATGACGCCAAGGTAGGGGGCGTTATTGATGTCGGTCGGCATGTCAAAGAAAACGTGCCATTCAAAGGCACTGTCGCATATAGTACCAGAGAGTATAGTTACGATAACAGCATGACTGAACTTATTCGCCATACTATAGAGTTTGTCAGCACCAAGCCTCAAGGAAGAAGTCTGTTGCAAGGAGATGTACGCACAGTGGAATGCATCGACCTGATACGTCAGGCTACTCCGTCATATGCCGTGTCTCGGCGTCAGAATATACTTGATGCGAATTTGCGGCCAGTCCACCATCCCTTCTTTTCAGAATATACACATCTTCAGCGGATATGTGTGCGGATACTGCAGAATGATGGAATCAAGTTTGGTGACAGCGATGACACAATATATGGTGTATTGTTCGATGGCGCCTGGCTGTGGGAAGAGTATCTCAATACATTGCTTGGCAAGGAGGGCTTCATTCATCCTCGAAATAAGGAGGCGAAAGGTGGCTTCCGGATGTTTTTGAAACCGGATGACAAGAACTCATCCGATGACAATGACAGAAGGCTTTTCCCGGATTTCTATAAGGACAATTTCATACTTGATGCGAAATACAAGCGCTTGGATAAAGGCTTGAGTCGGGAAGATTTGTATCAGGTCGTGACCTATATGTATTGCAGAAGGGTACACATGGGGGCATATGTCTACCCTCTGGAGCATGAAGGCAAGATAAACAGATTCCAATTGTCCGGATATGGTGACGGGACGGATAGTACCGGTCCAGGATATATTTATGTGATCCCATTCGTTGTCCCGCAGAATGTATCTGATTGGAAAGATTTCTGTAAACAGATGTCTTGCAGTGAAGAGGTATTGCGGAGCAATTGTCATTTGCAGGCATGACATTATTCTTGTTTTAGGGATATTCTCTTTTGCGAAATTCAATAACTTAAATGGCATTATAAAATAAAATCTATGCACCAGTTAAAACTATTTCTTTTCCTTATTATCAACTCGTTGTTCCTGTCCGCTTGTGATTTCCAGCAACAGATAGACGGACTTCAGAACCAGATCAATGACCTGAATAGCGGGTGGATTGCGTCCATCGATTTGCAAATTGAGAACATTGAAAGTTCAATCAAGGACATGGATAGGCTGGACAAGGAACGGAAAACGCTTATTCAGCAATTTTCGGAAAAAGTGGCTGAACTTGAGCATTCTGATGAATCGCAGGCGGCAGAAATAATAACTGTGAAGGCATCTTTGGAACAGCTTGAACAGACTCTTGGCAATAGGATAGACGAGCTGAAATTCTATGTCGTTGAAGAATTGTTGAAAGAGAGGGATTGGACGACAGCCACATTCTCGACATTGGAACAATATCAAAAAACATGTGATGAACTGGCGGTTGTCAAGCAGGGTCTGGCCGACATGAAGGACATCCTTCCTCAGTCTGTCAGCGCTGCTGTTTCAGAGAGTGAGAATTCGATGAAATCCTGGGTCAATGACCAATTGACAGCCTACTGCACCATTGCAGATGTTGACGCGAAACTGAAACGTCTCGAGTCTTCAGTTGAATGCGGAGATGTTGCTCTTGAGGAAAAGTTTCAGGCTCTGAAGTCTGAATTGGAGACAACAAAGGACAATATCAGAGTCGCTTATGAAAAAGCGATCAAGGATGCCATAGCTGACAGTGATGGCGTTCTGACAGCGAAGATTTCCGCAGAAATCCGTAAGGCAACGGAGACTATGCAGACAAGGATTGATGCTTTGTGGGAGAAGATACTGGAGACGAGATATCCGCTGGAGGCTCTCAGGATGGCGCTTTCCACGATAGACATCGACATCTCGAGCCGGCTCATCCACCACTCCGACCGAGGATGCCAGTACTGCAGCAACGAATATGTCTCGGAACTGAATAAGTATGGAGTCAGCATCAGCATGACACAGAGCGGAGATCCGCTGGAAAACGCCATCGCCGAAAGGGCGAACGGGATACTGAAGGTAGAGTGGCTCTATAAGATGGCGATAGCGACAAGGGACGAATGCCAAAGTGTTTTGGAACGTATCATTCGCTTCTACAACACTGAGCGGCCGCACATGAGCGTCGGTATGCAGACTCCCGAAAGCGTCCATCAGCAGGAGGGCTTTCAGCGACGATGTTGGAAAAACAGCTATGCTATGGGGTAAAATAGAAAAATAAGAGCTATCTTTGGCGGCGTTCCTCTGCTGCGGTACCGCAGCAGAGGAACCGGAATCAACAGAAGCAAAACGGCACTGTCAACGGAATCAGAGATAGTGTAACGACTTTTAGAGATAAAAAACACCGGCTGTAAACACAGTCAGTGATAATGTAAATCATATTAGTTTAACCTCTCTAAAAGTGTCAACCAAAATCAGGGAAGGACAAGGTATCTATCTCTTTTTACCGGTAAATATATGAAAGTTTCATGAAAAATAGGAAATAAATTAAAAGTGTTTCATGAAATTTAGGAATCAAGTGATATTTTCTGATGATATGATATTCGGAAGAGTCATAATCCCCATCACGATTCCAGCAGGCCGAGCACTTTTTCTGTCCAGTGTTCCATCACATCTTACCAACATTGCGCCACGGACTCTTTTCCGGATGCTCCCGGCAGGGGGGAGAGATGTTCGTCAGAGTCTCGTCTGCTTGACAGGATAGTTTCACGTGGCAAGGGCTGGAGATATGCACTCTTCCTTTATCTTGAGAAATATTCTTTCAGCAGCTCCGTCATCGGTCAGGTTGAGGAACTTCTCGAATCCGACCGCACTGTCAGCGGGGAAAAGATGTAGCGAAAAAGGAACCTGAGTGTAATGTCCATATGTCAAGATTCTTTACAGAAGTGTAAAGTTTTTTTACAAGGACGTGGTGATGGTTTTGAGTTAATGTGCTAATATATATAATGTTATCTCGTGTGGCACGGGAGGTGTTCGTATTCTCGGAGAAAAATGTGAGAATATGAAGACACCTCTTATATTTACGGCTCTTGCGATGATTGCTCTGCCTTTGTCCGGAAGAGGACGGGAGATGATGTCGCTGAAAGATTGCATGGAATATGCGGTGGAAAATGCTGCACAGGTGCAGGTCCAGCGAACTAAGGTGGGAGACGCAAGGCTTGACAGACGCGACGCCATACTTACGGCGTTCACCCCTTCCATTGAAGCCTCCACCTACGGCTACTACCGTTGGGGACGCTCTATCGACCCGGAGACAAACACTTATGTGACAACCACCTCCCTGAATAACGGCTGGTCTGTTTCCGCCGGGATAACGCTGTTCGACGGTTTTTCCGCGCTCAACAACATAAAGATTGCCAAGACGTCGCTTTCGATGGGGCTCACCCGGGAGCGGCAGGAAGAGGACAAGGTCTGCCTCGCCACGATGGAGGCCTATTTTAATGTGCTCTACTACACTGAACTCGTGACCATACTTGCCGAGCAGGTCGAGAACGCGCAGTCCGCGCTCACGCTTGCTTCACGTCAGGAAGAACTCGGAGTGAAGGGCCATGCGGACGTGGTCCAGATGGAAGCTGATCTCGCGGACAGGGAATATGAACTCGTCTCGGCACGCAACAGCCTGGCGGACGCGAAGATAACCTTGGAAGACGTAATGCTTTGGCCGGTGGGTGAGGAACTCGTGATTGACACCTCTCTCGACTCACTGGATGCGACGACTTCCGGCGCTTCCGGAAATGTTATCGTTGAAGACATAATCCTTAAGGCCCGCGCATCCATGCCGTCGGTTCTTGTCGCAAAAGGGGCGCTCGATAACGCGAAATATGCCCTGCGCACCGCCAAATGGCAGTTTCTTCCTACCCTTGGGCTCTATGGTGGTTGGTCCACGAGCTACTACACCTACCCCGGGCAGGTCGGCTACACCCCGACTCCCTACTGGAATCAGTTCACCAACAATGGCGGAGAGTATCTCCAGCTCTCGCTCAGTATCCCGATTTACGACCGTCTGAGCAAGTTTACGAAACTTTCCAAGCGTCGCAACGAGTACCGCCGTGCCGCAATCGAGTATGACAAGTCACTCCGTGATGTCGAGTCCGAGGTTCGTCGTGCAGTGAGCGACTGCGACGGAGCCGAGTCTGCCCTGCTTCAAGCGGAGCGTCGCGCCGGTGCCCAGGAAGAGGCCTACCGCCTGAACTCCCGCAAGTTCGAGCAGGGACTCATTTCCTCCATCGAGTACAATACCGCTTCCTCCAACTATCTTAAAGCCAAGGCCGAGCGCCTGAATGCCCTCCTGAAATGGCAGCTCAAGCGCCGCGTGGTCTCATATTATAATGGTGTGCGATATATTGACCAGGAAGAATAACTGAAATATGTGCAAAAGTGACCGGCATAGTGGAGGTTACGATAAAAAGTAAAGGAAAGGAAAATATGGATAAGGTAATTGAAAAGAAAAAGGGCATAGCTGCCGCATTCACGAAAAAATCCGTCAAGTGGTGGGCGCTCGGCGCATTCGTCATTCTCGTTGTCGTCCTGCTCCTCACCGGCCGCCGCTCGGTTCTCCGTGTTGATGGTAGCACCATCCTCACCGGCACCGCCCGTCAGGGAGAGTTCAACGACTACATCCGTGTCAGCGGGCAGGTGCAGCCAATGACCACTGTCCAGCTCAGTCCGACAGAGGGCGGAAACGTCAAGAGAATCGTCGTCGAGGAAGGCAGTCATGTCAATGAGGGCGACGTTATCGTTGTACTTGGCAACGAAAACCTTGATATGCAGATTCTTAATTCAGAGGCCGAACTCGCCGAGAAGGAAAACATCCTGCGCAACACAATGATTTCCATGGAACAGCAGAAGCTAAGCGTCCGTCAGGAGAAGCTTTCGCTCCAGATAGAGGTTCGCCGCGCACGCCGTGCCTACGAACAGAACAAGGCTCTTTATGAGGAGAAACTGATTGCAAAGGAAGAGTATCTCAAGGCCTCCGAGGACTATGAGCTCGCCAAAGACAAGCTTGAGCTCGTCACCGACCGCGAACGTCAGGACAGTCTCTACCGCAGCGTACAGATTGCCCAGATGCACGAGAGCCTTGAGAATATGAGGCTGAACATGAACATGATACGTCGCCGTAAGGAAAACCTCTCCGTCAAGGCTCCAATCAGCGGAGAACTCGGGCTGCTCGACGTTGAGTTAGGGCAGTCGGTAGCGGCCGGAGCGAAAATAGGACAGATTAACAATCTTGACTCCTACAAGATTGAGGCGCAGATAGATGAGCACTACATCGACCGCGTTGCACCGGGGCTTGAGGCGACATTCGAACGCCAGAGCGAGAAATACTCCTCCGTCATCCGCAAGGTCTATCCAGAGGTCCGCGACGGTAAGTTCAAGGCCGACTTCCGCTTCGAGGGACAGCAGCCGGAGAATATCCGCACAGGCCAGACCTACTACCTCAACCTGCAGCTCGGGCAGAGCGCCGAGGCCATACTCATTCCTCGCGGCTCTTTCTACCAGAATACCGGTGGCAAATGGGTCTATGTACTCAACGCCGACGGCACGAAAGCAACGAAGCGCAGTGTCCGCATAGGCCGGCAGAATCCTCAGTATTACGAGGTTCTCGAAGGACTTGCTCCCGGCGACAAGGTTATCATTTCGTCATACGACTCCTTTGGCGATAAAGATGAGTTAATCATTAGGTAAAAGCCGCCTAAAAGGCGGTCTGCTTCGTTGGACGGCTTGATGAAATGCTCACCCTCTTATTGACCCCTCCCGTCCCCTCGAAGGGGAAGTGGTGCTCCGCGAGACCCTATCCCACAGGCCTGCGCTTCTGTGCGCTACGCACGGCGCTTATGCGCCTTGGGTTGCAGCGGTTTCATCTTCAATGAGCGCCTTGCATCCCATCCTTTTATACGGCTTTTACTCTCAGCTGCTTATTTAAGTTAAAAATTGATGCTGAATTTGAAAATGAATATGAGAGATATGAACACGTATTTGAAGTTTCTGTCTAAGAATAAGTTATACACTGCTATTGAGGCGTTCGGGCTTTCGTTGGCGCTCGGATTTATAATCCTGCTCGCGTCGTATGCACGAACGGAGTTCAGCGTCGGTGCACGTCAGCCGCTTTCGAAACAGCTCTACGCCATTGGAACAGAGGATATGGTGGGGATGACGCTCGGAACTGGGGAGGAATTTTTCCCGTCGATGCCGGAAATAACATCGTGGACTCGTATTGCGGTGTATGGTGATGCAGATGTCACCATTGACGGCGAATACTATCAGGTTAAGGCCGATGCCATTGACACGAATTTTCTGCGGCTGTTCGACTACCGCATAGCCGGGTGCGACAGAAACCGGATTCTTGCAGGATCGGACGAAGTGATTGTTTCAGAAGACTTTGCTAAAAAAGCTTTTGGTGGAGAAGAGCCTATCGGCAGGACTATCGTCTTCAACAAAAAGAACCTGACAGTTACCGGCGTGCTTCAAGACTTCGGCCCGAGTGACCCGTTCAGCCCCTGCGACGTTTTCTTGTGCATGAATATGATGGATGGGCTTGTAATGAAGATGGATCAGTTCGGAGGGGTGCAGACATTGGTGACGCTCGCTGAAGGCACGGATCCGGATGAGGTCGCTGCAAAACTTCTTGACAAATATTGCTGCTACTGGGACTGGTTCGACCGCGACGCATCCAACGGCGGCTTCCTGTACGGTTCTTCGCTCACTCGTCTCGACAGGATTTATTTCTGTGACCGGGATGTTTTCAACCCTTTTCGCAAAGGGGACAAAAGGACAGTTGAGGTGCTTCTTGCAGTTGCGCTTGTGCTGCTAATCTCCGCCATATTCAACTACATCAACTTCACCGTGGCACAGACTGGCAAGCGTTCCAAGGAAATGGCAACGAGGCGCCTTCTCGGAGAGTCGCAGAGCGGGATTGTACGTCGCTACATCGGCGAGTCATTCCTGTTCACAGCCGGCTGCTTCGTCCTCGGCTGCGTGACAGCCATCTGCTTTCGCCCCTGGATGGCAAGGCTGCTCACGACGGAGATTGTCCTGCGTCCGGACTTGCCGGCGGTGTTGTGCGCCATTTTGCTTCTCTGCGTCATTTCTCTGATTTCCGGACTCTTACCGGCTGTGATGGTGTCGCGTTTCAAGCCGATTGACGTTGTGAAAGGAGATTTCCGCTTCCGCAGCAAGATGGTGTTCAGCAAGGTTTTCATTGTCTGCCAAAATGTTCTCAGCACCGCCATGATTGCCGTTGCGCTGACGATGACCCTACAGATGCGTCATCTTGTCACCCTGCCGACGGGCTACAACACAAATGACATGATTAATTTGAGCACATGGTCGCTCGGATTCAGGAATATGGATGCTCAGAACGAGCTCGCCCGCCGTCTCCGTGCCCTTCCTCAGGTTGAGGCTGTCGGAATGACCGTGCAGGCTCCGTTTGCATGCGGAAGCAATGGCGTGCATATCGAGAATGAAAAGATGTCGTGGCTGAAGGTTTCGCAACTTGATTCCACGAGTTTCCGCCTTCTCGGATTCCAGGTTATGGAAAAATATTCCGAGCCTCTGGAGGGGACGTATTGGTTTACGCAGGAGGCGAAGAAGCGCTATGGTGTGTCTGAGAAAAACAGGACTGTGGGAAAGTGTGACGATGGTACCCCGGAATATGAATGTTGCGGAATCATCGCAGATTACCGGGCCAACGATGCCCTGAGCCGCCCGATGGAGGATAGCCACAATGCCGTGATGAACAGGACATCGCTGTGCTCGCGTATGATTGTGAAGGTCACTGGAGATCGCAAGGAGGCGTTCATGGCCGTTTCGGATGTATGGCGAGGTGTTGCGGTGGATTATCTCGGTGTTCCTAAGGCCGCGGATATGAACTATGTAGATGACTTTCTGAACAGTGCCCTCACCGGGACACGTAACACAATGTCGCTCGTGAACACGTTTATGATTCTGGCAATCTTGATTTCGGCTCTCGGTCTGTTCGCAATGTCTGTCTATTACACCGACCAGCAGTCCCGTCAAATTGCCCTCCGCAAGATTTTCGGCTCCGATGTTCGTACAGCCGCGTGGACTCTCTCGAAGGATTTCATTATGATGGCAGTAGTTGCCGTAGTCATCGCCGCCCCTATCTGCGTCTGGGCCATGCGCTACTATCTCAGCGATTTCTACAATGCCATCCCGTTCCCTTGGTGGGTCATCCCAGTTGCCGCCCTCTTGACCCTCCTCATCGCTGCCGTGTCAATTTTCGGGCAGACCTGGAAGTCGGCTGCGGCGAATCCTGTCGATAAACTGAAAACTGAATAAGTAAAAGCCGCCTAAAAGGCGGTCTGCTGCGTTGGACGTCTTGATGAAATGCTCACAACCATTAGGTTGCTGCGCTTTCATCTTCACCGTCCGCCTTGCATCCCATCCTTTTATACGACTTTTACTCCAAGCTACTATAGATTTATTGAAATTTTGGGGAGAGATAATAGAGTTTGGCACAGTAGTTGTAAAATCTTTTGCTCGGTTATTAGTTTTAGTGTTATTAATTATGTGGTTAGTATGAGGTGTCCTCGCGGGAGCGACGACAGCTCATTTTTTATATACACACGCGTGTATATAAAAAATGAGCTCGGACTCTCTGAGTCCGTGACCTTCCAATCCTAGTCAATTTACTTATAGAATGATGGTGAAAACGGTGGATTCGGGAGTGCTGGAGGCGAGTTTGATTGTGCCTCCGTTAAGACGGAGCATCTGGCGGGAGAGGCTTAGGCCGACTCCGGTGCCGGCGCTACCTTTGGTCGTGAAGAACGGGACGAAAAGCTGCTCCTGACTCGATTCGCTGAGAGGCTCGCCGTCGTTGGAGACATTGATGAGGGTGCGGTCGCGCTTGTCGATGGAAGCCGTAATGGTGACGTTCCGCGCCCCGGCTTGAACTGCATTTTTCACGATATTGTTGATGACCTGCGAAATCTGTCCCTGGTCAGCGTAGAGAATTATGTCGTCGGAAAGCTCATTGTAACAGACATTTACAGACGGCCAGTTTGTTCTGGCTATGTTTATGGCGTCGGTCGCCACTTCCTTGAAGTAGAATGCCTTGCGGACAGGAACTGCAATGTGTGTGAGGGAGCGGTAGGACTGGATGAAGTTTAGCAGACCTTCGGACGACGAAGCTATGGTGCCGAGTGCCGAACTGATGTCGTCCTCGCTGTAGTCCGGCAGGTTTTGCGAGAGAGCCGAGCTGAGAGAGGCAATCGGCGTGATGGTGTTCATGATTTCGTGCGTCATAACCCTGATGAGTCGTGTCCATGACTCCGTTTCATTGTCCTCCATTTCCCTGGTTATGTCGTTGAAGGTCACGATTCTGACCTCAGCCGAATGTAGCCTTGAGGTGCATGCGCTCACTGAAAGTTGAACCGTTCCTCTTTCTGACTGGACAGCCGCATGAATCTCCGAACCGTCCGCATTTCTGAATGCCTCCGCAAGTTCAGTTGATATGCGCTCGACTTGCCTCAAGTTCGAGATGTCCGCCATTCCGAGCAGCCCTCGGGCGACGGCGTTGCAGTAGTCTACCTTGTCTCCATCGAGGACAATGACTCCGCTTTGGACATGGTCCAGCATTTGGGCAAAGTAGCGGTCACGCTCGCGGATGTCATCCTTTTCTGCTTCGAAAATGGAATGCAGACGGTTCAGCGAGCGGTTCAACTGGCGGTTGCCGTGTCCGTCCTCCGAGTAGCGGAACGCCGATTCCCCACTGCCGAGCGCATCGGACATGAAGTCTATCTTATTGATAATCTTTCTCGTGGTGACGGCCTTTGTGATTATGACCGCGAGCAATACGGCGGCGATGACAGCCGCAGCGAGGACTGTTGTGAGCAGTTTGTCACCGGACATGGCAAGCAACACTGCCTCCGCTGACGTCGTTGTGACGAGCACCGCCATATATTCCGCAAACAGCCACGTCATCATATCCCATATTTCTTTAGTTTGGCATATAGCGTAGGGCGGCTGATATTCAGAGACTTGGCGACGAGGGATATGTTTCCGCCAAACCGGTTCATCGCGGCGCGGATGGTCTTTTCCTCGACGCTCTCCATCGTGTCGGCGGCGGATATTTCGCTGTCCGTCACATTCCCGCCTGTGCTCTCAAGCCCGAGGTCCCCGATGGTTTCCCCGTCCGCAAGAATAACAGCCTTTTCGATGCAGTTGCGCAGCTCGCGGATATTTCCCGGCCATGCGTAGCTCTCCATCTCTGCGACTGCGGCGGGCGAAAATCCCGTCACATCTCGTCCATATTTTCCCGCAAACTCCTCGAGGAACTGCCCGGCAAGCGGCACTATTGCGTCCGGCCGCCTTCTCAACGGTGGCAGTTCGAGACTGATAGTGTTGAGGCGGTAGTAGAGGTCCTCGCGGAACAGCCCGTCGCGCACGAGGGCGGGTACATCAGCGTTTGTCGCGCAGATGAGACGGATGTCAACCGGGATGCTCTTGGTGTCGCCGACTCTTGTCACGCTGCGGCTCTGGAGCACTCGAAGCAGCTTTGCCTGCGACTGCTGCGGGATGTTGGCAATCTCATCGAGAAAGAGCGTCCCACCGTTTGCCTGCTCAAACTTTCCTGCATGGTCGGACTTTGCGTCGGTGAAAGCGCCCTTGACGTGCCCGAACAGCTCGCTCTCGAAAAGTGTCTCGGTGATTGCCCCGGCATCCACGCAGACCATCGGCCCGGCGGAGCGTCCTGAAAGCGAATGAATCTCATGGGCCAGCACGTCCTTTCCGGTTCCGTTTTCCCCGGTAATCAGCACAGTGGCGTCCGTCGTCGCGATTTTCTCTACGTTGCTTCGGAGCCTCTGCATCACCACGCTCTCGCCCCAGAACATCCTCGGCCCCTCGTCAGCCGCTTTAACCTTTGGCGCAGCCTTTTTCTTGTCCCGTATTCCCGTAAGTGTTTCAATCAGTTTCGCGTTCTCCCACGGCTTTACGATAAAATCCTCCGCTCCGCGCTTCATCCCTTCCACCGCGAGTGCGATGTCCGCATAAGCCGTGAACAGCACCACAGCCTGCTCCGGCCACCGTGCCTTTATCTCCGACAGCCAGAAAAGTCCCTCGTTCCCGGTGTTGATGTCCGTCTTGAAGTTCATGTCCAGCAGAATCACGTCCGGTCTCAGACTCTCCACCGTCCGCATCAGCGACACCGGCGAAGGCAGCGTCTCCACCCGTTCGAAGCGCCCTCCCAACAGTATCTTCAGCGCTTCCCGGATCCCCTGATTGTCATCGATAACCAATATTTTCCCCTTTTTCAACATAATAACCCGCAATTTACTCTCATTTCACCGAATATCCAAAAATCTCGTAACGTATTGCCCTGATTTTGGATAAAATCTGTCTTTATGTTGTCTGTCAATGAATTTGCATTAGTGATGACTTTTTCTGGAAAACTTGGCGAGTTGGCTACATATATGTTAGGGAAATCCAATTTAGCGTAAATTTTCTCGAAGAAAAGTTTGTGTTGTCAATGTTTAGTTGTATCTTTGCAACAACAGAATCCGCCACGCTTCCCATTTGAACAGCGAACCAGGGCGGGTCTTTTGCTTTTTATGGGTGCATTGAGATTATATACTAAACAGGCTCTTTCTATTTTCGAACAAATAGAACTATTGGAAAGCAGAGGCTTAAATATAGCTGATTCATCCGACGCGGCAAAATTCCTTGGGGAAGTCAGTTATTTTCGTTTTGTTCAGTATCTGCGACCAATGGAAGCGAATAAAACGACACATCAATTTAAACCCAACAGCCGATTTGAAGATGCCGTGGCTCTCTACAACTTTGATATAGAGCTGAGAGATTTGATGTTCAAAGCTGTTCAGCGATTAGAAATAGCCTTACGTACAAAGATAATACAGGAGTTTTCTTTGGCGTATGGTCCATTTTGGTTTTTTGATACAAGCCTTGCTGATGATGAACACAAGTTTATTGAGAATATAAATTCCATAGATAGAGAACTTCAGCGCAGCAAAGAAGATTTTATCAAGGCTCACAGATGTAACTATGATAAGCCGACATTTCCTCCTGCTTGGAAAACCTTGGAATTGGCATCTTTCGGAACACTGTCAAAACTCTATTATAATTTCAGTGACAAGAAACTGAAAAAACGTGTAGCTCGTCAGTTCAACCTTCCACAGCATGAGGTGTTGGAAAGTTGGATGCGTAGCATCACTGTTCTCCGAAACTGTTGCGCACATCATTCACGCCTTTGGAACCGCTATCTTTCTAACGCTCCACAAATGAGTGCCTCTTTGCGTGGTGCGTGGGTGAATATTGAGAGTGTTGATGCGAACAAGGTGTATGCAGTATCTTGTTGCGTTGCGTATTGGCTTGATTCTTTGGGATATGGATTCGACTTTAAGAATAACCTAAGATCATTGCTTGTTTCCTATCCGCAGGTGGATTCTGCTGCAATGGGATTCCCTTCAAATTGGTTGGCCGAGCCTCTCTGGAGATAGCTTGTTGGGGCAATTTTTATCCCTCTTGAATCCGATGGTTTTTGCGATTCACAAAAAATAGTGAGAACTTTGATGCTCAATACTCTTCGAGTGTTGTCCGTTTGTGAAAAAATATTCGTAATTTTGCCGTGTTGAGCAATCAACGGACATATTTACGAAAGTGTTTTCGCACTGTCCTTCAAAGAAAATGTGGAAGTTTTCAAGTCAGTTAGGGCGTCGGATAACACTCTTTCCGTGTTTAGACTATGTGGATCGGGGCATCTTGTGTCCCCATGTCTTCATATCTATTCATGTGTGGAGTATTGGGGATCGTTTATTACTGACAGGGTTTTTCCACAACCTTCTTTGAGATAAACGAAATTCAGGCTCCACACTTTCTTTTTGTGCACTAAAACTGCTCGGGGGCCTCGGCAGATGTAAAGAACTTATGAACGACTTAAAACATCTGATTGGAGAATTCCTTCAGACAGTTCCCTCTGGAACAATTATCGACGCCCACACGGTTATAGAGCACCTTGCGCGAAATTGCGGCGATGCTTACCTTGATGGTTACAAACATGGTGAAGGCACAGCTTCATACCACAGTCGAATCAGTCGCATGATAGAGGAGTATGCCGGCATCCTGCTCACTCGCATTGCTGGTGAGAGCCATTCTGAAAACATACATGGAAGTTTAAGCGGCAATGCCTGCTGGAGGAGAAAATAGGTAATGCGAGCACTTATGAAAAGGATACTGTCGCTGCTGGCATTGACGGCGTTTGTTGTCGCTTGCTCTGAATTTGCCCAAGAAACGAAGCCCGGTCATTTTGTGCTTGACGGAGTAGATTATGGCGAAGGAGTGGAAATTGACCATGTCGTATGGGCTCCTGTCAATTGTGGGTATTCAGACAGCAAAAGGACAGGGACAATGTATGTGTTCCTTGGAAATGAGTATGTTCCTTGGGGTAATTTGATTGCGGAAGATTCTCGGAATGCCTGCCCGGAAGGATGGCGAATGCCAACATCTGATGAATTTTTGACTCTGGTCACCAATTCCTCATTTATGCAGATGTTCAATGGAATAACAGGACGCTGGTATTCCGGACTTTCGAATTATGACTCGACCAATCCATCAGTGTTTCTCCCGCTTGAAAATAACAACGGAGACGGTCTTTCGTATTGGACATCTTCAGGCACATATAGGAATCCTTATTCTTTTAATGGGGAAGTGACGAAAATTACAGATCCAGGGAAAGAGTGTTTGATTCGTTGTGTGAAAGGGACAGCTGATAAATCCGCGTATGATGTGCCTGGGGCTATTGAAAAATACTCGGATACTGATTTTTATAGCGTTCGGATTTCGGAACTTGTTTGGGCTCCATTTCCAGTCGATGGAGTTTATAATTATGAAAAAGCGACTACCATTTGCCCTGATGGATATAGACTGCCTCTAAAGGAAGAGTTCATGAACTTTAAGTCGTATTTTTACGGCATGTATTATGGCCGTCCAGGGTATTGGTTGAGTGCAGATTGGATATATAATGATAATCATTCGGCCTTGTTCCTCCCTAAATCATCAGACGAGTATTGGGTGGCGAATAGATTAAATTCGATGCCTACCGCATATTGCTGTAAATTAGATGATGAAGGTCATGTTTCTTTATCTTCGCATGATTGCTCGGAAATGCACTATGTGCGCTGCGTAAAAGGAAATAATAATGTGTTCTTGACATTCTCGGGAATCGGCTTTGACGAAAAATTTGAATCCGGCGATGAAATAGGAGTGTATACGGCGAATTACAGTGATGCCGGAGGTTTATCCGGTAAGCAGTACTATAATGTCAGACACTATTATGAAAATGGAAACTGGATTCCGGAAGAGCCTCTGTATTGGCAGAATAATGGGGATAGAATAAACTTCATGTGTTTCTTTCCATACAGTCTGGAAACTGAGATGATAAGTGCCGATACCTACAGATTTTCCATATCCTCGGATCAAAATACGGCTGACGGCTACAGAAAATCTGATTTCATGTGGGGCAAAGTTACAGGTGTCTCTCCGATGTCCAATGCTGTTCAGGTCGGTATGTCTCATGCATTGTGTAAGTTAGTGTTTAAAATTGCTGCCGCAGACGGAATAGTGGTGGATGATATAAGTCTGGAAAATATTCCCATCTCCGGAATGTTGAATATTGCTAACGGGAAAGTGGAGGCTTGCGATGAGACAGTCAGTATAACCTGTATTGGAAATGGTAATAATACATACAGCGCCGTTATCATTCCTCAATCAGGAAAACTTACTCCAAAGGTTACTTATAAGGTGTATCTTCCTCCTTATGGTCTGATTGAGACATGTTCTATGCAATTATATGCGGATTTCCTCAGAGAGCCAGGAAAGGTATATACAGGAAATATCAAAATCGAAAGAAATGAGGTGTTTCTCTCCAATTTCGAAATCAGTCCTTGGAATGAAATGCTTTAGTGAATCATAATTTCCTCTCACGAGTTTTTATTGCTTTATAATCTGCGGAAAGTGCAAATTTTTACGGGTTCCCGCAGATTATGGTGCGGCTTGTTGTCACCCCCCCCCGTTGCAGAACGAATCTGAGATTTTGGGAATGATTTCCTGTTAGAAAAGACTATATGGAAATATAGCGCAAAAAAAAACTCCGTCCAAGTCACATGGGCGGAGGCTTATCGTATCAAATGGTATTATATATGTTTAACTAAACAGTTACACATTTAATCAAAGAGCATACCAAACTCAATCGAAGCTCGTCAAATGACGATTTTAAGGATTGCCTGCTATAACCGGATGGGATGCAACGCGGCAGACCGCCTTTTAGGCGGCTTTTACTCTGACTTCAACTGTTCCGCAGGATTGCTCGTCGCCGCCCTCCAACTGCGCAGCGTCACGATGAGAACTGTGATGACGAGCACCGCCAGCAGAGCCGCCGCGAACATCCACCAATAGATAGTAGTGTGGTAGGCGAAGCCCTCGAAATAGAGCCGGACAATCAGCCAGCTTGCCGGCGCGGCCACTGCAAACGACATAAGCACGATGACTATGAACTTGAGGTTGAGCATCTTGAGAATGTCTGCCACGCTTGCCCCGTGAACTCTGCGCACCGCAATTTCGCGGCTCCTGTGCTGAGTCTCGAAGAGCACGAGTCCGAAGACTCCCATGAGTGAGATGATGATTGCAATCAGCGTGAAAAGGCCTATCATCTGCGCGAGCTGGTTCTCCCTGCTGTACTGCGCTCCGAGTTCCTTGTCGAAGAAATCCACCCCATAGGTCTCCGGGTCGGTGTCCGGACGCATTTCAGCGACAGTTTTGTTCACGAAGCGCATCACTTCGCCAGGATTGGCTCCTGGGGCAGTCCTGATGTAGATGTGTCTAAGACCGCTTCTCCAACTGTGCTCCTTTCCGAATACATAGAAGGCAAATGGCGCGCGTCCATACTGCAACGGCTTGAAATTGAAATCCTTGCAGAATCCGACGACTTCCGTGTTGTCCTGATGTCCGGGGCCAGGGGTCACAAGGTCGATGTTGAACTCCTTGCGTGCCTGCTCGTTGAAAATCATAGAGCTGCTCTCCGAAATTTCATCCGACTCCGAAAAGTCACGTCCCTCCACGATGTCTATTCCCATGAACCTGAGGAAATTATACGCGACCGGATAGCACTGGAAATTGATGCCCTCACCTTTGTAGTCGCGTCCCCAACCCATTCTTGAGGTGCTGACAATGCGCCCGTCCGCCCAGGTGATGTCCACGATCTGAGGGTTGCTCCTGAGCCTGTCTTCGAAGGCACGGTTCTGCTCGCCATACCAGCAGAGCCCGTAGGGGATGTTACCCGTGAGAAGGTTCGACTTGTTGAAGCCCATGTCGTAGTTCATCATATAGCTGTGCTGCAGGCGGATGAATCCCGCGCAGACAATTAGCGCAATTGAAATTGCGAACTGGAAGCCTATCAGGATGTTACGCAGTCTCCTCCCCGCCACCGACCCGCCGAATGAGCCCTTAAGCACGAGCGCCGGCTGGAACGATGTGATGTAGAGCGCCGGATAGACGCTGCCTCCGATCGCTGCTGCCAGTGCCACTGTAATCGTGAGAACGAACATCGCGATGTTTTTTCCGACGCCGACGGGGGAGCCGAGAATGTCGGATAGCGGGCTTGCCGCAAATGCATAGACCAAAAGTGCCGCGAGGACGAGGGATATGAGTACGAGCCCGACGGACTCTCCTATAAAATTGAGAACCAGCGAACTGCGTGAAACTCCGAAAATCTTGTAGGTGTTGACCGACCTCAGACGGGCCGGAACGAGAGCGAAGAAAAAGTTTATGAAATTGATGAGCGCAATCAGGATTATGAGTATGGCCACCGCGAGCATCGTGATGTCCGTCGTCCTGTTGCCGAAGCCTCCTGGCTTGCCGTCGAGAATTTTCGTGTAGTATATGTCCTGGAGAGATACTAATTTGACGTTGAATCCGTTGAGGATCTCATCCATTTCGGCGATGTCCTCCGCTGACGAAGACTCGTCAATCTCGTAGAGCTTGCGGATATAGTCCTTCACCACAACGTCGGAACTTTTCTCGAACGCCTCTTTCTGCGACGCGTCGTGGAGTTTCACTGCATATGTATAAGACCACTCAGACCTGCTGTCGATACTGCTGTCTCCTATGTCGGTGATGGCATTCACGTGCCCGAGGTCTGAGTTTTCCTGAAAGTCACGGAACAGCGCGACAATTTCCATCGCGTCAGCCTCTCCTTCGGGGTCTCTCCATGAAATGCGGTCACCGATTCCGAGCCCGTTTTTCCTTGCAAACGATTCGCTGACGGCAAGAGTCCGTGGCATTGAAAGTTCCTCAAGTGAACCTTCCGCGGCCTCAAAACTCATCGCCTTGATGCCACCGGCGGAGTATTCCATAGCGTTCAGGTGCAGTTTCCTCGCGGCTCCATCCTTCCGCGTCCAGCATATTGCCTGCTCTCCGTCGTACATCTGGAACACTCCTCCGCATTCCACTTCAGCAGCCCCGTTTACCAGTGTCTCGCCGAGCGGACGGCATATCCATGTGCTGTATTTTCCGGGCGAATATTGCGACGGCAGAGAAATCACGAATGTGCGCTCCGCGTCCTTGAGCCGCTGATTATATCCGAAGTCCCGGCTCACCTGCGTCATAATCACGTAAAAAGCCCCGAACGCCACCGCCATTCCGATGACATTCAGCAGGCTCGACGCCTTGTACCGCCGCAGGGTATTTATAAAATTGTGAAATATATATCGCATCGTAAAGATTTTTTCTGTCATTATTCGAGATGACAGCTGTTATAACCGCTTGGCGTAAAAGTCGCAGCTTTTACAACTCGTTCTTTACATCAGAAACGATATGCCCGTCAAAGAGGTCAATCGTTCGCTGAGCCATCGCCGCGTCCTTCTGTGAGTGGGTCACCATCACAATGGTAGTTCCCTCGCGGTTAAGCTCGCTGAGAAGGTCCATCACCTCCTTGCCGTTCTTAGAGTCGAGGTTACCGGTAGGCTCGTCGGCCAGAATCAGTTTAGGCGAGGCTACCACCGCACGGGCAATCGCCACTCTCTGCTGCTGTCCTCCTGAGAGCTGCTGTGGGAAATGCTTTGCCCTGTGGCTGATGTTCATCCGTGCCATCACGGCCTCCACTTTCTCCTTTCTTTCCGCGGCCGAGAAGTTCATGTAGCGCAGCGGCAGCTCGATGTTTTCATAGACGTTCAGCTCATCAATCAGGTTGAAGCTCTGAAACACAAATCCTATGTTTCCTTTGCGGAACTTCGTCCTCTCCTTCTCCTTTAGTTGCGCAACCTCCTGGCCGAGCAGCTGATAGCTTCCTGAAGTGGGGTTGTCAAGGAGTCCCAGGATGTTGAGCAGCGTCGATTTTCCGCATCCGGAAGGCCCCATAATCGCCACGAACTCTCCGTCCTCAATTTCAAATGAAACATTGTCGAGAGCCACCGTCTCAATTTCCTCGGTCCTGAAGACCTTGCAAATGTCTGTAATCTTAATCATAATCGTATAATTTTGTTTATTATTTATTATTCTGTTTTGATGCTCTCGGCCGGATTGCGGTTCGCAACAATCTGCACATAAACATCCGAAACGATGGTGACAATGCTGAGCACACTGATGAAAGTCACTGCAAACACCCACCACGGAAGCCCCGCCTGAATGCTGAACTGTTGTTCCCACCGTGCCGCCACAATCCCGGCAAGGACGCATCCGACGGCTACTGACGGCCCCGCAATCCACATTACATCCCTGATGAACATCTCCCGAATCTGCGAGAACTGAGCCCCGTTCACCCTCCGTACCGCAATTTCCTTTGCGCGGCGGCGCACCTCATCAATCGTATATCCCACAAGACCCAAAAGGGCGATAATCAGCGATACAAGCCCTCCGACGAGCACCGCGTTTCTCGTATTCCTCGTGTCCGACAGATTCTCAAGGGCGGCCGTGCCGCATGGAACGATTTTGCTCGCCTGTCCCGGCAGAATTTCATTTACCACTGCCTGCGTATCCTCCAGAGTATCGGGGGAAATCTTGTGATACTTCACGAAAATGAACTTGAAAAAATTGGTGTATTGTTGTGGGTCACAGTAGAATACGACCATCGGTCTGGTTGAGTAGAAACTATCCTCAAGACTGAACGACCCTTGGTTTATGGGTTTGAACACTCCGCAAATCCTCTTCAGTCCATCCTCGTGACCCGTAATCTCGACATCTCTTCCGAGCACATCATCCCAGCCGGCGGTATTCTTCATCTTCTCCACGAACCTCTCGTCCACAAGGATTTCTCTGCCCGCGGCAAGCGTCTCATCAAAATTGCGCCCTTCAAGAATCTCCACACCGAGGACATTGAGCCAGTGCTCATCAACATAATAGGCATCCCTGACGTTGAACAGTTGCCTGTCCTCTCCCGGTACCGAAATATTGTTGCCGGAATAGCCGTCAAAAGGATTCTGGTAGGCGAAAGCCGCGTCATCCACATCGGAAAGCGCACGCACCTCCGCTATAAGCGTGTTCTTCTGTTCGTGGGTCGCCTCCGGAAGGCTTATCATTGCGACGTTCCGGTAGTTAAATCCGAGGTCTGCATTGGCCATCTTGTCATATTGCAGCGAAATCACGCAAATCACGACCGCGAGGAACGCGACAGCCGCGAACTCCACGGCCAACAGACCGAGTTTCCATCTGCGCCTGCCCTCGCTGTAGTTCCTAAATGCAGCGGCTACCGGAATCCTGTTGAAAAAATGTGCAGGCATAATGCTGTTTATAAGGATGAGCACGACAATGACCGCAATTGCCAGAATCAACGGCCGACCGGAAAAGAGCGAGGAAATGTCTGCTCCGAGAATCTCCTCCACAGTGCCTCGGAATGCAAAGATGAGGATGGCGGCGAGTCCGCAGGCAAGCAGTGTGTGGACGAGCGCCTCCGCGAACATCATTCCGAACATCTCACCGCGTCCGCTTCCGAGGCATTTGCGCAGAGCCATCTCGCGGCTGCGGGTCACCGTCGTTGAAAGCACGATAAGCAGATAGTTAAGCACCGAGGTGAGCAACAGCGCAAATGCCACAAATGCAAGCAGAAGCGTCATGTTTCTCTGATTCTCGTCCTCATTGTGGAGACCTGTCAGCGGTTTGATGATATAGTCCTGTTCAAAGCCCGCGGCCTTCATCTGCTCCACCGGAAGATAGGTGCTTATGAATCCGCCGAAATTGCCGTTGAGCCCGTCGGCGTCGGAGGCCTTCCGAAGCTTCAGGAATGTGCTGTAACGGTCATTGCCGATGACCCCGTCCGTGCCGTCATAGATGAACATTCCTGTGGTCGAAAGAGATATGAACACCTGCGGACGGAAACTCGAGTTCAGTGGATAGTCCTCAAAGACACCGCTGATTGTCAGTTCATAACCGTTTCCCCATCCAGCGACGGAGAACTGCTCCCCGATGACCTTTTCAGCTACCGCCTTTTTGTCTGCTGCCTTCATAGTCCCGCCCTGCATAGTCGAGGCAATTCTCTTGGCTACGGCAAAAGACACGACGGCATTTCCTTTCACGCCAAGTGTTTCCGTAATATTTCCTGCAAGGCACTTTCTGTCAAGTACATGGAAGAACGACGAATCTGCCGCTCCAGTGTATCCGGCATCGATTCTCGCCTTTGTCCCGTGCATGATGAGGTTGGCGTTCCACTCAAACCAAGTGAACCTCGTCGCCTCCTCGACCTGCGGGAAATATTCCTTCATCCTCGGCGCTATTCCGCCGCTCGTGTGAGTATAGACCTTATACTCTCCGTTCATATCCGCCGCCTCGCTGACGTAGAAGATTCGCTCCGCCCCGTCATAGAAATCATCATAAGTCTGTTCAAAGCACACCTTCGACGTCAGCACCAGCCCCACAGCCAGTCCGATTCCGAGCGTGAGAACCTTCAGCCCGTTCCTCCTTCCCTTTGCCGGCAGTGTCCTCACCGCCGCGGCTATGTCGTTTCCAAAATTCATGTTCCCGTAAATTTGTCGGGACAAAGGTGAAACGATAAATGTGCCAAAAATGCTAATGGATTGATGCTCCGTAAGTTAAAAGCCGAATCAGCCACTCGCCATGTAAAGAAACTTTACACCCTTGTAAAGAATCTTGACAGGAAAACTTGCATCAGAAGATAATTCTGCGTAATATTGCACAATGTTAATGCTCATTTATATAAATAACAATTTACATTATGCGTTTTTACGACAGGGAAGATGAAATTCGGATTCTTCTGGAAAATGAGGCTCAGGCAGAAAATACGGCCATGTTTACGGTTCTTATGGGACGGCGGCGTGTCGGAAAGACATCGCTGATAGCCAAGGCATTGGAAGGAAAGGTTTCTGCATACCTTTTTGTTTCCCGTGACAGCGAGGCTATGCTTTGCCGTAAGTTTCAGCGCAGTCTCGAAGAACAGTTGGGAATACATGTCTATGGCGAACTGACATATTTTCGCGATTTGTTTGAAGTCATCATGCGGGAGTCGATTAATCGTCATTTTACCGTAGTGTTTGACGAGTTTCAGACCTTATATAAAATAAATCCGGCAATTTTCAGTGAGATTCAGGATTTGTGGGACAGGTATCATAGGGAGTCTAAACTGAATCTGATTGTTGTCGGCAGCATACAGTCGTTGATGAGGCGAATTTTTGAGGATAAAAATGAGCCATTGTATGGAAGGCCGACTTCAAAGTTCACCTTGTATCCCTTCAGAACCGATGTGTTGAAAGAGATACTTGCTGAACATTCTCCGGACTACGGAAATGAGGATTTGCTTTGTCTTTACATGATAACTGGGGGTGTGGCAAAATATGTTGAACTTCTGATGGATGCCCAATGCTATACGAAAGACAGAATGCTCGACTATGTGTGTCGACAGGATTCGTATTTTCTTACTGAGGGGAGGGATATGGTAAATCAGGAGTTTGGAGATGATGGCGTGACATATTTCTCTGTGCTGCAGATGATTGCGGACGGGATGACGCGGCGCGGAGACATTGATGGCGCGATGCAGAAGGATATGGGAGTGTATCTTCAGAATCTGGAGAAGAACTACAATATGATTTCCCGGCTTAAGCCGCTTTTGTCAAAGCCGAATAGCAAAGTTTCCGCATACGAGATTTCAGACCGTTTTCTCCGTTTCTGGTTCCGCTTCATCTGCCCCTATCAGTCATTGATTGAACGCAAGCAGTTGGGGCTGGTTCGCAGCAACATTGCTAATAATTACGAGCGGTTCAGCGGCCGGACTCTCGAACAATATTTCCAGGCGAAGGCTTTTGAGAGTGGACTATACACGCAGGTTGGCAACTGGTGGGATCGCAAGGGGGAAAACGAAATAGATTTGATAGCACTCAACGAATTCAACCACACTGCAGTGGCCGCCGAAATAAAACGCAACTCTGAGAAGATAAATCTCCATGCGCTTGAGGCAAAGGTCGAGACTCTTCGAAAATCTGATTTCGGAAAATATTCTTTTTCTTTACAGGCTCTGTCACTAGAGGATATGTAGTTCCCATTAGATAGGCTCTGATAGATCGAATCCGGTTGAAAGTTTTCTATCAAATAAAACAATATTGAAAAATTATTTTTATCCTTGAAAAAAATATTTGAATATTGTTTCGTATGGTTACAATCGACTATTTATACCAGGTGTCGACAATATTCTCGCTAATCATGTCTCGCTTGTATCCGACAAATAAAGATACACTTTCTAACAGTTTCTTATACGCCGTTACATATATTTTTGTAAATTTGTACGATACAGCAAGAAAACAATCATACTTTTATGGCCAAGAAAAACACGGCCGACGTTGGATTTGAAAAACAAATTTGGAACGCGGCAGACGTTTTAAGGGGTAGCATGGATGCATCTGAGTACAAACATGTCGTGCTCGGACTTATTTTCCTTAAGTACATTTCCGACCGTTTTGAGCAGCGTCACGCTGAACTCGTTGCCGAAGGCTATGGCATGGAAGAAGACAAAGACGAATACACCAGTGTCAATATCTTCTGGGTTCCTGCCAAAGCCCGCTGGGAAGAAATCGCAGCTGCCGCGCACACTCCGGAGATTGGACTTATCATTGATGAGGCCATGCGAATGATTGAGGGCGAGAACCTCAAACTTAAAGGCATCCTTCCGAAAAATTTCGCCCGTCCCGAGTTGGACAAACAGCGTTTGGGTGATGTGGTGGACCTTTTCACCAACATCAATATGAAGGAGCATGGCTACAGCAAGGACATCCTTGGCCGCACCTACGAGTACTGTCTATCTATGTTCGCTTCTCAGGAAGGCAAGAACGCCGGCGAATTCTACACGCCCGCCTGTATTGTCCGCACCCTCGTTGAGGTTCTGAAGCCTTATCACGGACGCGTATTCGATCCGGCCTGCGGCTCAGGCGGTATGTTCGTGCAGTCTGCAAAGTTCATTGAGCGTCATCAGGGAAAAATTGCCGACATTTCCGTATATGGACAGGAAAGCAATCCTACTACTTGGAAGATGGCCCAGATGAACCTGGCTATCCGCGGTATCGATGCAGATCTTGGCAAAGCCAATGCAGACTCCTTTCTCAACGACCAGCACTCCACCTTGAAGGCAGACTTCGTGATGGCGAATCCTCCATTCAATATGAGCGACTGGGGTGCCGACAAACTCCAGGACGATGTGCGTTGGAAATACGGTATTCCTCCGGCAGGAAACGCCAACTTTGCTTGGTTGCAGCACATGATTCATCACCTCTCACCGGTTGGCAAGATTGGTATGGTGCTCGCCAATGGCTCTCTCTCTTCCCAAAGTGGAGGCGAAGGAACCATCCGTGAGAACATCTTGAAAGCAGACCTCGTGGAATGCATCGTAGCGCTGCCTGGCCAGCTCTTCTATTCCACCGGCATCCCTGTATCGCTGTGGTTCCTCAACCGCAACAAGAAGCAGCCCGGCAAGACCCTCTTCATTGACGCCCGCAACCTGGGCACCATGGTAACCCGCCGTCTGCGTGAGCTCATGGAAGAGGACATTATGAAGATTGCCCAGACCTACGACAAATACGTGACCGGTGAATTGGAGGACGAAAAGGGCTTCTGCGCCGTGGCCACCCTTGAGGACATCGCCAAGCAGGATTACATCCTCACGCCCGGCCGCTATGTGGGAATCGCTGAGACAAAAGACGATGGCGAGCCCTTTGAGGAGAAAATGACCCGCCTCACAGGCGAACTCTCAGAAATGTTCAAGAAGTCCCACGAATTGGAGGAGGAAATCCGCAAGCAACTCGCTTCAGTTGGTTTTGAACTAAAATAGTGTATTTTATCCTCTTCGTTCAATTTAATCAAAGAGGATATGAAAGAAACATTTATCACCCAGATTACCGAGGCAATGTCCGGAACATTAACAGTAGACCAGATGACCCAGCTGAGCAGCGTCCTTTTGCAGACGCTCTCCGGCTACACGCTCATTGATGAAGGTGGCAAGGTCCAAGAGGACATTGTAACCAGCACCCGTCTGTTGGAGATATTTCTGTCCGCCAAGCTGGTGGAAGGCTGCTCGGCAAAGACCATCAAATACTACGAGACCACCATCAAGCAGCTGTTCAAGTATATGCCCAAAGCCGTCAAGGACTACACAACAGACGACCTTCGGGCCTATCTTGCAGTCTTCCAGAAGAAGCACAAATCCAGCAAAGTCACCATTGACAACATCCGCAGGATCTTCTCTTCTTTCTTCTCCTGGCTTGAGGATGAGGACTTCATTCTGAAAAGCCCCGTCCGCCGCATCCATAAAGTGAAAACAGGAGAACAGATTAAGGAGACCATCTCGGATGAAAATATGGAAATCCTGCGGGACAACTGCAAGAATATCCGGGACCTGGCCATCATTGACCTGCTTTCCTCAACTGGAATGCGTGTCGGTGAATTGGTCAAGCTCAACCGCACTGATGTCAATTTTAATGAGCGTGAGTGCATTGTCTTCGGTAAGGGCAATAAAGAAAGGGTGGTTTATTTCAACGCCCGGGCAAAGATTCACCTGCAGCAGTATCTCAAGAGCCGCAAGGATAAGAATCCGGCCCTTTTCGTGACGTTGGACAAACCATATGAGCGTCTCCAGATATCTGGCGTTGAGGTCCGCCTCCGCCAACTGGGCCGCAGTCTGAAAGTGCCGCGCATCCATCCCCACAAGTTCCGCCGGACACTGGCCACCATGGCTATAGACAAAGGAATGCCCGTGGAGCAGGTGCAGAAACTCCTGGGACACGTCAAGATTGACACCACCATGCGTTACGCGATGGTGAACCAGACCAACGTCAAACTCTCACACCGAAAATTTATCGCTTAATGACCGCACTTTACGCATACAACCGTCGCAGGCGTCGTTTCTTGACCGCGAGGAGGCCAAGAAATCATAATTTAGAGGAGCAGGCCCAGGCACTTTATAAGTCTTGGTTCGTTGATTTTGAGCCGTTTAAGGGCGGGAAATTCGTGGATTCTGAGCTGGGAATGATACCGGAGGGGTGGCGTGTTGGAAAAGTGAGAGACCTTATCGACATTCAATCCGGATTCGCGTTTAAATCAGATACTTTTGTGCCTTCGGGAAGGTATAGATTGATTACAATAAAGGCCGTTCAGGATGGCTATCTGACTACATACGGAGCTGACTATATTGATAATCCTCTCCCCGCCAAAATGCCGGAGTATTGTAAATTGGCCTTGGGGGATATCCTCCTTTCGCTAACCGGAAATGTTGGTAGGACATGCATTGTTGATGACGTGAATTTATTGCTTAATCAACGTGTGGCAAAGTTACAACCTATTAATGTGGCGGATAGAGCGTTTGTTTACACCCTATTCAGAAATATGCCTTTCCGTGAGCAAGTTGTCCAGTTGGCCCGTGGAACTGCCCAATTGAATCTTAGTCCTGTGGAGACGGGAGAACTATCCTTGTGTATTCCGTCAAGAAATGTTTTGCAACAGTTCGCCGACATTACAATGCCTTTATTTGAAGAAATTCTTTCAAATTCTCTGGCTAATAAACGTCTCGAATTAATCCGCGATAGCGTTTTACCCAAGTTCATGTATGCTAAATTAACCTGCTAAATTCTCATTTATGGAAGAGTGGTATTTGACAAAAATTGAATCTATCTGTAAAAGAGTTTGCAGTGGAGGAACTCCCAAAAGCACCGTAGAAGAATACTATGGTGGTGAGATTCCGTGGCTCAATACTAAAGAGGTAAATTTCAATCGCATCTATTCAACAGAGTCAACAATAACTGAAGATGGATTAAAGAACTCTTCGGCAAAGTGGATTGACAAGAATGCAGTAATCGTTGCAATGTATGGGGCAACGGCGGCTAAGTGTGCTATCGGAATGATTCCGATGACCACGAACCAAGCCTGCTGTAACCTGATGATTGACGAGACTAAAGCAGACTATCGTTTTGTGTACTACTCGATCGTCAACTCTTATTCCATTCTCGCCGGCCTTGCAAACGGAGGGGCCCAACAGAATCTTAATGCTCAACTGATCAAAGATTTTGAAATTTCTCTTCCTTCATTAGAAACCCAGAAACAGATTGCCGACATACTATCGACTATCGATGATAAGATAGAGCTCAACAATCGCATAAATCATAATTTGGCGGCATAGGAGAAAACGGTAGGACTACTATAAAATTGATAAACAAGACTTTACTATATGAGTGTCTTTACGGAATCGAATTACGAGAACGCGCTTCTTGAGCTACTCGACAATCTGGGCTACGACCACGTTTACGGCCCGGAGATAGAGCGTGACTACCGTGTCCCGTTCTATGAAGCGCAGCTCTCCCACAGTTTGATGCTGGTGAACCCCACCAAACCGGCGGAGGCCATCGATGAGGCCATCCGTAAGGTACGCGACATTGACTCCGGCACCCTGATACAGAAGAACCAGCAGTTTATGGATTATCTCCAGAACGGCGTTGAGGTGAGCTATATGCACAATGGCGAGGCGGTCAACGACATCGTGTATCTCATTGACTTTGCGCATCCGGACAGGAACACCTTCCAGGCCATCAACCAGTGGACCTACGTGGAGAAATCAGAGAAGCGGGCAGACATCATGATTTTCGTGAACGGTCTGCCGCTGGTCCTCGTGGAACTCAAATCGCCGTCCCGAGAGGAAACCGACGCTTCCGCAGCCTACCGTCAAATCCGCAACTACATTCAGGAAATCCCGTCCCTATTCATCTACAACGTCTTCTGCGTGATGAGTGACATGGCGCTCTCCAAGGCCGGCACCATTACCAGCAAGGAAGACCGCTTTATGGAATGGAAGACCAAGGACGGCATGGAAGAGACCAAGGACTTCATTGACTACGACACCTTCTTCGTAGGGATGTTCAAGCGTGACCGTTTTCTGGATCTCATCAAGAACTTCACCTGCTTCAGCGTGGACGAGGCAGGCTCCGCAAAGATTCTCGCCGGATATCATCAGTATTTCGCCGTCAAGAAGGCTGTGGACCGCACCGTCAAGGCTACCAACGGCGACGGTAAGATTGGCGTATTCTGGCATGCCCAGGGTAGCGGCAAGTCGCTCTCTATGGTGTTCTACGCCCATCTGATTCAGACCGTCCTGAACAAGCCCACCATCGTGGTCATCACTGACCGCAACGACCTGGATGACCAGCTTTACACCCAGTTCTCCAAGTGCCAGGCTTTCCTCCGTCAGAAACCCGTCCAGGCTTCCAGCCGGGAGCACCTCCGCGAGCTGCTGGTAGGACGTGAGGCCAACGGCATTATCTTTACCACGATGCAGAAGTTTGAGGAGTCAAACGAGCCGCTTTCCGAGCGCCGGAATATCGTGGTTATGGCTGACGAGGCCCACCGTGGTCACTATGGCTTTGAGGAGAAGATTGATGCCCAGGGCCACGTCAGTGTCGGTACCGCCCGCGTCATTCACGACTCTCTGCCCAACGCATCCTTCATCGGATTCACCGGCACGCCCATCTCCCAGAAAGACCGCGATACACAGGAAGTCTTTGGTGACTACATAGACATCTACGATATGACTCAGGCTGTCAAGGACGGCGCCACCTGCCCGGTCTTCTACGAGTCCAGCGTGGTCAATCTCAAGCTGGATGAGGAAACCATCCGAAAGATTGATGCTGAGTACGAGAAACTCTCCGATGAAGGCGCTACGCCTCAGCAGATTGAGGAGAGTATGCACGAGATGTCCCATCTGGAAGAGATTCTGGGCGCTCCGGAAACCATAGACTCCCTGGTACAGGATATCCTCAAACATTACGAGGAAAACCGTCAGTACGAGCTCACCGGCAAGGCGATGATTGTGGCTTTCTCCCGTCCTATCGCCATCCGCATCTACAAACGCATCCTAGAACTCCGCCCCGACTGGACCGAGAAGGTGAAGGTTGTGATGACCGGTTCCAACAACGACCCGGAGGAATGGCACGACATCGTGGGCAACAAACAGTACAAGAAAGAGCTGGCCAAGAAGTTCAAGGATGACACCGACCCGATGAAGATTGCTATCGTGGTGGATATGTGGCTCACCGGCTTCGACGTTCCCTCGTTGGCCACCATGTACGTGTACAAACCAATGTCCGGCCACAATCTGATGCAGGCCATCGCCCGTGTGAACCGAGTGTTCTCTGGCAAGGCAGGCGGTCTGGTTGTGGACTATATAGGTATCGCCAAGGCTCTGAAAGAGGCTATGCGTGACTACACCAAGCAGGATCAGGAGAACTACGGCGACCCGAACATCAAAGAAACCGCCCTGATTAAGTTCAAAGAGAAACTGGAAGTCTGCCGCGACTTCTTCCATGGTTTCAGCTACGCCAAATTCCACGACGGCACTGATGCAGACCGCGCAGAAATCATCAAAGGCGCCGTCAACTTTATGCTGGCTCCTTCGATGGAAGAACAGTGTACCCAGTTTCTGAAAGAAGCCCTGCTGCTGAAGAATGCCGTCAGCTTGTGCCGGAGTCTTCTGAACGAGGAGCAGCGCTACGAAGCCGCTTTCTTCGAGACGGTCAGCACGGCCATTAACCGCATCAAAAACATCAAAACAAAGGTTTCCAAACGGGAAATCAACGAGCGCATCGGTGAACTGCTCAAGCAGAGCATCAAGAGTGAGGGTGTAATCAATTTGTTCTCAGATGTAAAGGCTGAGTTCTCGCTCTTCGACCCGGCCTTCTTGGAGGAAATCTCAAAGATGAAGGAGAAACACATTGCCATCGAGCTCTTGAAGAAACTGCTCAAGGAGCGCATCCAGCTCTACCAGCGCACCAACCTGGTCCAGGCGCAGAAATTCTCTGACCTCATCAATATGGCCCTCTCCAATTACCTCAAAGGCCTCCTCACCAACGAGGAAGTCATCAAGGAACTGCTGGATCTTGCCAAGGAGATTGCCCAAAGCGAGGAGGTCGCTGACAGTTTGGGCCTCAACGCAGAGGAAAAGGCTTTCTACGATGCTCTCACACGCCCACAGGCCATTAAGGACTTCTATACCAATGATGAGTTGGTGAACCTTACCAAGGAACTGACCGAGGAACTTCGGAAAAACCGCACTATCGACTGGCAGAAGAAAGAATCTGCCCGCGCCGGTATGCGCTCAAAGGTCAAGCGACTCCTGAAGAAATACCACTACCCACCGGAGGAAGAGCAGTCCGCCCTGGAAACCGTCATCCATCAGTGTGAGCAGTGGGCAGACGTGGACACTACTGATTATGATTTATACGAATAGCACAATATAACCCCGGAAACATACCTTGCATAACTTACCTTAGGACATAAAGTTATAAAACGATAATCACAATGGTAACACTGAGAATTTTTTCAATGGGCGAGTGCCCGTTTGACTTTGACTATACTGTAGATTGCATCGACAGTTCAACCGGCTTTGATTTTGAACGGTCTTTCTGCGGTCTTTTCCGGATTGAACCGAACTGGGACGAGTTGGACTGGTCGGAGATATTCTATTTTCAGCCGAAACTTCGTAAGGCGCTTGTGAAAAAGATTGATGAGTCATACGATGGTGTCCGTCCCGATGCGTCTTCATCCTCTGAAGAATGGGATGAGTATCGTGAACATTTCGTGGACGTGCTTCAGGACATATATGTCGAATTTGATATCAACGGGACTGAATATGAACTGCATGATGTCATTGAACCGGAGGACCTCATGACCTTTGAGGTTTCGGACGATTTTGACGATTCTGATGACTTCGATGATTCAGATGACTTCGACGATACTGACGATTTTGGGGAATATTGAAAAACGGCCACTATATCACAAAATCAATTGGATAACCGCTTGATGGCATCCGTGGGCCGAAAGGGGCGAGAAAAGTACTTAGATTAATCTTGAAAAAGTGCGGAGACCTGGGCCATGGTGAGAGCCTGCGATTGCCCTATATGGGTCAAATCCCGAATATCTTTTCAAGCTTCTTCGCTTCAATAGTGAGTTTCTGAGGGTTCAGTTTTGAGAGTTTTGCAAGGTTCATGAGTTTCCATTTGACTGACGGGAACTCCTTGAAGTATTCAAACTCATAACCAGCCCACTGCGGATTGCCCTTCTCGAAACTGACAAGGAAGCGTTTGTCGTCATCTGTCATGAGGATATTTACATCCTCAATGAGTTTCGAGCGAGTCTGTTCAAACTCCTCATAAGTGAACGGAATATCTGTCATTCCGTCAAACTGGTTTGCCATAGCGGCCCTTTGGTCAATCAAACTTGGGGAAAATGATTCATGAATCGGTCTGTCGCTTCCAATAAGGCAGAAAATCAGACCTTCTCGGCAAACCGCAATTGGCACATCCATATACTTGACATCAAACAAATCTCTTGGATGCTGACGTGAAAGCGCAGCTGCAATCTTGCCGCCATATAGCTGAGTCAACGGCACAATATGCGCTTCACAATATAGGCCAAACTCTTCCTGAGCCTTGTCACTGAGCGGCTGGACAATAACATCCCCTCCGACAATGCCCCTTTTTGTCTGATTGACTTCCACCTTTACCTGCTTGCCACGATACTCGCAAAGGAGTTTGCATGTGCTGTAGTTAGGAACGACATGCATTCCCTTGAATGCCTTCTTTGCCTTCTCGCTTATAGATTTCAAGTGGGTATTGATATCCTCGATGCTCGCAGACCTGTCAGCAAGTGGAATATAAGTCAGATCTATATCCACTGAATATCTCGGGAGATTCTTCAAGAACAGATTGATGGCAGTACCGCCATGTACGGCGAACACACCTTCTTCCATAATGATGGGCATCAGGCGGAGAAGAAGTTCCACCTTCTGCGCATATACAGCGGTATTTATGTGGGTATTATTCATATTCAGCAAGTTCCTTAGGGATTGTCAGATTGTATTTGGCTATATACTTGCCTGTAGGTACGACCATATAGCGTGATTTTCCAAGTTGTATTTTTTCAATATCCAATGCTTTGAACCATGAATGTCCAGACTTCTCCGCCATATAGACGAACAGGCGCTTCACCTTCTGGGATGTGCAGGCCTCAAGCAAAGTCTGTACAAGTTTCGGACGCAGAGTAGTAAGACTCTCCATTATGTAATAGATATCCAGCAGCGATGAGGAAGAATCGGGAAGGTTCAAACATTCAAGTATAGCCCGCTCTGGCGAAGATACCAGAAGAATGTTTCCATTCACGTCCAGAGACTCAACGCCCTTCCGATCATCCCCCAAGAATGACGTTGTCATATACTTGATTCTCATATCCCACTCTAGCTGCAGCATCCAGGCAGGGAGTTTATCATCCTTGGATGTGAAAAGAAATGCGGTGGGTCTACCCATAGAAAGATAATGCGAGTACCCGCGAAGTTCAAGCGCGGTATAGGCACCCACAATGCAATGCTTATCAAGCTGGGTGTTATAGGCCGATACAGCGTTATACAATGTTGGCGTTGTGCCCTGCAAAGCATATACACCCCTCGACAGGCGGTTCAGCCAACCGCTCTTCATATAGGAGTGCTGTCCCTTGGCATCAAGCCCCTGACTGGCGAGCCATTCTCCGAAGAGAACATTGAGATTAGGGGTGGCCTCTATTATTTGCTGTATTTTTGTAGCCATGTTCGTTAATATTACGAATACAACGATAAAATCTACGCAAATATAAGACTTTTTGGGGCATATGCCAAATATTAAATGCAGACGCCCTATATCACAAAATCAATTGTGATAACCGCTTGATTGGCATCCGTGGACCGAAAGGGGGGCGGGAAAAGTACTTAGATTAATCTTGAAAAAGTGCGGAGACCTGGGCCATGGTGAGAGCCTGCGATAGGGGGTAGTCGCCGCTGCGGGAGCGGATGAGGTAGCTCAGGAAGGCGCCGGAGTCGAGGGCCTCTCCGAGGTCGCGGGCGAAGGCACGGATGTAGGTGCCTTTGGTGCAGCTGATGCGGACTTCCGCAAGGGGAAGGTGGAGAGGAGTGATGTCGACGATGTTGATGCGGCTGTCTTTTTCCTTGGCTCTGGCAATCTCCTGCTCGTTCATTCCGCTATAGTCCGGCGACATGGACGGGGCGTGTGCGGGCGTACCGTCGGGACTGAAGTTCAAAAGTTCGAGTTTGTCGATGCGGATGCGTGACGTGCGAATGAGGTCGGCGGCGTGGGCATCGAAGACTGACTGCGATTGCTCTTCGGCGCTGCCTGAGGCATCCTGCTTTGGGGCATCTGATATATTCTCTGCGTTGTTCGGGTCGGCATGAAGCGCTTCAGCTTCGTATGAGGCTGACCTCTGCTTGCGGTAGAGCCTGCGTGCCAACTCGTAGGCGCGTACTCCGTCGACAGATTTTGCACTGAAAAGGGGAGCAACTTGCTCTTGTTCGCCGAGGAAGCCTTTAAGAGTCTCTCGGACAGAAGATTCGCTGACCTTTTCGGTCGGGAAACGCCTGTCGATGTCCTTTTCAAGGTCATAAGAGGGGGTTGTTGCTCCGAACGATATGCCGGCTATGTACTCCTTGTCGTGTGCCTGAAGCTGTTCCGCCCTTTTTGTGGCGTTGCCTATGCACACAAGCAGAACACCGGTTGCGAGCGGGTCGAGCGTTCCGGCGTGGCCTACTTTCAAGTTCTTTTTCCCGAAATGCCTGCAAGCGAGCCACTTGACTTTGCGGATGACATCTGCTGAGGTCCAGCGATAGGGTTTATCGACAGCAAGGACTATCCCGTCGGGATAGTCCTCAATACTATGGCTCAGCGGAGCAATATTATCCGGAGTTATTGTAGTCATAAACAAATTATTGAAGTCCAACGCAGCAATCCGCTTTTTAGCGCAAAGCCATCATCAAGGCTAAAATGATGCGATAAAAAGATGGAGTGCAAGGCGGACGAAAAATTTAAACCGCAGCAACCTGATGGTTGTGAGGATTTAAATTATTGAAGTCCAACGCAGCAATCCGCTTTTTAGCGCATCATTTCACGGGTATTTTGTCGATGCGGCGAAGATGCCGTCCCCCCTGAAACGTATCGTTCAGCCATGCGTGAACAATCTCAAGGGCCGTCTCCATCGGAATAAACCGAGCCGGCATAACAAGCACATTAGCATTGTTGTGCTCCTTCACAAGTTTCCCCACTTCCACGTTCCATGCGAGTCCGGCGCGTATTCCTTGATGTTTATTGAGGGTAATCGCCATTCCGTTGCCGGTGCCGCACAGTGCGATGCCCAGGTCAACCTCCCCGCTCTCGACGGCGAGGGCAAGCGGATGCGCAACATCCGGATAGTCCATGCTCTCGGTGCTGTCGGTACCGAAATTCACCATCTCATATCCCTCTTTCTTCAGAGTCTCGATTATCGTCGCCTTGTATTCCACGCCCGCGTGGTCGCTGCATATTCCTATTTTCATGATATTCAAAGTTTTCTAAAGATTCCTTGACTTCACTTCGCCGCGCTCGGAATTACGGCCCTATTTTCCAAGTTTTGCAACGGCAGCATCAATCCGGCGTGCGAACTCATCGCGTCCGATTAGCGTCACGATGTCGGCGATGCCAAGGCCGCTCGACGCTCCCACAAGTGCAAGACGGAGACAATTCATCACCTTACCCATCGGCCATTCGTTGCCTCGGATGAACTCCTCAAGCGGCCCTTCGAGAGCCTCCTTCGTAAAGCCTTCCTTGCCGACCTTGTCTGCGAAATCCTCTATGAACTTCGCGGCCTGAAGCGCAAGTTCTACATTCTCGCTCTTCCAGAACTTCGCTGCGTCCTTCTCGACATACTCCGTCGGAGCTACGAAAAGATATGACGCTATGTCCCAGAAGTCCGCGACGAACGTTGCCCTCTCCTTGATGAGGCCCACGACCTTCTCGACGTATGCCTTCGGAAACCACTTCCCGGCAAAATCCGGCTCCGGACGATATTCCACGCCATTCTTCTCCGCGCATTTCGGGCACTGGACAGTGATCTCGTGTTCTTTGAGAACTTTTTTGAAGAGTTTTGTGAGCTCGTGGTCGCTCTTTTTGCGTAGATACTCTTTGTTGTACCATTTTGCTTTCTCCGGATTGAACTTCGCACCATGCATCACCACTCTTTCGAGCGAGAATGCCTCGATGAGTTCATCCATTGTGAAAAGCTCGCGGTCATCGCCCGGGTTCCATCCGAGCATCGCCAGCATATTCACGAAAGCCTCCGGGAAATATCCGTCCTCACGGTAGCCGCGCGAAACTTCGCCCTCGGCATTGACCCACCGAAGCGGGAACACAGGGAAACCGAGCCTGTCTCCGTCCCTCTTGCTGAGTTTGCCCTTACCGTCCGGTTTGAGCAAAAGCGAAAGGTGTGCGAAACGCGGCATGGTATCCTGCCATCCGAACGCCTCGTAAAGCAGGTAGTGAAGCGGAAGTGACGGCAACCACTCTTCGCCGCGGATGACCTCGGTGATTTCCATCAGGTGGTCGTCCACGATGTTCGCAAGGTGGTAGGTCGGAAGTTCGTCCGCTCTTTTCCAAAGCACCTTGTCATCGAGCGTGCCGGAGTTCACCTCCACGTGCCCTCTGATGAGGTCGTCCATCTTCACGACCCTGTCCTGAGGCATCTTGAAGCGTATTGTCCAATCCGTGCGCTCCTCAAGCAGCTTCTTCACTTCGTCCTCCGGAAGGCTGAGTGAATTGCGCAGACTCAGGCGCGTGGAATGGTTGTAGATGAATGTCTCCTTTCTGGCCTCCATCTCCGTGCGGATTTTGGAAAGCTCCTCGGCCGTGTCGAACGCATAGTATGCAAAGCCTTTCTCCACCAGTTCTTCAGCATATTTTCGATAGATTCCGCGCCTCTGGCTCTGTCTGTACGGCGCATGCGGATGCTTTTCGGAAGCAACCTCTACAACCTTCCCGTTCTCGTCGACTCCTTCGTCCGGAATGATTCCGCACCAATTCAGAGCCTCGATGATGTAGGCTTCAGCTCCGGGAACGAACCTCTGCGAATCCGTATCCTCAATCCTGATGATGAAATCTCCTCCGTGCTGTTTGGCGTACAGATAGTTATAAAGCGCAGTCCTGACTCCACCCATGTGAAGGGGGCCTGTCGGCGACGGCGCGAATCTTACTCTTGTTCTTCTTTCCATTTTTAGCTAAATTTCCCGCAAAAATAGTAAAAATTACGCTGATAATGAAAGAATCTCCGGTCCCATGAAGATTTCAGGCGATGCCATGAATTTCGAATAGTTGGTGGGGTCCTGTCTTATTCTAATTACAAGTCAGACGCAGATAGTTACAATTAGATGCATTTACGGTGGAAAAGTATTGAATCTATGAAATAATACTTACATTTGTTCGCTTTTGCAAAAAAGCACAGTTGCACTACATATAAATTAAACCATAACAATTATGCTGTTCCATGTTTATGGCGAAGAAGCGTCACATCAACCCTTATAAGGAAGACGTCTTCGTAAACCAGAAATACTATAAGGACGCGGCGGCAAGAATCGCTTAGAGCAAATATTCGCACTATCAGGGATTTACCCGCATCGCGGCTCGATGAGACCGGTTCGGCACAACGCTGGGCCGGTCTTTTAGTCCGTGTCGTTGGACAGCTTGCGGACGGAGTTCGGGATTGTGTGGATTGTCTCGGGTTCGAGCCTCTGACGGAGCTGTGTCTCAAGGAGTTCGAGACGTGCGGCGCGGCAGCGTGGCTTGAGTTCGCACTCCCAGACGACGATTGCGTGCCAGCCGAGGCGTTCAAGACTCTCAATGTTGCTTGCGTCGCGTTCCTTGTTGCACCGGATTTTCTCCGTCCAGAAGTCATGGTTGGTCTTCGGGACGGTGGCGTAGCGGCATAGAGGATGACCATGCCAGAAGCAGCCGTTGATGAAAATGACCGTGTGATACTTCTTCAGCACTATGTCAGGACTGCCCGGCAGGTCTTTCCTGTGCAGGGAATAGCGAAAACCGCTGGCATGCAGAAACTTGCGCACAACCATCTCTGGACGTGTGTCAACGCTCCTGATGCGCGACATGCAGTAGTGCCGCTGTTCTTCTGTCATCTTGTCTGCCATAGTCTTGCCATTTCAGATTTGTCCCCAGGGGACGACATTGCCTCCAGACGTCTTCAGAGGCATGTCTCCTAATGGCATGCGATAAATTTTATGCAGATTTAAACTAAAAAAGTGAATTTGCATAACTTTTGACTGCGCGGCAGCGGATTTCGATAATCGAAATGAAATCACGCAAAATATTCTATTTTGCAGTTCCTCGCAAATGACGTATATTTGTACAATTTTGTGATAATGTTTTATATTGAAATTGCGACGGAATATGAAGTATGCACTTGTGACAGGCGGTTCGAGAGGGATAGGACGTGCGATATGCCTTAAACTTGCCGGGATGGGTATACCTGTAATCATTAATTTCAAATCCAATATTGAAGCCGCCCGCGAGCTGCGTGAAGCGATTCTTGCGGAGGGGGGCGAAGCGTCGTTGATGCAGTTCGATGTCGCCGACCCGAAGGCTGTCAGTTCGGCGTTGGAGGCCTGGGAAAATGAGCATCCGGACGACTACATTGCCTACCTCGTCAACAACGCAGGCATACGAAGGGACAATATGATGTTTATGATGCCCCAAGAAGACTGGCACAGTGTCATTGACACCACTCTGAACGGGTTTTTCTATGTGACAAGGGCCTTGCTTCCAAAGATGATGATGCGTCGTCACGGAGGGCGTATTGTCTCTGTCAGCTCTCTCTCGGGACTCAAGGGGATGGCGGGACAGACCAACTACAGCGCGGCAAAAGCGGCTCTTGTCGGGGCCACCAAGTCGCTCGCCCAGGAAACTGCTACGAGAAATGTGACCGTGAACGCTGTGGCTCCGGGATTTATCGAGACGGATATGACGCGCGACCTTCCGGTGGAGCAGCTTAAGGAACTTGTGCCGATGAAGCGTTTCGGCCGTCCTGAAGAAGTGGCGGAACTTGTGGCTTTCCTCTGTAGCGATGCCGCCTCCTACATCACCGGCGAGGTCATCAGCATTAACGGAGGACTTTTTTAATCGCTTGAAACTTACTTAAACGGATGAACAGAAGAGTTGTTATAACCGGTATGGGTATCTGGTCCTGCCTCGGAACATCAATAGAACAGGTGGCCGAATCCCTCAAAGCGGGGAAATCCGGAATCGGGGTTGAGGAAAAGAGACTGGAATATGGCTATCGCTCACCTCTTACGGGAATTGTCCCGAAACCTGAGCTCAAGGGCTTGATTGACAGGCACCTGCGGCGGGGACTTTCGGAAGAGGCGGAATATGCCTATATGGCCTCTCTCCAGGCTTTCAAGATGGCGGGAGTGAGTCAGGAATGGCTTGACGCAAACGAATGTGGCTGCATTTTCGGCAACGATTCCTCTGCCAAACCTGTGATTGAAGCGCACGAAATTCTTCTCGAAAAGCACGACACCGAACTTCTCGGACAGTCATACCTCTTCCAGGCAATGAACTCCACCGTGACGATGAACCTCAGCACAATTTTCCGGCTCAAGGGCGTGAATTTCACCGTCAGTGCGGCCTGTGCGAGTGGAAGCCATTCGGTGGGAATTGCCTATATGATGATTCGTTCGGGCTTGCAGAATATGGTCCTTTGCGGAGGTGCCCAGGAAACCAACTACTATTCGATGGCATCTTTCGACGCAATCGGGGCATTTTCGAAAAATACCGCAAATCCCCGGGGAGCAAGCCGTCCGTTTGACAAAAACCGTGACGGACTTGTGCCGAGCGGCGGGGGTGCGGCACTCGTGCTTGAGGACTACGACCACGCTGTGGCACGGGGAGCCAATATAATCGCTGAAGTTCTCGGCTACGGTTTCTCTTCGAACGGAACTTCGGTCATCAGCCAGCCGAGCGACGAAGGCTGCGAAAGGGCGATGAGACGTGCGATGGAAGACGCAGGGGTGAAGGCCGACGAAATAGACTACATCAATGCACACGCCACCGGCACACGTCAGGGGGATATTTTCGAAGCTATGGCAATCGACAGGATTTTCCGAGGCGAGCACGCCCTGGTGAGCAGCACCAAGAGTATGACCGGACACGAATGTTGGATGGCGGGGGCAAGCGAACTTGTCTATTCTCTCATTATGATGAACAGCGGTTTTGTCGCCCCGAACATCAACCTTGAAGAACCGGACGAGTCGGCCGCTCACCTGAATCTTGCGAGGGAAACAGTCTTCACTCCGGTCACCACTGTCCTTAGCAATTCCTTCGGTTTCGGCGGGACCAACAGCGCGATTGTGCTCCGCCGCATTTGAGACTTGGGAATTACGCAAATCCGGAAGATACTTCTGGGGGAAAACGACTTTTGGAAGCAAAAGAAAGAATGTCAAAATACAGATAGTATGAACAGAGAAGAAATAGAAGCAAAAGTCAGGGATTTCCTGATTGAGGATTTGGAAATCGATGAGGAAAAAATCTTCCCGGAGGCGAAACTCAAGGGAGATATGGGCATAGACAGCCTCGATTTCGTGGACATCGTCGTTATCGTCGAAAGGATTTTCGGATTCAAAATCAAGGCTGAAGATATGGCCGGGATTGACACATTTGCGAAATTCTGCGACTACATAGAGTCAAAATTGGGATAGGGTCTAAACTGACATAGGGTCGAAGCTGATATAGGGTCGAAGCTGATATGGAGTTGAAACTGATATAGAGTTAAAACTGGGATAGAATCAAAACTGGACTGAAATGGAAAATAGACAGTGGGACGGCGCAACTTACGGAACAGGATGGATGCACAGGACACTCATCCGGTCCCTTCGTTTTCTCGATGTCCGGCTGTTTTATTGGTTTTCCTACATTTTCGTGATTCCGGTGGCGCTCATCAAAAACCCGAGCAGACGCAGTTCCTACGCTTTCTACCGTGAGGCTCTTGGCTTTGGCCGCTTCAAATCCGCCTTGCAGACCTATCTGAACCATTGTATGTTCGCTCAGGTTGTGATTGACCGTTTTGCGATGTATGCCGGAAAGCGTTTTGAGATTGAAATAGATGGGGACGAGGTTTTTCAGTCTCTCATCTCACAGCCGGAGGGCTTCATCCAGTTGAGTTCGCACGTTGGAAATTACGAGATTGCGGGATATTCCCTTTCCTCCGGGTCCAAAACCATCAATGCGGTGGTCTACGGACACGAAAAGCAGAGCGTGATGGACAACCGCAACAGTATGTTCACGAAAACCGGCACGCGGATGATTCCGATTAAGGAGGATATGAGCCATCTTTTTGAAATCGACAGGGCTCTCGTCGGGGGCGACATAGTCAGTTTTCCTTCGGACCGCTATATGGGAGACGCACGCACGATTGAATGTGAGTTTTTCTCAAGGAAGGCTAAATTTCCTATGGGGCCTTTCAGCGTGGCAACAATGCGCGGGCTCAATGTGCTGGCAATCAATGTAATGAAAGAAGGTGCGAAGAAATATCACATCTACATCACGGAACTTCCCTACGATAAGTCTGCCTCCCGGAAACAGCAGCTGACCGACCTTTCGTCAGCCTATGTCGCTGAATTGGAGAGGATTCTGAGAAAATATCCTTCGCAATGGTACAATTTCTATGATTTTTGGAATGTCGCCGGGACGGATGGCGTGGGAGAATCTAAAGGGAATGGAGATGTTTGAAGAGTGAGGGAGAATCTAAAGAGAACGGATGATGAAAGAGAGTATTGTAATAGACGGGGATTTTTTGCGTTCCGTGGATATACACGAGGTCCTGCCGCAACAGGAACCTTTTGTGATGGTGGGGGCTTTGACTCAGTTTGAGAACTCTCTCTCGGCGACGCAAACTCTTATCCGTGAGGACAATATATTCGTAGATGAGGGTTATTTTTCCTCTTCCGGATTGATGGAGAATATCGCCCAGACCTGTGCCGCCAGGGTGGGATTTTACAATAAATATATCCTTCACAAGGATGTGCAGGTGGGATTTATCGGCGCTGTACGCAATTTTGTGGTGTATTCGCTGCCCGCGGTGGGGTCGGTGATTGAAACGAGGGTGGACATTCTCGAAGACGTTTTCGGAATGACTATGGCTGACGCACAGGTCCGATGTGGAGAGGAACTGCTTGCAACTGCGGAAATTAAGCTTGCAGTGAGAAATATCGGGTGATAGGGAATTAAAGTTTTTAGTTTTAAGTTTTTTTATGCTTAAGGTCGTTTCAACGAATATTGTTTCCCCTTTGGGGATGAGTTCGAAGGAGAACTGGCGCGCTGTGATGCAAGGCCGGTCCGCCCTGAGACGCCTTGAAAACTATAAGGGGATTCCTCTGCCTTTTGTGGCCTCGGTTTTCACACCGGAGCAGGTGGAGAAGCTGGCGGTTGAGGGATTCACACGCTTTGAGTCCTTGGCGATTCGTTCGATTACGGAGGCCTTGACTTACACGGATTTGGATGTGCACGGCGAGAGGACAATCTTCATTCTCAGCACGACCAAAGCAGATGTGGAGGAACTAGGCTTTGCGGCGGAAAGGGATGGCGACTATCACCGTCCTGCCCTCTCGGCCCAAAGGATTGCAGAACACGTTGGCATTGGGGGAGGAGCGATTGTCTGCTGCAATGCCTGCATATCGGGAGTTTCGGCTCAAATACTTGCTGACAGACTCATCAGTTGCGGACACTATGACAATGCCGTTGTTTGCGGAGCCGACCTTGTGAGCCCATTCACGGCTTCTGGCTTTCTTTCTTTCAAGTCGCTCTCAAATGAGGCTTGTCGTCCATTCGATGCCGACAGGCAAGGCTTGAATCTTGGAGAGGCGGCTGCGACTATTGTTTTCACGCGGGCAGATAATCTCCGGGAGGGGGATTGGCTGTTTGAGCGGGGAGAAATGGACAATGATGCCTTTCATCTCAGCACACCTGCCCCGTCGGGTGAGGGCGCGAGGAAGGTTCTGGAGGCGGTGATGAAGGGCAGGGATGCCTCAGAACTTGCATTTGTCAGCGCACACGGCACTGCAACTATGTTCAACGACCAGATGGAGTCTGTCGCAATTGAGAAGGCGGGGCTTTCCGATGTGCCTCTGACCGCACTCAAAGGCTGGTTTGGACACACGCTCGGTGCCTCAGGGGTGCTGGAGGTGATTTTGGGGATGATGGCTGTTTCTGAGTCTGTCGTGCTGCCTCTGAGGGGTTTCAGGGAGATTGGGGTGAGTGGAAAAGTCAATCTTTCCCCGGAGCTCAGAGCTACTGATAAAAACTCTTTCCTGAAGATGATTTCGGGATTTGGAGGTTGTAATGCTGCGGCTCTCTATCGAAGAGTCCGGGAGGGGATGGAGCGGGAAACAGCTCCGGGGTTAGAGAAGGCGGCCCATTCAATGGGTGAAACAGCTCCGGAGTTAAAGGAGACTGCCCATTTAATGGGTGAAGCGGCTTCGGGTCTGAAAGAACTCCACCGGGTGCATATACTTCCGGATGGTGTCACTTTGGACGGAAGACCGCTTCCTATCCAATCGCAGGGAGCCGGGCTTTTGAGCGAAATATACAGAAAATATGTCGGAGACTATCCGAAATATCATAAAATGGACGCCTTAAGCCGTCTTGCCTTTCTTGCAACTGAGTTGCTTTTGAGCCGGGGCGATGTGCCACAAGACTCGAAAAGGGCGACCATACTTTTCAACCGGACTTCTTCTGTGGTGGCGGACCGCTGTCATCTTGGGAGCATTGCAAAACCGGGAGAGTTTTATCCGAGTCCTTCTGTTTTTCTCGGAACGCTGCCCAATATAGCCACGGGAGAGATTGCAATCCGCCATGGTTATAATGGCGAAACTTCGCTCTATATCACCGACTTCCGCGATGAAGCATTGATGAAAAAGGTGGTGAGCTCAAGTTTCTCCCTGGGAGGTTTCCGGAGTTTGATTTGCGGATTTGTGGACTGCGACGGAGGGGACAGTTTTGAGGCGGATTTAAAGATATTGGTTAGAAATAATTAAAACAAATAATATTATGGAAGAACTCATCCAACGACTTAAGGAGCAGATTATCGAAGCTCTTAACCTTGAGGACATCACTCCGGATGACATAGACAACGAGGCACCTCTTTTCGGAGAGGGGCTCGGACTGGATTCAATCGACGCTCTCGAACTTATTGTGATTTTGGAAAAATACTACGGAATCAAGTTGGCATCTCCTGGCGACAGTAAGGGTATATTCAAGAATATCAACACAATAGCCGATTTTGTGGCCAAGAATCGGACAAAATGAGAGAGGCGGTTTCAATAACAGGACAGGGCATAATCTGCGCAATAGGCAATGATGTGCCCTCGGTGCTCGACTCTCTCGTCCACGCCCGTTCGGGCATACGTCCGATGAAATATCTCAAGTCCCGCCACAGTGAATTGCCGGTGGGGGAGGTTCAGTTGTCCAACAGCCAGATGAAGCGGATTCTCGGTTTGGAAGAGTCGGCCTTGGCGAGCAGGACATCGCTGATGGGGGCCATTGCAATCAGGGAGGCTCTCTCGCAAGTGGGAACATCTCGCCTTGGGGGGAAAAGGGTTGTGCTGATTTCGGGGACCACTGTCGGAGGGATGGACCTGTCGGAGAACTATTGGGAGAGGATGAAAAATGAAGACAGCCTGCTGAATCTTCCGCTTTGTAACGACTGCGGAAACAGCACTGTGGAGATGGCTCATATGGCAGGATTGGATGGGGTGCGTTGCTGCACGATTTCCACTGCCTGCTCCTCGGCACTTAATTCCGTGATGCTTGGCGCCGAAATGTTGCGTCACGACGAAGCGGATATTGTGATTGCCGGCGGCTCCGAGGCCTTGAGCCGCTTCCATCTCAACGGATTCAACTCCCTGATGATTCTCGACAAGGAGCATTGCCGTCCCTTTGACGAAACTCGCGCAGGACTCAATCTGGGTGAGGGAGCGGCCTTTGTCGTGCTCGAAAGGGATGCAGGAAGTCGGACTCTTTCCTATGTCACGGGCTACGGAAACCGCTGTGATGCCTTCCACCAGACTGCCACATCCGAAAACGGCGACGGGGCATTTCTGGCGATGACTGATGCACTTGAAATGGCGGGAATTGCTCCTGGCGACATCGACTATGTCAATGCCCACGCGACCGGGACTCCAAACAACGACCTGACTGAAAGCCGTGCCCTGATGCGCGTTTTCGGGGACAATCTTCCTGAAATATCCGGCACCAAAGGGCTGACAGGGCATACCACATCCGCTTCCGGTTCAATAGAGCTTGTTTTCTGTCTGCTGGCTATGAAGGAGGGTTTCATTCCTGCGAATGTTGGCTGGAAAACGCCTATGACAGAGGGGATTATCCCGTCAATGGGAAGAAAGGGAGTGAAACTCGAAAACATACTCTGCAACGCTTTCGGTTTCGGTGGTAACGATTCTGCACTGATTATCAGTACAACACCCCGTTCAGGCGCAGCCGTGGAGGAGGAATTTGACTTTGAGACAATTTCAGATGTCACAATAACCGCTTCTGACGACTTGAAGACGCTCGGGCAGTACAATGTCAGCCCGATGGAGGCCAGGCGTATGGGAAAACTGATGAAAGCATCCCAGCTTTCGGCTCTCCGTGCTCTTAAAGAAGCGGGCCTTGACTGCCCTGACGCAATAGTCACTGCAACTGCACGCGGAATGCTTGATGTCAGCTATCAGTTCCTTGAGGACATCGAGGCAAACGGCGAAGAACTTCTCAAACCGACGCTATTTATGCAGAGCACCCACAACACACTCGGCTCCGCAATAGCAATCAGGACTCATTGCCACGGCTATAACATCACCTATTCTCAGGGAGACGAATCCTTCGATTGGGCGCTTGACGATGCCAAGAGGCTGATTCGCAGCGGAAAGGCTGAGACTGTTTTAGTGAGCAGTTTTGACGAGTCAACTCCGCTTTTCGACAGTTTCTCGCAGAGGGCGGGGAAGGAGGCACCGCAACCGCTTTTTGCCCGTTCGATGGTGCTCAGACGCAAAGTCAGATAGTTTTGTAAGATGAAACGGCCGATTCTCATATTTCTTGTTTCTTTGTTTGCCCTGACGCTTTTTCCTGAGGTGGCGCAGGGGCAGGCTCGGGAAGAAATGCTCCGGGCCATCCGGACGACGGGGGCGTCGATTGAGAGCCTGGAGTGTGAATTCACCCAGACCAAGACCATTTCGATGCTGGAGCAGAAGATGGTCTCGGGAGGAAAATTATATTTCCGAAAACCTTCCGCAGTGAGGTGGGAATATCTCACTCCCGTGCATAACTTCTTCATAATGAACGGGGAAGACCTGCTCGCGGGGAATGATGCTTCGGCAAAGCACAGCAGTCTGAAGAAAAACAGGTCCGCAAGGATGATTTCTTCCCTCATTGTCGGAAGCCTTAGCGGTGAGTCTCTTGAAGACAGCCGCAATTTCAAGGCGGAATTGAGCGCGGAAGCTGGAGAATGGGTGGCGGTTTTGACTCCTCTGCGTCGTGACCTCTCTCAGATCTGCTCTTCTATTGTGCTGCGTTTCAATCCGAAGACAGCTCTTGCCAATTCAATAACTTTGAACGAGGCTTCGGGAGATTGCACCCACATCGTCTTCTGGAATATGAAAATGAACCTTCCGCTGCCGGAGTGCGTTTTCGACGCCGCAGCTGAATAGGTATATATATAATATATGACAAAATGAAGTTTCTCGACAGTTTATACTCGGTGACGCAGTCCCGCAAGACGGAGGGGGGATTCGAATTCGACATATCCCTTTCTCCGGAGCATTTCATTTACAAGGCGCATTTTCCCGGAGAACCAATCACTCCGGGGGTATGTATCATACAGATAGCCACAGAATTGTTTTCGCTCGCAATGGATGCGCCGATGAATTTGTACTCTGCGAAAAACGTCAAATTCCTCAAAATCGTTTCGCCTTCTGAGCGGACGGATTTCAGTTTTACCTTTTCGAAAATTGTTGTCGAGGGAGATTTGTTTAAGTTTGCGTGTGTTTTGAGTGCGGAGAATGAGATTTATGCAAAACTTTCTTTAATATGTAGGAAGAAATAGTAAGCAGGAAGAAATAATATGCAGGAAGAAAATCTGACAGAGCAGAAGGCGAGATTGCGTTCGAGGGCAGTCTGCGTGGTGATTCCGACCTACAATAATGCCGGAACCATCCTGGATGTCGTGCGCAGAAGTCTTGAGCAGTGTGACGATGTGATTGTTGTTTGTGACGGCTGCACGGACTCCACTGTGGAATTGCTTTCGTCTCTGTCGGGAAATGTCGACATTTTGGAATTTAAAACCAACCGGGGAAAAGGGGCGGCGCTGCGGGAGGGCTTTCGCCACGCACGACAGAGGGGATTTGCCTATGCGATTACTCTCGACGCTGACGGACAGCATTTCCCGGAAGATATTCCTGCAATGCTTCAGGCGAACATCGATAATCCGGGAGCTCTGATAGTGGGGGAGAGGACCAATCTGGACAAGGCTGAGCGCAGTCGTGGCAGCCGTTTCGCCAACCGGTTCGGCAATTTCTGGTTTGCTCTGCAGACGGGACACAGGCTTTCTGACACGCAGAGCGGATACAGACTCTACCCCTTGAAGAAACTTCCGCCTCTTGGCCTTTTGACATCGCGCTATGAAGCTGAACTTGAACTGCTGGTTTTCGCATCCTGGGCCGGAGTGCGTCTTGTCAGGGAGAATGTGAATGTCTACTATCCGCCGCGCGAGGAGAGGGTTTCGCATTTTCGCCCGGCAAGGGATTTTGCAAGAATCTCTCTCTTGAACACAATTCTCTGTCTTCTTGCCCTGGTCTACGGATATCCGCGCTGCATTTTGCGCTGGACTGCAAGGCTTCTCAGAACCCTCTACAGTGCGGTTTTCTTTCTTTTGAGCGCCATACTGGTCATAAGCCCGCTTTCCCACCTTTGTGTGGCAACGACGAGGGATGAGGATTTGAAAAAGCGCAGGCTGCACCGGATGATTAATTCCTGCTTCAGATTCATCGTCCACAAGCACGGCATTCCGGGCTGTCCCTACAGCGAATCCAATCCCGGCGGGGAGGATTATTCGACTCCGGCTCTGATTCTGTGCAATCACCAGTCGCACCTCGACCTTGCTCCGCTCCTTGCCCAGACTCCGAAAATGATTGTTATGACGGCGGGCTACATTTGGAACAATCCGGTCTATCGTTTCACCATCCGTAATGCGGATTTCCTGCCCTCCACCGAAGGCATTGAAAAGATGATTCCAAAACTTCGTGAACTTGTCTCAAAGGGTTACAGCATAGCGGTTTACCCGGAAGGTACGAGGAGCCTCGACTGTCAGATAGGGCGTTTCCATAAGGGAGCATTCCTGATTGCGGAGACTCTCGGACTTGACATCATCCCGCTAATTCTCTACGGCAGCGGAAGGGCTCTGCCCAAACACGGACGTCTGCTTAGGAAGTGGCCGCTCAGAATGGAAATTGACGCACGAATCACTCCGGAAGAGTTGTTCAAAATGGGGGAAACCACCCGTGAGAGGGCTTCGGCGATGAGAAAATACTACAAGAAGCGATATGCCGAAATCGCCGACAGGATTGAACAGGATTTGTGATTTCAAGGTTTTGGGGAGAAAAACATTTAAATTGTACTCTATGGACACAGAATCAGTTGTGATTATCGGAGGAGGTCTCGGCGGCCTTTTCACCGGCGCCTTGCTTGCAAAGGAGGGTGTCAGGGTGACAGTCATAGAGAAAAATGCAAACTGCGGCGGCGGACTCCAGAGTTTCAGACGTTTCGGTGAGGTATTCGACACCGGAATGCACGTTTTCGGGGGAATGCGTGACGGGGGCAATATCCGCCGAATCTGCGACTATCTCGGCATCAGCGATAAAATACACCTTCGTGATGTCGACTCCAATTCCTCCGACGTCGTCCATATTGCCGAAGACGGAATGTCCTATCGCATCGCAGAGGGAAAGAAAGGTTTTATCGACTCTCTCTCGTCATATTTTCCAGACCAGAAGGACAATCTTCGCCGCTATGTCGACGCCCTCTATTCCATTGTGGACGAACTCGACCTTTTCTATCTTCGCCCATCCGGAAGTTCGCTTTCTGTGCATAGCGACGAGTTTTTGGAGAGTGTCGATTCTTTCATCGCCAAGTATATAAGCGACACGAAGTTACGCTCAGTTCTCGCCTATCTGAGTCTGCTTTACAGTGGGCGTCGTGGGGTGACTCCGGCGTATATCCACGCCCTGATTTCTGTCCTCCACATCAACGGACCGAGCCGTTTTGAAGGGGGCTCGCAGCTTTTTGCCGACACGCTCAAAGATTTCATCATCAGCCACAACGGAGAGGTGGTCCTTTCGGATGCGGTGAAGACCATTCATACGCAGGGAAGGCTCATAACCGGTGTTGAGACACGAAAAGGGAGGACATTCACGGCGGAGCGCTACATCAGCGACATCCATCCCTGCACGCTCTTCTCGCTTTTTGACGACCCGTCCGCTTTCCCGAAGGCCTATCGCAGGCGACTCGAAAGCCTGCCGAATTCCTGCTCTGCATTTTCGTTGAATATGGTTCTCAAACCGGGGACTTTCAGATATGTCAATCATAGCGACTATTACATAAGTACTTACGACAGCGTCTGGAATTTCGGCGACCACGCACCGGACTGGCCGCAGGGCTTTCTCTATATGACTCCGCCGGAAATCTCTCAGGGTGAATCTGCAAGAAAAATGGTGGTTGTCGCCCCGATGTCCTGGAGTTTCGTCGAGAAATGGGAAGACAGCCGCACAGGAAAGCGTCCGGAGGAATATGGAGAATGGAAACGTCAGTGCGCGGACAAACTCATTGACTCTTTGGAGAGATTTCTTCCGGGTTTGAGAGACTGCATAGAGGAGTATGATTGTTCGTCCCCTCTGACCATACGCGACTGGTACGGGGTGAAGGAAGGCTCGATGTACGGCTTTTCCAAAGACTGCAACAACATCACGGCGTCCCACCTGCCGATTGCGACAAAAATCCCCAATCTGTTGCTCACCGGGCAGAACTGTAACGTGCACGGCTTCTGTGGGGTTACGCTGGTCGCTGTCAGCACCGCCGAGGCTGTTTTGGGAACGAACCGCATCGTGAATGAGATAACCGCCTTTGAGAAATGAAACTGATTCTGAAAATATATGATTGGTTTTCAGCGCATAAGGCTTTTATGTGGCTGTCACTCACAGCGCTTACCCTTCTTTTTGCAGTCCTTCTTCTGCGTCTGAAATTCAGTGAAAACATCAGCGATTTCCTGCCTTTGGACTCCACAGACCGGGAAGCGCTTGCGGTCTATCAGAACATTTCAGGTGCCGGGCGTCTCTATTTTCTTTTCGACAACCCCGATGATGAACTCCTTACAGTGGAGGCGATGGAATATTTTGCCGCCCGTGTGGAGGAAAAAGACAGCCTTGGATGGTGTCGGGAACTTGTCCTTGGAGTTGATATGTCGAAGATAAAGGAGGTTTCGGATTTTGTCTATGCGAATATGCCATATTTCCTGACGTCTTCCGACTACGAAAGGATGGACAGCCTGCTCTCGACTCCAGGATTTGTGCGTGAACGTCTTGAAAATGACCGCAATATGCTCCTGTTTCCGAGTGGGGGAATGCTTTCGTCTTCGATTTCCCGCGACCCTCTCGGACTCTTTTCTCCTGTGATGTCTTCACTTGAGAGTGCATCTCCCGGAGTAGGCTTCGAAATCTGTGACGGCTACATTTTCACTCCGGATATGAGCCGGGCCGTGGCTATGATGGATTCGCCTTTCGGCAATTCGGAAACTGAATACAACTCCCGTCTGCTCAAGATGTTGAGAGAGTCTATGGATGAAATGGAAAGGGAGTTTCCGGCAGTTTCGGCAGAAATAGTCGGCGGACCGGAGATTGCGGTGGGCAATTCTTCGCGCATAAAAAAGGACAGCATTATTGCCGTGAGCCTTTCGCTTGTGCTGATTTTGCTTTTGGCTGCCTATTCCATTTCCTCGCTGCGCAACATCCTGCTGCTCTTTCTTTCCATAGGCTGGGGCTGGCTTTTTGCGATGGCGGGAGTATCCCTTTTCTGCGGCAGTGTTTCGATGATTGTAATCGGAATTTCAAGCGTCATTCTCGGAATCGCCGTGAACTATCCTCTCCATCTTGTGGTCCACTCCTCCTATGCCCCGTCTATGAGGCGGACAATCCGTGAAATCATATCTCCGCTTGTTGTGGGGAACATCACGACTGTCGGCGCATTTCTCGCTCTCGTGCCTCTCAAAGCTGTGGCTCTCAGGGATTTGGGCCTGTTCGCGTCGCTCCTGCTTGCGGGAACAATAGTTTTTGTACTTCTCTATCTTCCGCATTTTGTGGAAATAAGACCGGTTCGGGAAGGGAAGCACCGTCTGCTCGACAGGCTTTGCGAACTGCGTCCCGACCGTTCCAAGGGGCTTGTCGGGCTGATTCTTGTCCTGACAATTGTCTTCGCTTTTTTCAGCACAAAAACGGAATTCGACTCCAACATTTCGAATATCAATTATATGACTCCCCGTCAAAAGTCGGATATGGACTATTTTCAGACTCTCCTCTCACAAAGCACAAATCCCGACTTGAGAACAGTCTATGTGCTTTCTTCCGGGTCAGATTTCGACCTGACGCTGGAGGAGAACGCCGCTCAAAAGGCCATTGTCGACTCGCTTGAAAGCCTCGGTGCGGTCCTTAAAAGCAGCAGTGTCCGGCCCTTTCTCTCTTCGGAGGCTGAACAGAGGGAAAGACTTGGACTTTGGGAGTTTTTTGTCAGGAGACATTCGGACTTGTTGACTGTGGAATTGCCTTTTCAGGCAGCTAAACTGGGTTTTTCCAAGACAGCTTTTTCAGGATTTGACGCTCTTGTCCGCAGTGCCGGAGATTTTATCCCACAGGGGATGGATTATTTTTCACCTCTTACAAAGGAAATTCTCAGCCCGAATGTCACAATCCTCGACGACGGTCGCCATTATGTGGTTGATGTTCTGACAGTTGAAAAAGATAATCTCGAAAATGTGAAGTCTTGTTTCGACCATTGTTTCGACCTTGGTAGTCTGAACAGCGCCCTTTCCAACAAGCTCTCCGACAATTTCAACTACATAGGTTGGGTATGTTCCCTCATCGTATTCCTTTTTCTCTGGTTCTCATTCGGCAGTTTTTCCCTCGCACTGATTTCTTTCCTCCCGATGGCCCTCAGCTGGATTTGGATTCTCGGAATAATGTCTGTTTTCGGCATCAAATTCAATATAGTCAACATCATTCTCGCCACTTTCATTTTCGGACAGGGCGACGACTACACGATATTCATAACCGAAGGCTGCCAGTACGAATATGCCCGTCGCAAACCGATTCTTCCGGCCTATAAGAGCAGTATCCTTCAGTCGGCGCTCATTATGTTCGTCGGAATAGGCACTCTTATCGTCGCAAAACATCCGGCGATGAAGTCTCTCGCTCAGGTGACAATCACCGGAATGGCCTCTGTGATTCTGATGGCTTATGTCATCCCTCCTCTGCTTTTCAACTTTTTGACCGTCAAAAACGGAAGTATTCGCCCTCATCCGCTCACTTTGAAAACTCTGCTGTTCGGCCCTCCGAAAGATGCACTCGGGATGGTTAGAGGACGCTATATATATAAAGGTAAAGAAATCCTGCGGACGGTGGGGCGTAATCTTAATTCGTCAACTCTTGCGAATGTGGAATCACGGATTGAAGGGGGATGTCGGGAGTATGGGATGAGTGACGACGGATATGGTGAGACGGCGCTCTATCTTGCTCTGACACACCCGGATGTGCGTATAATCGCCCGAATTGCGGATGCTGAGCGACGACAGATAGCCCGTGTCGCCGCCGATGGTTTTGTGGAAAATCTGGAATTCGTATCTTAAGTCTTGGGCTGTTTGGAATTATCTCTGTATCTTTGCAGGCGGATTCATAACCGAAGTTTAAGCTAAAGCTTTATGAAGCAGCACATTATAGACATACTCTCGGATGCTCTGCCCACGGTGGACTTTGATTCGGCTTTCCTTTTTGCCGAACTCGACTCTCTTGGGATAGCCACGATTCTGATGATTCTTATGGATGAATACGGCATCAGTCTCGATGCGTCAGATGTGACTCCGAGAAATTTTATGACTATCGACTCGCTGGTGGCGTTGGTGGAAAGCAAATTAAACCAAAAACTTGAACAGTGATTCTTGAATAATGACTCTTGAAGAAAGCATATTTTTTCACTCGCAGAAGACACCCGGCCGCACGGCGGTGGGCAGCGACGGGAAATGCCTCAGTTATTCTGAATTGTGGGAGGGGATTCTCGACCGTAGTGAGCAGCTTCGCTCGGAGGGGCTCTCTGCGTCACGACCTTATGTTTTTCGTGCTGTCCAGGATTGGGATTTCATCTTGACTTATTGCGCGGTGCATCATCTGAGAGCAATAGCAGTGCCTCTTGAAAAGGGGATTCCGGAAGAAAAGTTTCTTCAAATCAAGTCTGAAGCCGAGTCCTGCACTTTCTCTGCCGACATTTGCGACATTCTCTACACGACCGGCACGACCGGCAAATCGAAGGGAGTGATGCTTTCCGTCCCGGCTTGGGAGGCGATTGCGGACAATCTTATCCACGGCCTTGGTTTCAGCAGAGAACTGCTTTTTATTGTAAGCGGTCCGCTCAATCATATAGCTTCTCTTTGCAAAATCCATCCTGTCCTCACCGTCGGAGGCGCCGTCTGCATTTTGGACGGACTGAAGGATATGAATGCCTTTTTTGATGTTTTCAATCTTCCGTTCACGAAGTTTGCAACATTTCTGGTGCCTGCGAGCCTGCGTATGATAATGCAGTTTTCCTACGACAAACTGTGCTCTCTTGCAGACAAAATCGATTTCATCGAGACAGGAGCGGCACCGATTTCCGGTTCGGATATGGCGCAGCTCTCCCGTGCGCTTCCGCACTCCCGCCTCTACAACACTCTGGGAGGCACTGAAGTGGGCGCAGTCTGCTGCTATAATTTTAATGACGGGAGGTTTATGGAGGGTTGCATCGGCCGTCCGATGAGAAATTCAATGCTTGAAGTGACGGAAGACGGGCATATTATGATTTCCGGAAAGACTTTGATGAGCGGATATGTGAACGACCCTCAGGCCACTGCCGCTGTGCTCAGTGACGGGAGAATTCACAGCTCGGACCTTGGCTACATAGATTCGGAGGGGCTTGTTCATTTGAAAGGAAGGCAGGGTGATGTTATCAATGTGGGTGGATTCAAGGTCAATCCTGTAGAGGTGGAAAACGCCGTTTCGTCCCATCCGTCGGTGAAGGACTGCATCTGTATTGCCGCGACTCATCCTGTTGTGGGAACTGTGCTCAAGCTTCTGGTTGTGCTCCAGGACGGGGCGTCCCTTGACAAGCGTTCTCTTGCCCTGCACATCAAGTCCCGGCTTGAGCCTCATAAGGTGCCTGTCTATTACGAGGCAGTGGACGAAATACGGCGCACATATAACGGAAAACTTGATAGGAAATATTATATATAGGAATCTCAAGTTTCGCAAGTGCGAAACACCACTTTTGAGCCCTTGTGGCGAGGGTAAGTCCTCTCCCCGAGGGAGAGGATTTAGGAGAGGGGTAACGTGGACAGAAAAAAGTGCGTGGGGTTTGAATACCCCCGAAAAGAGACAAACGAACGAAAACACACTGACACAGAATAGATTAATTACTTGCGAAATTTGAATAGCAATGAACTCGATGTGGAAACTTTTGCCGCTCTCTGTGGTGCAGGCGGTATTTCTCTGCTCCGGACAGGTGATGCTCAAACTTGCCCTCGCGAAGATGGGTAAGTTTTCCTGGACCTGGAAGTTTTTCAAGGCCCAGCTCACCAACTGGTGGCTGCCAGGCTGCGGCATCACATTTATTGTAGCCACTGTGCTGTGGTTCCACATACTCAAAAACTATCCCTTCGGCATAGCCTATCCGCTCAGTTGTATGAGCTACCTTTTCGGCCTTTTCGCGGCACTGCTCGTTTTCAAGGAGCCGGTGACGGCGTCGCAGTGGGCCGGGGTGCTTCTGATTATGGCTGGTTGTGCGTTGATAGTCAAGTGATTACGGCTAAATTTGTGCGCTGTTTACAGATTAGCCTGCTTTTTGTAGTAGACATAAGGTTTGCAAGTTTTACAAAGGATACGGATTGTGTGCAAAAGAATTTGTATCGATATATATTTAACATAAAACAGAAAATATGGTGAGAATGTATAAGAAACTCTCGGGATTCAGAGAGAAATATGTCGACACTCTTGCGAAGTTATACGATTATTCCACAACTTTTTACGAGAATCGGCAGATGTCCGAAATGCTCGGGACGGATCTGAAATACACCTACGGAAGTTTCAAACACAAATGCGATGAACTCTCGCGCAGGCTTTCCCGCTATGGCATCGGAGCCGGAGACAAGGTGGCAATTCTGTCGGCCAACACTCCCAACTGGACAGTGGCATTCTTTTCGGCAGTGGCTTTCGGCCGCGTCGCTGTGCCGATTCTTCCGGATTCTTCCGAAAACGAAGTGCAAAACATCTTGGAACATTCCGGCTGCAAGGCTCTTTATGTTTCAAAGAAACTTCTCCATAAAGTTTCTCCGGAATTGATGGAGAAACTCACATTTGTTCTTGATATAGAGGACTTTTCGGTAATCAGCCAGGACGACGACGCCTTCACTTGCGACGGACGCACAATAGCCCCGCAGCCCGATGACCTCGCGACAATCATCTACACGTCCGGCACCACCGGCAGCGCGAAGGGAGTGATGCTCAGCCACAGAAATCTCTGCACGAACATCGTGATTTCCTACCACGCTCACAAAACCGATGAGAAGGATGTCTGGCTTTCGATTCTTCCGATGCCGCACACCTACGAGATGAGTATCGGAATGCTCTATCCTATGTTTGTCGGAGCGAAGGTCTACTATCTTCAGAAACCTCCTACAGCCACGGTGCTTCTTGCCGCGCTGAAAAAAGTTCGCCCTACAATTATGCTTTCCGTGCCTCTGATTATTGAGAAGATGTATAAGGCGAGCATACTTCCGACCATACAGAAGAGCCGCGTGCTCAAGTGGATGCACAAAAAAATGGCTCCGGTTCTCTATTGGTTTGTCGGACTTCGTCTTAAAAAGACTTTCGGTGGACGCATCAAGTTCTTCGGAATCGGTGGTGCGAAACTCAATCCTGCTGTGGAAAAATTCCTCAAGAAGGCACATTTCAACTATGCAATCGGCTATGGTATGACAGAATGTGCTCCTCTTATTTGTACGGCCGGAGTTAAACAGACCCACATCGGCACAACCGGAGGGGCAGCCTATGGCGTGGAGGTCAAGTTGATAGATGTAAATCCTGAAACCGGAGAGGGCGAAATCGTTGTAAAGGGTGACAATGTGATGCTCGGCTACTACAAAGACCCGGAGAGGACCAAGGCTGCATTCACGGAGGACGGATGGTTCCGCACCAATGACTTGGCTTCGGTTGATGAAAAGGGACGTTTCAGCATCAAGGGACGCTTGAACAATATGATTTTGGGACCTTCGGGAGAGAATATTTATCCTGAGGAAATCGAAAAGGTCATCAACGACATCGAAGGTGTGGACGAGTCTTTGGTTGTGGAGCGTGACGGTAAACTCGTGGCTCTGGTGCAGCTCAACAGCAATGTTCTCGACTGGAATCAGGAGAGCGAAGACCAGTTCTTCGAGAAACTGGAGGCTCGCAAGCAGGCTATTATGAACTATGTGAACAAGAAAGTCAACCGTTCTTCCAAGGTTGCCGGAGTTGAGGTGGTGAAAGAGCCTTTCGAGAAGACTGCAACACAAAAAATCCGCCGCTTCAAATATCGCGACGGATCTCCAAAATCTGACGAGGAGAAGAATACCCCGAAGGAATAGTGTATTTACAATTCCTCAGATCAGTCATGCAGTCCCTTTGAACGGAGGTATTTCAGCAGCTGCTCCGGGCGGTCTGTCTGGATGAATGACGGGCCGAAGCCAATCACCTGATCGTAGACCTTTGCCGGGTCTCCGCAGTCAAGCGCCTTGTCGTCATCGAGATAGCCGCAGAGGCTGCCCCAAATTGTGTTTATCCAAAGCTTGGAACCGGTCTCGTGAATCTTTGCAAAGCACTCCTCAACCTCCGGCGAAAGTTTCTTCCAGCAGACCTCGTATGCGAGCGGAACCGTCTTTGTCTCCATATATTCGTTGAAGAGTTTTTGGCCGTTCTCCTTCTGGATGTCGATGATAGGCATATACATCATGTTGTGCTCATGTGCCGCCATCTTTTCAGCCACAGCTGACGCAGGTTGTTTGCCCTTGATGAGAATCTGGTCGGTCACGCCAAGCTCTTCCGTAATCTGAAGCACGAGGTCGTAGAACTCATATCCCTGGTCAACGTTCACGCAGATTCGGTCCTTGCAGCACTCCAGTGCCTCGCGCAGTGTAGGAATTCTCAGCGAGTCCGTTGCCACGCCATGCGCCCTCTTCAGCCTCATCGCCTTGAGCTCCGCAAGCGTGTAGTCGCTCACGAGTCCTCTGCCGGTGAGACAGCGGTTGACTGTCGCGTCATGCGAGAGCACGAGCACGCTGTCCTTCGTGAGCTTGAGGTCAAGCTCCATGATGTCTGCTCCCATGCGGATGATGGACTCTATTGCCGGAATCGAATTTTCCGGATAGTTCCTCCAGTCGCCCCTGTGAACGGCCACGACGACATATTTCGAGTTCGGATTGTGGATTTCGGCGAGAATCTTGTCCGTCCTTTTCGCATACTGCGACTCACCCGTTCCGCATGACACAGCGCAGAGCAGCGCCGCGACAAAAATAATCAGATACTTTTTCATAAAATATGTATTTTGCAAAATGGAGTTTCAAAGATACGAATATTTATCAAGGCGGCAAAGCCCCGGACTCTCCGAGTCGCCGACCGCAACGAAGTGGAGGTCGCATGCCCCTAACAGGGGCTGTCGGCACAGCCGACTGGGGTTGGAAGGCCCCGGACTCAAAGAGTCCGCGCTCATTTTTTATATACACGGGAGTGTATATAAAAAATGAGCTGTCGTCGCTCCCGCGAGGACACCTCATACTAACCACATAATTAATAACACTAAAACTAATAACCGGAAAAAGGAAATTGCAAGACTCGTGCCAAACTGCGCGAACCTTGCAATTTTTATCGAAAATTTGTAAAAATTCTTAACGATTACCTAACCCTGAGTTTCTGCCCGATGCGCAGGGTCGAGGTTGACTTGATTCCATTGAGCCTGCAGATTGCGCCCACCGTCGTGCCATTATTCCTGGCAATCTTGCCGAGCGTATCTCCGGACTTTACAATATGCCACCTCATGGCTTTCAGCGCAGCCTCTTCAGCGGCGTCTTCCTCCGCGCTCTTGAGCTCGTCGTCGAAGTTCTGCTCATAGTTGCTGAACTGGCTCAGGTACTTTTTCTTGAGGACAAACATCCTGTGGCGCAGCACTCCGGTCTCAAAATCGATGAGCCACTGAGGGTCGAATGCGTAGCCGTTGTAGCGTGTCTCGAAATGCAGGTGCGGACCCGTAGAACGCCCGGTGCTGCCTCCGAGTCCTATCACATCACCGGCATTCACCCAGTCTCCCGCCTCGACCTTCCTCTTGGACAGATGCCCGTAGAATGTCTCCAGCCCGTTTTCGTGACGGATGACCACCACGTTGCCGTAGCCGCGCATTGTCGTCGACACACGCACCTTGCCGTTGAACGTGGCATAAATCGGTGTTCCTGTCGACAGGGGCAGGTCAACTCCCTGATGCCTGCGTCCGCGTCTCGGTCCGAACTTGCCACGCGGGTTCACCCTGCCCTGATATGGGCAGGCATAGTTGCTCAGGCTATCCACAAGCCATATTGCCGAATAGGATGGGAGCTTGTCCCAGGAAATTTTGTAGGGGTCAACATTCCTGTTGTCCCAGTTTTTCGTGAAAATCTCGTTGTCCCATGCGAAGTCCTCTGTCTTTATATATTTCCATGTCCCGTTCCCATAAAGGACCACTTTCACGAAATCCGACATTGTGTCCAGCGTGTCCACCGGATCCGACTCCGTGACAACCAGTGGTTTCACGGCCTGGCGCGGCATCCTTGGCACGAGTTCGTTCTCTGTCGTGGGAAATTTGAAATTCGGGTTAGCGGACGGAATTTTCTCGTCCACCACCTCAACAGGCTTCTGCGCCGCTGCCATCAGCGGCAGCAGCGCAGAGACCATTGCTGTAAAATATTTCAGGGGACTCATTTCTGCTCGCCTCCGAACTTGTTCACGAGAATGTCCTTCACCTGCGCGAGCTTGTCGGCAAGAAGTTCGTCGGAGTCGGCCTCGCAAATGAACCTCAGGTAAGGCTCGGTATTGGAAGGGCGCACGTTGAACCACCAGCGCGGGAACTCGACCCTATAGCCGTCGAAGTCCATATAGGCCGTAGGCTTTTCCTGTGCGAGGAAATGGTCGCGGACAGCGTCCATCGCTTCTTTCTTGTTTTCAATCTTGAAGTTGACCTCTCCGGAATTCTTGTATTTCTCTATGCCTGCGATAAGCTGGCTGAGGGAAATCCCCTTCTTTTTCATTGCCGCCACCACATTGAGAATGAGCATCGACGCGAGAAGACCGCTGTCGGAGAAGAAGAAATCCCTGAAATAGTAGTGTCCGGCAAGCTCGCCTCCGTAGATTCCGTTCAGTTCGCGGAGCTTGTTGGCTGCAAAGGCACGACCGACTTTCCATGTCGCCATCTGTGCTCCCATCGGGGTGAGATATTCTCCTACGGCCTTTGAACTGCGGATATCCTGGAGCACGATGCCTCTCTCTCCCTTCTTTTCGAGGAAATAGTGACCGAGCACAGCTATCATCAGATCCGGTGATATGAACCTTGCGTTCTCGTCAACGAACATCACGCGGTCGGCATCTCCGTCGTAAATCACTCCGATGTCGGCCCCCGTCTTGCGCACAAGTTCCTGAAGTGCCACTACATTCTTGGCAACCAGGGGGTTAGGCTCGTGGTTCGGGAAGCGTCCGTCAATCGTGTCGAAGATGTAGGTCGGCTGGCCCCCGAAGATTTCTTTCGCGTAGAGGTTTGCCATTCCGTTGGAGAGGTCCATAGCAATCTTGAGGTTCGACCAGTCCTCCTTGAACTTGAGGAGGAAATTCAGATAGTCCTGATGGATGTCCTTCTGATATACCTGCCCTTTCTTCGCCGCCGGGATGCAGGGCTTGCCCTCATCAATCCACTGCTTGATGGTTCCGAGTCCGGCGTCGAATCCTACTGCCGCCGCGTTTGTCGTAGAGACTTTCATTCCGTTGTATTCCGCAGGGTTGTGTGAAGCCGTAATCTGAATCGAGGCCTTGAACCCGTAGTTTGCAGTCCCGAAATAGACCATAGGCGTGGTGCTGAGCCCGATGTCGTAGATGTCCGCTCCTGCGTCTGTCACACCGCGTATCACAGCGTCATGAATCGTGTCTGAAGAAAGACGGCAGTCCCGTCCGAGAAGAACCTTGTCCGTTCCGAGAAGTTCGGGCACAAAAAAGCCCACCTTATAAGCGACATCCTCGTCCCAGTCGACGTTCCAAATGCCTCTAATGTCGTATGCGTGAAATGCTCCCATTTCTTTGAATTTTAATTGGTTATTTTGATCTGTATCTCGTCTGAACCTTGCGGGAAGAAATGTTCTGGAGTTTTTTTGCGATCATTTTTTTTCTTATCGGGGACAGCTCATCAACAAATAGCCTGCCATCGAGGTGAGCCATCTCATGCTGCACCATCCTGCATCCGAACTTGTCGAAGACTTCCACCTGCTTTTCAAAGTTTTCGTCATAATACTCGACTTTCATCGCCGCCGGCCTGACGACGTCCGCATATATTCCCGGAACGCTGAGGCAACCCTCTGAATATGAACACGTTTCCTTGCTTTCTTCAAGAATCTTCGGATTTATCATCGTGCGTCTGAAATCCTTGAGATACGGGTATGTGTCCGTGAGTTCCGTCCCGTCGACGATGAGCACGCGAAGCGGAACTCCCACCTGTGGAGCTGCAAGTCCGCATCCGTCCGCATTCTTCAGCGTCTCCTTCATGTCTTCGACGAGTCTCGTCAATTCTTCCTTTTTCGTCAGGTCCGCCTCATCGTCCGCACGACGAAGCACCTCTTGCCCATAAAGATATATAGGTAAAATCATATCTGTTTATGTTTATTTTTTTTATTCATCTCAATGGAGCCCGGCTCATCTTGCCCTATCCATATAGCTCTGCAGGATGATTGCGGCGCTGATTTTGTCCACGTTTTCCTTGTCCCTGCGGTCCTTCTTCTTCATCCCGCCGTCAATCATAGCCCTGTGGGCGAGAACAGATGTGAATCTTTCGTCCTCCGTCACCACCGGAATGTCGGGAAACGCATTTTTCAGCGTCCGCAGGAATACATCCACGTCCGCGGCGGCCTCCGAAGGACGTCCGTTCATGTTCATCGGATACCCCACGACAAACTTCACAACATTCTCGTTTTGAGCGTAAGTTTTGAGATATTCTATTATCTTTGCAGAATGTACCGTGTCCAGGGCAGACGCGAAGAGCCCGAGCGGGTCGCTCACCGCGACTCCGACTCTCTTGCGTCCGTAGTCTATGCCTATAAGTCTGTCCATCGGATGCAAAGTTAACATTAAACTATGGCTCAACAAAATAAAGATAAAAAAGTTCGCCGCTATGTGCTCACGCTCGTCGAGGACATGACGCACAAGCCGCTGAATTCCCTGAAGTTCACAAGGCCGTTGGCAGTGCTTATGGTCGTGAATGTCCTGATTATTTTCTGTGCCATTGTCTGGTGCATTGTCGCCTACACGCCGCTCAGGGCGTTCATCCCCGGCTATCCGGACGAGCTTTCCCAAAGGGAGGCCATCAACAATGCCATCCGCATCGATTCCCTCGAAAGGGTGATTTGCCGCTGGGAACTCTATTCGGAAAATCTCCGCAAAGTGGTTGAAGGCGACGAAACAGTTGATATACAGGGAATTCTATCGGGAGGAGACAGCGTTGTTCCTTCGGCATCCGATGAGCCTGACAGCGCTTCAGACGCGGATTTCCGCGATGCCGTCGTGGCGGAAGAGCAGTTCGACCTCTCTGCCGGTCAGAAGAGGGAACTTCCGATTGAGGGCATCCATTTCTTCTCCCCGCTCAAGGGTGTCGTGAGCAAGCCATACGACAAATATGTCCACCCTTACGTCGACCTTACGGCGCCGGCGAATTCAGTGGTGATGGCGACCCTCGACGGGACGGTGATATTCACAGGATGGACCAATGACTCAGGCTATACGATTCAGATTCAGCATCCTGACGACATAGTGTCGATTTATCAGCACACCGAGAAACTGTTGAAAAAAACCGGCGACAAAGTGACGGCCGGAACTCCGATTGCCCTTGTCGGCAGTGCGGAGAACCTCGCGGTGGGGGATCATCTGAGGTTTGAACTTTGGTACAAGGGAGAGTCGGTGGATCCGGCAAAATATGTCAATTTCTAAGGAAATGGAAAAGAGAAGAAGGGTCGCCATACTTGGCTCGACGGGGTCGATAGGACGTCAGGCTCTTGACGTTATAAGGCAGCACAGAGAACTTTTTGAGGTGGAGTTGCTCACTGCCAATAACAGCGCGGAACTACTTGTTCGTCAAGCTGTTGAATTTGATGCCAACAATGTGGTGATCTGCAACGAAGAAAAATATTCCGAGGTTGCGGATGCGTTGCAGCCCAAGATGATAAAGGTTTTTGCCGGTATGGACTCTGTCTGCGACCTCGTGAAATCGGACCGCATCGACATCGTACTCACCTCCATGGTCGGTTTCAGCGGGCTTCGCTCCACTATCGCCGCGATTGAGGCTGGCAAGACCATAGCGCTTGCGAATAAAGAGACACTTGTGGCGGCTGGCTCTGTCGTGATGAAGCTTGCGGAAAAAAACCGCGTGGCGATACTCCCTGTGGATTCGGAACATTCGGCAATCTTCCAGTGCCTGCTCGGGGCAAACCGCAACCCTTTGGCCAAGATACACCTGACGGCTTCCGGCGGGCCTTTCCGCACCTGGGAGAAGTCGAGGATTGCCGGGGCGAAGGCCAGTGACGCGCTCAAGCACCCGAATTGGACGATGGGCAGCAAGATAACCATAGATTCCGCGACGATGATGAACAAAGGTTTCGAGGTCATTGAGGCCAAATGGCTTTTCGGCGTCGGACCGGAGAAGATAAACGTCGTGGTACATCCGGAATCGATGGTTCACTCAATGGTCGAATATGCCGACGGAGCTGTGCTCGCGCAGTTGGGTTGTCCTGATATGCGGGAGCCGATCCAGTTTGCTCTTGCCTATCCTCTCCGCCTGCCGCTTGACAACAGGAAGATTGACTTCACGACACTCGGCTCGCTCACTTTCGAGGCCCCGGACCTTGAGCGTTTCCCTGCCTTGGGGCTTGCCTTCAGAGCGCTGGAGCGCGGCGGGAATATCCCGTGCGCGATGAATGCTGCGAACGAGGTGGCCGTTGCGGCATATCTTCGTGACGAAATCGGCTTCTACGGGATACCGGAGCTGGTCTCCGAGTGTATGGAACGGGCTGCGTTCGTGAAGGAACCTTCGCTTGACGATATTTTCGCCACCAATGACGAGACGGCGGTTTTGGCGCGGACATTGATTGCCTCCGGGCGGTTTTGACGAGGAGGCTGACGGCCTCATAAATTTGTAAAAAATGATAGTTCTGATAAAGGCACTGCAGGTAATACTTGCGCTTTCCGTGCTCATCCTCTTTCACGAGCTCGGGCACTTCACTTTCGCGAAACTTTTCAAGATTCGCGTTGACAAGTTCTATCTTTTCTTCGATGTGGGAGGAAAGGCGCTCTTCAGATTCAAGCCCAAGAATTCCGACACGGAATACGGCATCGGATGGCTTCCGCTCGGAGGCTACTGCAAGATTGCAGGGATGGTCGACGAGTCCATGGACACGGAACACCTCAGTTCCGAGCCGAAGCCCTGGGAATTGCGCAGTCACCCTGCCTGGCAGAGGCTGCTCGTGATGGCCGGGGGAGTGCTCTTCAATTTCATTTTCGCCATACTTATATATATAGGTGTGCTTGCCGGCTGGGGGCAGTCCTACATCAGCAATGACGGAAACAACATCTATGTGAACTCTCTGGCCTACGATATGGGATTCCGCACGGGCGACCACATCATCTCATACGACGGTGTCCCGGAAGAGAACTTCGGGCTTCTTCAGGCGAATCTCGCGAGGAACAATGTCAGCCGCGTCACTCTCCTTCGGGACGGCGACACGCTGGACCTCTATATGGATCAGAGTCGCATCGGTGACGTCTTGAACACTCCCGGGATGTTTGACCTTGCCCTCCCGTTTGTCATTGACAGCATTCCGCCCACCTCGCCGAACTTTGGACTCGGGCTTGAAAGGGGAGACCGCATTGTGGCGATCGACAGTCAGTCTGTACCTTACCTTCAGGACAGCCGTGCTCTGCTCAAGGGCTACGCCGGCGGACAGGTGACGGCGCAGGTCCTTCGTGAGGAAGATACGCTTTCTCTTGACGTTGCGGTGGACTCTCTTGGGCGAATCGGAGTCTTCACGACAATGCCGAACATCCAGACAAAGAAATATGGCTTCTTCGAGGCCATACCGGCCGGATTTTCCTACACCTTCACTACAATCGGTGACTATCTCAAGGATATGAGACTTGTTTTTACCCCGAGCACGGAGGCCTACAAGTCGGTCGGAAGCTTCATCGCCATTGGTCAGGTCTTCCCGTCCGCGTGGAACTGGTATGCTTTTCTGAACATCCTTGCGCTCCTTTCCGTGATGCTAGGTGTGATGAATCTTCTCCCGATTCCTGCTCTCGACGGCGGCCACATAGCTTTCATCCTGTACGAGATGATCACCGGAAAGAAGCCGAGCGACAAGTTCCTCATCGTGATGCAGGTTATAGGAATGATTATTATCTTTGCACTGATGATTCTCGCCTTCGGCAACGACATAATGCGGCTGCTGCAGTAGAGCGAAGGCTCTTTAAATAAATTGCCTCATATTTCAACACACAAAAAATACTATGGATATGAAAAAGTTCAGATTGATAGCGATGCTGGTTCTCTCCGCCATTCTCTGCATTTCCTGCGGAGATCGCAAGAAGGCTCTCCTGCCAAATGTCAGCGGCAAGGCCGGCGAGGTTTTGGTAGTAATAGGCCAGAGTGAGTGGGAGGGGGCCCTCGGCACTGCGATACGTGACACCCTGACTTCCGACTGCCCGTTCCTGCCGCAGCGGGAGCCTCTCTATTCCGTTGTCAACATCGTCCCGACGGCATTCACAAACATATTCCAGATTCACCGTAACATCCTGATATGTAACGTCAATCCGCATATCTCCGAGCCGGGTGTGCGTTTCCTCAACGATGTCTGGGCCCGTCCTCAATGCGTGATAAAGCTTGAGGCAATAGACGAGCCGTCAGCAGTGCAGCTTTTCGAAGACAACAAGGTTAAGATTACGACAATGCTCGAACAGGCTGAGCGCAACCGGGTGATTGCCAATTCTATACAATATGAAGAGAAAGGCATTCGTCCCGTGCTTGAGGAGCGTTTCGGAGGCTTTCTGCATTTCCCTGTCGGCTATGCGGTGCGTAAGGCAGCCGAGGACTTCGTCTGGGTTGCATACGAGACTCAATACACCAACCAAGGCGTGTTTGTCTATAAGTATCCAGCCGGGGAGAACCCTTTCACCGAAGAGGCGCTTGTGTCCAGGAGAAATGAGTTTCTGAAGAACTATGTTCCAGGAATGTTCGACAATACCTATATGATTACAAGCCCGATAATTGATCCTTCCGTCAAGTATCTGAAGTATCAGGGACGCGACTTTGCCGAGATGCGCGGTTATTGGGAGGTCTATGGCGACTACATGGGCGGTCCTTTTGTCTCCCATTCTTTCTATAGTCCCGACGGGAAATGGATCGTGACTCTCGACTCCTTCGTCTATGCCCCGAAGTATGACAAAAGGCATTACTTGCGCCAGGTCGAGTCGCTGCTTTATTCGTGGGAGTGGAAGAATAATGAAAATAAAAGGTAAAAATATTTTGCTCTCTTAAAAATATTACATACCTTTGCAATCCCTTTGTAAAAAGGCGGGAAATTTCGTTGAAATTTCTGTGCGGTGGGTTCGTATAACGGTTAGTACTCAAGATTTTCATTCTTGCAATAGGGGTTCGATTCCCCTACCCACTACTAAAAATATAAAAAAGTACAACAATGGCACAACATGCATCAGCAGACAAGCGCAATCGTCAGAACGAGAGGCGCCGCTTGCATAACAAGTATTATGCAAAGACTACACGCAACGCGATTCGCGCGTTGAGGGCAATGACTGTCAAGAGCGAGGCAGAGGCTTCAGCACCGAAGGTTTACGCGATGATTGACAAGCTTGCCAAAATTGGAGTTATCCACAAGAACAAGGCAGCAAACCTTAAGAGCGGAATTCAAGTTTACATCAACAAACTCGCATAATTCTCTCTTTTAGCAAGAGGTTTCAAGCTATACTTTCACGGAAGCCTCTCAGAGCGCTTCCGTTTTTCTTTGAAAATTTTTTCAGATTTTGAGATGGATGCAAGGAAGACGAGTGAGGAGGAAGGGAGTTACCTTGAGGTAATGACCGCCCGACGATGCGAAGTCTGACGAAACAGACACTCAAAAGATAAAAAATTTCGGGATGTAGCGCAGTTGGTAGCGCACTACGTTCGGGACGTAGGGGTCGGGCGTTCGAGTCGCCTCATCCCGACA